>Ga0208755_100008_pt1 | contig 298484 bp, 247 predicted proteins | sample LakWasMet57_HOW8_2_FD_183891 | JGI IMG/M metagenome (GOLD analysis project Ga0208755, IMG submission 183891) | Freshwater sediment methanotrophic microbial communities from Lake Washington under simulated oxygen tension - Sediment Metagenome... | ecosystem: Environmental > Aquatic > Freshwater... | reverse complement strand
CGAGAGCTTCTCCGGGTTCACCGACGGCGCGTTCGGAATGCGGCGCGAGAGCAGCGAGAGGATCTCGACCCGCTTGATCGAGTCGATGCCGAGGTCGGCTTCGAGATCCATCGAGAGGGAGAGCGTGTCGACCGGATAACCGGTGAGCTCGGAGACCGTGGCCAGCAACGTCGCGTCGACGTTCACCGCCACGGCCGCGGCACGCGGAGCCTCGACGACAGGCGTCGGCTTGTGCGTCACGTTCTGAGCCGGCATCGCCATCGGCGTCGGCGTCGACATCGGCGCCTGCATCGACGTCGGCGTCTGCATCGACATCGGCGCCTGCGCCGGCATCGCCTCACCGCGCATCAGGCTCGACAACTGCTGCTGCGCGACGAGCTGCCCCTCGAGGAACGCCTGGTGCAACCGCGCCGTCTGTTCCTGCAATGCCTGCAGCGTGCGCACCGCATCGAGCTGCGCGGGGGCGGCCACCGGAGCCGCTGCTACCGCCGCCACCGGCACCACCGGCTTCGGAGCGCGCGGAGGAATCGGCTTCGTCGGCGAGCGGTAGTTCGCGCCCGTCAACGGCACCACCATCTTCGGCGTCCGCGCCGGCTTCTGCTTCCACCGCGGCGGAGGCGCGACGCGGTTCCACTCCGTCAACCGCACGGCGTGACCACCGGCCGCGAGCTGCGCGAGCGCCCAGGCGAAGTCGAACACCCCACCCCGTCGGCCCTGCGCATCGATCGCGATCGCCGTGAAGGCCCGCTGACCGAGCGTCGCCTTCACCATGCCCGTCAACGCCGCCTTCGGACCGACCTCGAGGAAGGTCCGCGCGCCGCCGGCATAGAGCGCCTCGACGGTTTCATCGAAGCGCACCGGCTTCGCGAGCTGCATCGCCAACTGCTCTCGCGCCTCGGCCGCGTCGACCGGGTACGGCCTGGCGGTGGTGTTGGCGATCACCGGCACGCGAGGCGCCGAGAACGACACCTCCGCCAGCGCGCCAGCGAACGCCTGCGCCGCATCAGCCACCAGCGGGCTGTGGAACGCCGCGCCGACGTTGAGCCGCGTGGCCCGCATCGAGCGCGCCTTGCACGCCGCCTCCGCGCGGGCGATCTCGTCACGAGCTCCCGACAGCACGCCCTGCGATGGCGTGTTGCGGTTGGCGAGCACCACGCCGAGCTTCTCCTCGGCGATCAACTTCTCGATGTCGGCCAGCGGCGCGAGCACCGCGAGCATCGTCCCGCGATCCGAGCCATCACCGGCCATCAGGCGACCGCGCTGACGCGACGCCTCGGCCAGTCCTTCCGCGCTGAGCACGCCCGCCGCGTGGAGCGCCACCAGCTCGCCATAGCTGTGACCAGCGAGCAGCTTCCCTTCCACGCCGAAGCGCGAGAGCACGCCCAGCAGGCCACGCTCGACCGCACCGAGAGCGGGCTGCGCGACGTCGGTCTTCGTGAGGTGCGCTTCCCGACGCTGCTGCACCTCGGCGTCGAACGTCGACAGCGGGTACACGGCCTTCGCGATCGCCTCGTCGGCGTCGACCGACTCGAGCAGCTCGGGGAACAGGCAGGCCAGCTCGCGGAGCATGTCGACGTGCTGCGCTCCCTGCCCCGGGAACAACAGCGCCAACGAGCCCGTCGCCGCACCGACGCCGTAGACCGCGCCTTCCGGCAAGGTGAACGGCTGCGTCGAGTCCTTGGCGAGCCGCGCGCGGAGAGCGCTCACCAGCTCGTCACGCTTCGACCCCGCGCCGAGCACCACCACCATGCGGTGCGCGTCGGACACCTTGAACGACGCTCGGGCGGTCTGCGCGAACGCCGCCAGGGTCTCGGTCTTGCCGAGCTCGGCCAGCTTCGCCTGCAGCCCCGCGACGTCGGGCGCCGAGAGCGCCACCAGCTCGACCGAGCCATCCCAGCTCGGGGCGCCGCGACGCGAGCCGTACTCCTCGAGCACGGTGTGGAAGTTGCTGCCGCCGAAGCCGAACGAGCTCACCGCCGCGAGCCGGGGGCCACGCGTCGACGACATCCACGGGCGCGCCACGGTGGGCAGGGAGAACGGGCTCGAGTCGATGTTCAGCGCGGGGTTCGGCCGCTCGATCTTCAGCGTCGGAGGCACCACGCGGTGGTGCAGCGCGAGCGCGGCCTTGATCAACCCCGCTGCGCCGGCCGCCGCCTTGGTGTGGCCGATCTGCGACTTCACCGAGCCGAGCGCGCACCACGACACGTCGGTGGAGTCGGCGCGGTACACCTTCTGGAGCGCCTCGAACTCCGCGGCGTCGCCGGCCTTGGTGCCGGTGCCGTGGGCTTCGAGCAGCGTGATGTCGCGCGGGTGCACGCCGGCCTCGCGGTACGCCGCCTCGAGCGCGCGCGCCTGGCCCGAGGGCAGCGGCGCGTAGATGCTCTTCGCGCGCCCGTCGCTCGAGGTGCCGATGCCACGAATGGTGGCGTAGATGCGATCGCCGTCGCGCTCGGCGTCAGACAGCCGCTTGAGCACCACCATGCCGATGCCTTCGCCCAGCAGCGTGCCGTCGGCCTTGTCGGAGAAGGGCCGCGCGTCTCCGGTCGCCGACAACGCCGGCGTCTTGGAGAAGCACATGTGCATGAAGATGTCGTTGAGCGTGTCCACGCCGCCGGTGAGCACGAGATCGGTGCGGCCCGACTCGAGCTCAGCGATGCCGAGGTGCAGCGCGCCGAGCGAGCTGGCGCACGCGGCGTCGACGACGCAGTTGGTGCCGCCGAGATCGAAGCGGTTGGCGATGCGGCCGGCGACCACGTTGCCCAGCAGGCCGGGGAACGAGTTTTCCTGCCAGCCGACGTACGAGGCGCCGATGCGCGCCACCACGTCCTGTGCGGTCTCTTCGTCGACGCCCGCGTCCTTGAGCGCCTTCTTCCAATGCGGGTGGCCGAGGCGCGCCCCGAGCGAGATCACCAGCTCCTGCGTGCCGGTGACGCCCAACAGCACGCTGGCGCGCGCGCGATTCCACGCCACGTCTTCGCCGTACCCCGCGTCTTCCAGCGCCATGCGCGCGACGACCAGCGCGAGCAGCTGCGAGGTGTCGGTGGCCTCGAGGATCGCCGGGGGAATGCCGAACTCGGTGGGATCGAACGAGGTGGTGGGCAGGAAGGCGCCGCGTTTGGCGTAGGTGCGATCGGGCGACTTCGGATCGGCGTCGTAGAAGTCCGCGAGCGACCAGTGGGTGTTCGGCACGTCGCCGACGGCGTCGTCACCGGTGCGCAGCAGCTTCCAGAACTCCTGCAGCGAGCTGGCCTTCGGGAACAGCGCGCCGAGCCCGACGATGGCGATCGGTTCCTTCGCGCGGGGGGCGGCGGCGGGCTTCGGGGTGGCGGTCGCCACGATGGCCTTCGGCGCGACGAGCAGCGCGTCGAGCTCGAGGTGGGTGCGGGGCGCGAAGTGTTCGACGTCGGCAGGCAGCACCACGCCTTGCGTGCGGAGCGCGGCCGCGCGGGTCAACGCGCAGGCGCCGATCATCAGGTTGCGGGCGATCAACACCGCGTCGCGCGAGTCCCACGCCTCGAGCGCGCTGCCCTGCGTCCACCCGTTGAAGGCGCCCATCGCCGGGCCACACCACACCTGGTAGTCGAGCTGGCGATCGGCGACGCCCGCGTTGGCCCAGCGCGACGCCTGGCCGAGGTAGGCGCGGAACACGAGCGCCATGCGGTGCTTCGGATCTTTCGCGGCCTTCTCGAGCTGCGCGGGATCACGCTGCCCGAAGAACTTCACGCAGCCCTGCCACGCCTCGTCGAGGGTGGACTTGAAGAACTTGCTCTCGAGCTCCTCGCGCACGGCGGCGGGCAGGGCCTCGAGGCTGGGGTGGGCGCGGTACAGCTCGTACAGCCGCTGGGCGCGCACGGCGAACAAGGTGCCGCGCGAGAGCACCTGCACCTTCACGCCCATCTCGAACATGTCGGCGGCGGGAGCCATCGCCACGTCGGTGCTCTGCGCCTTCGCCAGCAACTGGCGCACGGCGTCGGAGGTGCCGGCTTCACGCGTCGCCTGGTTGATGCTGCCGGTGACGACGTAGGCCGCGCCCATCGAGAACGCGGTGGCCACGGAGGCCGGGGTCGCGAGCCCACCCGCGGCGCCGATGCGCGGACGCACGGCGTAGCGCTGCTGCGCGCACACCTCGTCCCGCAACGCCTGCAGCGCGGGCAGCAGGAGCACCAGTGGGCGGTTGTCGGTGTGGCCACCGGAGTCGGCCTCGGCGGTGACGTCATCGGCCATCGGCACCAGCGCGGCGAGCTCGGCCTCGGCTGCGGTGAGCCGGCCACGGCTGACGAGCTCGGCGAGCAGCTTCGCAGGCGCGGGCTCGAGGAACTTCCGGGCCACCTCGACGCGCGAGACCTTCGCCATCACGCGGTGGGGGACGACGATCGCGCCGCTCGGGTCCCGGCGCAGGCCGGTGGCGCGGTAGCGGACGATGGGCAGCGTGAGATCGAGGTAGGCCGACGCACTGACGAAGCGCAGCCCGCGCGCGAGGAACAGCTCGACCAGCGCAGCCTCGAGCGCCTGATCGTCGGGAGAGTGGATGAGGTTGATGCCCCAGGTCTTGCCGGGCAGCGACGCCGAGAGCCGATCGATCGCCGCGGTGATGCGCTCCACCGGGAGCCCCGCCGCGCCGAACACGCCGAGGTAGCCCGCACGGGTGACGGCCTCGACGAGCGCCTCGGAGGCGATGCCATTGGCCATCTCGCCCGCCACGTAGGCGGCCTGCACCCCGTAGGCGCGCAGGAAGCTCGCGTCGCCCAGGCGCTCGGGGGTCAGCGCGGGCGCGTGGCCCAGCAGCGGCAGCTCACCGGCCGACGGCACCACGCCGAGCTTCGCCACGCCCTCGACGCCGATCGCCGGCACGCCGTCGACGCCCACCACCTGCAGCGGCTGAGCGATCTGCGCGAGTGCGTCACGAAAGGCGCCGACACCGGTCTTCGGTCGGACAGCGCCGGGCGTCCACGAACCGAGGACGTGAGCAGCAAGATCGGGATGAGACAAAGCGCACTCCTGGGAGGGACGAAGCGCGTCGGCTCTAACAGGGGCGCGGAGGGGTCACAACGACCGTAGGCCGCCGCCGACGTCACTTCTTTCGCAGCGACAACCCACGCGCGAAGAGCCAGCCGTTGACGAGCGCAAAGAGCACCATGAACGAGAACATGGCGACCGTGCCGAAGTCTTTCCCCGGTGGCTGTTCAGCCATGAGGATCCACCCGGCCTGCTGACCGCTCCAGCTCTCGAACTCGCGAAAGACGTCTTCGTATCGATCGGCGTCGGCCCGCGACAGCAACCGGCCCCGCGCGAAGAAGGGGTTCTGCCGCGGCTGCGGTCGCTTCCCATCGGCGAGACGGCGATTCTCATCTTCGAAGGTGGTGCGCTTGACGAGAACGGGCGTGTCGTTGACGCCCAGCACCACGAACGAGCCGTCTTTCTCTTCGACGTACCAGCCGCGCAGCGACGGGGTGCCGTGGAGCTGCGCGTAGCGGTTCGAGACGGCGCGCTCGGGGTGGTAGTCGCCTTCGGCGCCGAGCTCGATCGGCTCACGCGACGAGAAGAAGTACGCGGTGTCGCCGCGCATCCACCAGGCCAGCGTGAGGCCGACGATCAACGCCAGCAGCGCGATGGGCGGCAGCACGCCGACGCCCGGGCGCTCGAGCTTCTTCTCCAGCTCGGCGATCAGCTTCGATTGCTCGTCGAGATGGGAAGACAGTGGATCACTCCACCAGCTTCTTCGGCTCTTCCTTCTTCTTCTTCTCGGGCTTCTCGGAGATCTCGCTCATCTTCGGAGGGTTCTCCGGGATGTTGAAGATCTTCTTCAGGTCGTTCTCGATGTCCTGCTCGGTGACGCCCTTGGCGAAGGCGAGCTCCTTGATGAGCAGCGAGCGCGCGGTGTCGAGCATCTTGCGCTCACCGAACGAGAGGTCCTTGTCGCCCTTGAGCAGGTAGAGATCGCGGAGCACTTCGGCGATTTCGAACACCGACCCCGTCTTGATCTTCTCCATGTACTCCCGGTAGCGCCGGTTCCAGGTCGTGGAGTCGACCGAGATGTCCTTCTCTTTGAGGATCGCGTACACCTGCCGCACGTCGTCTTCGGAGATGATCTCGCGGAGACCGACCTGGCCGATCTTGTTGATGGGGATCAGGAACCGCCCACCGTTCTTCTCGAGCATCTTCAGCACGTAGAAGGACTGCCGCTGACCGGCGACCTCGGTGTGCTCGATGCCGACCACCTCACCAACGCCGTGCCCCGGATAGACCGCCTTGTCGCCTGGCTTGAACATCATCACCTCAAACTGCGCGTGAGAGCGCGGGCCCTGCCTTCGTTGCCGCGCTGAGTCAACATCTTTAGCACAAGTGGGGGTTGACTACAACTTCCCACACCGGCGACGATCCCAGTGACGTCGAGGGTTTGGGGGGTGGGCGATGGGGTGGACGTGGTGGGCGCTGGGCAATCGCCCGGCGGTGTTTCCGGTGGTGGCGTGTCTGATCGGCGTGGTCTGCGGACCGCCTCTCGACGTGCCGCCGGTGGCCTTTCTGGTGACGGCGGTGCTGGCGCTCTTCGTGGCGTGGCGTCGCGCGCGGAGGACCGGCTCGATCGCGCTGGGGCTGGTGGGCGCGCTTTCCCTCGGCGCGGGGTTGGCGAGCCTGGCGATCGACGTGGCGATGCCTCCGCTGGGGGAGCGGGTGGTGGTCAGCGGCGTGGTCGAGCGCGTCGGCGCCCACGGGCTCACGCTCGACGTCAGCGAGGTCGACGGCGTCGGCACCCGCTTCCGCGCCGCGCTGTCGGGTGACGCCTCGAAGCTCCAGGCCGGTCAGCAGCTCACGCTCGAGGCCCGCTTCAAGCCGCTCAGTGAGGTCGCCAACCCCGGCGAGTGGGGCCGCAGCGAATGGGCGTGGCGGCGCGGGCAGCCAGTGAGCGGCGGCTTCGACGGCCGGCGGGTGGTGGTGCACACGCTGGCGCCGCGGTGGCGCCGTTGGCTGGCGAAGGAGCACGCCTCGCTCGCACGCGACACCTACGCGTTGACGGATCAGCCGTCGGCCGCCGCGCTGCTGCTCACGCTGTCGGCCGGCGCGCGCAGCGAGCTCGATGACGAGCTGGAAGACGCGTTCGCGAAGAGCGGGCTGGCGCACGTGCTGTCGGTCAGCGGGCTGCACGTCGCGGTGCTGGCGTTCTCGCTCTTCGCGGCGCTGCGGTGGCTCCTGTCGCGCAAGATGTCGACGCGGCTGCGGCGGGTCGAGCCACGCGCGTTCGCGGCGCCGCTCGCGCTGCCGGTGGTGTGGCTCTACGTGGTCTTCACCGGGTGGCAGCAACCGGCGGTGCGCTCGGCGGTGATGTGCTCGCTGGTGCTGGGCGGGTGGCTGCTGCGCCGCCGGAGCGATCCCCTCAACGCGCTGGCGATGGCTGCGCTGGTGATGCTGGTGATCGACCCCGCGTCGCCGTTCGATCTCTCGGTGCAGCTGTCGTTCGGCGCGGTGCTGGGCCTGGTGCTGCTCGCGCCGACGCTGCGCGAGGCGGCGCCGATCGAGCCGCCCTCCCCGGCCACGCAGTCGGGGTGGCGGCTGCGGCTGGCTCGCTGGCGGGAAGCCGCGGTGCAGACGGTGTGCGCCAGCGTGGCGGTCACCTTCACCACCGGCCCGCTGGTGCTCGCGGCGTTTCAGCGGGTGAGCCTCGCGGGGCTGGTGTCGAACGTGGTGACGCTGCCGCTGTCGGGGCTGATCACCCTGGTCGCGGCGGCCGGCGCGGCGGTGCACGTGCTGGCGGCGCCGCTGGCCACACCTCTTCTCTATGCGGGCGTGCAGCTCGCGCGGCTCTTCGTGGCGATCGCCGAGCTCTTCGCCGACGCGCCCGGCTCGACGGCGGAGCTGCCAGCCGCGCCGCTGGGGCTGATGCTCGCGTGGTGGGCCGGCGGTCTCGCGCTCGTCTTCTTCAGGGGGCGCTGGCGGTGGGCCGCGGTGGTGGCGCCCGCGGCGCTGGTGCTCCACGTGCTGGCGCCGGGGACGCATGAGGGGCTGCGGGTGACCTTCCTCTCGGTCGGTCACGGCGACGCGATCGTCATCAGCTCGCGAGGCCACCACGCGTTGATCGACGGCGGTGGCGTTCCTCAAGGCGCCGACACGGGCCGCCGCTTCGTCCTGCCGTTCTTGAAGCAGTCACGCATCGGGGCGCTCGACCTGGCGGTGCTCTCACACGCCCACCCCGATCACGCGCTCGGGCTCACCTCGACGCTCGAGGAACTCCCCACGGCGCGGCTGTGGCTCCCGGCCGACGTCGGAGATGGCCCGCTGGTGCAAGAGCTGCTGGCCGCGGCGGGTGACGCGATCGTCGAGGCGAAGGAGGCCGGTGACGAGGGGCTCCAACTGGGCGAAGCGCGGCTCGAGGTGCTCGGGCCGCCGATCGATCGCTCCCAGCTCGAGGGCGAGAACGACCGCTCGGTGGTGGTGTTGCTGCGCCACCGCGACGTGACGTTCCTGCTGACCGGCGACATCGAGGCCGCGGGCGAGGCGGCGTTGAAGGCGGGGCCGGTGACGGTGGTGAAGGCGCCGCACCACGGCAGTGACACCAGCTCGACCCCCGACTTCGTGGCGCAGGTGCGGCCGCGGCACGTGGTGTTCTGCGTCGGCCGGCGCAACCGCTTCGACTTCCCCCGCGCCGACGTGGTGCGGCGGTGGCAGTCCGCGGGTGCGACGTGCCATCGCACCGACGTCGATGGGGCGATCACCTTCGTCAGCGACGGCCACGACGTGCGCCTCGAGAAGTACGGACCCGGGCCCGAGCGGCGCGCCCGCCGGCACGTCAGGGCTGAATGAGGAAGTCCTTCACCACGCCCATGTGCTGCATGTTCGAGGCGTTCGAGTCGCCGAACTGCGCCGGGGCGATCTCACTGAGCGGCGTGTAGACCGTGGTGTCGACGACCAGCCCCGAGGCGTAGGTCGAGTTGCCGATCACCGTCGCGGTCTGCAGCGCCTTGAGGCACGGCGAAGCGAGCACGTTGTCGTACGGCTTGTCGCGGTTGCGGTTGGTGCCCTGCGCGCCGTCCTGATCGGCGGGGTGTGGGCCGGCCACGACGAGGCGGGACGAGAAGGTGGTGAACGCGGCCTCCGAGCGGTTGTCGGTGTTGAAGTCGCCGCCGAGCAGCAGGTAGTCGCCCGCGGGGATGTTCGCGTTGAAGCGGGTGATGAGCTGGCCGGCTTCGTTGTTCCGGTTGCCCGCGCTCGAGGTGAGCAGGTGCACCGAGACGACCCACAGATCGTTCGGGCCGGGGAGATCGACCTTCGCCCAGGTGAAGCCGCGGTTGCCGACGAGGGTGTCGGTCCACTCGCCCTGCGCGACGATCGGCCAGCGGCTGATGACACCGTTGGGGATCTGCCCGGCGCCGCGCTGGTACGAGAAGCCGCCGTCGAAGGTGGCGCTGACGAAGCCGGCGATGGCCGAGGCGGAATTCGTGCCGTAGTTGAACTCCTGGATCATCACGATGTCGGGGTCGACGCCCTGCATGATGCGCGCGCCGTGGCCCGGGTCGTAGGACTGCAGGTTGCCGCTGGTGAGGTTCGCCGCCATCGCGCGCACGCGGAACGGAGCGCCGACGCCGGAGGGCAGCGGGCAGAGGCCGCCATCGGGACGAACGCCTGCGTCAGGGAGGCCAGCGTCGGGAGTTCCTGCGTCGGGCGTTCCGGAATCGGGCGAGCCCGCGTCGGGAGCACCGGCATCAGGCAGGCCCGCGTCGGGAGCGCCGGCATCGGGGATACCCGCGTCATCGGTGCCGCCCGCATCGACGTCAGCGTCGCGGCCCGCGTCTTCGACCGAGGCATCGGGGTTTCCAGAATCTTCAGTGCCCGGCGGAGGCTGACCACACGACCAGGCGAGGACGACGAGGAACGACCATACGGCGCGCTTCATTGGGCGCACCCTACCCGCCTCGCGTGTCGAGGAGGAGAGGGCTTCTGGGCGAGGCGAACCAGACCCGGCCTACCTGCCATCACGTTGCAACTACGAGCCACGTCGATTAACCGTCGACCGCCATGGGCCGCTCGGAACACCGAAGTGCCGCGTCGCGACCCGTCTGGGCTGAGCGCGTGATTTTCGACTGCGCCCCTCCGTCACGCGCGCGCGCCGTGCACGACTACATGGCGTTGGGGTTTCTCACTGCGGGCAGCGCCGTGGTGGAGCAACGAGAGCGCAACGGCATCGAGGCGGGCGACGTCTTCCTCGTTCCCGCGGGCTCACGACACGGGATGCTCTCAGCGAGCGCACCACAGGCCTGGGGCATCGGCTTCTCGCCTTCGATCTGCGCGAGCGACGAGCTGGGTCCGCTGCTCGCCCCGTTCGAGCGCGCGGCGTCGGGGGCGTCGGCGGTCGTGCGCATTCCCGCCGAGCGGCGCGCGCACCTCGCGAGCCTCTGCGCGGAGCTGCACCACGAGACGACCCGCAGCAGCCCGGCCGCGCACGTCGAGGTGGCGCAGAAGAACCTCCTCGCGCTGATCCTGACGGAGATCACCCGCGCGAGCGCCGTGACGGCGAGCGCGGGGCATCAACCGACGCTGGTCGGCGACGCGCTGCGCTTCATCGAGCGCAACTGCCTGCAACCGATCTCGCTGCGGGAGGTCGCGGCGGCGGTGAACAAGTCGCCCTCGCACCTCGCGACGGCGGTCAAGGCCGCGACCGGCAAGACCGTCGTGGGGTGGATCATCGCGGGGCGGCTGGCCGAAGCGCGCAACCGGTTGCTGCACTCCGACGAGCGCATCGACGTGATCTCCGAGCGCGTGGGCTACGCCGACCCGACACACTTCATTCGCCTCTTCCGCCGCGACCACGGGGCCACTCCGTCCGCGTGGCGGGCCCGACAGCGAGCCCACCCGCAGCCCTGACGCGGCGCTCAGGCCTCGAGGCAGAGCTCGAGGTTCAACATCGCGGCCGCCTGCATGCCGGCGGAGGCGGCGACGATGGCGGCCTGCATTCGGGTGGTGAGATCGCCGGCCGCGAAGATGCCGGGCACCGACGTCTCGCGTGACATCGGGTCGACCTGCACGAAGCCTTCCGAATCCAGGGTGAGCCCGAGCGAGGTAACCAGCTCGATCTGCCGCTGCGGCGGGTGCACGAAGAGCACTTCGCAGCGCACCCGAGCACCGCCCACGAGCTCGATGGCTTCCAGCGACCGATCGCGCGCCACCAGCCGCTCGATGCGCGAGGTCTCGAGGCGCACCCCCGCCGCCGTGAGCCGTCGCTGCGCGTCCGCGGGCAGCTCGACGTCGCCCTGGGTGAAGACCTGAAGGTCCTGCGTCCACGAACGGAGCTGGAGCACGAAGGGCACGACGTGCGCGGCGTGCTCGGGCCGAACGAGGTAGCCCCACGGGCGCTCTTTGCGTTCCCAGCCATGGCAGTAGGGGCACTGGAAGATCGAGTGCCCCCACAGCTCGCGAAAGCCCTCGAGTGGCAGGGCGGTGTCGAGCAGCCCGGTGCACAACAACACGCGGCGCGCCTCGACGACGTCGCCGCCCACCGAGATCTGGAAACGGCCTCGGGCGCCGCTGATGGCGTCGACCCGCGCGTCACGGACGATGACCGTCGGGTACTCGCGCAGTTGTTCCCGCCCGACGCCTCGAAACGCTTCCGGCGTCACGCCGTCTCGCGTGACGAAGTTGTGCATGTGCTCCGCGAGAGCGTTCCTCCGCGGCCCGGCGTCGAAGAGGAGCACGTGCTTGCGCGCCCGCCCCAGCGTCAGCGCCGCCGACAGGCCCGCCGGCCCGCCACCGATGATCACCACGTCGTACTTCGAAGCCTGGTCGTCCATCACGCACGTCTAACGACCCGGCGCGATGAGCAGCAGAGCGGGGATTGCGGTCGAATCGGCCGATCTTGCGACCAGCTCAGTCGTCGAGCGTCGGCGGGCGCGAGCGGCGGCGAGCCACCAGCACCAGGAAGACCACCGCCGCGAGGGCGCCGGCGCCACCGATCAGCAACCACGGCGGTCCGCTCTCTTCGGCGTCCTTCACCACCGCCGGCGGCGCGACCACCGGCGCCCCCGCGTCGACGACCTCGGCCACCGCGGTCGGAGCCACGCCCGCATCGACCTCGGCGACGACCGTTCCCGCATCGATCACCGGAGCGGCGGCGAGCACCTTCGCCTCTTCCTTGCGCTTCTCTTCTTCAGCGCGCTCCGCCGGCGTCATCGCGGCCAGGCGCTTCTTCTCGGCATCGGCCAGCCGCTTCGCCTCGAGCGCGGCCTGCTTCTCTTCCGCCGCCAACCGCTTCGCCTCGAGCGCCGCCGCCTTCTTCTCCTCCGCCGCCAGACGCTTCGCCTCGAGCGCCGCGGCCGCCTTCGCCTTCTTCTCTTCGGCCGCCGCCTTCTGCGCCTCGAGCGCCGCCGCGGCCCTCGCCTTCTTCTCTTCAGCGGCCGCCTGCTTCGCGGCGAGCGCCTCGTCCGCCTTGCGCTGCTTCTCTTCGGCCGCGAGCCGCTTCGCCTCTTCCGCGGCCTTCGCCTTCTCGGCCGCCGCGACGACCTCCGGGCTGGGGCCCGCGTCGATCACCGGCCTGGGCGGCGCCTCGGGCATCTTCCCGTCGTCGAGCTGGGCGATCATCACCGGCTGCGCGGGCAACGAGAGCTTGAAGCGCTTGGCGATGTCGGTCTGCTTCGAGTCGCGCTTCGGCGTCACCTGCACGCGCACCTCGATGCCGGAGTTCACGTCGAACCCGACCTCCCCGCCGACCTTCCACTTGTAGCCGCCCTCGTCGCTGATCACGACGCTGGCGCCGTTGGCGAACACCAGGCGCACCTTCACCACGTGCTTGCCGGGCGTGACGTCGCCGTTCCACACCAGGTGCGTGCCTTCGTCGGCCAGCTCGCGCAGCGACGGCGCGCCGACGATGCGGCCGTCGATCTCGAAGCTCGCCTCTTCCAGCGCGTAGTTGGGGTCGTCGATCGACACGTAGTCGATGCGCACCCTGGTGGGCTGCTTGCCGACCATCTGGCTCAGCTGACGTTCCAGCTCTTCGCGCGCAGCCTTCGCCTTCGCGTCTTCCGCGCGGGCCGAGAACGCCACCGCCACCAGCAGCACGACCAGGATCCGGGAGATCATCACCCTCGGTTCTGCCACGCGCGGCAGCCAGAGGCGACTGCGCTCACAGATCGACGAACTGCCAGTCGCAGGTGGTGGCGATCAGATCGACGAAGGCGCGCACCTTCGCCGAGAGCAGCCGCGTCGACGGGTACAACACGTGAATCGGCAGCGGAGGCGGCTCGAAGTCGTCCAGCACCACCTCCAGCCGCTTCGCGCGCACCGCGTCGGCCACCTGGTACGCGAGCACCATCGTCAGCCCGCCCCCTCGCTCGGCGTGACCGATGGCGGCGTCGGCGCTGTTGGTCACCAGCGCGGGCTCGAAGGCCACGGTGCGCGGCTCCCCTCGCCGGCTGAACGACCACTGCGCGGTCGGGCCCAGCCCCGAGAAGTGGATCAGCGGGTGCGACGGCAGCGCCTCCGGGCGACGGATGGGCTTGTGGCGCCGGAGGTACCGCGGCGCGCCGACCACCACCCGCCGCGTCGCCCCGACGTGGCGCGCCACCACCGCCGAGTCGCTGAGCGAGCCGATGCGGACCGCGGCGTCGATGCCTTCGTCGACGAGGTTCACCGCGCGATCGCCGAGCGTGAGCTCACCGCGCACCGCCGGGAAGGTCTCGAGGTACCGGCAGATGAGCGGCGCCACGTGCAGCCGGCCGAAGACGTTGGGCGCGGTCACCACGAAGCGGCCGCTGGGCGTCGTGCGCTCGGCCTGCGCGGTGGCCTCGGCCTCGGCGAGGTCGGCGACGATGCGGCGCGCGCGCTCGAGGTACCGCGCCCCCGAGTCGGTGAGCTTCACCGAGCGCGTGGTGCGCTGGAGCAGCCGCGTGCCCAGGTGCCCCTCGAGCCCCGCCACCAGCCGCGTGACCACCGAAGGCGAGAGCTTCAACCTGCGGGCGGCGGGCGCGAAGCCCTCGAGGTCGGCCACCGTCACGAACGCGGTCATCGCCTGGAAGCGGTCCATGCCATCATTGCTACTTTCGCAATGGTGAAGTGTCAAAGCCGCTCATTGTTGCTGGTGAGCGCGCGCCTTAGTTCTTCCCCACGTCGCGCGAATGACTCGCTCGACGAGACAAGGACTGACGCCATGACGACCCGCCTCGAGACCCCTCCCACCATCGCCGCCGCCCCCGAAGTGACCCGCCCTGCCCTCGAGGCAGTGCAGAAGCAGCTCGGCTCGGTGCCGAACCTCCACCGCGTGCTGGCCAGCAGCCCGGCGACGCTCGACGCGTACCTCGCCCTGGGGGCCGCGCTGAACAAGGGCGCGCTCGACCCGAAGACGCGCGATCGGCTGGCGATCACCGTCGCCGAGGTGAACGGCTGCGACTACTGCCTGTCGGCGCACACCTTCCTCGGGAAGAACCTGCGCAAGCTCGACGACGCCGAGCTGAACGCCAACCGCGACGCCTCGTCCTCCGACCCGAAGGCCCAGGCCGCGCTGCGCTTCGCCGCCCAGGTGGTCAAAGCGCGCGGGCACGTGACCGACGCCGACGTCGTCGCGGTGAAGGCGGCCGGCTTCACCCAGGCCCAGGTGCTGGAGATCGTCGCCCACACCGCCCTCAACACGCTCACCAACTACGTGAACACGGTGGCGCAGACCGAGATCGACTTCCCCGTCGTCACCCACCACGCGCGATGAAGACCACCCCGAGCGACGTGGCCTTCACGCCGACCGTGAAGGCGGTGCAGGCGCGCCTGGGCTCTCGCAAGGGGTACGCGCGCATGGAACAACAGGGCGGCTGGGCGACGGAGATCGACGCCGACCTCGCGGCCTTCATCGCGGCGCAGCGGAGCTTCTTCCTCGGCACCGCCAACGCCGAGGGGCAGCCGTACATCCAGCATCGCGGAGGCCCGCGTGGGTTTCTCCAGGTGCTGGGCCCGCGCACGCTGGGCTTCGCCGACTTCTCCGGCAACCGGCAGTACATCTCGGTGGGCAACCTCGAGGACAACGCGAAGGTGCACCTCTTCCTGATCGACTACGCGCACCGCCAGCGCGTGAAGGTGTGGGGCACGGCCAGGGTGATCGACGACGACGCGCAGTTGCTCGCGCGGCTCAGCGTGAAAGGCGGCGGGAAGGTCGAGCGGGCGATCGTCATCGAGGTCACCGCGTGGGACGCCAACTGTCCGCAGCACATCCCCCAGCTGTTCGACGCGGAGGACGTGCAGGCCGCGCTCGAGCAGCGCGACCGGCGCATCGCGGAGCTCGAGGCGCAACTGGCACGGCGGTGAGGTTCAGCCCGGCTCGGCGACGCGCGCGCCGAACAACCGGTTCACCGACTCGAGCAGCTCATCGGTGACCTGCACCTTGAAGTTGGTGTTTCCCACCAGCGCCTCGGCCTCGCCGGGCATGTGGAGCGCCACGGCGATCGGCGTCGCCCCGGCGTGCTTCTTCGCGATCTCCGCCAGCCGCGCGAGCTTCTCGTCGGTGGCCATGTCCACGTGCAGCCGCAGCTCGAGGCGCTTCACGCGCTTCTCGCGCACTTCCTTGAGCGACTGGATGTCGTCGACGATCAGCTCGGCCTGGGGGTTTTCTTCGTCGCGGCTCATCTGCACGGTGCCCGACACCAGCAGCGCGTCGTCGCTCTTGAGGAGGTGCTCCCACTGCTCGTAGCCGGGCTTGGGCCCCGCCTTGCCCCACTTGCCGGTCTTGGGGTCCATCACCGAGCGCGTGCCGTCCTTGCCGGGGAAGACCACCAGCTCGACCGAGCCGGAGAGATCTTCCAGCGTCACCCAGGCCATGCGCTTGCCGGTCTTGGTGGGGCGCTCGCGCATCACCGACACGATGCCGGCGATGGTGATCTTCTCGTCCTTGCGCGCGCGCTGCACGCTCTGGATCGGGCGGGCGTAGCGGCGCAGCTCCTTCTGGTAGGCGTCGAGCGGGTGGCCCGACACGTAGAAGCCGATCGAGGCCTTCTCGTACGAGAGCTTCTCCTTCTCGGTCCACGGCTCGACCTGCGCGTAGTCGTCGCGCGCGGCCTTCCCCGGCGGGGTCGAGGCGGCGAGCATGCCGAACAGGTTCGACTGGCCGACCTCGATGTCGCGCTGGGTCGAGGCGCCGCGCTCCAGCGCGATGCCGACGGTGTCGAACAACTGGCGGCGGTGGCGCTTCTCGAAGTCGAAGGCGCCGGCCTGCACCAGCGCTTCCATCGTCTTGCGGTTGACGCGGCGGCCGTCGACGCGCTCGCAGAAGTCGAAGAGGGAGGTGAAGGGCTTGTCTTTGCGCGCCTCGATGATCGCCTCGATCGCCGACTCGCCGACGCCCTTGATGGCGCCCAGCCCGAAGCGGATCTTCCCTTCCACCGCGCCGAACGCGAGGTCGGACTCGTTGATGTCGGGCGGAAGCACCTGAATGCCGCCCTGCCGCGCCTCGGCGATGTGGAGCACCACCTTGTCGGTGTTGTCCTTCTCGGAGGTGAGCAGCGCCGCCATGAACTCCACCGGGTAGTGGGCCTTGAGCCACGCGGTGTGGATGGTGATCAGCCCGTACGCGGCGGAGTGCGACTTGTTGAAGCCGTACTGCGCGAACTTCTCCATCAAGTCGAAGACGCCGTTGGCGATCTTCGGATCGATCTGCTTCTTGTTCGAGCCCTCGATGAAGAGTGCGCGCTGCTTCTGCATCTCTTCAGCCTTCTTCTTGCCCATCGCGCGGCGGAGCAGGTCTGCGCCACCGAGCGAATACCCGCCCAGGACCTGGGCGATCTGCATCACCTGCTCCTGGTAGACGATCACGCCGTAGGTGTCCTTGAGCACCGGCTCGAGCGTGGGATGCGGGAAGGTGACCTTGTCGCGGCCGTGCTTTCGGTCGATGTACACGTCGACCATCGTGCGGCCGTCTTCGAGCTTCTGATCGAGCGGGCCCGGGCGGTAGAGCGCGCCGGCGGCGATCACGTCTTCGAAGCACGACGGCTTCATCTTCATCACCATTTCGGTGAAGCCCGATGATTCCATCTGGAAGACGCCGGCTGTGTCGCCCGCGCTGATCAGCTCGAAGGTCTCGCGATCGTCGAGCGGAATGCCCTCGCGCGTGAGCTGCTGATCGGCGGGCAGCTTGCGGTTGATGAGGTTGATGGCGTTCTGAATGACGGTGAGCGTCTTGAGCCCGAGGAAGTCGAACTTCACCAGGCCCGCGGCCTCGACCTCGTCCTTGGCGAACTGGGTGACGAGGGTGGTTTCACCCGAGGGCCGGTAGACGGGGACGAACTCCCACAGCTCCTTGTCGGCGATCACCACGCCGGCGGCGTGCATGCCGGCCTGCCGGTTGAGCCCCTCGAGCGCCATCGCGACCTCGAGCACGTCTTTGGTGGTGATCGGCTTGCCGTCCACCTCCGCCATGGGCTGCGGGTTGTCGTACATCTCCTTGAGCTTGGGCTCGCCGGCGATCTCCTTCTCCGGGTCGCCGAAGATGGCCTGCTTGAGGGTGATGCCGAGGATGTCGGGCACCAGCTTGCTGATGCGATCGCCTTCGCTGAAGGGCATGCCGTACACGCGCGCCACGTCGCGGAGCACCGACTTCGCCTTGAGCTGACCGAAGGTGATGATCTGCCCGACGTTGTTGTGGCCGTACTTGCCCTGGACGTAGGTGATCACCTCGTCGCGGCGGTCCTGGCAGAAGTCGATGTCGAAGTCGGGCATCGAGACGCGTTCCGGGTTGAGGAAACGCTCGAAGAGCAGGTTGTACGGAATGGGGTCGAGGTCGGTGATGCGCAGCGAGTACGCGACGATCGACCCTGCGCCGGAACCACGGCCCGGCCCCACGGGGATGCCGTGCTGCTTGGCCCAGTTGATGAAGTCCTGAACGATCAGGAAGTAGCCGGCGAAGCCCATCTTCTGGATGACGCCGAGCTCCATCTCGAGGCGCGCCATGTAGAGGTCGCGATCGCAGGCGTAGGGCAGTTCCTTGAAGCGCTCCTCGAGGCCCTTCTTGGCCAGCGCCGTCATGAACGAGTCGGCGTTGTAGCCCTCGGGCACCTTGAAGGTGGGCAACATCGGCTTGGCGAGGATGTTGTATTCCTCGACCATGTCGGTGATGCGCATCGTGTTGTCGACGGCCTCGGGCACGTCGGTGAAGTAGGCGCGCATCTCCTCGGGGCTGCACACGTAGAGCTTGTCGGTGCTGTGCCGCATGCGCTTGCTGTCGGTCAGCGTCTTGCCCGAGGCGATGCACATCAACAGCTCGTGGGCGCGCGCGTCTTCCTTCTTGATGTAGTGCGCGTCGGCGGTGGCCACGAGGGGGATGTCGAGATCACGTGAGAGCTGCTTCACGTTGTCGTTGGCCTTGTTCTGCTCCTCCATGCCGTTCCACTGGATCTCGAGGAAGAAGTGGCCGGGGTCGAAGATGTCTTTGTATTCCTGCGCGGCGCGCCGGGCGTGATCCATGTCGCCGCGGAAGGCCGCGCTCGTCACCTCACCACCGAGGCACGCGGTGAGACCGATGACGCCCTTGCTGTGCTCCTTGAGCACCTGCTTGTCGATGCGCGGGTGGTAGTAGAAGCCGTCGAGGTACCCCATCGACGAGAGGTAGCGGATGTTCTGGTACCCCTCCTTGTTCTTCGCGAGGAGGATGAGGTGGTTGGCGATCTTCTCGGTGCGATCGGCGCGGCCCTTGGGCCCGGCCACGTAGGCCTCGAGCCCGATGATCGGCTTGAGCGCCGCGTCTTTGGCCTTCTTGTAGAAGTCGACCGCCCCGAACATGTTGCCGTGATCGGTCACCGCGACCGACTTCATGCCCTTCGCCTGGACCGTCTTGATCAGGTCCTTCATGCGGATCGCGCCGTCGAGGAGCGAGTACAGGGTGTGAAGGTGCAGATGGGTGAAAGACATGGGGGTGCTTGAAGCACCGATGGCCGAGCCGGATCAATCTTGACCTTGGGCCCGACTGTCCGATCGGCAGGTCGGGAGTGGCGGTCAGGTGGCAGACTGGGCCGCGGCGGCGGTCTGCGTCAGCAGGAAGAGCCGGAGCGGCCTCGACGCCAGAGGGACGAAGCCATGCGCCTCATAGAAACGCTTGCCCTGGTGGTCTTTGGCGTCGACGACGATGGCGTAGGCCGCCACCGCCTCGGTCGCCGCGAGCACGCGCTTGATCGCGTCGGCGAGCAGCAGATCGCCCAGCCCCGTGCCTCGCTCGCTCTGCGCGCGCGCCAGGCGGCCGATAATCGCCGCCGGAATCGCTTCGTACTTCGGCAGCTTCTTCGCGAGTGACGGCGGCAAGCTGTCGAGCGAAAGGGTGAACATGCTCAGGCTGTAGAAGCCCACCACCCGAGCCCCTTCGACCGCGACGAACACCTGGGCGATGTTGCGCCGCTGGTCCTGGCTCGCCCGCGCCCGGAACCACTCGTCGAGCGAGGCGTTTCCGCACGTGAACCCGGTGCGCTCGTGCGACGACCGAAGCACCTCGAAGCGAAGGCCCGACGAGGTCAAGCGCCCAGCTTCCCGTGGGCACGGAGCGCGGCGATCAACCGGGCCTTCGGCCTGGGGGGCTTCGCCACCGCCGCGAGGAAGAGCTCGCGATCTTCTCCGGCCAGCCGCATCCGCTCGTGGTCCTCGAGGACACGGCGCGCGCCCTCGTAGGCCAGGTCACCGGCGGCCAACCCCGAGATCGCGCTGGCCTGCTCGATGGCCTCCTTCACGGAAGGGGCCACCCGAAGCTCAAGGCGCTCGGTCTTGCGTTCGATGGACTGCACTCGCCTGGGAGCCGACATGAGGCCAATGTACGGCGCTTTGCCGTACGTAACAAGCCCACCCCACTACCGCGCCGCGTCGATGAGCGCGCGGTACTTCGCGACGATCTGCTTGCGCTTGAGCTTCATGGTCTGGGTCAGCAGCCCGTTGGCCACGGTGAACGGCTCGTCGATGAACACGAACTGCTTGGGGATCTCGTAGGAGCCGAAGCGCCCCGCGAGCGACTCGGTGAGCTCCTTCGGCAGCACCGTCTTCACGTCTTCGCCGGGGTGGTGTTCGGCCCACGTCTTCACCGCCGCCGCGTCGAGCACCAGCAGCGCCACGCAGAACGGCTGGCCGTCGCCCGAGACCATCGAGCTCTGCACCAGCGGGTGGAGCTCCAGCGCTTCTTCGAGGGCCGCGGGGAACACGTACTTCCCGTTCTCCAACTTGAACTGATCCTTCAGTCGCCCGGTGATGAAGAGGTACCCGTCGGCGTCGAAGCGCCCGCGATCACCGGTGCGCAGCCCGCCGTCGTCCGTCATCACCGCCGCCGTCGCCTCGGGCTTGCCGTGGTAGCCGCGCATCACGTTCGGCCCGTACACGACGATCTCGCCGTCGTTCGCGCCGTCCTCCACCACCGAGGAGTCGATCACCACGCGCACGCCCGCCATCGGCTTGCCGACGCTGCCCGAGCGATGCGCCGCGGGGCAGTTGAGGGTGATGCCCGGTGAGGTCTCGGTCATGCCGTACACGTCGTAGAGCGGCACGCCGACGTCGAAGAAGAACTGCGAGAGCTCGGGGTTCATCGCCGCGCTGCCGGTCATCACCCCTTCCAGCCGGCCACCGAACAGCTCGCGGATCTTCGCGAACACCAGCGCGTCACCGACCTTCAGCATCGCCCGCGCGCGCAGCGATCGTTTGCCACGCTTCGCGAGATCCCGCTGCCGCTTCGCCGCGCGCAACGAGGTGACGAAGAGCGCCTTCTTGATGCCGCCCGCCTCGTTCATCTTCGCCCACAGCGCGTTGTAGACGCGGTTGAACACGCGCGGCACCGCGAGCATGAACGTCGGCCGCACCAGCGTGAAGTCGCCGAGCAGCGTGTCGAGGCCGCCCACCAGGCCGATCGAGCCACCCAGCGCGGTCCACGTGTGGAGCTCGCCCATGCCGTACACGTGCGCCCAGGGGAGGATCGACAGGGTGCGCGACTGCTCGGAGAACGCCGGGAACATCGCGCGCCGCCCGTCGTGGTTCGACACCAGGTTCGCGTGCGTGAGCTCGACGCCCTTCGCGTCGCCGGTGGTGCCCGAGGTGTAGATCAGCACCGCGAGATCGGTCGGTTCGGGTTGCACCACCTCGACAGGCTTCGCGCGCTCGAGCGCCGCCAGGGTGTCGTCGCCCTGCCCTTCGATGAGGATCACCTTCCGCAGCGCCGGCAGCCGGGGGAGCGACGCCTTCAGCCGCTCGTACACGTCGGGCTTCGAGACGAAGAGCACCTCGACGCCGCTGTCGCGGATGATGTGTTCCCACGTCGCGACGAGCTCGGCTTCGTACATCGGCACCCAGCACGCCCCGCGCCCCAGCGCCGCGAAGTGCGCGATCGCCCACTCGACGCGGTTGTTCGAGATGATCCCCACCATCGTGCCGCGCGTGACGCCGAGCGCCGCGAGCCCCCCGCGCACCGCGTCGACCCGGCGGCCGAAGTCGCGATAGCTGATCCACTCGTAGCGGGGACCGGGGAGCGTGCGCGTACCGAGGAACGGGCGATCGGGCCACTTCTCCACCGACCGCTGAAGGAACTGCACGAGGTTCGTGGCGGAGTTCATCAGCGTCGATTCTGCAAGCCCGCGGCCCGACAGTCTTGAGGCAAACGGCGACACCCCGGCGCAAATGCTGCGGATTCCCCGGCGCAGCGAATCGACTATGCAGGCCTCACAACCTCAGGGGGTTCCCATGATCAGTTCACGTCGTCTCGTGGCGGTGTGTGGTCTCGCGGTGGTGATGAGCTGCACGGGGGAACCTGGCGCCCAGGGACCTCAAGGTGCTCCCGGAGCAAACGGCAATGACGGCGCGCAAGGCCCGGCAGGTGACGCGGGCACGCCCGGCGCGCCGGCACTCGTGAAGTCCACCACCGAGCCGGCCGGCACCCACTGCCCCAACGGCGGCACCAAGCTCGAGGTCGGCGTCGACACGAACTTCAACGGCACGCTCGAGGCGACGGAGCTCAGCAGCACCTCGTACGTCTGCGACGACCCCGGCCACAACGCGCTGCTCTCGACGAGCACCGAGCCCGCCGGCACGCACTGCGCGTTCGGCGGCACGAAGATCGAGACCGGCCTCGACGCCAACCGCAACGGCACGCTCGACCCGAGCGAGATCGACGCCACCGCCACCAGCTACGTGTGCAACGTCGCGCCCAGCGGCACCATCTCGCCCAGCACGGGCATTCACATCGCGTTCGTCGGCAGCGCGGTCAGCACCTCGACCTCCGCGCCGATCACCGTGCGCTTCACGCTCAAGGACGATCGCGGCTTCCCGCTCGACGTGCAGGGTCGCTACTCGCAGAACACCGCCATTCAGCCGCGCTTTGCGCTCGCCTGGTTCACCCAGAGCAACGGCATCACCACTCCGCTGACCGTGTACACGAAGACCACCAGCACCTCGGCGCCCGCCGGTCAGCCCACCAACTACAACCCGCTGGGGACCGCGGCCGGCCACGGCACGCTCGTCGAGAACGGCTACGGCGCGGGCGACTACACGTACACCTTCCCCACCGCGTCCACGACCAACGGGCCGGTCGCCATCGCCTTCGATGCGAGCAAACTCTCGGAGACCCACGTGGTGTGGATTCAGGCGAGCCGGCAGACCGACGAGGCGTTCACCACCAACGCGAACACCTTCTCGGCCGACAACCAGTCGTACTCGTTCATCCCGAGTGGCAGCGGGACGCCCGCGACGAGAGAGATCGCGACGCAGGCGGGCTGTGATGGCTGCCACGCGAAGTTCAAGGCCGAGACCACCGCCAGCGCCGCGTTCCACGGAGGCGGGCGCGTCGCCGTCGGCATGTGCAACGTGTGCCACAACCCCGGCCGCACGACGAACCCCAGCGCCGACTCGGCCTCGTTCATCCACCGCATTCACAACGGCGCGAACGTGGCGACGGCCAACCTGTTCCACGGCATCTCGGCGACGTACCCGCGCGACATCCGCGCGTGCGACGTGTGCCACGGCAACGCTGCCCAGGGCGCGCAGGCGATGACCAACCCGTCCACCCTCGCCTGCAAGGGCTGCCATGACTACGTGTCGTTCACCGGCGCGGCGGCGGCGACGTGCGGAATCAACGGCAACCTCGCGCGCGGCCCTGACGGCAAGCCGCTCCCCTGCAACCACGTGGGCGGCATGTCGAACGACACCACCTGCGCGGTCTGCCACGGCCCGAGCGGCTCGTTCCCCACCTCGGCGATGCACGACCCGGTGGCGAAGCCCGACCCCGCCAACGCCTGGCTGACCGGCGGCACCAACGCCAACACCAACGCCTCGTTCGTCGCCTCGCGCGGCTTCGTCCCGCCCGGCGCCGACGTCATCACCTACGACGTGAAGAGCGTCGATGCCGTGCTCGACACCACCGTGACGCCGAACGTGAGGCGGCCCAGCATCACCTTCAAGCTCAAGCGCAACGGCACCGACGTGGTGTTCCAGACCTACGCCGCGGGCTCGGTGACGGAGCTGATGCCCAACTTCGTCGGCTCCCCCAGCGTGTACTTCGCCTTCGCCGTGCCGCAGGACGGCAACAACACCCCGTCGGACTTCAACGCCTCGGCCAGCGGGTACCTGAAGAAGATCTGGGACGGGAGCGCCACCGGCACCGGCGCGGGCACGCTGACCGGCCCCGACTCGAGCGGCTACTACACGGTGCGCCTCACCGGCGTGCAGATCCCCTCCACCGCCACGATGCTCACCGGCGGCGTCGGGTACACCTACTCGCTGAGCAGCGCGCCTCCGCTGGTGCAGACCAACGTCGCCGGCTACCCGTGGACCCCCAACATGCCCGCCGACGGGAAGGCGCAGGGCGGGTTGAGCGTGCCGGCCCCCAACGTGTGGAAGGTCGCGACCGGCTACACGGGCCGCCGGCCGATCGTCGAGACCGCGCGCTGCAACAACTGCCACGGCGGCCTGGGCGTCACGCCGAACTTCCACGCCGGGCAGCGCAACGACGGGCCCACGTGCTCGTTCTGTCACAACCCCAACCGCGCCAGCTCCGGCTGGTCGGCGAGCTCGAAGTACTTCATTCACGCCATTCACGCGGGTCGGAAGCGCACGGTGAACTACACGTGGCACGCCGCAGAAGCGGGGCCCGGCTACGACGAGGTCGAGTTCCCCGGCACGCTCAACACGTGCACCACCTGCCACCTGCCGAATACCTACGACTTCACCAACGCGACCAACCTCAACGCGGTGGTGAACATGCCGCTGACCACCGTCGCGACCGGCCGCTACGACACCAACCCGCTCACCAACTCGACCTACTACACGGTGTCTCCGTACGTGGTGGCCGACAACGTCACCGACTACGGCGCCGGGTTCTCGTTCAACGCCGCGACCAACGTGACGACCCAGGCCGCGGGCTCGACGCTGGTGATCTCGCCGATCACCGCTGCGTGTTCGTCGTGCCATGACTCGATGCCAGCGATCAGTCACATGCGGTCGAACGGCGGCCGGTTCTATGAGGCGCGGTCGAGTGTGCTGGCTCCGGGGGCTGAGCAGGAGCAGTGCTTGATCTGCCACGGGCCGGGGCGGGTCGCGGCGATTGGGGTGGTGCACCAGCGGTAGGGCGCGGGTGGAGTGGGGGTGCTCCAGTCGGGTGCAAAGCGGCTTGGCGCAAACAGTGCACAACTCGCGCCTACACTCGGCGACACTCTCTGTATGACGTGGAGCCGGTTCCTGCCGATCGTGATCGTCCTCGCCGCGTGCGAGGGCTCCATCTTCGGAGTCATCCCCGAGGGGCCGCGGCCCCGCACCACCACCGGGACGCCCGACGCCGGGCCTGAGAAGTGTGAGCCCACCGGCCAGCCCGTGGCCAAGCTGCTGCGCCTGTCGAACCACGAGTACCGGAACATGGTGGCCGACCTGCTCGGCGTGCCCGTCGACGAGGCGCTCTTCGCCCGGTGGACGCCCGTCGCGCAGGTCTACGGCTTCGACACCATGAGCGAGACGCGCATCGACGCGCAGGGCCTCGAGGAACAGCTCGCCACTGCCGAGAGTCTCGCCGGGCTGGTGCTGGCGACGCAGGCGCTGACCGCCCACTGCCCTGCCCCGCGCGCCGAGCAAACGCCGACGTGCAACCGCAAGCCGGTCTACTCGGCGACCGACGACTTCTCCGACTCGCAGGGCCGCGACTGCTGGAACTACCTCGACTCCAGCGGCGCGATGATGATCTTCGACAACACCCGCTCGCTGTGGCGCAAGGAGCCTGATCAGACCGCGCTCCTCTGGCAGACCGGCGCGCACCCCGGCCAGACCGTCGACGCCATTCGCCGCTGGCAGAGCCCGGTCGACGGCACGGTGCGGGTGTCAGGCAGCTTCGTCGACGGCGACCCGGGCGGCGGCGACGGCATCCTCGTCACCATTCGCAAGAACGGCACCCAGATCTTCACCCAGGACGTGCCCAACGGCGGCCAGTCACCCTTCAACCTCACCCTGCCCGTCACCCGCGGGGAACAGCTCGACTTCGTCATCAACCGCAAGGCGAACCCCAGCTACGACTCGACGGTCTTCTCGGCCTCGCTGCAGTTCACGGCCACGCCGCGCAAGACGAGCTGGACCTGGGACGACTGCGTCGAACCGCTGGTCTCGCGCCTCGCCAGCCGCGCCTTCCGCCGGCCGGTGCGCGCCGAGGAGCTCGCCGACTACCGAGCGCTCTTCCAGGCGTCGCTGCAGGACGCGTCGGCCGCCGGCTTCTCCGAGCCCGTCGAGCAGGCGATGACCACCGTGCTCGAGGCGGTGTTCCTCTCGCCGAACTTCACCTTCAAGGCCGAGCTGGTGCCCGGCGGCCTCGACCCGAACGAGCGGGCCTTCGGCACCGCGTCGCGCCTGAGCCTCTTCACCCGCGGGTCGATCGCCGACGAGGAGCTGTGGCAGCTCGCCGGCACCGGCGCGCTCTCGACGCCCAACGCGGTGCGGGCGCAGGCGGTGCGGCTGCTCGATCGCGATCTCCACCGCTTCACCGACAGCTTCGGCGGCCAGTGGCTCGACTTCCGCGACGTCGAGGGCGCGCACCCGCTCAACGCCTCGATGCAGGCCGAGTCGCGCGAGGTCTTCGCCTCGGTGCTCGAGGCGGGCCTGGGCCCCGAGCGCCTCCTGCAGCCGGGCTTCACGTGGGCCGACGCGCCGCTGGCCGCGAAGTACGGGCTGACCAGCACCGGCAGCGGGCTCTCGCAGATCACCACCCCGGTGCGCGGCGGCTTGCTCGCCCAGGCCGGCTTCCTCACCCGCACCGGCAACGGCTCGGAGTTCCGCCGGCCGATCCACCGCGGCCTGTGGGTGCTCACCCGACTGATGTGCAAGCAGATGCCGCGCATCGACCCCGCGACGCTCGAGGAGATCACCGCCTCGTTCGGCACCATCGATCGCTCGCTCCCGCTGCCCGAGCAGATGGCGATTCACCGCACCAACTCGGCGCGCTGCGGCGGCTGCCACAACCTGATCGACCCGGTCGGCCTGGCGCTCGAGAAGTACGACGCGCAGGGCAACTGGCGCGAGACCTACGACGGCGGCGCGCCCATCGTCACCAACCTGGAGCTCAACGGCACCGTGGTGCGCGACCCCAACGAGCTCGCGGCGACGCTGGCCCAGAGCGACGAGTACCGCACCTGCGTGGCCACCAAGCTGCTGACCTTCGGCCTCAACCGCGGCCCGCTCGAGAACGAGGCGTGCCTCGCCGAGCAGCTCGCGAAGCCGGCCGACGGCTCGAAGCCCGCGCTGAAGACCATGACCGTCGACGCGCTGATGAAGGCGCTCGAGCTGACCGAGGTGACGCCGTGAACTCGAACCGCCGCACGGTCTTGAAGTGGCTCGGCCTGCAGCTCGCGCTCCCGCTGGTGGCGCCGCACTTCGCGCAGGCCCAGGGCGCCCCGATGCGCAAACGCTTCATCGGCGCCTACGTGCCCAACGGCGCGTACATGCCCTCGGGCGTCGACGGGAACTGGAACTGGGCCGAGGCGCTACAGCCGCTGGTCGCGAAGAACCTGCAGGCCAACACGATGATCGTGCGCAAGCTGTTCAACGGCTTCCCCGGGCACGATCCCCACTGGCAGAACTGCGCGGGCTTCCTGTCGTGCGAGCCGATGGTGCTGGGAGACCCGGGCGTCGCGCGCTGCGGCGTCACCGTCGATCAGCGCGTGGCCGAGTTCCGGCCGACGTCGATCCGCTCGCTGGAGATCGGCGGCATCTACTACCACGTACACCCGCTCAACGATCACCCGGGGTACTCGAACGACTACCTCAACCGCATCAGCTGGCAGGCGCCCGACAAGTTCCGCTCGCCCATCCCCAACCCGGCGCAGTTGTTCCAGAAGCTGTTCGGCGGGCAGGAAGGCAGCGCCGCGCAGATCGCGTACCTCCACGCGCGCAAGCGCTCGGTGCTCGACAGCATGCACAAGGACGCCACGCGGCTCTCGTCGCGGCTGCCCGAGAGCTACCGGCCGGTGCTCAGCTCGTACCTCGACACCGTGCGCGAGGTGGAACAGGGGCTGATGCAGGGCGGCTTCACCTGCACGCCCAACCTCGCGCAGCCCACGCAGGACTTCTCGAACCCCAACGTGAACTACCTGCTGCGGTTCCAGCTCATGCACCAGTTGGTGGTGCTGGCGATGCAGTGCGGCCTCACCAACGTGGCGACCGTGATGTACGGCCCCGGCGTCTCGGAGCTGATCACCTTCCCCGAGCAGCTCGGCAACGGCAACGGGCACCACGCGGTCGCGCACCACGGCGGCACGCAGTCGTCGATCGATCGGCTCAAGCTGATGAACCGCGTGCAGGTCGGGCTGCTGGCCGATCTCCTCGAGAAGCTGAAGGCCGCCAACCTGCTCGACGACACGCTGGTGCTCTACGGCTCGGACATGTCCGACGGCAACGTGCACCTCACCGAGAACCTGCCGATGCTGCTGTGCGGCGCGGGCAGCGATCTCAAGTTCGGGCAGGAGATCGTGCCCTCGGCGCGCCGGCCGCTGGCCGATCTCCACGTCGAGATCCTCAAGCTGCTGGGGCTGCCCGTCACCTCGTTCGGCAGCGGCGCGGCGGCCAGCAGCGGTCAGGCGCTCGGCATCCGCAGCTGATCAGATCAGGTGGCGGAGCCGATCGCGCAGCCGGTTGACGCCGGCGCGTTCGGCCAGCGCTTCCCCGAAGGTCTGTTTGTGGCCCAACAGGCGGTAGCCCGCGGCGCCCAGCAACAAGCCGCCTCCCAACGCGAGCCCTACCGAAACGAGGGGATGTTCACGCACCGCCTGCTGCGCGCGAAACTGGCCGTCTCGAGCGCGGTGGCGCACTTCGACCGCGGCCTCCGAGAGCGAGTCCATCAAGTGGTGCTGATGCGCTGTCTGGTCCATGGGGGCCTCGCGGGTACGGGTGGAACCGTCAGGGGCTGCATCGGCTGTGCCTCCCCCGTCGAGAGAGGGCGCGCGGGCCGCGGTCGGTCAGAATGGTGCTTCAGCGTGAAGCGACGCAGCAAATGCTAAGGCTGCACCGGTTGCGTCGCGGCACACGAACGGGGGTGACGGGTGGAGACGACTCGGCTGGCGGCGGTCCTCGAAGCGGTCAGCGACGGCATCGCGGTGCTCGACGCGCAGGGCAACCTCATCCTCGCCAACGCCGCGCAGGCGCAGATCAACGGCTTCGAGACCGTCGACGAGATGTTGAGGAACCTCTCGTTCTACGCAGAGGTGTACGAGCTCCACGATCTGCAGGGCCAGCGCGTGCCCTTCGAGGAGTGGCCGGCGGCGCGCGGGCTGCGCGGCGAGACGATCCAGAACTGGGTGCTGCTCGCGCGGCGGCGTGACCTCGGCCGCGAGTGGTACTTCAGCTTCAGCGTCGAGCCAGTGCGCGACCCGCGCGGCGCGGTGACGATGGTGGTGGTGGTGACCCGCGACATCACCGAGGCCCACGCGCTGACGCAGGCACTACGCGAGAGTGAACAGCGGCTCTCGACCATCCACGACGCGGCGCCGTTCGGCATCGCCATCACCCGTCTCTCCGACGGAGCCATCACCAGCGTCAACGACGCCTTCGCCGCGCTGCACGAGACGACGCGCGAAGAGGTGCTGGGGCGCACCGGCATCGGCGCGGGCGTGGTCGAGGCGGTGACGCGCCAGCGGCTGCTCGAAGCGCTCGAGCGCGACGGCCGGCTGCGCGACGTCGAGACCACCCGCTGCGCGCGCAACGGCGAGCTGCGCACCCTGTCGCTCAACGTCGATCGGCTGGAGCTCAACGGCGAGCCAGTGCTGTTGACGACCGTGCTCGACGTCACCGCGCGCAAGCGGGCCGAGCAGTCGCTGCTTGAGAGCCAGGCGCGGTACCGGGCGCTCTTCGAGCAGGCGGCGATGGGCGTCGCGCTGGTCGAGACCACCACCGGCCGCTTCGTCGAGGTCAACGCGCGCATGTGCGCAATGCTGGGCTACGAGCGCGCCGCGCTGCTCGAGGCCGGGTGGAAGGCCATCACCCACCCCGACGATGTCGTGGAGAGCGTGCGCAGCGTCGAGCGCATGGTGCAGACGCAGGCGCCCTACGTCATCGAGAAGCGCTACCTCCGTCGCGACGGGACGGTGATGTGGGGCCGCGTCACCGTCAGCCCGGTGAACCTGCCGGGGTCGCCGATGACGACGCAGATCGCGATGATCGAAGACATCACCCAGCAGCGGTTGCTGGCCGAGCAGCTCCAGCAAGCGCAGAAGCTCGACAGCATCGGCCGGCTCGCGGGCGGCGTGGCGCACGACTTCAACAACCTGCTCACGGTGATCCTCTCGTGCGCCGAGGCGCTGCAGGACGATCTGCGCGCGGGCGCCGCGCCCAATCGGGAAGACGTCGACGAGATCGCGATCGCCGGCCAACGGGCCCGGGAGCTGACGCGGCAACTGCTCGCCTTCGCCCGCCGGGAGCTGATCGAGCCCGTCGCGGTCGACCTCAACGAGGTGGTGGAAGGCAGCCAGAAGATGCTCGCGCGGCTGGTGGGCGAAGACGTCCAGCTCCGCACCGAGCTCACCACCGGGTGTTGGCGGGCCTGGGCCGACTTCGGGCAGCTCGAACAGGTGTTGATGAACCTGGCCGTCAACGCACGCGACGCGATGCCCCGCGGCGGCGCGCTCTCGTTCGCGACGCGCAACGTGGTCGATCACCCGCTGCCGGGCGAATGGGTCGAGCTCGAGGTGCGCGACACCGGCGAGGGCATGCCGGACGAGGTGAAGGCCCACCTCTTCGAGCCCTTCTTCACCACCAAGGCGAAGGGCCGCGGCACCGGGCTGGGGCTTGCCACCGTGTACGGCATCGTCACCGGCGCAGGCGGGCGGATCTTCGTCGAGAGCGCCGTCGGGCGGGGGTCGACCTTCCGGGTGCTGCTCCCGCGCACCACGCGCATCGCCGCGGCGCGGCACGGGCGGCCCGAGCTCGCCTTGCGCGGCGGCACCGAGTCGGTGCTGGTCGCCGAAGACGACGCCCAGGTGCGCGCCGTCACCGTGCGGACGCTGGAGGACGCGGGCTACCTGGTGAAGACCGCCGAGCGCCCCTCCTCGCTGTTGACCATCCCCGACGCGGAGCTGGCGAACGTGCAGTTGCTGGTGACGGACGTGGTGATGCCCGAGCTTGACGGCGCGGCGCTCGCCGAGCGACTGCGGACGGCCTCGCCGAAGCTCCGCGTGTTGTACGTGTCGGGGCACACGAAGGACGTGGTGCTCGAGCGCGGGTTGACCGGGAAGATCGAGTTCCTCGCGAAGCCCTTCACGCCGGCGACGTTGCTCGCGAAGGTGCGCGCCGTGCTCGATGCGTGAGCTCGCGGCCCGGGTGGAGGCCGTCAGGTCGGTGGTCGCGGCGCCCTGCGCGTCGCGTGGCAGCGGTGAGGGGCGGGCGTCTCGACTTTTCGAGGTGCCTTCCACGAACACACGGAACTACTAAGTTCCTGGTAGCTGCGTGTGTTGACGGAGAGAGGGCGGCGTGATGACCAGCGATCAGAGTGATTTCGTCGAGCGGTTCGCCTCGAGTCCGACGGACTTCATCGGGCAACGAGCGGTGTTCCGGACCGACGAGTTGGAGGCCTGGTACGTCGAGGCCGGGCGAGGCGACGTCACGCAGGCGCGAAAGATCATCGCCTACCACGTGCAACAGGGTCGCCTGAGGACCATCCGCCGCGGGCTCTACGCCCACATGGACTGCGTCGATCAATGGTTGATCGCGAGCCGGCTGACCACGGACGCGGTCATCGCCTTCGATGGCGCGCTCTCGTTGCGATCGCTCATCGGCGATGAGAACCGCGTCTGCTACGTGACCCGCGAGCGCATGTCGGCGTTCTGCTTCAACGAGACGATCTTTCAGCCGGTGAAGGACGCGCGGATCTCGCAGGCGCGACCGGTGCGCGTGCAGCGCGGCGGGCTGTGGGTGCGAACGACGTCGCTCGAGCAGGCGTTCGTCGATTGTCTGGAGCGACTCGATCTCGCGCCCGAGCTGCCGCTGCTGGTGCAGGCGCTGGCGCGCGCGAGCGAGGTCAAGCTCAGCGAGTTGATTCGAGTGGCGGCGCGCCGGGAGAGCCGGCTCTTGATGGCGAGAGTGGCGTGGCTGCTCGGGGCTGCGGGGCGGAGGCTGGGGTTCAGCGAGCAGTACGAGCTTTCGACGCGCGGGCTGGTGCGGCCCGACTACTTCCGACGCAGTGAGCGGGGCCCGGGAGACTCGATCATCGCTCGGCTCAACCTGATCGTCAGCCCTGAGCAGCGCCGCCTCTACGACGCCGCGGATGGCGCCGGTACTCTCCGCAAACACACGCAGCTACCAGAAAATTGGTAGCTCTGCGTCTTCGTGGAAGGCACCTCGATTTCGCGCCTCCGCCCGGCGCACCTCCCCGAAGCCCGAGCGACCCGAGCCCCGGCGCGCCCGACTCGAGGAGCTGCCCGGAGCGAGCACACGCCCCACCCGGCCCCCCTTCGTCCCTCGAAGCCAGAGCACTGGGCGGGTCCCGGGCTCCGCGCCCCGCTCCTCCGCTCAGCCGACCTCCGTCCCCGAAGCCCGAGCACCGGGGGTCCCGAGCTACGCGCTCCGCTCCTCCGCGCGGCCGAAGTACCGGCCGATCGCCTCGAGGTTCACCTGAGGGAACGCCACCGCCAGCTGCTCGGCGGCCTGGCGGAACTCCCCGCGAAGCGACTCGGGCGCGCGGAGCGACCACTCGACCGCCGACACCAGCGCGAGCGCGGTCGTCACGTTCGGCGCCGGACTGCCCCTGGGCGCTTCGTGACGCAGCGCCAGGGCCTCGACCAACGACGCCGGCAGGTTCCACCGCGCCAACAGCTGCGCGCCGATCACCGCGCTCGTGCAGCCCAGCCGCTCCTGCTGGACGATCCACGGGAGCCGCCCGGCCTCGACCGCCTTGTCGATCGCCATCGCGTCGAGCGGCAGCTTCGCCAACACCAGCAACGAGCCCACGTCGGCCAGCACGCCGGCGATGAAGGCCTGCTCCGCGAGCGGGGTGCGGCCCAACAGCTCGCGCATCGCATACGCGCGCAGCAACGCTTCCTGCTGGAGCGCCTGCGCCCGCCGGCCATGCGCCAGGCCCTCGAAGAGCTCGACGGTCAGCACCAAGTTGCGCAGCGGCACGATGCCCAGGTAGCGCACGGTCTCGCGCACGCTCGACACGCGGCGCGGCAGCCCGAAGTACGCGGAGTTGATGATACGCAGCACGGCCGCGGTGATCGACGGATCGCGCTCGACCACCGCGGCCACCGAGTCCATCGACACGTCGGGGTCCTGCGACATCTGCGAGAGCTTCGAGTACGTCGCCGGCAGCGGCGGGAGATCGCCCAGCGCGCCCACCACCACCTGCAGCCGCTCGGAGCCCAGCGCCTCGATCACCGCCACGGTGCGCTCGACGAGTTCGAACAGCAGCGCCGGCAAGAGCGGCTTGCGCAGCACCTGATGGCTGAGCGCCTGCAACCGGCTGAACGTCTCCGGACGCAGCTCGGGCGGCGCGAGCACGATGCGGGCGACGCGCGGCCGGTGCTCCTTGAACTCGAGCAGCACCGCCTCCAGCTCCGGCAGCGCCGCGTCGCAGATCAGCGCCGCGCCGTCGCCGCCCGCGGCCCGCGCCTCGGCGGCGGTGTGCCCGAAATGAAGCTCCCATGAATGCGCGAAGGGCCGCAGCGATCGCCGCAGCCCCTCTGCCACCTGATGATCGGGTTCCACCACCCACACGCCGCGCATGCCTGCCTCGCATTGCAGGCGACGGGCCTACGCGCGCGCCCCGGGAGAGGCGGACCCGGGGGTGAGTCGGGACCACCTTCGCGGGTGTCCACCGACCTCTTCAGGTGCGGACGAGGCCGGTGTGCGGGTTGGACCCGAATGGCTGAAAGGGCAGGTTCACCAGGCGCGCAAGGTAGGCCCACAAGCCGGGGCCCTGCGGGGTGCCGGCGGCGAGACGCACGTCGCCGTCGAAGCGCCCGGTGGTGCCGACCCGCACGTTCTTGCCGATCACCGTGGCCGAGACGCCGGCCGCGTGATCCGACCCGGGCAGGCTGCGCGCGAAGTCGCCGAGGATCACCACGTTCACGTTGCGCGTGGGGTCGGCGACCACGCGGTTGATGAAGACCTTGAGCGCCGGGAGGATGCGGTCGTTCATCATGCCCCGCACCGCCATGCCGTCGCGGTCGCCGTGGGTGTCCCAGCCGCCGTTGACCGCGCAGCACACGTTGGCGCCGGCCTCGATCATCACCTCCGCCGCGGCCACCTGCGTCGTGAAATTGGTGACCGCGGTGGTGTTGGGGCTGAAGCCGTACGCGTTGGCGAGGCCCACGTAGTCGTAGGTCTTCACCGGCTTCTGCAGCGTCTCGACGGCGGCGCCGTACCCCTGCCCGAGCGTCCGGGTCATGCGCGGGCTGGTGACCAGCGTCTTGGTCGACATGTAGCGCGAGGCGGCGATCGCGCGCTCGGCGATGGCACGATCGGGCACGGTGGCGTCGGTGATCCCCCCCAGCGCGGCGATGGTGCTGCGCATGTCGCTGATGGTCTGCAGCGAGACGCCGTTCTCGGGGTCGCGCCCGCCAGGAATGCCGGCGCCGCCACACTGCACCGCCTTGATGGCGCCGTCGCCGCCCATCGCCGCGGCGAGCTTGAGCACCGCGTTCGAGTTGCCGACGGTGAAGCTGTGATCCTGCGCGGCCTCGTGGCTGGTGATGCCGTGGCGAATGCCGACCGTCGCCATGTGCTCGAGCGCGAAGCTGGGGAGGTTGCCGAAGGTCGGCCCGTCGACCACCAACCCGTTGCCCAGCGCGCGCTGGTTGCTGCCGGTGACGCCGAAGGTGCCGGCCCCCGCGAAGCTGTCAGCGCTGCCGAAGAGCGCGTTGTAGCCGCCGTTCAGGAACACCACGAGCACCGCCGCCTTCTCGGCCGGGGCCTGCTGCGCGAAGGCGGGGGAAGGAAGGGCGCCGAGGCGCGCGGCGGCGGCCGCTCCGGTCAACCCGGCGACGCCCTGCAGCCACTGACGACGAGAGAAGCGGTTCATGGGACCCGGGCCTTTCAGAACGTGAGGAAGTCGGACGAGGTGAGCACCGACGCGCAGCCGTGCGCCCAGCGGCGGCGCACCTGCGTCTCGCGGGTGGCGTACATGCCGATCACGTTGGCGCAGGCCTCGAGCTCGGGGGCGAGGCCGGCGCGGCCCCAGAACTTCTTCGCCCACGCGCCGCACTCGGCGGTGGCGGTCTCGATGGTGGGCGTGGCGGCGTACGCGGCGCCGGTGGCGGTGAGCGTCAGGCAGCCCTGAAACGCGATGCGGTACGCCTGGTACAGGCTCACGGCGTTGGGCTCGCCCGGGTTGAACCAGCGGGCGGGGGGCAGTCCGAAGGTCGACTCCGACTGGGCGAGCAGCGCCGGGGTGTTGCCCAGCACGCGCGGGTACTCGGTCAGCAGCGCGGTGAAGGGCTTGGCGCGCGCACGCTCGAGGCCCACGTCGGCCTCGCGGCGATCGAGGGTGAGGTCTTGCCCGCCGAAGCCGGTGTACGAGCGGCCCGCCTCGCACAGCGCGACCTCGGGGGTGGCGAGGGTCGTGCCCAGCGCAGGCACGACGTCGATGGGCACGATGTCTTCCTTCGCGGTCTGCACCAGCGCGAGCTCGGCCTCGCAGCCCAGCAGCGTCAGCATCGTCAGCCCGGTGATGATCGTTCGCGTCATGGCGTGGCTCCTCACTGGCAGTAGGCGGGGTCCATCGCGACGGTGCGCAGCGCCGACTGGATGGTGCCGGTCGCGCGCCAGGTGTCGACGCAGCGATCGAAGGTGGGCCCCTCGCAGCTCAGCTCGTTGCGGCCGTAGAGGAACTGAAACGCGAGGCGGCAGACGCGGAAGTCGAAGGTGGCGCTCTCGACCAGCGCGGTGAGGAGCTCCTTGTCGTCGCTGATGGTGGTGCCCAGCAGCGGCTGCGGCCCCGCGGTCGGCGGCGCGAAGCTGACGGTGTCGCCGGTCTTCACCTTGCGGGTCAGCACGCTGGCGAGGCGATCGAGCGCGAACCAGCCGTCGAAGTGGCAGCCGCGGCACGAGGCGCTCTGCCGCCCGGTGACGGTGAAGTCGACGCCCGGCGTCTGCACCGCGGCGGTCAGCTTGAGCCCGGTGGTGTTGTTGAGCATGCGGTACGCGGTCTGGAGCTTGACCCCGTTCTCTTCGTTGCCCGCGTAGCGCAGCAGCCAGGCCTTCGAGCGGAAGTAGCCCAGGCCGTTGGGATCCTCCTTCACCACCACCTGGTCGCCGGCCATCGTCACGTCGTAGGGGCCGACGAAGACGTGCTTCCACGGCTTGTCGTTGGCCAGCACGTACTTCGTGAGGTGGTACGCGGCGTCATCGACCGACGAGGCGCCGGGCGTGTCGTTGAAGGTGGCGTTGATGAAGCGCGAGAAGCGCTCGCGGAACTCGGGCGTCTGCAGCAGCGCGTCGACCTCGAGCTGCGGGTTGGGCGACGAGAGCACCGCGGCCGACGGGCTCTTGCCGGTCAGCGCGATCGCCACCCGCACCGCGCACCGCTCGGAGCGCTGCGGATCGATCGGGGCGCCGACCTGCGTCTGCGCGAAGGCCACGCCTGCCACCACCACGGCTGCTGCGATGAGCGCTCGGTGCATGGCGTCGCACCTGAGCAACCGATGTGCCCACCTCCGGCGAGGCGACCCCACGTGAAGGTCTCAATCGATTCCGGGCGCTTAGGGGCGTGTGCCGGCGAGTCCCACCTGTGAACGGGCGTGAGCACCGGAGCCGCCACGCACCGCGCGAAGGTGCACTCGGGGCCTGCAGATCTCTTTACAGCGCGCCGCTGGGCTTCACCGTGCCGCTGCGACGCTTGAGCTCGGTGTCGATCACCTTCAGCTCGGTCTTGAGGCGCACGAAGTTCGAGTACATGCCGTCGGGCTGCTTGCCGGGCATGGAGCGGATCTGATCGCGCAGCTGCGTCATGGTGCCGCCGATCTCCTGCAGCCGGTGGTTGAGATCGTCGTCAGCGGCGCCCCGAATCGCCAGCAGCTCGTCGACCTCCAGCTTGCCTTCGAGCTGCCGTTCCATCTGCTTGAAGGACAGCTTCACCGGCGCCGAGGCGAGCGCGCCATCGACCAACTCGACCGTCTTGAGCGCCTCTTCTTCGAACACCGCCAGATCGCGCGCGAGGCGCAGCCGCTGGAGCGCGTCGGCGAGGCTGGAGAAGAGGGGCTGCTTCGGCGCGCGCGCGGGGGGAGAGAAGAGCGACATCAGCCACACGTCGAGGCCGTCGCCGCCGGCCTGCTCCAGCGCCTGCCGCAGCAGGGGGAGCCACGCCGTCTTGAGTGACTCCATCGCCGAGCGCGGGTGGTTGGCCGACGCCATCAACGTGCGCAGGGCGGCCTGCAGCCCGGCCTTCACCTCGTCGCGCGACATCACCGCCCGCGGGGTGAACACACGCTCACGCCACGCGCCCTGGCTCACCTCCGGGGCCGCCTCGGCGGCGCGCTTGATGTCGGACAACGAAACTCTCGAGCGCCCGATGAAGGAATCCTCGGCGCGCGCTGCAAACCCGGGGAGGCCCTTGATGGTCTCGTCGCCCGGCGGCTTCTTGGTGGACATGCGGAAGTGCCCATCTTGCCACGGGTCGGCGCGGGCGTCGTGAGAGAGGGAAAAATTGGCCCCCTGCCCCCGGTCCGGCGTACTCCTCGCGCATGCGCGCACTGCTCTGCGGCCTCGCCGTCCTCTTCTCTGCCTGCGGCTTCACTTCCCCCGGAGGTGGGACAGGCACGCTGTTCGTCACCGCTCGCCTGACCTCCGATGGGAGTACCGCGGGCAGCCGGGCGCGGGTGACGGTGCGCCAGGGCTCGATGACGGGTGACATCGTCACCAACGCCCAGGTGGCGATCCGCGGAGGGGCGCTGGACCGCACGGTGCTGCCCTTCGACGACGGCCCCAACCAGTACCGGCTCGACGGCTTCCGCTGGGTCGAAGGGTTCCGCCTCGAGGTGATCCGCGGGAACGATCTGCTCGACGGGGCGATCGACGCGCCCGGCGCGAGTCTGATCACCGCGCCGATCTCCGACTCCACCTTCCGCAAGGCTGACGGACAGCCGCTGATCATCACCTGGAAGGACGATCGAGGGGCGCTGGCGCGCAACACCCAGGTGCGGCTCGACAAGGCGAACGTCGATCGCTCGATCCCCGAAGGGGTGATGGAGCTGCGCGTGGACGCGGCCGAGCTGAAGGTCGACGCGAAGGAGAAGGTGCGGCTCGAGCGCAGCAACGAGGTGAACCTCGCGGGCGGCGCCGCGGGCTCGGTGCTCAGCGCGTCGACGAACCACGAGATCGAGTTCCGGGTCGAGTAGACCTCCCGGCATGTTGATCGAGCGCGACAGGGCCGACGAAGGCGATCTCTTCTCGTGGTGGGACGGCAGCGAGCTGGACGATGACGCGCAGTTCAGCTGCGCGATGAACGAGCAGATCCTGGTGCTCGACGCCGACGACGAGTCGTTGCTGGCGAAGCTCGGGCCGGGCCGCCACGCGCTGCCGCCTCAGTTGGTGGGCCGCGAAGGCCCGGTGTTGATCATCTTCGTCACCACCTCCCCCATCACGCTCGAGCCGGAAGGGGTGCTCGACGAGGCGCCCGCGCAGCCGTGGGTCGAGCTGCGCGCGCAATTGACGGTGCGCGACGCCGAGCAGGCCCTCGAGCTGCTGCCGCACATCGACGACGACGAGCTGCCCGAGTCGTTCCTCGAGACCGAGATCCTCAACGCGGTGCTCAGCGCGGTGCTGGCGCAGGGCGGCGACCTCGAGGACCTGCAGGCGAAGCGCGCGTCGCTGCAGAAGCTGGCCAGCGAGCTGCTGAACGAAGAGCTCGAGGTGTACGGCCTCGCGGCGCAGCTCGACGGGCTCGAGCTGTCGGAGGCGGGCGCGGCGTGACCTTCAGCGGCGGGCGAGCTTCCCCTGCCGCGCCAGGCGCTCGCGTTCCCCCGGCGACTCCGCGGGGACCAGCGCCGTCGGGCCACGACCGATCAGATCCGCCCGACCGGCCAGCGTCAGCGCCTCGCGCGCGTCGTCCCAGTGCTCGGGGTTCCAATAGAGAATGAGCGCCTTCTGCAGGCGCTTCTCCTTGAGCCCCTTCGCCACGTAAACCGGCTCCATCTTCAGGGGGTCGATCCCCGTGTGGTACATGCAGGCCGCGACGCTCATCGGCGTGGGGATGAAGTCCTGCACCTGGCGCGGTCGCCGGCCCGTCTGCTTGAGCCACAGCGCGAGGTCGACCATGTCTTCCAGCGTCGAGCCCGGGTGCCCGGAGATGAAGTACGGGATGTCGTACTGCTCCTTGCCCGCGGCCTTCGACTCGCAGGCGAACATCTCCTGAAAGCGCTCGTAGCTCTCGATGCCCGGCTTCTTCATCTTGTCGAGCACCCGCTTGCTGACGTGCTCGGGCGCGACCGAGAGCTGGCCGCCGGTGTGGTGCGAGGCGAGCTCCTTCACGTACTCGGGGCTCTTCTCGGCGAGGTCGTAGCGCACGCCCGAGGCGATGAAGACGTGCTTGATGCCCTCTTCCTTCCGCACGTCGCGCATCAGGTCGATCAGCGGGCCGTGATCGGTGCCGAGGTTCTCGCAGACGCCGGGGTGCACGCAGCTGAGCTTGCGGCACTTCGCTTCGATCTCCGGCGACTTGCACTTGAGCTTGTACATGTTGGCCGTGGGGCCGCCGAGGTCGGTCACCGTGCCGCGGAAGTCGCCCATGCGGCGGAGCTCACGGATCTCCTTGAGCACGCTCTCGGCCGAGCGGTTCTGAATGACGCGCCCCTCGTGCTCGGTGATCGAACAGAACGTGCAGCCGCCGAAGCAGCCGCGCATCAGCACCACCGAGTGCTTCACCGTCTCGTACGCGGGGATGCCCTCGCCGCGGTACATCGGGTGCGGCACGCGGTTGAAGGGCAGATCGTACAGCTCATCCATCGCGACGTTGGCGAGGCCCTTCGAGGTGTCCCCTTCCCCATCGCCGAGCGGGAACGCGGGCGGGTTCAAGTACACCGCGCGGTTGGCGTGGCGCTGGAGCACCGGGCGCGCGTTGCCCGGGTTGGTCTCCATCTGGAAGGCGCGGGTCATCTGCGCGAAGGCGGTGAGATCGGTCGACACCTGCTCGAAGGTGGGGAGCACGACGATCTTCCGATCGCTCGCGCGCTGCGCCGGGTCGGCCTCGAGCCGCTTCGCCTCGTCGTTGTTCACCAGGTACGCGGTGCCGCGAATGTCGCGCAGCTCGCTCACCTTCTCGCCCCGGTGGAGCCGATCGGCGATCTCCCAGATCGGCCGCTCGCCCATGCCGAACACCAGCAGGTCCGCCTTGGCGTCGAGGAGGATCGACCGCCGCACGGTGTCGGACCAGTAGTCGAAGTGTGCGATGCGCCGCAGCGACGCCTCGATGCCGCCGAGCACGATGGGCACGTCGGGGTACGCCTCACGGCAGCGCTGCGCGTAGACGATGGTGGCGCGATCAGGCCGGCAGCCGGTGCGGCCGCCCGGAGAATACTGATCCTCGCTCCGGTTCTTCTTCTGCGCCGTGAGCCGGTTCAGCATCGAGTCCATGTTGCCGGCGGCGACCCCGAAGAAGAGCTTCGGCTTGCCCAGCGCCTTGAACGGCTCGGCCGACTTCCAATCGGGCTGCGGCAGCAACCCCACCTTGAAGCCGCGCCCTTCGAGGAAGCGGGCGATCAGCGGCGGGCCGAAGGCCGGGTGATCGACGTAGGCGTCACCGCTGACGATGATGATGTCGCACTGATCCCACCCGCGCTCGTCGAGGTCGGCGCGCGTGACGGGCAGGAACGGGTGCGGGTACTTCCGGGTGGACATCACGGTCGCCATGGCGGCGACCCCCTACCGTGTTCCACGACCCAGCGGCAACTCGGCGGCCGGAATCACCAGGCCGCGCGCACGCCGACGAAGCCGCCGACCTGCCACGCGAAGGTGCTGACCCCGTTGACCGACTTGTTCAGCGTGCCGCCGTTGACGTGGAAGGTGAGGAACCGCCAGCTCACCTCGAAATCACCGATGAAGCGCACGGTGTCGATGGTGTTGCCCAGCGGCAGGTAGTTCACGCCGAAGAGCACGCGCGTCTCCTTGTTGTCCACGAAGGCGACCGCCAGCGCCGGGCCGACGCCGCCGCGCAGCGACGCGAAGCCGGGGTCGAAGAGCCGCAGCTCACCGGCGACGCCGAGGCCGACCGCGCCGAAGAAGTAGCGCGCGGTGAGCAACGAATCGACGACCGCTGCCGGGGTGCCGGTGACGGTGCCGGAATAGCGACCCCACAGGCGCACCTCGAAGCCCGAGGCCATGCCATCGGACGGTGCGGTGCCCCAGAAGCCGAAGTGCACCGCGCCCAGCACGCCCAGCGCGAGGCTCGAGTCGACCGCGCTGACACCGCCGAGCACGCCCAGGCTGCCGGAGCTGCGCTCAAACGAGTCGTCGATCACGATCGCGTCGGCCTTCTGGTGCGCCTCGACGAGCCGCTTCTCGGCCTCGATGCGCGCGCGCTCGGCCTGTGCTGCTTCGGCCACCGCGGCCTGGGCGATGGCGGGGCTGGAGCTCACCGCGTCGACCGCCGCCTGCTTCTTGAGGGTCTCTTCGTCCCTGGCGCGCTTGAGGTTGTCTTCGGCCTCCTTCACCAACCGCTCCTTGGTCTGGCGCTGCTGGGCCACGCGGGTGTCGCGCTCGGTGACGAGGCGCTTCTCTTCGGCCTCCCGCTGCTTGCGCTCGGCCTCGTCCTTCGCGGCCTGCACCCGCTGCTCGGCCTCCTTCTTCTCCTTCGCCAGCTTCTCTTCCTGCTCTTCCTTCTCCTTCTTGCGGGCGGCCTCGAGCTCGGCGCGTTCCTTCTTGCGCTCGTCTTCCTGCCGCTGAGCGCGCTCTTCGGCGGCCTTGCGATCGCGCTCGCGATCTTCGCGGGCCTGCTTCTCGGCGTCTTCGCGCTTCTTCGCTTCCTTCTCGGCGGACTCCTTGAGCTCTCGCTGGCGCGCGGCTTCGGCCTCGGCGGCCTCCTTCGCCTTCTTCTCGGCGGCAGCCTGCGCGGCGGCGGCTTCCTGCTGCTGCTTGAGCTTGAGCGCTTCGGCGGCGGTCACGGCGGCCGACGCGGCGAGCAGACGATCGGACTCGGCCTTGGCGGCGGCGTTCTTCGCGTCGTCGGCGGCCACCCGCTCCTTGCACTTCTGGAGCTGGGTCTGGGTCCACCGCGCGTAGCCCTGGTGCTCCTGCAGCAGCGCGTCGCGACGGGTGGCCTGCGCGGTGCGGCGGCCCGCGGCGGCGGTCAAGGTGGCGACGTCGACGTTGCACGAGGCGTCACCGGCGATCGCCGCGGCGCCGAAGGTGCGCGTCATCGGGTAGCTGCCGCCGTTGTAGGGCAGCAGCATGTCGCGCAGCCACTGCCCCTCGTCGAAGCCGGTCTGCTTCTGGATGGTGGACGTCAGCAGCGTCGCGCACTCGAGGCGCGCCTGATCGCACGCCTCCCCACGCTCGGCGCACGCGGTGGCGGCCTTGGTGAAGGTCTGCGCCATCACGCGGTCCTGCGCGATTGCGGCGACGAGCGGCCCGGTGTCCCGAATACGGGGCGGCTCACAGGGCTCGGCAGCGCTCACACCTGCAACGACGAGTGACATCCACAGCATGGTCGACTCCGGGACTTACGGCGTGGTGAGGGTGAACAGACCGGGGATGCCGCCATCGGTCGTCTCGCGGTACCGCAGCGTCGTGTTGTTGGTGATGCACGAGTCGTAGGTCTCGGCCCCCGCGGAGAGGCGACCGTCGACGTAGGTGTACGACTGGGTGCTCATGTCGCCGATGTCGAACGAGAGGTCGCACTCGCAGGTGCTCAGCGCCGGGGCGCAGGTGCCGCTGACGCCGAAGCTGCCGAGCTGGCTGGGGATGAAGCTGCAGGCCTGCAGACAGAAGCTGCCCGTCGCCGAGAGGTGGAAGTTCACGAGCCCCGCGACCGTGCGGCGCACGTCGGTGCCGTCGAAGACCACCGCGCCGGCGATCGAGCCGTTCTTGTTGCTGACCGTCGCCGTGCAGCCGGCCTGCGCGGCCGCCGAGGTGACCCGCGAGAAGGCCGAGTCCTCGATGCAGCCCGCCGAATAGACCCAGGTGCCGACCTCGCTGCCGGGGCACCGCGTCAGCGCGCCGCAGTTCGCGGCGAAGGTGAGCGCGATGGTGGGCGGGTTCAGCGCGCCGCCATCGAGCGCGGTGGTGCCCGCGTCGAGCGTCACCATGCCGGCGTCGAGCGTGCTGCCGCCGCCGCCGCCCGTCGCGCCACCACCACCACCCGTGGTGCCACCCCCACCACCGGTGGTCCCGCCGCCGCCGCCGGTGGCCGAGCCGCCACCGGTGCCTGCCCCACCACCCGTCGCACCACCGCCACCGCCCGTCGCGCCGCTCCCGCCGCCGGTGCCCGTCGTCTGCGTCCGGCACACCCCGAACTCGCACGAGGTGCCGGCGCTGCAGGCGATGCACAAGTTACCGGCCGAGCCGCAGGCCACCGGGCTGTTGCCGGTGACGCACTCGTCGGCCGAGGTGCAGCAGCCGGAACAGACCGCCGGCGAGCACTTCGGGGCCGTCGAACCACACGCGACGAAGACTCCAGCGAGCGCAGCGGCGAGGAACAGGACGGACAGCGAGGCGTAGCGCATCGAGGACTCCAGCGGGGGGGGAGAGAGAGGCGCGCAGCTTCGCTCGGAACCACACCGGCGGAAAGCGTAAGGTCGCCGCATGTTGACCCTCGGTACCGCGCCGCTGCAGCAGCTCGACCTCAAGGCCCTGAGCACCCACGCCTTCGTGCTGGGAATGACCGGCTCGGGGAAGACCGGCCTGTGCGTGGTGCTGATCGAAGAGTTGCTCCGTTCGGGGGTGCCGGTCATCGCGGTGGACAGCAAGGGCGACCTCGCGACGCTGCTGCTGTCGTTCGACTCGGCCGATCCGGCGCTGGCCACGTGGGCGCCGAACGCGGGCCCGCAAATCGACGCGGCGCTGGCCGCGCTCGGCACATCGAAGGCCGACTTCGCGCAGTGGCGGGCCAGCTACGAGCCGCGGCTGTACACCCCGGGCGCGTCGGTGGGTCTACCGCTCGATCTGCTGGGCAGCCTCGCGCCACCCGCCGATGCGAGCCCCGAGGGCGTGGCCGAAGCGGCCGACGGTGCGACGCGGAGCCTGCTGGGGCTGCTCGGCCTCGACGCCGATCCGCTGACCTCGCGCGAGTACCTGCTGCTGGTGCAGCTCCTGACCACCGCGTGGGCGCAGGGCCAGACGCCGACGCTGATCGATCTCGTCAAGCAGGTCGCCACCCCGCCCTTCGCCACCGTCGGCGCGCTGCCCCTCGACGACTTCTTCCCGCCGCGCGAGCGCCAGGGGTTGATGGTGCGGCTCAACGGCCTGCTGGCGTCACCGAAGTTCGCCGCGTGGCGACAAGGCGAGCCGCTCGATCCGGCGCGGCTGCTGCGCGCACCCGACGGCCGGCCGCGGCTGTCGATCTATTCGGTGGCCCACCTGTCAGACGAAGAGCGGGTGTTCGCCGTCGCGCAGCTCCTCGAGCGCACCCAGGCGTGGATGCGCAAACAAGGCGGCTCGAGCACGGTTCGCGCGGTGGTGCTGATCGACGAGATCTTCGGCTACTTCCCGCCGGCGCCCGCGAACCCACCCACCAAGCCGCCGCTGCTGGCGTTGCTCAAGCAGGCGCGCGCCTTCGGGCTGTCGGTGGTGCTCGCCACGCAGAACCCGATCGATCTCGACTACCGCGGGCTGGCGAACATCGGCACCTGGCTCGTCGGCCGGCTCCAGTCCGAGCAGGACAAGGCGCGCATTCGCGACGCGCTGCTCTCGGCGGCGGCGGCCAGCGGGTTGACCGCGCCCCAGCTCGACGCGCTGCTGTCCACGCTCGCGCCGAGGAAGTTCCTGCTCCACTCGGTGCACCAGCCGCAGCCCGCGGTGTTCACCACCCGCGACGCGGTGACGGTGCTGCGCGGCCCCTTCAGCGCCGACGAGCTGCGCGCGGTGACGGCGCCGATGAAGACGGGCGCCCCGGCCGTGGCGGCGCCCCCCGTGGCTGCGGCGCCGGGTGCGGCGATCGACCCCGAGCTGGGGCCGCTGTTCGAGGTGGATCGCGGGCCGGCCTTCCCCTACCTGCTGCTCAAGTTCGGCGTGCGCTACCGGCTGGGCACCACGGTGAGCGAAGAGACGGTGCATGAGCTCGCCTTCCCGCTGGACGGCGCGACGTCGGCGGCCGAGGCGCTCGAGGGCGAACCCCTGTCGGTGAAGGGCGTGGGCTTTCAAGCGACGCTCCCCGAGGGCATGACGCTGAGCGCGGCGCCGGCGTGGCTCAACGGGCTGAAGGCCGCGAAGTGGTTGGCGCAGCTCAAGGAGCGCCTGCCGTCCAAGCTCGAGACGAAGCTGTGGCAGGACCCGGTGACGAAGCTGATCTCCGGGCCCACCGAGACCGTCGAGGCCTTCGCCGCGCGCGTGGTCGAGAAGCAGGGCGTGTCGAAAGATCGCCAGAAGCTCCTGCGCGAGCTCGAGAAGAAGCGCGCCGATCAGGCCCAGGCCGAGCGGGAGCTCTCGTCACGCAAGGCCGAGAAGTGGCTGAACGTGGGCGCCGGCGTGCTGGGGCTGTTCTCGGGCAGACGCTCGTCGCTCAGCGGCGTGGGGCGCGCGCTGTCGTCGAACCGGCAGCAGGGCGGCACCGAGGCGAAGCTGGAAGATCTGAGCATCGCCATCGAGCAGCTCGAGCGGCAGCTCGCCGAGCAGGAAGCGGTCGACCCGCGGCGCTTCGTCGAGCAGGTGTCGGTGCCCCGACCCACCGACGTGCAGGTGCTCCGGCTGGCGCTCGCGTGGATCGCCCCGGGGTCCTGAGGCCTCAGTCGTCGGAGCCGCGCCCGAACCAGTAGCCCGCCGCCAGCCCGAGCAGCGCCGCGCCGATCACCAGCGGCAGCGTGGTCGAGGTCGAGGGCCCGTGTTCCTTCTCGCGCAGCCGCTCGAGCTCGGCGTTCGCGCGGAGGTACGCCTCGGGCGTGAGGTACGCGCCGCCTTCGACCCTCTGCGGCTCACCATCGTACGTCTCGATGACGGCCGACTTCACCTCGATGAGCTCGGCGTGCATCAGCGGTGCTCGCGGTACCAGCGAATGGTCTCGGCCATGCCACGCTCGACGTCGAACTTCGGCGTCCAGCCCAGCACCTCTTTCGCCTTGCCGTTCGCCAGCACGCTGCGGCGCTGTTCGCCGAGGCGCTCGGGCGCGTGCTTCGCCGGGGTGGAGACGCCGAGGTTCTTCGCCAGCAGCGCGTAGACGCGGTTCACGTCGGTCTCGGTCTGGGTGCAGATGTTCACTCCGCCACAGAAGTCGGTGGTGAGCGCCTTCACGTTCGCCTCGACCACGTCACCGACGTACACGAAGTCGCGCGTCTGGCCGCCGTCGCCGTAGATGGTGCAGGCGTCACCGCGCAGCAGCCGCTCGGCGAAGATCGCCACCACGCCCGCCTCGCCGTGGAGGTTCTGCCGCGGCCCGTAGACGTTCGCGTAGCGCAGCGCGACGTAGTGCAGCCCGTACATCGCCTTGAAGCACGAGAGGTACAGCTCGCCGGTGAACTTCGAGACCGCGTAGGGCGAGACCCCAGCGGGGGGCGCAGTCTCGGGCGTCGGCACTTGCGCCGCGTCGCCGTACATCGAGCCGCCCGACGCCGCGTACACTACGCGCTTCAGCGCCCCGCCCCGCCGCGCCGCCTCGACCATGTTGATGGTGCCACCGATGTTGGTGTCGGCGTCGAAGCGCACGTCACCGACCGACTTGCGCACGTCGATCTGCGCGCCGTGGAGGTTGAGCACCTCGGGCTTGAAGTCTTCGACCACCTTCGCCGCCGCCTCGCCGCGGAGATCGAGCTCGTAGAAGCGCGCCTTCGGGTTGAGGTTCTTGCGATCGCCCGTCGAGAGGTTGTCGATGATCGCCACCTCGTGACCGAGCGCGAGGTAGGCGTCGACGATCTGCGAGGCGATGAAGCCGGCTCCACCAGTGACGAGGATCTTCATGCGTTCTCCAATGCGTAGGTGACGGTCTCGTCGAGGCCCTGCGAGACGGTGTGGGTGGGCGCGTAGCCCAGTTTGTCCTTCGCGCGGCTGATGTCGGCCTGCGAGTCCTTGATGTCGCCGGGACGGAAGGGCTGGAAGGTCGGCTCGAGCTTCGCCAGCTCAGGCCGGCGCTGCGCGAGGCGATCGCGGATCATCGTGTACAGCTCGAGCAGGCTGGTCTTCGCGCCGACGGCCACGTTGTAGACGGTGTCGGTGGCGCCGGGCGTCTGGGTGAGCGCGGCCTTGAGGTTGGCCTGCACCGCGTTCTTCACGAAGCAGAAGTCGCGGCTGGTGCTGCCGTCACCGTTCACCTGGCACGGCTCGCCGCGCTGGAGCGCCGCCATCCACTTCGGGATCACCGCGGCGTACGCGCCGTTGGGGTCCTGCCGGGGGCCGAAGACGTTGAAGTAGCGCAGGCCGATGGTCTGCAGGCCGTAGGTGCGCTCGAAGACCTGCGCGTAGACCTCGTTGATGTGTTTGGTCGCCGCGTAGGGCGAGAGCACACGGCCGGTGCGCGCCTCGAGCTTGGGCAGCGTGGGGTCGTCGCCGTACACCGAGCTCGAAGACGCGTAGACGAAGCGCTTGACCTTCGCGTCGCGCGCGGCGAGCAGCATGTGCATGAAGCCGTCGACGTTGGCGCGGTGGCTGTCGAGCGGGTGCGCGATGCTGCGCGGCACCGAGCCGAGCGCGGCCTGGTGCAGCACCCAGTCGACGCCGCGGCACGCCTGCTGGCAGGTCTCGAGCGAGGTGATGTCGCCGTGAATGAACGTGAAGCGCTCGCCCGCCCCGGGCCCCGCGCGCTTGACCGCGTCGTCGAGGTTGCGCTGGTAGCCGGTGACCAGGCTGTCGAGCACCACCACCTTCTGCCCTTCACGCAGCAGCGTCTCGACGAGGTTCGAGCCGATGAAGCCGGCACCGCCGGTGACGAGCCACGTTCCCTGAGCGTCCATCACAGGCACCAGTAGCTGACGCGACCGGCGGGCACGTCGGCCGGGTTGAGGGCGCTCTTCACGTCGACCAGCACGCCGCCGGGCTTGATGCGATCGATCAGGAAGCTCAGCGGCTGCCCGACGTACTGCTTGTGCGAGACGGCGAGGATCAGCGCGTCGAGTTCCTTCAGCTCGTCGAGCGGCGTCACCGACAACCCGTACTCGTGCTTCGTCTCGGCGGGGTCGGCGAAGGGGTCGGTCAGCTTCGCGTCGATGCCGAACTCCTTCAGCTCCTTGATGATGTCGGGGACCTTCGAGTTGCGGATGTCGGCGACGTCTTCCTTGAAGGTGAGGCCCAGCACGCCGACGCGCGCGCCCTTCACCGGCAGCCCGGCGTGCACCAGCAGCTTCACGGTGCGCTGCGCGACGTACGGGCCCATCTCGTTGTTGATGCGCCGGCCGGCGAGGATCACCTGCGGCTGGTAGCCGAGCTCCTCGGCCTTGGTGGTCAAGTAGTACGGGTCGACGCCGATGCAGTGACCGCCGACGAGGCCGGGCGTGAACTTGAGGAAGTTCCACTTGGTGCCGGCGGCGGCGAGCACGTCACGGGTGCGAATGCCCATGCGATCGAAGATCAGCGCCAGCTCGTTCATCAGCGCGATGTTGAGGTCGCGCTGGGTGTTCTCGATCACCTTGGCCGCCTCGGCGACCTTGATGCTGGTGGCCTTGAAGACGCCGGCCTCGATGATCGCGCCGTAGGTCGCCGCCACGCGCTCGAGCGTCGGCCCGTCTTCGCCCGACACCACCTTGGTGATGCGCTCGAGGGTGTGCAGCTTGTCGCCCGGGTTGATGCGCTCGGGCGAGTAGCCCAGCTTGAAGTCGACGCCCTGCTTCAGGCCCGACAGCTTCGCGAGGATCGGCCCGCAGATGTCTTCGGTGACGCCGGGGTAGACGGTGGACTCGTAGACCACCACGTCGCCCTTCTTGAGCACCCGGCCCACGGTCTCGCTGGCCTTCACCACCGGCGTGAGATCGGGGCGGTTGTTGACGTCGACCGGCGTGGGCACGGCGACCACGAAGAAGGTGGCCTGCGCGAGCACCTGCGGGTCCCACGTCATCTCGAGCGTCGAGGCCTTCAACACCTCGGCGGGCACCTCACCGGTGCGATCGACCCCGGCGCGGAGCTCCTTCACCTTCTCGACGTTGATGTCGAACCCGATGGAGCCGGGAAATTTGCGCGCGAAGGCCAGCGCGACAGGAAGACCGACGTACCCCAGACCAATGACCGCGACGCGTTCGCTCATGTGTGGACCTCGAGGAGGCCCTTGTACCCGGTGAGCGCGCCTTCGTTCAGACCTTCTTGATGAAGCTCAGCGGAGGCTTGACGTTGCGCCCCTTGCCGGTCGGGTTGACGCCCGCCAGCTCGAGCGCGGTGGCGTACACGTGGCCCGCGTCGGGCACGAAGCTGTTCGGATCTTTGGTGCCCTGCAGCACGCCGGTGGCCGGGTTGTACGCGGGGTCGAGCGTGCCGTCGGCGCGCAGGGGAATGCCCTCGAGGCTGCTGGTGCCCACGCGGCCGTACTGGCGATCGCCCTGCACGTTGCCGCCGAGGAACGCGACGGAGTTCACCTTCCAGTGCTGGCAGCAGTCCTGCTCGACGATCTTCTGGAACTTCGTCGCGTCGGGGTCGGTGCCCGCGAGGATCGACGCCACGTCGCCCTGGATGGTGCGGCCCATCTCCGAGGCGAGGACGATGGTGGTGAGGTCCCAGTACGACTTGCCGGTGGTGCCGTACTGCGTGTTCTTGAGCTTGTTGACGAACACCTTCAGCGGCGCCCAGAGATCCTTCTTGAGCATCGCGAGCTGATCGTACTGGCCCTTGTTGTTCATGATGCTGCTGCGGCTCTCGTGCGTGTCGTAGCCGCGGATCTGGCGGTTCTCGATCCAGAACGCGATCGACAGGCCCTTCACCATCAGCTCGTAGGCCATCATCGCCTGCACGTTGACCTGGGGGCTGTCCTTCGAGCGCGCGGGGTTGCCGTTGACCGAGGTGGAGTTGGTCGCCTCGTCGGCCGCCGTCACCCCGAACTCCGAGCGCAGCGCCATGTCGGTGAAGAGCGTCGAGGGGTTGACGATCAGCCCGGTGCCGGAAGTGAGCTGCTTGTAGATGCTCACCGCCGAGCTGAACGCGGCCACCGACTCGCCGTGGTGATCGGCGATGAAGTTCTGGTGGAGATCGTCGACGAAGGCGCGGATGCGCTGGGTGCGCGCGCCGGCGGTGACGTTGCCGAGCTGCGAGAGCCGGTTGCGCATCTCGACCGGCGTGCGGCCGTAGACGGTGTGCGCGTAGGCAGGGCCGAGCTTCTCGTAGAAGCCGGTGCCTTCCGGGTAGTTCGCCTCTTCCAACTCGCCGTCGGACAGCCAGCGGTGCCAGCTCACGTTGGCCAGCGGGTAGTTCGCGCCGTAGGTCTCGGCGAAGGCCTGCATCAGCGAGCGCTCGTTGGGTTGGCGCTGCGCGGTGAGCGCCGCGTACGAGGCATACTTGCCGTAGTGGTAGTCCCACCGGCCGCCGGAGTGGAAGGTGTTGCCCGCGTGGGAGCTGACCACCGCCATGTCGGGGAAGAGATCGATGCCGTCCGCGGCGAGGTAGCCGTAGGTGATGTTGCCCTGCGTCTTCGGCGCGTGGTGCGTGGCGTCGAGCGCGTAGTTCTTCGGCCGGTAGAACTGGCTCGACCATGCCGGGTTGGGGTTCAACGTGCCCGCGGGGATGGTGAGCGTCGAGTGGTTGGGCGTGTCGATGGGCGAGAGCATCGAGTAGCTGTCCCAGCCGCCTTCCTGGAACCACATCACGAGGAAGCGCGGGTCCATCGTCTGGGCCACCGCGTCGGCGATGCCGAGCGTCTTCGCGGTGCCGGGCACGCCGAAGCGTCGAAAGAAGCCCAGCCAGTCGAGCACGCCGATCGCCCCACCCGCCGCCGCGCCCTGCAGAAACGAACGACGCTTCATGGCGTCCCCTTGAAGTTCGATGAGTGGGCGACGGCCTTGAGCACCGCGCGCATGTCGCCGCCGTTGGCGAAGGTGGTGTCCCACAACTGCTTGTAGAGCACGCGCTCGTCGGTCGAGCTGCGCAGCTCGCGGCCCAGCAGCAGCTTGACCTGGGTGTTGATCATCCGGCGCACGAAGGGCTCCTTCTTGACGGCCCTGGTGGTGAACGCCTCGAGGCCCGCGCCCTTGTACGGGTACGTCGGCACGAGGCCGCGATCGGTGTCGTCGATCGGCGCGCCCATCATCGTCTCGCGGAAGGTGCCGTCGTCGGCCCACTTCAGGCGCTGGTGCGCGAGCGGCGTGAGGAGCTGGTGACAGTTGAAGCAGATGCTCGCCGGGTCGACCGTGGACGACGCCGTCGAGGTGCCGCGCTGATCGAAGACCTCCGGAGGCACCTCGAAGATCGACCCCATGAAGCCCGAGAGCACGCGCGCCGGGAAGTTGTAGTGCGGCAGGCCGGGCTTGTTGTTGAGGTAGCCCTTGGTGGTGAGCAGGCCCGTCTTGCCGTGGTTCGCGTCGCGCGGCTGCTCGGCGTACTGCTCGTCGACGGTGTACTCGGCGGTCAGCACCTCTTCGAAGCTGCGACCGTTGAGCGTGACGTAGGTCCACAGGCGGGCCGGCTCGTCCGACTCCGGGGTGCCCTGGCTCTCGATGCGGAGCTGGATGCGGTTGAAGTAGTAGGCGCGGAAGTCGGGGCTGGCGAAGACCGCGTCGATCATCGCGGGGTAGCCGTCGGCGCTCAGCTTCGAGAACTCGGCGGTGGTCGGCGGCCGGCCCAGCGCGCGCTGCGTCAGCGCCACCAGCCACAGCTTCTCCTGCTCGGTGCTCATGGTCTGCGTCTCGACCGCCGGCGGCATGGTGAAGAGGAAGTCGGGGTGCCGCACCAGCGCCTCGCACACGCCGCTCCAGGCGTCGCTCAACGAGCCGAGCGCCGAGAGATCGCTCAGCAGCGCATAGGACGTGCCCTGCTCGGCCGCGGTCGCGGGGCGGTAGAGCATGCGGGAGTAGAGCGTCGAGAGCTTCTGCTTCGCGGCGTCGGCGCGCGTGGTGCCGCTGCCGGTGCCCAGCGGGCCGGTGATCTTGATCCAGTCGAAGTGCAGGTTGCGATCGCCGCCGAGCGCGTTGGCGTCGTTGGTGAAGCTCGCCGAGACGGTGCTCATGCCAGCGGTGGTGACCACGATGTCCACCGACTTCTCTTCGTACGCGGCGGTGCTGGTGAAGACGAGCGGCGTGCCGGCGGTGGCGCCGATCTGCACCTGCACCGAGGGCCCGCTGCCATCGGCCTCGAGCGTCGCCTTGCCCCGCACCGTGACGCGGTAGGTGCCCGGTGAAGGCAGAGTGTACGGCGTGGTGAAGGTGCAGTTGGTGTAACAGAAGAAGCCCGGCGGGTTGGTGTCGGGCGCGCCGACGTTCGCCGCAGGGCTGACGGTGAGCGTCTCGATCTGCACCGTGGTGTCGCTCTGCGCTGGCGTGTCGACGAGGGGCTCACTCAACGACAGCCCCGCGAAGGGCCCGGTGCCGTTGGTGGCGGCCGGCTGGCAGACCTCCGGGGCCAGCGCGTCGAGGCCGAGCAGGAAGTCGGGCGTCGCGGCGCGCGCTTCGACGAAGTGGGTGCGGAAGTTCACGCCGCCGAAGAGGCCGATGTTGCGCTCGAACTGATCGACCCCGCCGCGCACCCAGTCGTCGGCGAACACCGACTTCACCTTCGCCTTGAGCTGCACGAAGTTGAGGAACGGGTTGTCGTACGAGTCGATCGGCGTGCCGGTGTACGGCGTGAGCAGCTCGGGCGGGAACTGCTCGTCGGCCGCCGGGCCACCACTGGCCTCGAACGCGCGCACCATGCAGGCCGCCTTGTTGAGCGCTTCCACGGTCTCGACGCTGAGCGCCGGCGTGCCCAGCGGCATGCGCACCGCGTCGTTGGGGTTCGTCACGCGCGAGAGCAACGAGCCCGGCTCGTCCTTGAAGAAGCCCGCGGTGCGCGCGAGGTGGAAGGTCTCGGTGGCGTCGGTGGTGACGGTGAAGCGCCGGCCGCTGGTCGGTGCGTGACACGAGACGCACTCGCTGGGGCCCGCGGTCAGCGACGGGTAGACCTGCTGCGCGAAGACGCCGATCGCCTCTTCGAGCCGCACGCCGGGGAACTGCGAGACGTCACAGCTCAGCGTCGGAGGGACGTAGGGACCGCGCTGATCCGTCGGGAGACTCCCGATGACGCCTTCACAGGCCGCCAGCAGCAGGCAGGTCGACAGCAGCCACACGCGCATTCGCATCGACCACCCCACTGGAGAATTCCGGGAGTGTTGTTGCGAAAGATTTGCGGGTCAACGGTGCGTTTCGCGGCGCGGAGGTGCGACACGCCCGTCGAGCACCGCGCGGGTCACGAACGCGAGCGAGGTGAGCCGGCGCAGCGCCCTTCCCCGCCCCTCGGGGAGCTGTGCCCCGAGCGACTGCGCGAGCGACTCGACGCTGCCCGAGGCGCCGTCGAGCAGCTGGCCCAGCACGCTGCGAAGGTTGATGAACTCGGCCGGCGCCACGCCCTCGCGCTCGAGGAGATCGCGACAGAAGCGTCCCCAGCCGAGCTGCAGATCGCCGGGCCGAACGAACTCGCGCCACGCGGCGATCACCTCGGGCCGGCCGTCGGCGGCGACGATGGTCTCGGCGCTGACGTCGAGGTGCAGCGGCACCCGCGGCCCCAGCGGACGCGCGGGCCTCAGCAGCCGCTCGAAGCGCTCACCGGTCGAGATGCGCTCGGCGACCAGCTGCACCAGCTCGGGCTCGTCGGGCAGCGGGCGATCGGGGTCAGTCATCGGCCACGCGTTGGCCTCACCGAAGACGACCACCAATTCGCGATCGCGCAGCACCGCGGTCGGGTCGACGCGCACCGTGTTGCGCTTCTTGCGGTTCTTGTGACGCGAGCCAGCGCTGGGGTTCTGGCGGATGTAATCGAGCTGCTTCTCGACCATCGCGTCGAAGGCGGTGAGGATCGGCGTGAAGCGGCTGGGCGCCTTCTCGAGCTTCTCGAGCACGAAGGCGGTCGCCTCGATCGTCGCCAGGCAGTGCTCTTCAGGCTCTTTGCGAATGCGGTAGTTGCCGGGCTGATCGGGGAAGAACTTGAGCCGCGGCAGCTTGCTGAGCAGCGGGCACTTCTCGACCACCTTCTTCGCGTTCGACCAGGTGCCGTCGACCACCACCAGCACTTCCGGCGGCTCGGCGAGCACCTCGACGTCGGTGGCCGACTCGCTGGGGAACAGCACCGCCACCCCGCCCGGCTTCGCGCACAGCGCCTCGAGCGACGGGTTGCCTACCGCCGACAGCCCGACGTGCAGCTCGGAGTTGGGCAGCGACAGGTGCGCCATGCGGCACGTGCTGATCGGCACCTTCGCCTCGCGCGGGTGCTGAATGAAGACGACGCGCGTCTGGCTCGGCACCTGGGTGACCGCGCCGCACCAGCAGACGGATCGCGGCCGACGACAACGAAGGCAGACTTCCCGGTGTTCGACGGCGGCGACTTCCATGCGTCGGGGGCGTGTGCCTTGTCCTCTCGCCGACCGCAAGCGGGTAACCTGCCTGACGTGTTTGCACTCCTCGCCGCCACCGTGCTGAGCGCCGCCCCCGTGGTGGTGGTCCCCTTCGACGTGTTGTCCCCCGACCCGCGCAAGCAGGCCGCTTTTCCCCGCGCGCTGCAGAGCCTGGTGGAGGCCGATCTGCGCGGCTGCGGCGTCGAGGTGCGCACCGAGGACGATCTCGACTCGAAGAACTGGGGGAAGATCAAAGGTGCGTCGTTGATCATCGTCGGCACGCACCTCACCGCGGGCAACAACCTGGCCTTCACGGTGCGGGCGGTCGGCGTCGACCAGGTCATGGCGGGCATCACCAGGCTGCGCGCGTGGGACGATCGCCAGGCGGTCTGCAAGATGGTGCTGCGCGCGCTCGGCCTTCCGATGCCGCAGGCCTTCGATCAGCTCGAGGTCACCGAGGCCCTGCTCGTCGCGTGGGGCGAGGCGCTCAACGCGCTGCACGACGGTGCGCCGGCCGTCGCCCGTGAGAAGATCGCCGCCGTCGCGAAGCAGTGGCCGGCATTCAAACCCGCCACCGAGCGCCTCGCGCAGTTGGGGAAGTGACGTGAACCTGCTGTTGCTGAAGGCCGAAGAGCTCGACGCCGAGGGCATCGCCCGCCTGAGCGGCCGCCGCCTCGAGCACGCCCGCGAGGTGTTGAAGGTGCAGCACGGCCAGTCGCTGCGGGTCGGCGTGCTGGGCGGGCTGATGGGCAGCGGCGAGGTGCTCTCGCAGGATCGCGAGGCGCTGGTGCTCAGGGTGAGCGTCACCCAGCCGCCGCCGCCGCGCGCCGGGGTGTCGCTGGTGCTGGCGATTCCGCGGCCCAAGCAGCTCAAGCGCGTCATCCCCGCCATCGCGTCGCTGGGCGTCGATCGGGTGATGCTGGTCAACGCCGCGCGGGTCGAGAAGAGCTACTTCGACTCGAAGGTGCTGGCCGCGGAGTTCCTCGACGGGCTCATCGAGCTCGGCCTCGAGCAGGCGTGCGACACGGTGCGCCCCACGCTCGAGGTGCGCGAGCGACTCAAGCCCTTCGTGGAAGACGAGCTCTCGACCTGGGCCCCACCCGGCGCGCTGAAGCTCTTGCCGCACCCGCACACCGCCAGCCCGCTGCGCCCGGTGCCCACCGCCACCCATGTGGTGCTGGCCATCGGCCCCGACGGTGGCTGGGTGCCCTTCGAGGTCGAGCTGTTCCAGAAGAACGGCTTCGCGCCGGTCTCGCTGGGGCCGCGGGTGTTGCGGGGCGAGGTGGCCGTTCCGGCCGTGCTGGGGGCCGTGCGCGCGGCGACCTGACGCGGTATCAACAGGGCCGCCATGACGTTCCTCAAAGAGCCGAAGAAGCAGGACACCGTCAACCCGCCCGCCCTCCTCGCGTTCATGATGAAGGACTGGAAGCCCCAGTCCTCCGCGCTGCCGAAGACCCACCGCCACGCGAAGGTGTTCCGCGCGCGGCGCGAGGCGCTGTCGAAGAAGTTCCCCGGCGACGTGCTGGTCATCCCGACTGGTCACGAGCAGGTGCGCGCCAACGACACGCACTTCCGCTTCCGCGCGGGCAGCGACTTCTACTGGCTCACCGGCAACCTCGAGCCCGACTGCGTGCTGGTGATGGTGCCCTCGGTGAAGGGCGGGCACGACGCACACCTCTTCGTCGAGCCCAACCCCGGCCGCAGCAACGAGACCTTCTACACCGACCGCAAGAAGGGCGAGCTGTGGGTCGGGCCGCGCTTCGGCGTGGTGCAGAGCTGCGCGCACTTCGACGTCGAGTTCGCGCACGGGCTGCCCGAGCTGGCGAAGTTCCTCGAGAAGTACCCGCTCTCGCGCGTGCTGCGCGGCCTCTCGCCGATGGTCGACGCGCTGCGCAGCCCCGCCCACGAGCGCCCCGGCGACAAGGAGCTCGCCACCGCCATCAGCGAGCTGCGCCTCATCAAGGACGCCCTCGAGGTGAAGGAACTGAAGGCCGTCATCGCCTCGACAAAGCGTGGCTTCGAAGACGTGATCCGCGCGCTGGGCAAGGCGAAGAGCGAGCGCGAAGTCGAAGGCCTCTTCGGCCTGCGCGCCCGGGTGGAAGGCAACGACGTCGGCTACGGCACCATCGCGGCCGCCGGCGCGCACGCCTGCATCCTCCACTGGACCAACAACGACGGCGCCCTGAAGAAGAAGGACCTGTTGCTGCTCGACGCCGGCGTGGAGGGCAAGCAGCTCTACACCGCCGACATCACGCGCACCCTGCCCATCGGCGGCAAGTTCTCGAAGGAACAGCGGGAGATCTACGAGCTGGTGTGGGCCGCGCAGCAGGCGGCCTTCGAGGCGGTGAAGCCGGGCAACGACTTCATGGAACCCAACCGGCGCGCGATGCGCGTGCTGGCCGAGGGGCTGGTGAAGCTCGGCATCTTGAAGGTCTCGGCCGACGAGGCGCTGCAAGACGAGAAGCAGTTCTACAAGCGCTACTCGCTCCACAACGTGAGCCACATGCTCGGCCTCGACGTGCATGACTGCGCGAAGGCCCGCCAGGAGGTCTACCGCTACGGCCCGCTGCAGCCCGGCATGGTGCTGACCGTCGAGCCCGGCCTCTACTTCCAGCAGGACGATCTCACCGTGCCGAAGAAGTACCGCGGCATCGGCGTGCGCATCGAAGACGACCTGCTGGTGACCACGAAGGGCTACCAGAACCTCTCGAAGGACATCCCGTCCGAGGCGGGCGCCGTCGAGAAGTGGATGAAGGCGCTGCGACGCTAGAAGCCCCGGCGACGCTCGTGGTAGCGGGCGCGCCATGTTGCGTCTCATCGCCGTCGTCGCGCTCGCCTCGTCCGTCGCCTTCGCTCAACCCACCGGCTGGTCGAAGAAGAAGCTCTTCCACGTCACCAACCCGTCGGGCGTGCTCGTCACCGGGTACCAGGTGGCGCTGCCCATCGACGCCGCGGCGCTGGTGACTGCTGGTGAGCTGCAGGCCGACGGGCGCGACTTCCGCGTCTCACCGACCTGCGAGTACGCGTCGTTCCTGCCGATCTGGGTCGAGAAGCCCAACACCACGTCGACCCGCGTGTGGGTGCGCACCGATCTGCCGCCCGAGGGCGCGGTGCTGTACCTCTCGTGGGGCAACGCCGCGGCGCCGAGCGTCAGCGACGTCAACGGCGTGTTCGACGTGCCGACCGAGCTGCCCGTGCCGTCGGCCACCATGCAGACCTCGAACACCAACATCAGCGCCGCCGGAGCCAACCAGCGCGGCTTTCGCTTCTCGCCCCACGTGCCGATCGTCGTCACCGCGCTCGGCCGCTTCGAGCCCAACGGCATCGATCGCACGCTCACGCTCTTCGACTTCACGACGCAGGCCAAACTGCTCCAGCGTCAGGTCGCCGGGCCGACCGCGACGTGGGCCTACGGAGACGTCGCGCCCACCGTGCTCGAGAAGGACCAGCAGTACGTGGTCGAGATGCACACCCCCGACGGCATGAACTACTACTTCGGCGCCGCGCCGACGATGAACCCGGCAATCAGCTACCTCGACATGCGGTACTGCAACGCCTGCGACGCCAACACGTTCCCCACCAACTCGCTGGGCGGCATGCACTACGGGTACATCGACTTCCTCTTCCTTCGCGCGAAGGAGGTCGTGCCCACGCCGGTCGTGGCCGAAGGCGGGCTCGACACCGTGCTCTGCAACGCTGACGGCACGCTGGCCCGCTGCGGCGACACCAAGGTCAACGCGGCCACCGGAGAGACCTGCGACGACGGCAACACCGTCGACACCGACGCGTGCCTCAACTCGTGCCGCACGGCGACCTGTGGCGACGGCGTGATCCAGGCGGGCGTCGAGACCTGCGACGACGGGAACACCACGAACACCGACGCGTGCCTCGCCACGTGCGCGCCGGCGAGCTGCGGTGACGGCTTCGTGCACGCGGGCGTGGAGACCTGCGACGACGCGAACCAGGTCGACACCGACGCGTGCCCCACCACCTGCCAGACCGCGCGCTGCGGAGACGGCTTCGCCCAGGCGGGCGTCGAGGCCTGCGACGACGGCAACGCGCTCGACACCGACGGCTGCCTCAACACCTGCGTGCTGCCGATGTGCGGCGACGCGGTGGTGCACGCCGGCGTGGAGGCCTGCGACGACGGGAACACGGTCGAGACCGACGCCTGCCTGAGCACCTGCACCGCCGCGAGCTGCGGTGACGGCTTCGTGCAGGCGGGCGTCGAGGCCTGCGACGACGGCAACACCAACGACGGCGACGCCTGCCGCAACACCTGCGTGGTGGCGACCTGTGGTGACGGCGTGGTGCACGTGGGCGTCGAGAGCTGCGACGACGGCAACGCGCTCAACACCGACGGCTGCCTCAACACCTGCGTACCGGCCCGCTGCGGCGACGGCTTCGTCGACGCGATGCACGAGACCTGCGACGACGGCAACACCAACAACGCCGACGACTGCCTCAACACCTGCGCGTCGGCCCGCTGCGGCGATGGCGTGCTGCAGGCGAGCGTCGAGGCCTGTGACGACGGCAACAGCAGCGACACCGACGCCTGCCCGCGCACCTGCCGCCTCGCGCGCTGCGGCGACGGATTCACCCAGGCGGGCGTGGAGGCCTGCGATGACGGCAACACCGTCGACACCGACGGCTGCCTCACCACGTGCGCGCTCGCGAAGTGCGGCGACGGCGTGGTGCAGGCCGGCGTCGAGGCGTGTGACGACGGCAACACTGACGAGACCGACGCGTGCCGCTCGAGCTGCGTGGCGGCCCGCTGCGGCGATGGACAGGTGCAGGCGGGCGTCGAGGCCTGCGACGACGGCAACCTGGATCACACCGACGGCTGCCTGCCCTCGTGCGTGGCGGCGACCTGCGGCGATGGCGCGCTGCAGGCCGGCGTCGAAGCCTGTGACGACGGCAACGCGGTCGACGGTGACGGCTGCAGCGCGACCTGCACCGAAGAGAAGCCGACCGGCTGCGGCTGCGCGGGCCTGGGCTCGTCGGCCGGTGCAGAGCTCGCCTTCGCGCTGGCCCTCGTGCTCGCGCGCCGCCGCGCCCGGTGAAATCAGCGGCTCAGCGTACCCGGCGGATGCTCAGCCCCGACGCCTCGTACACGTAGATCGCGCTCGATGCGGGCGACGCGACGACGAGCGGTCCGCCTCCGTCGAAGACCTCGCGGGGGAGGCCGTCTTCGGCGTTGGCCTCCACGACCTGCGTGGTGTCCCAGTACACGACGCCGTTCGCGCTGGGAGAGAAGGCGCGATCGAGGGGGAAGAACGACTGGCCGGAGATCGCCTTCGCCCACAGGCAGCCGCCGTCGGGCGAGATCGCCGCGAGGGCGCGCCGGGCGCCGCCACCACAACCGAAGTCGACCGCCGGGAAGCCGCCGTCTCGCGCGCCCGAGGTGAACTGCACGTAGGTGCGAGCGCCGCCCCCGATGCGCGGCGTGAAGAGGGTCGAGTCGTCGGGGTCGAGCGCCTGGAAGCTCAGCGGGCGTTCCCACCGCGTCGCGCCGGTCAGCTCGAGGCCGCGCAGGCTGGTGCTGGTGTTGGTCATGCCCGTCGCGACGAGGAAATCGTCGGCATCGAAGGCGCCGAACGCGAACCAGGCGGCATCGCTGCCCAGCCGCGAGGGCGCGAATGTGCCGGTGTCGTCGAGCGTGTAGATCGACAGCCAGATGCGCCCGCTCGAGTCGAAGTGTGGCGCCTCGAAGCCCGCCTGCGGTGCCGTCACCGTGCGTCGCACCGAGCCGTCGGCGTTGAGCACCACGAACGTGAAGTCGCTGGCCCCGTCGCTCACCGCCGCTGCGACGCGGCCGTCCTGCGAGACGTCGAGCGCCGCGACGCGCTTGCCGGGCAGGTCGTACTTCCAGATCACCTTCCCGTCGGCCTGCGCGCGCCGCTGGATCGAGGTCTTCACCGCCGGCCCGCCCGACGACTGCGTCTCCACCGCCACGATGAGATCGCCCGCGGGCTCCACCGCCATGGCGTCGACGATGTCGGGCGACGTGACGTCGATCGACCACCGCACGCCGCCGGTCGTCGCACCACCACCACCTCCGGAGCCACCGGTGCCGCCGCCGGTGCGCCCGCCCCCACCCCCCACACCACCGTCCTCGCTCTCGAGGGGCGCCGGACACGCCAGGAAGAAGCTCAACGCCACCACCGCCGACAGGAGTCTGCGCATGCGGGTCAGGACACCCGGCCTGCCGCCGCTGCGCAACGACTCAGTCGGTCTCGCTCACGGTGGCCGGCGCTTCGCCCTCGACGAAGGTGAAGGTCTTCCGGCCGATCTCGCGGTCGTCCATCGTCAGCACCCGCACCCGGTACGTGCCCGGCTTGCCCATCGTGGAATAGGCGAAGGTGCGAAAGCCCTCTTCGTTACCGCCCGAGAGCGTGGTCGCGTACGGGCTGCCTCGCTGCGTCCAGCCCTTGTCGGGGTCGTCGTAGTCCCACGCGAAGCGCACCTGATCCTGGAAGCGGGTCGGCGCGAAGATGCGCACGAACGCGTAGGCCTTCGAGCCGGTGGGCGCGACGAAGGTGTCGTCTTGATCGCGCCAGAACTCGAGCTTCGAGGCCGGCTGGTAGGCGAGCTCGTAGTGCCGGTGGCCCTTCTCGTCCTTCACCGGGTTGACCTGCGTGTAGATGCCGATGTGCTTGAGCGAGAGCGGCACGGGCGGGATCACGTTGACCGCGTAGAGCACCAGCAGCGTGCCCTGCAGCACCAGCCCCGGCGTCACCGCGCGCTGAAAGGTCCAGTTCGGGTCATGCGTGAAGCGGGTGAAGAACTTCCACAACCCGAAGGTGGCCGCGCTGCCGATCACCACCGACGCCACGTACTGCCACGGGTGGAGGTGCCCCCACACCACCGGCAGCAGGTACGCGAGGTAGCTGGTCACCGCGAACGAGAGCAGCAACACCCGCACGATCGGCCCCTGCGCCCGGAAGCGAGGCAGCTCGTTGGCGACGATGAGACCCGACAGCGCGACGATGAAGAGGAACGCGAGCAGCCCCGACGCCGCGCGGAAGTAGAACACCATGAAGGCGTTCAGCAGCGTGCCGAGGAAGAAGTGCATCACCCACAGCCGGTAGCCGGCGAGCTTCCCCAGGAACCCCTCGGGCTCCTTGCCGGCCACGTGCAGCCGGTGATCCCAGAAGATCAACAGCGCCGAGAGCACGAGGTACGCGCCCTGGTGAATGAGCAGCGGCGTGCTGTCGATGCGGTGCAGCAGCACCACGTCGAACAAGAACCCCGCGAAGAAGAAGGCCACCTCGAAGGCGATGTGGTTCTTCTCTTTGAAGGCCTTGAAGCGGGCGCCCAGGCCCTTCGGGGCGTCGTCGGGAGGCGTAGCGGGAACGGCGGCTTCGGCGCTCATGTGCGACGCCTTCTACCGCATGACCCGCGGGTCACGCCTGACCAGCAGAACCTCCGGCCGGACATTTTTCGGCGCGCCTGTTTCACACCTTGAAGCGCAGCGCCGCGGTTGGTCTCCTTCGGGCACATGGCCTCGTGCGCTTCGTTCGTTTCCCAGCAGTCCGACGTGAAGCTGATGGCGCGCGAGCTGGCCGCGATCAGCGGCGCCGAGCTGCCCCGCTTCGGCTTCGTGAGCTGCACCGCCGGCGTCGACGTCGAGGGTCTGCGCACGGCCCTCGCGGCCGCGTTGCCCCGGGTGCCCTTCATCGGCGTGACCTCGTGCCGCGCGGTGATCGGTGACGGCAAGCTCGCGCGAGGGCCGGTCGCCGCGTCGGTGCTGTGGTTGCTCGGTGACGACGTGCGCGCCAGCGTCGTGGGGCAGCCGATCGCCGTCGCCGACGAGAGCAGGGGCCAGCAGCTCGGGCAGAAGGCGCTCAGCGCGCTGGGCTCCGAAGGCTCGTTCGCGGTGCTGCACGCCACGCCGGGCACCGAAGAGCCGCTCCTGCGCGGGCTGGCGAAGGCGCTGGGCAAGACGCCGCTGCTGGGAGGCTCGGCCGCCGACGACACCATCGAGGGCCGCTGGAGCGTCTTCACCCACGACGCGCGCTACCCCGCGGGCGCGGTGCTGGCGGTGGTGAAGTGGCCGGGCAAGGCGCTCGCGCCGTGGATCTCCGGGGCGATGCCGGCGAAGCAGAAGGCGGTCGTCACCAAAGCCGAAGGCCGCACCATTCAGGAGCTCGACGGCAAGCCCGCGGCGCTCGTCTACAACGAGTGGCTCGGCGGCGCGCTCACCGAGGCCCTCACCAGCGGCGAGCAGATCCTCAGCAAGACCACCTTGAGCCCGCTGGGCGTGGTGCGTCCCTCGGGCATCACCCTGGTGCACCCCGAGCGCATCGTGGGCGGCAAGGCGCTGGCCTCGTTCGCGGAGGTCAACGTGGGCGAGACGGTGGCGCTGGTGCGATCCACCACGCTGGCGATGCAGGGCCGGCCCACCAACCTCGTCGCGCGCGCGATGGCCGAGGCCGGGCTCTCGGAGCTCAAGGCCGCGTTCCTCGTGTACTGCGCGGGCTGCATGCTGGCGATCGACCCGGCCACCGGCGCGATGGTCGACGCGCTCAAGACGGTGACGCGCAAGGCGCCGTTGATGGGCGCGTTCTACTTCGGCGAGCAGGGCTGCCACTCACCCGGCGTGCCCGAGCACGGCAACCTGATGACCGCCGTGCTGCTGCTGGGCTGATCAGGAGTAGCGATCGTCACGCCACGGGTGCGCGGTGTTGCTGTAGCCGCGCTCTTCCCAGAAGCCGCGCCGGTTCTTCTCCATGAACTCGAGGCGCTTGATCCACTTCGCGCCCTTCCACGCGTAGAGCTGGGGCGTGATCATCCGCACCGGCCCGCCGTGCTCGCGCGGCAGCGGCGCGTCGTTCCACGCGTGCACCAACAGCACGTCGTCCTTCATCGCCTCTTCCAGCACGACGTTGGTGGTGTAGCCGTCGAAGGCGTGGGCCATCACGAAGGCCGCGCTCGCCCTGGGCCGCACCAGCGCCGCCAGCGTGTTGAAGGCGACGCCCTTCCACTTCGAGTCGAGCAGCGACCAGGTGGTGACGCAGTGGAAGTCGCTGACGTCTTCCACCTGCGGCAGCGCCATGAAGGCCGCCCAGTCGAGCGTCACCGGCTCCTCGACCGCGCCGTCGATGGTGAGCGACCACTGCGCCGTCGACACCTCGGGCTTCTCGCCCAGGTCGAGCACCGGCCAGTTCTTCGAGACGTGCTGCCCGACGGGCACCTGCGGCATGCCGTGGCGGTTCTTCGGCCCGCTGCCCATCGGCCGGGGATCGCTCTTTCCCGGCGACGCGTCGATCTTCTGCTGCCACCGCTCACGCAGCTTGAGCCGGGCCTCGACGATGCGCGCCAGCTTCTCGTCAGACACGGCTCAGGCGCCCTTGATCAACTTCTCGAGCTCACCGCTGGCCGCCAGCTCGTTGACGATGTCGCTGCCGCCGATGAACTGCCCGTGAATGTAGACCTGCGGAATGGTCGGCCAGTTCGAGTACGCCTTGATCCCCTCGCGCACCTCGTTGTCGGTCAGCACGTCGACCGAGTGCACCGGGCCGTAGGGCTTGAGCAGCTCGAGGGCGCGGGCCGAGAAGCCGCAGCGGGGGAAGAGCTGGTTGCCCTTCATGTAGAGCACCACCTTGTGCTCCTTGATCTCGGTGTCGAAGCGGGCCTTCAGCGCATCACTCAGGGTCGGGGTCGTCATGGTTTCACCTTGGCCCACTGCTCGGGCGTGTACGTCTTGAGGGCAAACGCGTGCAGCTCACCGGTCGCCAGCACGTCCTGCAGGGGCGCGTAGACGAGCTGATGCGCGCGCACCATGGGGAGCCCGACGAACTTCTCGCTCACCACGCGCGCCTGGAAATGATCGTTGGTGCCGGTGGTGTCGACGACTTCCACTTCGGCGCCGGGCAGCGCGCTCAGCACGCGCTCGCGAATCCACTCTGGGGTCAGCATCTTTCAGTTCACTCCGCCGGAAGGCATGACCCAGGCCGGGTCGATGCCCATGCTCTTAATCACCTGCGCCCAGATCTGCTTCGGTTCATCGAAGAGCACGGCCTGCGCGTTCGCCTCGGTGTACAGCCAACTGCCCTGCTTCATCTCGAGCTCGATCTGCCCGGCGGTCCACCCCGCGTAGCCGAGGCAGAAGCGCACGTGGGCCTCGTCGTCGAGCAGCAACGGGGTCAGCGCGTCGCTCGTCACCGAGAGGAACAACCCGGGAATGATCTCGTTGCGCTCTTCCACCCGCTCGGAGTCGTGCAGCACGAAGCCGCGGTACGGCTCCACCGGCCCGCCGTGAAACAGCGCGTCGTCGCGGCGAGACGGGGCGACCTGCAGCTCCTGGCTCTTCGCCAGCTCGCGGAAGGTCAGCGGCGCGGTGTGGTTGATGACGAGGCCCATCGAGCCCGCATCGGAGTGTTCCACCATCAACACCACCGCCTGGTGGAAGTGGGGGTCGAGGAGCTGCGGCGTGGCGATGAGGAACCCGGGGGCGAGCGACTTCACGGACGGCACCATAACGCCGACGGTCACTCGATCCGCGTGAAGACGTTCACCTTGGAGTAGCTCGGCGCGCCGATGACCAGCACCGCGCCGTCGTCGCTCAGCGTGACCCCGCTGGACAGGGAGCCTTGAAGGTCGACCTCCCCCACCTCGCCCCAGGCGCCGCCCTTCAGTTGGAAGACGGCCGTCTGGTCGTCGAACAGGGCCACCAGCGTCGTGCCCGGCCCGTCGATCGCCCCCTCGCGGGCCGACTTCGTGCTGACGGTCGCCAGCCCGGTCGACGACGCCACCTTCACGCCGTCGGTCGTCGCCAGCGCCATCGCCGCGCCCGACGCCGCGAGATCGAATGAGCGCACGCCCGTGAACGAGGCGCTCGCGAAGGTGCCGCCGAAGACGCGCACGTTGGTGAAGAAGCGCGCCGCCACCACCGAAGCGTCGTTCGACAGCTCGAGCTCATCGGCCGACTCGGCGTCGAGCAGCAGGCCGTCGAGCGACGCGCTCTGGCCGACCGTCTTCTGGCGCACGCCCAGCGAGGCGAACGAGGCCACCACCGTGCCCCTCGCGTGCGCCACGGCCCGCGCGGGATCGAACCAGACCGAGGTGAAGCCGGTGGCGTTCAGGCCGACGTCGTAGAGCACCACGCCCGACGAGTCGCGCAGCGCGATCGTCGAGCCCGCCGGCGAGAGCCCCATCGGCGCGTCGCTGAGATCGCGCACCACCAATCGGCGCGAGAGCTCCAGCCACGACGTCGCCTCGCGCTGGTACCAGATCACGTCGGGATCGCTCAGCCCGCTGGGCGCGGGGATCCACATCGCGACGACGCCGGCGTCTGACGAGATCTGCAGGTGCAGCCGCTGCGCGCACTCGGTCAGCGCGATCGTCGAGCTTGCCTGATAGCCACCGCACACCCCTTCCTCGAGGCCGCTGCGCCGGCAGACGCACGCGCGCGTGCACGACTGGGCGAGGGGACAGTTGTCGTCAGTCACGCACCGCGCGCCCTCGACCGACGGAGCGCACGCAGCGACCGGCAGCAGCAACCAGAGCGCTCTCACCACTCGACTCCGAAGGTGATGGAGGTGGCCACCGCGAGCACCCCGGCGGCGATCCACGACCCGTTCGCCACCGTCGCGGAGGTCAGCGCGCTGTCACGCAGGCTGGTGGCCGTCATCCGATCGCGCAGCGTGCCGTCGGTGAGCTGCGTGGAGTTGGCGAACGCGACCAGGCCGGAGATCAACCCGGTGAGCACCGCGGCGCCGGTGACCCCGAGCCCCACCCACGCGAACTTGAAGCGGTGCGGCTTCGCCTTGGGCTGCTTCGAGACGACCACCGGCGGCGCGGTGGCGTCGAACGTCGGCAGCTCCCGCCGCTGCACGGGCTTCACCTCGTCCCTCGCCGGAACGTCGGCCGGCGGCGGCGACACGCGCGACGGCAGCTCGGCGAAGCCCGCGACCCCGGCCGGCAACGACGGCGGCACCAGCGTCACCGCGATCTCACTCGACGCCGCCAACGAGAGGTTCACCTCGAGCTGCGAAGTGACCAGTCCGTCTCCGCTCACCACCACCTGGTGCGGGCCCGGCGCGAGCTCGAGGGTCGCGCCATCGCGGACCGGCGCGCCGTCATCGACCCGGGCCGTCGCGCCCGCTGGAGAGAGAAACAGCGTCAACGCCTGAACCCCGCGCGCCGCCAGCCGCTTGTTCTGCGCCGCGAGCGCCGCCTCGACCTGGGCGCGATCGTCCGCCGCCGGGGCGAGCCGCAGGTAGCGCCGGTACCAGCCGATGGCCGCCGCCGTCGCGTTCGTCTGCTGCGCGCAGCGCGCAAGGTTGAAGGCCGTGGCCGGCAGCGGCAACAACGAGAAGCTCTGGCGAAACGAGCTCTCGGCCGCCGCCACCGCGCCGCTCGCGAACTCCTTCTCGCCCTGCACGAACAGGCGCCGCGCCTCGGCACGCGCGGCAGGAGGCTCAGGGGTCTGGGACAGGAGGACGACGAGGAGCAGCCACATCGGCGTCGAAACCTACCAAGAGACCGGCGCGCTACGAGTACGCTCTCGCTCCGTTTCATGGACGTCGACGACACCCACCCCCGGGCCACGCCAGCCGAAGAGCCGCTGGAAGAGACCCTCAAGCGAACGCCAACGTCGGTCGGCCGGGTGCTCTCTGGGCGCTACCGCATCGAGGCGATGCTCGCGGCGGGCGGCATGGGAGAGGTGTACCGGGTGGCGCACGTCGAGCTCGGCCGCCACTTCGCGCTCAAGCTGATGAAGCCCGAGCTGAGCGCCGACCCCGACTTCGTCGAGCGCTTTCGCCGGGAAGCGATGACGGCCAGCCGGCTCGGCCACCCCAACATCGTCGACATCATCGACTCGGGCCGCTCGGAGTCGGGCCAGTTCTACTTCGTCATGGAGTTCCTCGACGGGCAGACGCTGACCTCGCTGATCGAGCGCGGGCCGGTGGAGCTGCCGCTCGTCCTCGAGCTGACGACGCAGATCGCCCGCGCGCTGGAGGTCGCCCACAAGGCCGGCGTGGTGCACCGCGATCTGAAGCCCGACAACGTGATCGTGCTGCAGCGCGCGCACGGGCCGGTGGCGAAGATCGTCGACTTCGGCATCGCGAAGGTGGTGACGCCCTCGCACGACATCAAGCAGACGACCCACGGCGTGATCATGGGCACGCCACAGTACATGGCGCCCGAACAGGCCGCCGGGGTGGCGCTCGATCTCCGCGCCGACGTCTACGCGCTGGGGCTGATCCTCTACGAGCTGCTGGTCGGCAAGCCGCCGCTCACGGGGCAGACGGCGGCGCTGGTGATGTCGGCGCACATCTCGACGCCCGCGCCCGCGCTGCCCACCGAGTTCCCCGCGCCGCTGCGTGAGCTCGTCGCGCGCATGCTCGCCAAGCGCCCCGCCGAGCGTCCCGCGTCGATGACCGAGGTGCTTGAGACGCTCGACAAGGTGCCGCGGAAGCTCGCGCGCAAGCCGCCGATCAAGCCGATCGCCGTCGTCGCCGCCTGCGCCGTGATCGGCTTCGCGGCCGTCTTCCTCCAGAAAAGCCCTCGCCCCACCGGGGGAGAGGGTTTGGGAGAGGGGCCGAACCCAGTCCAGGCCGCGGTGCTCGTAGACGCGGGAACTGAGTCGCAAGACGCAGGCCCCCCAGAAGCGGACGCAGGCGTCCCCGACGCCGGAATCCCCGACGCGGGCCCCCCTGCCCCGAAGCGCCCCACCACCCCGCCCCGCAAGAAGCCCGCCACGCCCGGACTCAAGTCCTTCCCGACCGACTGACCCGCGGTGGTGGACCTCGCGTGAGTATGCAAGGACTTCCGCCTCATGCGCGCGCTCGTGAACGTGAAGGCCGGCGGAGTCGAAGTACTGCAGGTTCAGCAGCGACCTGATCCCCTCCCTCAGCCCGGCCAGGTGTTGGTGCGCGTGAAGCGCGCGGGGCTCAACTTCGCCGACATCTCGGCGCGCATGGGCCTGTACCCCGACGCGCCGAAGTTCCCGATGGTGATGGGCTACGAGGTCAGCGGCGTGGTCGAGGCGCTGGGCAACGGCGTCACCACCTTCGCCAAGGGCGATCGCGTGGTCTCGATGTGCCGCTTCGGAGGCCAGGCCGAGCTGATCGCCATCCCCGTGCACCAGGTGCGGAAGATCCGCGACGGGCTGAGCTTCGACGAAGCGGCGGCGCTGCCCGTCAACGCGCTCACTGCCTTCCACATGCTCTTCTGGGTCGCCCCGATTCAGCCCGGCATGACGGTGCTGATCCACATGGCGGCGGGCGGCGTCGGGCTGATCGCCATTCAGCTCTGCAAGACGGTGCCGAACGTGACGATCATCGGCACCTCCTCGGCCTCGAAGCACGAGTTCTTGAAGGCGCAGGGCGTGCACCACTGCATCGACTACCGCACGAAGGACTACGCGGCCGAGGTGATGGCGATCACGAAGGGGCGCGGCGTCGATCGCGTGCTTGACGCGCTCGGCGGGCCCGACTGGGAGAAGGGCTACAACCTCCTCCGGCCGGGCGGGCACCTGCACTGCTTCGGCTGGGCGAACATGGTGGGCGGCGAGACGCGCTCGATCCTCCGCGTCGTCAGCCAGTTCCTGCAGCTCAAGCGGTACAGCCCGATGGAGCTGATGGACAAGAACCGCGGCGTCTCGGGCACCAACATGGGCCACCTGTGGGAAGAGATGGAGCTGATGGCCCACCACCTCGATCGCGTGCTCGAGCTCAACGCGGCCGGCAAGCTGACGGCGCACGTCGACTCGGTGTTCCCGCTCGAGCGGGCCGGCGAAGCGCACGCCCACGTGCAGGCGCGCAAGAACGTCGGCAAGGTGCTGCTCAGCTGCGAGTAGTCACTCGCCCAGGCGCGCCAGCTCGGCGTCGATCAGCTTGCGGAAGGCCTCTTCCGGCTGCGCGCCCGAGAGCATGAAGCCGTTGATGAAGAACGCCGGCGTGCCGCTGACGCCCGCCTGCTGACCGGCGGCCATGTCGCGCTTGACCAGCACCATCGCGCGGCCCGAGTCCATGCAGCCGTCGAACTTCGCCTCGTCGAGGCCGATCTGCTTCGCCTGCATGCGCAGCGCTCCCTCGTCGAGTTCCTGCGATTCGAAGAGCGCGTCGTGCATCTCCCAGAACTTGCCCTGCTCGTCGGCGCAGGCGGTCGCCTCGGCGGCCTTGGGGGCCTTCGGGTGGAACGACAGCGGGTAGTGGCGGAACACCACGCGCACCTTGTCGCCGTAGGCCTTCATCACCGCCAACACCGTCTCGTGCGCCTTGGCGCAGTACGGGCACTCGAAGTCGGCGAACTCGACGATCACCACCTTGGCGTTCTTCCCGCCGCGCGACGGCCCGGTGGCGTCGACCGTCTTGCGCTTCTTCGGGGGCGCCTCGAGCACCATGGTGAAGCCGGCTTCCTTCTTGAGCTGGCCGAACACCTCGCGGGCCTTCTTGCCGCGCGCTTCCTTCTGCACCACCTGGCGCAGCTGCGGCTTCACGTCGTCGTAGCCGACCTGCGGCGGCAGCCGTTCCCGCACCCGCTCGAACAGCGCGCGCAGCTCGGCCTCGGTCGGCTCGCCCACGCCGCTCTCGATGTTCTTCGCCAGCCACTCGTCGTCGCTCTGGCCCGCGGCGAGCGCCTTCTTCGCCACCAGCGCCTCGACCGCGAGCTGCTCGGCCGCCTCGGCGCGCACCTCGAAGATCTGGTCCTGCAGCTTCACCAGCTCCTCGCCGGCCTTGGCGTCGACCTCGCTGAGGCGGATCACCTTGTCGCCGTACTTCGCCACCACCGGCGTGGGGCCGTCGTCGCGCGCCGCCTGGGTGGTCGCACACGCAGACAGCCCGAGCACCAGACTCATCGAAACCAGTCGCATCATGTTCACTCGCTCACTGCACCGTGTGGTGCATGCAGACCTTCACGCGGGGCAGCTCGGCGGGACGGCCGCGCTCGGGTGAGAGGAAGTCTTTGTCTTCGACCCACGCGCGGCAGTTCCACCCGTTGGGGCACGCCGCGTCGTCGGTGCACAGCTCACCGCATTGACCGAACGAGGCGAAGCCGTCGCCCTTCGGCACCACCACGCACTTCTCGTTCGCCTGGCAGTTCGCGTTGACGAGGCAGGTCGCGCGCGGGTGCGGCGTGTCAGCCCCCGTGCGCGCGAAGTACCAGCTCAGGCCCAACGACAGCGCGACCAGCCCGAAGATCAGCCCACGCGGAAAGTTCACATCGCCGCGGGAGCAGCCCCGCCCTCACTGGGCAGCCTCGCGAACTCGGCCGGCTTCTCGAGCACCAGCGCCTCGCGGAGCACCTCGTCGACGTAGTCCACCAGCACGATGCGCAGCGCCTTGCGGACCTTCTTGGGGATCTCCTTGAGGTCCTTCTTGTTCTCGCGCGGCACCAGCACCGTCTTCATGCCCAGGCGGTGCGCGGCCAGGCACTTCTCCTTGAGGCCGCCGATCGCCCCGACGCGACCGCGCAGGGTGATCTCGCCGGTCATCGCCACGTCGCAGCGCACCGGAATGCGCGTGATCGCCGACACCAGCGCGGTGGTCATCGTCACGCCCGCGGAGTTGCCGTCCTTCGACACGCCCCCCGGGAAGTGGATGTGCATGTCGTTGTTCTCGAAGAACTTGTCGTCGATGCCCAGGCGCTTGGCCTTGCTGCGCACGTAGGTCACCGCGGCCTGGCCCGACTCCTTCATCATGTCGCGCAGCATGCCGGTGACGACCAGCTTGCCCTTGCCCGGCATGGTGGTGGCCTCGGCGACCAGCACCTCGCCGCCCGCGTCGGTGACCGCGAGCCCGTTGACGATGCCGACCTGGTTCTCCTTTTCCTTCTTGTCGGCCGGCACCTTGGGAATGCCCAGCAGCTTCATCACCTTCTTCTGATCGACCTCCACCGGCTGCTTGCCGTTCTTCAGCGCCTCGCGCGCCAGCTTGCGGAACACGCCGGCCAGCTCACGCTCGAGGTTGCGCACGCCCGCTTCGCGCGTGTAGCGGCGAATCACGGTGCGGATCGACGAGTCGGTCATCTTCACCTCGACGTCGGCGAGCCCGTTGGCTTCCTTCTGCTTGGGGATGAGGTAGCGGCGCGCGATCGCCAGCTTCTCTTCTTCCGTGTACCCCGCGAGCCGAATGACCTCCATGCGGTCCTGCAGCGGCTGCGGGATGGTGTGCATCGAGTTCGCGGTGCAGATGAACATGACCTTCGACAGGTCGTAGTCGAGGTCGAGGTAGTGATCGTTGAAGGTGTGGTTCTGCTCCGGGTCGAGCACCTCGAGCAGCGCCGACGACGGGTCGCCACGGAAGTCGCTCGACATCTTGTCGATCTCGTCGAGCAGGATGACCGGGTTCGACGACTCGGCCTTCTTCAGCGACTGCACGATCTTGCCCGGCATCGCGCCGATGTACGTGCGGCGGTGACCGCGAATCTCGGCCTCGTCACGCACGCCACCCAGCGCGATGCGCACGAACTTGCGACCCAGCGCGTGCGCGATGCTGCGGCCCAGCGACGTCTTGCCCACGCCCGGCGGCCCCACGAAGCAGAGGATCGGCCCCTTCAGCTTGCCGACCAGCTGCTGCACCGCGAGATACTCGAGGATGCGCTCCTTCACCTTCTTCAGGCCGTAGTGATCGGCGTTGAGCACGCCCTCGGCCTCGGCGATGTCGAGCTTGTCCTTCGTCTCGTCGCCCCACGGCAGCGAGAGCACCCAGTCGATGTAGTTCCGCACCACCGTCGCTTCGGCGGACATCGGCCCCATCATCTTGAGCTTCTTGATCTCCTTCTTGACCTTGGCCTGTGCCTCCTTGGGCATCTTCTTGGCCTTGAGCTTGTCGTCGAGCTCCTGCAGCTCGGACTTGCCGCCGTCGTCCTTGTCGCCGAGCTCGCGCTGAATCGCCTGCATCTGCTCGTTGAGGAAGTACTCGCGCTGCGTGCGCTCCATCTGCTTCTTCACGCGCGACTTGATGCGCTTCTCGGCCTTGAGGATCTCGATCTCGCCCTGCATCAGCTCGTAGAGCTTCTCGAGCCGCTTGGTGGGCGACTCGGTCTCGAGCATCGCCTGCTTGTCGGCGACCGACTTGAACGGCAGGTGAATGGCGATGGTGTCCGACAGGCGCGACGGGTCGTCGATGATCGCCACCTGCTGCTGGAGCTCCGGGGCGATGCGCTTGTTGAGCTCGACGTAGGCCTTGAAGGTGGCCTGCACCGCGCGCACCAGCGCCTCGAGCTCGACGCTCTTGTTCGGCTCTTCCACCACCCGATCGAACTCGCAGAGGAAGAACGGATCGTGCGGCGTGAACCTGGTGATCTTCGCGCGCGCCACGCCCTCGACCAGCACCTTCACCGTGCCGTCCGGCAGCGGCAACAACTGCACCACCTGCCCCAGCGTCGCGAACTGGAAGAGCTCGTCGGGCGCGGGGTCGTTGGTCTTGGCCTTCTTCTGCGCGGCCAGCAGCAGCCACGCCTTGCCGTCGGCGCCCTTCTTGGCCATCGCGTCTTTGAGCGCGGCGATCGACTTCTCACGCCCAACGTAGAGGGGCCGCACCTCGTGCGGGAACAGCACGATGTCGCGGAGGGGGAGCATGGGCAGCACGGCTGCCTCCTTCTTGTCGTCGCGTCCGAAGAACATGGATGTGCGGGGTTGTAACGCTGCGGGAGATCGAAATCGAACTAATGCCCGGGGTGCATCAGGCGGCTCATCAAGAAGGCCACCTGGTCGGCGGAGTTCTCGATCGCCTTGCCCACCTGATCGGCCCCACCGTGCCCCGCGTTGGCCTCGATCCTCAGCCAGGTCAGGGAGTTGGGGCTCAGCTCCTTCACCCGCGCGACGAACTTGCGAGCGTGGAACGGGTCGACGCGATCGTCGTGGTCGGCGCTCATCATCAGCAGCGCCGGGTAGGTGATCCCCGGGCGCACGCGTGCGTAGGGTGAATACGCCGCCAGCACGGCCAGCTCTTCCGGCTTCTCGGGGTCGCCGTACTCCGGAATCCAGGTCTTGCCCGAGCCGTAGAGGTGGTACCGCTCCATGTCGAGCAACGGCACCGCGCAGATCACCGCGCCGAACAGCTCGGGGCGCTGCGTCATGGCCGCGCCGACCAGCAGCCCGCCGTTGCTGCCGCCCCGAATGGCGAGCTTCTTCGGCTGGGTCCACTTCTCGCGGATCAGGTACTCGGCCGCGGCGTGGAAGTCGTCGAAGACGTTCTGCTTCTTCGCGCCCTTCCCCGCGTCGTGCCACGCCTTCCCGTACTCGCCACCACCGCGGAGGTTGGGCATCGCGTACACCCCGCCCGCCTCGAGCCACGGGTAGATGAACGAGGTGAACGAGCTGCGCAGGCTCACATCGAAGCCGCCGTAGCCGTACAGCAGCGTGGGGTTCTCGCCGTCGAGCTTCACGTCCTTGCGCGCGACGATGAACATCGAGATCGACGTGCCATCTTTCGAGGGGAAGAAGACCTGCCGCACCTCGAACTTCGAGGCGTCCACCGGCACGTCTACCTTGCTGTAGACCTCCGACTTCCCGCTCTTGACGCTGGTGCGGAAGATCTGCGGCGGCATGGTGAGCGACGAGAACGAATAGAACGCCTCGTCATCCTCTTCGTCGCCGTAGAGGTTCGACGCAGTGCCCAGGCCCGGCAGCTCGATCTCACGCACCCGCTTGCCGTCGAGCGTGAAGAGCTCGACCACCGACACCGCCTTCTTGAGCGAGGCGATCGCGAAGTGACCACCGACGATCACCATCGACTCGCGCGCGGCGTCTTTGTCTTCGGGAATGAGCTCCTTCCAGAACTGGCGCTCGAGCTTGCGCGGGTCGACCTCGAACACGCGCTTGTTGGGCGCGCCCTCGTCGGTGAAGACGTACAGCTTCCCCTTCCACGCCTCGACCGAGTACTTCGCGTCCTTCCCGGCGACGAGGAGCTGCCACGTCTGGTCCTGGCCCACGCGCTTGATGAAGAGATCGTTCTCGTTCCAGCCGCGCATGATGCTGACGAAGAGGAACTTGCCGTCGCGCGAGTTCCCGCCGCCGATGAAGGTCTTCGGGTCACCGGTGCGGGGGTGGAGCTGCTCGTCTTTCTCGGGGTCCTGCCCGAGCACGTGGCGGCGCACCTCGCAGTAGCCGGGCCGCTCGCTGACGGGGATCTTCAGGTCGGTGGGCAGCCACTCGTAGATGAACGACTTCGAGTCGGGCAGCCAGCTGGGGCTCGCGTACTTCGCGCCGGGGATCACGTCGGCCGTCACCTGGCCGGAGTCGACGTCGAGCACGTACAGCGTCGCCTCGTCGGCCGCGTTGGGCTTCTTGGCGAAGACGACCTTCTTGCCGTCCCAGCTCGGCACCCACACGCCGAGGGAGACGGTGTTGTCGGTGCTCCAGGTGTTCGGGTCGAGCAGCACCTTCTCGGCGCCCTTCGCGCCCTGCTTCCAGTAGACGACCGCCTTCTCCTTGTCCTTGTGGGTGCGGACGTAGAAGTACCGGCCGCCGCGGCGCGTGGGGGCGCCCATCGAGTCGAGGTAATAGAGCTCGCGGTAGCGCTCGAGCAGCGCCTTCCGCTCGGGGATGGCGTGCAGCCCCTGGCGCGTGAGCGAGTCCTCGGCCTTCATCCACGCCTGCACCTCGGGCGACTTCTTGTCCTCGAGCCAACGGTACCGATCGTTCATGTCAACTCCCCCTCTCCCTGCGTCAGCGGGGAGAGGGTCGGGGTGAGGGGCAGCATCAAGCGAAGCGGTCGAAGCCGGCGGAGTCCTCGGAGCCGAAACACACCCGACCAGCAACAAACCCAAACCCAAACCCAAACCCAAACTCAAAGTCCACGTGCGCATGGCCGCGGACTCTGCCCGAACTCAGGCCGAGGCTTCAGCGGTCTTCGCCTTCTCGTCGCCGGTGTACATCACCACCGGCTCCTTCTTCTTGAGCACGGCGTCCTCGTTGATGACCACCTCACGAGCGGTCTTCTTCGACGGAATCTCGTACATCAGCTCGAGCATCACCGACTCGAGAATGGCCCGGAGCCCACGCGCGCCGGTCTTGCGGCGAATGGCTTCCTGGCTGATGGCCTTCAGGGCGCCGTCGGTGAACTTGAGGGCCACGCCGTCGAGGTCGAGCAGCTTGCGGTACTGCTTGGTGAGCGCGTTGCGCGGCTTGACGAGAATGTCGATCAGCGCGGGCTCATCGAGCTCTTCCAGCGCGGTCACCACCGGCAGGCGGCCGATGAACTCGGGGATCATGCCGAACTTGAGCAAGTCTTCCGGCTCGACCTTCGAGAGCAGCTCCGAGAGCGACTTGTCTTCCTTCTTCTTCACCTCGGCGCCGAAGCCGAGCGACTTGCCGCCCATGCGCCGCTCGATCACCTTGTCGAGGCCGCCGAACGCGCCGCCGCAGATGAACAAGATGTTGGTGGTGTCGATCTGCAGGAACTCCTGCTGGGGGTGCTTGCGGCCGCCCTTGGGGGGCACGTTGGCGACGGTGCCTTCGATGATCTTCAAGAGCGCCTGCTGCACGCCCTCGCCGCTGACGTCGCGGGTGATGCTGGGGTTCTCGGACTTGCGGGCGATCTTGTCGATCTCGTCGACGTACACGATGCCGCGCTGAGCGCGCTCGATGTCGCCGTCGGCGGCCTGCAGGAGGTTGACGATGATGTTCTCGACGTCTTCGCCCACGTAGCCGGCCTCGGTGAGGCAGGTGGCGTCGGCGATGGTGAACGGCACGTTGAGGATGCGGGCCAGCGTCTGCGCGAGCAGCGTCTTGCCGGAGCCGGTGGGCCCGAGCAGCAAGATGTTCGACTTCTGCAGCTCGACGTCATCGAGCTGCACCTTCGACTCGATGCGCTTGTAGTGGTTGTGCACCGCGACGCTGAGCACCTTCTTCGCGCGGTCCTGGCCGATGACGTACTCGTCGAGGATCGACTTGATCTCCGAGGGCCGGGGAATGCGGAGCTTGGTGTCCTTCTGCTCCTCGCGATCGATCTCCTCCGCGATGATGTCGTTGCAGAGGCCGATGCACTCGTCGCAGATGTAGACCGTCGGGCCCGCGATGAGCTTCTTCACTTCTTTCTGCGACTTGCCGCAGAAGGAGCAGCACAGGGTCTGGTTGCCGCCTTCGCGCCCGACGTTCTTCGTAGCCATGCGTCCTTTACGGTAACACCCTCTCCCTGCGTTCGCGGGGAGAGGGCCGGGGTGAGGGGCCGAAAGCGCGCCAGACCTCTGACGCCCCCGCCGCCCCGCCGCGCCTTACTTCTTGCCTTCGCTCTTCGTGTTGCGCATCGCGACGGTGTCGATGAGGCCGTACTGCTTGGCCTCGGCGGCGCTCATGAAGTTGTCACGATCGCAGTCCTTCTCGATGCGCTCGACGGAGTGACCGGTGGCGCCCGCGAGGATCTCGTAGAGCACCTTCTCGAGCCGGGTCATCTCCTGGACCTGGATCTTCATGTCGCGCGCCTGCCCCCGAGCCCCGCCCAGCGGCTGGTGAATCATGATGCGCGAGTTGGGCAGCGCCGAGCGCTTGCCCTTGGCGCCGGCAGCGAGCAGCACCGCGCCCATCGAGGCCGCCTGACCGGTGCACACCGTCGCCACCTGGCACCGCACGTACTGCATGGTGTCGTAGATGGCCAAACCCGCGGTGACCGAGCCACCGGGGCTGTTGATGTACATCGTGATGTCCTTGTCCGGATCCTCCGACTCGAGGAACAGGAGCTGCGCCGTCACGCCGTTGGCCACGTCGTCATCGATCTCGGTGCCGAGCATGATGATGCGGTCGCGCAGGAGGCGGGCATACAGATCCCACACGCGCTCGCCGCGGTGAGTGGTCTCGACGACTGTAGGGGGCCAGTAGGGCATTGCGATCTCCTGCGATTCGAGTGGGCGTTACGACTTCGAGTGCTGGCGGATGAAGGCGATGACCTTCTCCTCCTTGACGCGGTTGCGGAGAGCATCTTTGGCTTCCGCGGTCGCGTATTGCTTCTGCAAAACGGGCAGGCCGACGTTGTTCTCCTCGGCCAGGGTCTTCAGGCGGGCGTCCATGTCTTCGTCGCTCGCTTCGATCTTCTCGGCGGTGGCGATCGACTCGAGCAGCAACTGCCCGCGCACCTCGAGCGTCGCCTTGGGGCGCAGCTCTTCACGCAGCTTGCCCCAGTCGAGCTGGAGCATGTTCGGGTCCATGCCCGAGCGCATCAGGCCGCCGAGCGCGTTCTCGAGCATGAAGTCGATGCCGCGGTTGACCATCGCCTGGGGCACGTCGATCGGGTTCTTCGCCTCGAGGGCCTTGAAGAGCGCCTCGCGCGAGTCGACCTCGGCGCGGTTCTTCGCGGCGCGCTCGAGATCCTTGCGCACGCGGGCCTTCAGCGCGGCGGCCGACTCCTCGCCCATCTCCTTGGCGAAGGCGTCGTCGAGCTCGGGCATCTTGCGCGTCTTGATCGCCTTGATGGTGCACACGAAGTGGGCGGTCTGACCCTTGACCTCTTCGATGCGGTAGTCGGCGGGGAAGGTGTAGTCGAACTCCTTGGTGCCGTTGAGCTTGGCGCCCTCGAGCGCCGGGAGGTTGCCCTCGATGAGCTCGCCGGGCGCGACCTCGACCGTCACGTCACGGCCGGTGTTGCCGCCGAAGGGCTTGCCGTCCTTGGTGGCGTCGAAGTCGATGACGACCAGGTCGCCCTTCTCGACGGTGTCACGGCCGGCGACGTCGACGACCTCGGTCTTCTGCGCGCGGAAGCGTTCGAGCTGCTCGGTGACCTTCTCGTCGGTGACCGACTCGTCGACCTTCGGGAGCTCGAGGCCCTTGTAGTCCTTCGCGGTGACGACCGGCTTGACCTCGACGCGCGCGGAGTACGCGTAGGGCTTGGCCGACTCGAGCTTGCCGCCCGAGAACGACGGGTCGCCGACGGCCGCGACGTTGGTTTCCTTGAGGGCGTCGATGAAGCCGAGGAGCTGCACGCGCTTGATCACGTCGGCCTCGACCTCGGCCTTGAAGCGCTGCTCGAGGATACGACGCGGGATCTTCCCGGGACGGAAGCCGGGCACCTTCACCTGGCGCGAGAGGTTGGAGTACGCGGCGCTGAGCTCCTTCTCGACGAGCGCGGGCTCGACCTCGATGGAGAGCCGCTTCTCGATGGCGGAGACGTCTTCGACCTGAACCTTCATGGGACCGTCCTTCTGAGTGAATTCACGCGGATAACCCGCGAAAACGAAGGAGGTGGCTCTAAGTCAGGGGTCTGGGCGGGTCAACGACTGTTCCGGCTGCGCGTCGGTGACTGAGCGCTTGCCAAGACAGAACCGCTGCTCGAGCCTGGCCGCTGGGAGGGTTATGGCGGACGAACTCGGGCAACTGATGCAGGTGTTGGTGGACGGTCGGTCTTCTTCGCTGATGGGAGATCGGGAGCCGGCGCTCGAACTCATCGAAGGGGTCTACCGCCAGCGCGCCCACGGAGCTGCGCACCACCGCGGTCGCTATCAGTGGCGCGCGAACCTGCAGAAGGGCGAAGACAAGGCCTCCTACGGAGGGATCATCACGGCCCCCAACGCGGAGAGCGGACCGTACCAGGGCTCGTCTCTCGTCTGGTTCCCCGGTGACAGGGGTAGCCTGCTGGTGCTGGTCGTTGGCACCGAGGGCTTCGGCGCTGATCAAGAACTCCTGGGGCGACCGGGGCACGCACGCCGCTTGCGTGCGCTGGGACGGATCCACTCCAACCGACTCTGGGTGAAGCCCGACTTGCTCGATCTCAACTTCAAGATCGCCGAGTCACAGTGGGCGCAGTGGCCAGAGATCGAGAAGGCGCGTGCGCAGTACGACTCGTTCATCTACGCGGCGGTGGCGATCAAGAGCCTCAAAGACCGCCCACTCGTCGAAGACCTGCTCGACTTCTTCCTGGACGAGCACGGCACGCCGCTGACCGGCGCGCACGCCGAGCGATGGAACAGAACGCAGCAGAAGCTCCGCGAGAAGATCTTCGAACCCGTCAATGAAGACGACGTTCGACACGCGCTCAAGGAACGACGCTTCATCGTGCTCGAGGGTCCGCCCGGAACCGGCAAGACACGTCTCGCAGGGCGAATCGCCGGCGAGGACAGCACGACGATTCAGTTTCACCCCGCGCGCACCTACGAAGACTTCGTCGTGGGGCTCTACCCTCGCCCTACCCGCGACGGGCTCGCGTTCGAGGTCCGACCGGGGGACCTGCTGAAGGCCAATCAGCGCGCGCACGAATCGAAGACCGACCACGTGCTGGTCATCGATGAGATCAACCGCGCCGATCTCGCCCGCGTGCTCGGCGAGTCGATCTACTTGTTCGAGCCCGGCGCGCCCGACCGCGATGTGGAGTTGCCTCACCAACCCGAGGGCTTTGAGCGCCGCTTCAAGCTGTCGCCCCGGCTGAAGGTCCTTGCGACGAGGAACACAGCGGACCGAACGATCGCGCGAATGGATGTCGCCATTCGTCGCCGATTCTCGTTTTTCACGGTCTGGCCTGATCGGCGACCCGTCGAGGCGCAGAACGATCCGCTCGCGCTCGCGTGCTTTGACGACTGCCTCGACGTCTTCGCAGAGTACGCCGATGAGGAAACGCTCAAGCTGATCCCCGGTCACGCCTACTTCCTCGACTTCATCGAAGGGGGACCCACTGCGGACCGAAGCGCTCGTCTGCGCCGGCGCTTGCGGAACGAGCTTCTCCCGTTGCTGCGCGACTACCTCTCCGAGCGCATCTGCGGCGCTGCTGATCGAGAAGTCGCCGCGCTGGTCGATCGCATCGAGGCTCGACTCGGAGCGAGCTGATGGCCGCCAGGAAGGCAAAGGCCAGACCGAAGCAGGGCGCGCCGGTTCGCCGGCCACCGCGCGAGCTGCTGCGGGGACGAGATCACGGTGATGCGGTCGTCGTCTCCTCTGAGCAGGTCGGAGGCCGCGGTGAGGGCTGGGTCGAGCCCTTCCTGCGCGCGAACGACACGTCGCTTCGACGGCTCGAGTTGACGGTCGCGGTGCAGCCCGGGCGCGAGCAGCGCGTGCTCCTCACACCGAGTGCACGAATCGGCGCGGTGGCGCTGGTCTCTGCGTCGACCCAGCGACCCGTGGCTGGGCTGCTGATCGAACCTCGCTTCGCGTGGAAGGGGCTCGGCGCGGTGTACCGCCGCATCGGCTTCAGCGTGCCCCCGACGGTCGGCGGAGGGAGGTTGGTGCCAGGCTCGGCGCGCCACGTCCCCCCGTGGCTCCTCGCCGCGCCAGTTCTCACCCGCATCGAGCGCCTGCTGGCCCAGAATCAGCGCGCGTTCACCGAGGTCCAGCAGGAACGACAGTCGCCGCGCGGCCGAATCGACTGGAGTCAGTGGGCGCGAACGAGGGTCCCCGCTGGGGCCTGGACTCGGTTTCCGTGCGCCTTCCCCGAGCCCATGCTCGACCCCAACGTCGCCGCGAACATCAGGTGGACTACCGAGCGGCTGCGGCTCGATCTCGAAGGAACGGGGGAGCTGGAGCTCGGCCGCGAGCTTCTCGCACGGATCGAGGCCATCGACGCCACGGTGGGCGACGGGCCACGAACGCGCCCTGCATGGAGACGCGGTGGTCGAGAGAGCGCGAACTTCCTCGAGGCCGCAGAGGCGATGGGGTGGGTCGCCGAAGAGCGAGGGCTCGGCGGCGCGATGGTGCTCGATGGCCTCGCCTGGGACGTCGCCATCAACGAGGTCTGGGAAGCATGGGTGCGGCGCTTCGTCGCCGACCTCGCGCCACGTTTGGGCCTGAGATCCGGCGGCGACACCGCGCGCGAGGTTCACCTTCGCTGGGCCGGCGCCGCGGGGTCGATGCGGAAGCTCAAGCCGGACGCCGCGATGCTCAGCCGAGAGCGCACAGTCTGGTTTGACGCGAAGTACAAGCCCCACCTGGCCGAGGTGCAGAGACGGGGTTGGTATGGGGCGAGCGCAAGGACCCAGACCGACCACCGGGCCGATCTGCATCAAGCGCTCGCCTACGCGGCGTGCGGCACAACCTCACGGGTCGATTCGGTCTTGATGTACCCGTCGCTCAGCGAGGACACGCGCCACGCCTCGATCAGCACGGCCGAGGTGGCGTCAGGGGCACGCCGGGTGCGCGTGTCGATGGGCGCGCTCCCGTTCGGGTTCGCGAGCCCCGACCACAAAGAACGCGCGCTCAGCGAGTGGCAGGAGGCGTTGCGCGAGGTCAGTTGAGAGCTCAGTCTTGCCCGATGAAACTCACCTGCCCGAGGTGCGATTGGGATGCGGAAGCCGAGGGGAAGTTGGATTTCTGCTTCCGTCTCTGCGAGCGAGTCACCGTCGAGCGATGCGAGGATGGCGTCAGCCCCGACGGCACCATCGAGGTCGACCCCCACGCGATCATCGAGCTCACCGAGCCTGCCTGGCTGCGCTGTGGCGACTGCGGACACGAGTTCGCGCTGCCTGAGCCACTTGTCAGTCCCCCTCCGTAGATTGCCGCCGCTGGAGGGGGAACGTCTCAATGCACTACGACCGTACGCTGATCGCGTACCACGGCTGTGATCGGAGAGTGGCCGAGCGACTGCTGCGCGGTGAACCGTTCGTTCCGAGCGAGAACGACTACGACTGGCTCGGCCGCGGCATCTACTTCTGGGAGTTTGGGTTGGATCGCGCGCTCCAATTCGCGCAAGACCAACAGCGACGAGGGCGACTGCGTCATCCCGCCGTCGTTGGTGCTGTCCTGCAGTTGGGTAGGTGCTTCGATCTCATGGACACACGATTCACGGCCAACCTCGGGAGAGCGCATCGAGCGTGGCTGAGTCTCATGCGGCGCGGAGGACGCCCCCTCCCTGAGAACGTCGGCGGACTGGACAGGCTGCTCCGTCGTCGAGACTGCGCGGTGCTGAACTGGTTCCTCCAGAAGGGAGACTGGGACTCAGTTCGGTGCGGCTTCGTCGAAGGCCCACCCGTGTACCCGGGGGCCGGCATCCACGAGCAGAGCCACGTTCAGTTGGCGATTCGCAACCCCGCTTGCATCATCGGGACGTTCCGCCCGAACATGGAGCCGTCATGACCGCGCGGCCGCAAACGAAGACGAAGTCGGCAAAGCGAACGCCGCGTTCGACTGGGCGCGCGTTGCGCTACGCGCTTCCACCGCAGCCCAATGAGAAGGAAACCGAAGCGTTCTTCGCGTGGTGTGAGACCGCGACCTCCGAAGAGTTCTTCGACTCCCTCGTGACGGCCGGCATCTTCACGAGGAGCGGCAAGGTCCGGAAGCCATACGACACCGACGACTACGTCTACCGCCCAGCGCCAACTACCGGCTGAGTTCGACGAGCAGCACCTCCAACTGGTCGAACGTCTCGCACATGCCGCTGGTGCTCCCGGACGCGATGGCTGCGTCGAGCGCTTCCTTCGACGGGTAGAGATCGTGCACCACCACCTTCGTCTGACCGTCGCGCTCCTCGAAGGTGACGGTGGTGATCTGCCCGCCCTCCCCGGCCTCTTCGTTGGTCCACGACAGCCGCGCGTGGGGCACCACCTCGAGGTAGGTGCCGAAGAACGCCATCGGCTCGGGCGCGGAAGGGTGAGCGAACACGAACCGGTACCGGCCCCCGACCCGCACGTCGACCTCGCACGAGATGAAAGACACCCCGAACGACTTCGGCGCCCACCAGCGCAGCAGCAGCTCGGGCTTCGTCCACGCGTCGAACACGAGGCGCGCGGGGCCGTTCGCCGTTCGCGTGACGACCAGCTCTCGATCCGACCTCCGCTCCGTCGTCGTGGGGTTCTTCACGGGCTCACTCTCTCTTCTTGCGTCCATGGGCCTTCTCCTTTTGCTTCAGCTCCTCCACCACCTCGTCCAGCGCATCGAAGCGAGCCGCCCAGAGCTGCCGGTAACGCTCCAGCCACGCCGTCTCCTGCTCCAACTGCCGCGGCCCGAGCCTGCAGGTGCGCACGCGGCCGATCTTCTGGGTCGCCACCAGGCCCGCCTGCTCGAGCACCCCGACGTGCTTCTTCATGCCCGTGAGGGTCATGTCGAACGTCGAGGCCAGGTCGGAGATCGACGCGTCTCCCCGGCCGAGCTGCTCGAGGATCCCCCGGCGAGTGACGTCGGACAACGCGGCGAACGAGGCGTCGAGCTGGGCTGGCTGATACTGAACCATGTGGTGCAGTGTCTAGCGCGCACCTCAGCCAGCAGCAAGACCGGCGCCCTTCGCCAGCCACGTCTCGGTGCCCGGCCTGCAATGACGGTACAGTGCGCGCCGTGCGGTGCGCGCTCCTCTCCCTGGTCGTCGCCAGCGCTGTCGCGATCGCGGCCCCCATTCCGCTCCCGAGCTCACCGCTCGATGGAGGCTGGACCCAGCGTCGCGCCGATCTCACCGCGCAGATCCCTCCACCGCGCGGGCTGATCGCCGTCGACTTCGAGGTGCAGGATCCCGGCGGCGTCGTGGTGTCCAACGTTCGGCAGTCCGCGTCCCCGACCTCCAGCTCGCTCACCTCCACGACGGTGTCACTTCCTGACGCGGGCTTCTTCACGTGGCGCACGCGTGGGCTCGATGACGCAGGCACCTCCGCCTGGACGCCAGCGTTCCCGCCGGGCCCATCACCGTCGTTGCCAGCGCCACCGCCCCCATTCCCTCCGCGCCCTTCACGGTCCGAGGCGACGGCGGCCCGTACCCGGACTTCCCGTACCTGCCCACGGCGACGCCTCGCTGGCGCAGCGACGCCGGGCCCACCGCGACCGCCTTCGTCCTCACCGGCAGCGACCCGGACTCGGGCGTCTGGGAGCTGGTCGGCGATGGCACCACGCTGCCCTTGTCGCCCAGCCTCGAAGAAGGCCCGGTCGACCGGACGAGGCGGTCACCTGGTCCACCACCGAGCCGGCGACCATCGACGCCGACGGGTTGCTTCAGTGGACCCCTCGCGCGACGACGCGGGCTCGCAGCAGCTCGAGGTGACGGCCAGCGCGAGCACCAGCGCCGATCGCCGCGTCATCGACGTCGAGGTGCAGTGCGAGCCGTTGAAGCTCGCCATCGGCTGCAGCACGACCGACGGGCTGTGGCTGCTCGCGGCGCTCGCGTGGGTCCGTCGGCGTCAGCTGAGTGGGCGGGAGGGGACTCGAACCCCTACTCCTTGCGGAACCAGATTCTAAGCCTGGCGCGGCTACCAGTTACGCCACCCGCCCGGGTGGAGCCTGCAGCGTACAAAGAAAAACGGCCGGCGCTCTTTCGAGTCACCGGCCGTTTTTCACTGTGAAAGCGGAAGGAATCGAACCTTCAACCTATGGATTAAGAGTCCATTGCTCTGCCAATTGAGCTACGCTTCCGTCTCTGGCGGCGCGGCGTATAAAACTCCGCGGCCCACTCTGTCAATCGCCTTTTTTAGAGCGCCTTCACTTCAGGCGCCGGCTTGACCAACAACCACACCCCCACCGCCGCCAACCCGACGACGATGTACTGCGCCGGCGTCAGGCCCGCATAGCGACGATCGACGAAGCCCAGGTCTGACGCGCGGAGAAAATCGAGGAAGAACCGGCAGGTAGAATAGGTGACGGCCAGCACGCCCATCAGCCGGCCCTGGCGCGGCCGACGCTGCGCCAGCGCGTAGAGCAGCACCGAGATCGCCCCCAGCACGAACACGTCGTACAGCCCGAGATCGTGGCGGGGGCCGCCGTACAGCCGCGCCGGGAAGTCGACCGCCAGCGGGAAGTCGGTGCGCACGCCGGGGTGATCGTGCACGAGGAAGCAGCCGATGCGCGCCACCATCCACCCCGGGGCGGTGCCCAGCGCCAGCGCGTCGAGGTACGGAGAGAGCGGCGTCTTGATCTTCCGGAAGTAGATGAAGATGCCCAGCAGCGCGCCCAGCACCCCGCCCATCGACGAGAGCCCGTCCCAGAAGCGCAAGATCACCCAGGGATCTTTGTCGGTGATCAGCTCCGGGTGGTACGCGAAGAGGTGCATGAAGTGGCCGCCGAAGAGGCCAAACAGCACCGCCCAGGTCACCATGTCGCGCAGCGGCGTGTCGTTGCCCGGCCAGTACTTGCGCGCCTGACGCGACGCGAGCCACGCGCCCAGCACCACGCCTGCGGCCGAGAGCACACCGAAGATGTCGATGCGTTGCCCGAAGGGCAGGTTCAGCTGCGGGAGCTCGAAGTAGGGAATCACTGCGCGCCCAGAGGGATTCGAACCCCCGACCCTCGGCTTCGAAGGCCGATGCTCTATCCAGCTGAGCTATAGGCGCAAAGAGAGAGCTACGAGAGGGCGGCCTACCGGGATCGAACCGGTAACCTCAGGAGTCACAGTCCTGCGCTCTAACCAGTTGAGCTAAGGCCGCCTACGTCTATTCCACGTCGGTGCTGCTGAAAGGCGCGGGGCAAGTACCCAATGCTCCGCGCGACGTCAATCAATTGAGGATCCCAAAGCGCGCCCGGCGGGACTCGAACCCACGACCCTCGGCTTAGAAGGCCGATGCTCTATCCAGCTGAGCTACGGGCACGTTTGAACAGCTCGTACTGCTGAAGTCGGGGCGGCCGGATTCGAACCGACGACCTTCTGCGCCCAAGGCAGACGCGCTACCAGACTGCGCTACGCCCCGCTTCGTGTGTGGCGGTGGGCCTTTTGGACCATGCCACCGTGACGCGCAAGCCTTCCTCAACTGACGCCGTTCAGTTTTCGTGAGGCCCAACCCTTTGACCCCACGGGCTTTCTGCTGGCAGTCTGCCCGCGTGCGTTTTTTGGCTCTGATCCTCCTCGGTGTGGCGGCGATGTCCGGGTGCAAGCCCGCGCCGCAGCCGCCCACGCCCGACCCGACGCCGGACCCGATCGTCGCCGACTGCAAGCCCGAGGTGACGATGGGCACCCCGCTGCGGCTGCTGACGCGCGCCGAGTACACCCTCACCGTGCGCGATCTGCTGGGGGCAACCGGCACGCCGGCGCGCGACTTTCCCCGCGAGCCGCTGCAGCACGGCCTCGACAACGACGCGACGCTCAACCAGGTCGCCGACTCGCACATCTCGGCGTACCTCGACGCGGCAGAATTCCTGGCCGGCGACACCCTGCGCAACCGCCGCGCGAAGATCGTCCCCTGCAACACCACCGATCAGGCCTGCGGCGAGCTCTTCATCGCCACCACCGGCCTGCGCGCGTTTCGCCGGCCGCTCAACGCCGAGGAGCGCGCGAACCTCAACTCGCTCTTCACCACCCTCAACGCCACCGAGGGCTTCGAGGGCGCCGTCGAGGTGACGCTGCAGACGATGCTGCAGTCGCCCCAGTTCCTCTACCGCGACGAGCAGGCGCTGGGCCCGGTGCCGCAGCCGGTGGTGACGCTGTCGGGCTACGAGCTGGCGTCGCGGCTGTCGTACTTCCTGTGGGCGACGATGCCTGACGATCAGCTGCTCGAGGCCGCCGCCAACGGGGCCCTCGACACACCCGAAGGCCTGCGCGCCGAAGCGCAGCGCATGCTGGCCGACCCGAAGTCGAGCGACGGGTTGATGCGCTTCTTCTCGCTGTGGCTGTACCTCGATGGCGTCGAGGGCACCGAGAAGAACACGCAGGTCTACCCCCAGTTCACCCCCGCGCTGGCCACCGCGTGGCGTCGCTCGCTCGAGCTCTACGTGAAGGACGTGCTCGATCACGAGGGCACGCTCAAGGCGCTGCTCACCTCGAACGTGCTCTACAGCAACGACGCGATGTCGATGTACGGCACCAGCGCGCCCTCGGCCGCCTTCGTGCGCAACGAGATGCCCGGCACGCAGCGCCAGGGGCTCCTCACCCAGCCCGGCTTCCTCGCCTACAAGTCGCTGCCCGACGGCAGCTCCCCGGTGCGCCGCGGCGTCTTCGTGCTCGACAAGTTGATGTGTGAGCCGCCGCCCCCGCCCCCCGCCGGCGCCAACATCACCCCGCCCGGCCCGTCGTTCACCAACACCACCCGCGAGCGCTTCGCCGCCCACAGCACCAGCCCCGGCTGCAAGGCGTGCCACCAGTTCATCGACCCGGTGGGCTTCACCTTCGAGCACTACGACGGCCTCGGGCAGTGGCGCGACAGCGAGAACGGGCAGCCGATCGACTCCACCGGCGGCGTGCAGGTCTCGCGCGACTCGAGCGTGCTGGGCGCGGTCGATGGCGTGGCCGAGCTGAGCCAGAAGCTCGCCGGCTCGCGCAACGTGCATGACTGCGTGGCCAAGGAGTTCTACCGCTTCGCCCTCGGCCGCCCGCTAAACCAGGCCGACACCTGCACCACCACCAAGATCGGCGATCGCTTCATGAACTCCGGTGGCTCGTTCAAGGAGCTGATGCTCGCCATCGTGGAGTCCGACGCCTTCCGCCGCAACGCGAACCCGGAGATGACGCCATGAAGCTCTCCCGACGCCAGCTCCTCCGCGGCGCAGGGGGCATCCTCGTGGGGCTCCCGTTCCTCGAGGCCCTCGCCCCCCGCGTGGCCCACGCCCAGGCGATGCCGCAGAAGCGCTTCATCGGCATCTACCACCCCAACGGCGTGTACACCCCGCAGTGGTTCCCCACCGGCAGCGAGAGCAACTTCACGCTGGGCCCGATTCACCAGGCGCTGGCGCCGTACAAGTCGAAGCTGCTCTTCACCAGCGGCGTCGACATGCAGGTCGCCGTCACCGGCCCCGGCGAGCAGCACCAGCGCGGCATCGGCGCCTTCCTCACCGGCGCCAAGCTCGACACCGGCACCTTCGTCGGCAACGACGGCAGCCGCGCCGGCTACGCCCTCGGCCCGTCGATCGATCAGACCCTGGTGGGCCTGATCGGCCAGGGTACGCGGCTCCCCAGCCTGCAGCTCGGCGTGCACGCGCTGCTGCCGAACGTCGCCGGCGTCGTCAGCTACAAGGGCGCGAACCAGCCGCTGCTGCCGCAGAACGACCCGCGCCTCACCTTCCGCACCCTGTTCATGGACTCAGGGGCCCCGCCGACCGAGATGGAGAAGCTGCGCGTGCGCCGCCGCTCGGTGCTCGACGCGGTGCAGACCCAGCTCGCGGCGCTCAAGAAGAGCGTCAGCAAGTCAGATCAGGCGCGGCTCGATCAGCACCTGACGCTGGTGCGCGAGCTCGAGACCCGGCTCACCACCCTGCCCCCCGGCACCTGCCAGCAGCCCACCGACCCGGGCATGATCGACTTCCAGCGCGAGGCCGAGATCCCCACCGTGGCGCGCCTGCAGATGGACCTGCTGACCCTCGCCATCCGCTGCGATCTCACCCGCGTGGCGACCGTGATGTTCAGTGACGCGATGAACCACGTCACCATGCCGCACCTGAACATCAGCCAGGACATCCACAACCTCACCCACTATTCCGACGGCGACCCCGAGCGCCTGAAGGTCGCCACCCGCGACACCTGGCAGGCCGGCGTGCTCGCCACGCTGATGCAGGAACTCGAGACGATGCAGGAAAGCGACGGCAGCAACGCCCTCGATCACACCCTGATCTTCTGGGGCAGCGACGTCTCGCGCGGGAACGTGCACTCCCACGACGACATGCCCTTCATGCTCGCGGGCGGCGGCGCCGGCTTCCGCATGGGCCGCTTCGTGAAGTGGACCAACGCGTACCACAACGATCTGCTCGTCTCGATCGTCAACGGGTTCGGCGGCAACCTCACCACCTACGGTGAGGGCAGCTTCTGCCGCGGCCCGCTCAGCAACCTCACCTGAGGGAGTTCCACATGAAGCGGCTCGCGCTGGCGATGGTGCTGGGGACGGTGTTGTTCGCGCCGACGCAGGCGCGGGCGGTGAGCGTGGGGCTCGATCTCGGCGGCGGCTACTGGTTTCAAGACACCGCGCAGTTCGACTTCCACTTCCGCGTGCAGTTCCCGCTGGGCAAGGTGGTCGCGGTCGGCTTCCGCCCCGGCATCCTGCTCAACGTCAGGCCCGCGGTCGAAGTGGGCCTGCCCGTCGACGCCTACTTCCGCTTTCACGTCAGCCGGCTGTACTTCGACGTGCTGGGCGGCCTCGCGGTGTTGTTCGGCAACCCGCTCCCGCTCAGGGCCCACGTCGCCGCCGGCATGGGCGTCAACGTGGTGAGCGGGTTCAAGATCGGCTTCGAAGCGGGCTGGCTGCAAGACGGCGCGCAGATCCTCGCCCGCTTCTCGTTCAACTTCTGAAGTCGGACCTCAGGCGTCGACCTCCTGCACGTCCTTCGCGTTCTCCATGATGAACCGGAAGCGCGCGCCGACGTCTTTGCCCATCAGGTCGTTGATGGTGCGGTCGGTCTCGAGCTCGTTCTCGATGCCCACCTTGAGCACCATGCGGTTCTTGCGATCGAGCGTGGTCATCTTCAAATCGTCGGCGGGCATCTCGCCCAGCCCCTTGAAGCGCATGATGTTGGGCTTGGAGTTCGCCCGGCCCTTCTCCTTGATGATCTTGTCGCGGTGATCGTCGTCGAGCGCCCAGTACGTCTCCTTGCCGATGTCGACGCGGTAGAGCGGGGGCTGCGCGATGTACACGTGGCCGCCGGTGATCAACGGGCGCAGGTGCCGGTAGAAGAAGGTGAGCAGCAGCGTCGAGATGTGCAGGCCGTCGGCGTCGGCGTCCATCAGCAGGAAGATCTTCCCGTAGCGCAGGCGCGCCACGTCGAGCTCCGCGCCCAGGCCGCAGCCCAGCGCGCTGGCGATGTCCTGCAGTTCCTTGTTGCCCGACATCTTGTCGTTGCTGGCCTGCTCGGCGTTGAGCACCTTGCCGCGCAGCGGGAGGATCGCCTGCGTCTTGCGATCGCGCCCCTGCTTGGCCGAGCCGCCTGCGGAGTCACCTTCCACGATGAACAGCTCGCTCTCTTCGGGGTCGGTCGACGAGCAGTCGGCCAGCTTGCCGGGGAGGTTGAGCTTGTGGCTGATCGCCGACTTGCGGCTGACGGCCTGGCTCGCCGCGCGGGAAGCCTCACGGGCGCGCGCCGCGAGGATGATGCGGGCCACCACCGCCTCGGCGATGGTCTTGTTGTCGTTGAGCCACTTCTCGACCGCGGGGCGCACCACGCTGTCGACCTGGCCCTGCGTCTCGGGGTTGTTGAGCCGCTCCTTCGTCTGGCCCTGGAACTGCGGCTCGACCACGTACGCCGAGAGCACGCACACCATGCCCTCGCGGATGTCTTCGGCCGTCAGCGTCACGCCCTTGGGCGTCAGCTCGTGCGTCTCGATGTAGTTGCGCACCGCCTTCACCACGCCCGACTTCAGGCCGTTCTCGTGCGTGCCGCCGTTCTTGGTGGGGATGCCGTTGACGTAGCTCTTCACCAGCTCGTCGGTGGCCTCCGACCAGGCCAGCGCGAACTCGAGCTTCACGCCGTTCTCGTGCGACTTGTAGAAGGGCACCGAGCCGGCGGGCACGAGGCCCTTGTTGCGGTCGGTGATCAGCTTGGCGATGTACTCCGCGATGCCGCCGTCGTGCCGGTAGGTGGTCTCGGTCTTCGGGCTGGCGGTCTCGTCGGTGAAGACGATCTCGCAGCCCTTGTGGAGGTAGCTCTTCGACTCCAGCCGCTCCTTGATCAGCTCGACGTCGAACTTCAGCTTGGCGCCGAAGATCTCCGGGTCGGGCGTGAAGGTGATCGTCGTGCCCGTGCCGCGCGCGTTGGCGCCGGTCTTGAGCTTGCTGGTCGCCTTGCCGCGGCTGAACGTCTGCTCGTGGTGTTTGCCGTCGCGCTTGATCTGCGCGATCAGCTCGGTCGACAGCGCGTTGACCACCGACGAGCCGACGCCGTGCAGACCGCCCGAGTGCGTGTAGTTCTTCTTCTCGAACTTGCCGCCGGAATGCAGCGTGGTGAGGATCACCTCGAGCGCCGACTTGTTGTACTTCTTCATGATGTCGACGGGGATGCCGCGCCCGTCGTCGGCCACCGTCACCGTGGTGCCGTTCTTGTGCAGCCGCACCTCGATGCGCGAGGCGTGGCCGTTCATCACCTCGTCGACCGAGTTGTCGACGATCTCCCACAGCAAGTGGTGGTAGCCGTCGGCGCCGGTGCCCCCGATGTACATGCCGGGGCGCATGCGCACCGGGTCGAGGCCCTCGAGCACCTGGATGTCTGACGCGTCGTATTTCTTGGCAGCCATTCGTTCGCTCCTCACTTCTTCTCGGGCTTGTCGGACTTCTCGGTCTCAGGGAGCAGCACGAACTCGAGCGCGCGGCTGACCGACTTGACGTGATCCTTCTTCGACATCTCGCGACCCTTGCCACCGCGGCCGGTGACCTCGTAGCGACCGGGCGAGAGCTTGAGCGTCTTGCCCTTGTCGGTTTCGAGCACCAGCTCGGCGTCTTTCTTCGACGTGCAGAGGAAGGCCATCACCTGATCGTCGTCGGCGGTCTTGATCACCGTCACGCCACGGCCGGGGCCGGCGAGCTCGTTGATCTCGTCGACCTTGCACACCAGCGCGTTGGTGTTCTTCGTGACCACCGCCAGCAGATCCTTCGGGGTGCAGGGCGAGACCCCGATGATTTCGTCGCCCGGCCCCGCCTTGGCGAAGCGGCGGCCCGAGCGGGTCGACACTTCCTTGTGCGCCTCGAGCGAGAAGCGCAGGCCGTAGCCGTCCTTCGAGACGGCCACCATCATCGAGGGGATCGGCAGCCGCGGGTCGAGCGACAGCGCGCCGATCACCCGCTCGCCGTCGTCGAACTTGAACAGCTTCTGCACCGGGTCGCCGTAGCCCGTGGACGCTGGCACGTCGTTGAAGCGCGTCACGTAGGCCGAGCCGGCGCTCGAGAAGAACACCACGTGCGCCTTCAGCGAGCCCGCCACCAGCGCCATCAGCTCGTCGCCCTCACGCATGCGCGTCGAGGTGGGGTCCTTCAGCTCGCGCACGCGCTTGACCCAGCCGTCGCGGGTGATCACCACCTGGCAGTCTTCGTCGGCGATGAAGGCCTCTTCGCTGTACTCGACCTCTTCCACCGGGCCCGAGACGCGCGAGCGTCGCTTGTCACCGTAGGTCTTGCCCACGCCCTCGAGCTCCTCGCGCACGATGCCCCAGCGCGACTTCACGCCGGCCTTGTCGTCCTTGAGCAGCTCGGCGATGCGCTTGGCTTCGGCGCGCTTCTCCTTGAGCTCCTTCTCGATGACGAGGATCTCGAGGCGCGCCAGCTTGTACAGCTTCATCTCGAGGATCGCGTCGACCTGGTCTTCGGACAGCTTGAAACGGGCCACCAACTTCTTCGCCGCGTCTTCCTTGCCCTCCGACTTGCGGATGATGCGGATCATCTCGTCGAGGGCGTCGTAGACCTTCTCGAACCCCTCGAGGATGTTGAGGCGCGCCTTGAGCTGCTCGAGCTGGAAGCGCAGGCGCTTGGTCACCACCTCGAGGCGGAACTCGAGGAAGTACCAGAGCATGTCGCGCAGGTTGAGGCGGCGAGGCGACCCGACCTCCGGGTTCTCGGTCGGCACCAGCGCGGTGAGGTTGACGTTGAAGTTGGTCTGCAGCGGCGTGTGCTTGAAGAGGTACGCCATCACCAGCTCGGCGTCGGAGTCACGCTTGAGCTCCATGACGATGCGCACTTCTTTGGTCGACTCGTCGCGCACGTCCACCAGCGCGGGCAGCTTGCGGTCGGTGATGATCTCGCCGATGCGCGAGACCAACGTCGACTTGTTCACCGCGTAGGGGATCGAGGTGACGATGATGTTCTGCCCACCGCGCGGGCGCTCTTCGAGCTTCCACTCGCCGCGCAGCCGCACCGCGCCCTGGCCGGTCTCGTAGATCTCCTTGAGCTCCTTCTTGGAGTTGAGGATCTGCCCGCCGGTCGGGAAGTCGGGGCCCTTGATCGCCTTGAGCAGATCCTTGGTCTCGAGCTTCGGGTCTTTGATCAGCTCCAGGCACGCCTCGATCAGCTCGCCGAGGTTGTGCGGTGGAATGTTGGTCGCCATGCCGACCGCGATGCCGGTGGTGCCGTTCATCAGCAGCTGCGGCAGCTTCGAGGGCAGGACGGTCGGTTCCTGCTTCGTGCCGTCGTAGTTGGGGCGGAACTCGACCGTCTTCTGCTGGAGCTCCATCAACATCTCGTCGGACAACCGCGCCAGCCGCGACTCGGTGTAACGCATGGCCGCGGGCGGATCGCCGTCGAGCGAGCCGAAGTTGCCGTGGCCGTCGATCAGCGGGTAGCGAAGCGAGAAGTCCTGCGCGAGGCGCACCATCGCGTCGTAGATCGACTGATCGCCGTGCGGGTGGAACTGGCCCATCACCGCGCCGACCACGTTCGCGCACTTGCGGTACTTCGCGTCGGCCGTGACGTTCTCGTTCCACATGCCGAACAAGATGCGGCGCTGCACCGGCTTGAGGCCGTCGCGCACGTCGGGCAACGCGCGCGCGGTGATCACCGACACGGCGTAGTTCAGGTACCGCCGGCGGGCCTCGTCGGCGAGGTTGATCGGACGCTCGCCACCGCCGCCGGAGCCCGATTCGCCGCCTTTGGAGCGCCCTTTACCCCCACCGCTCAAGGGCATGTTCATCTGTTCAGTAGTGCTCACAAAATGCCTCGTTCTTTTCAGTCGTTGCGGGCCTTGAAGCACCTGCTACAGGCCTGATCGCCGCGACCTTACCAGTCGCGGATCCGGGGGCAACAACGTTCTTCGAGCCAACCACGCGAAATGGCTGTGGATCTCTCGGAGGGCTCGGTCAAACGGCGGACGTGACCTTTGAAATTCGTAGGCTAGGCTGCCCGCCGTGCTCCCACTTCTTCTGCTGGTTCTGGCGGCCCCCAAGGGCGCGGCTGCCCCGTCCAAGCCGTCTCTCCCGTCCAAGGCCGCCGTGTTCGTCTCGTCGCCCAACGAGGGTGAGGCCGCGAAGGCCGAAGCCGAGCTCACCCGGGCGCTCGACGCCGAGTCGGTGAGCGTGGTCGACGTCAGCGCCGAGTTCCCCACGCCGCCGCGCGACGACTCCGGCGAGAAGCTGGTGAAGGAGGCCCGTCAGGCCTACGACGATCTCGACTACGAGGGCGCGGCGGCGAAGTGGGCTTCGGCGCTCGAGTTCTTCGTCAAGCACCCCGAAGCGGCCGACGCGAAGAGCCTCGCCGACGCGCACTTCTTCATCGGCGCCCTCGCGATCCAGAACGGCGGCAAGAGCCAGCTCAAGAAGGGGCAGGAAGAGTTCGGCCGCGCGCTGCTCCACAACCCCGAGCTCACCTGCGACCCGCAGGTCTACGGCAACGACGTGAAGAAGGCCTTCGACAAGGCGCTCGCCGAGCTCGGCAGCAAGGCCACCGCGAAGCTCACCGTCGAGTCATCACCCGCCGGCGCCGAGGTCTCGCTGCGCGGCAAGAGCATTGGCACCACGCCGCTCGCCGACGCGCCGTCGGTGCCGGTCGGCCGTCACCTGCTGACCTTCGCCAAGCCGGGCTACGAGTCGACCGGCGTGTACGCCGACGTGTCGAAGGAAGGCGCCAGCGTGAAGCCCGAGCTGAAGGCCGCGCCGGGCTACGCCGAGGTGCGTGACGGCGCGACCAACGTGATCGGCAAGGGCGTGGGCACCAAGGGCGCCCTGCCCGGCCCCGCGCGCAAGCTGGCCGAAGTGGTGAAGGCGCGCTTCCTGGTGGTGTCCGATGGCGCGACCGCCGAGGTGTGGGACGTCGAGAGCGGCAACCGCCTCGCCGGCCTGTCGATGTCCACCGAGGAGCTGGGCGCGACGGCGAAGAAGATCTCCGCCTTCATCGCGAAGCCGGGCGCCGCGGCGGTGGTCGCGGCCAACGACACGCCCAGCGAGACCGTCGAGGAACCGGGCGCCGGCGGCCCCGTGTACAAGAAGTGGTGGTTCTGGACGGCGGTGGGGGTGGTCGCGGTCGGTGGCGCGACGGCGGCGGGCGTGGCGGCGGCGAACAATTCGGGTGGGCGGCCGTTCAACGTCGTGCTCGGTACTCCCTGAGGTCTTCCTTGATGATGCGCGCGCTCTTCGTCACCACCCTCGTCGCCGCGGCCTCGTCGTTCGCCGCGCCGCCGTCCGAGAAGCGCGTGTCGGCGCTGATCATCCCCATGGACAAGGGCGCCGAGGCGCTCACCCTGAAGATCGAGTCGTTCGCCAACGACGCGCTCAACGAGTACCAGGGCATCGCGGTGCGCACCTCCGACGATCTGTTCGGCGTCGCCGCAGACGAAGAGGCAGCGGCCTCGCTCAAGCGCGCCGAGACCGGCTTCAAGGAAAGCAAGGCCTCGTTCGACGAGCGCAACTACGAAGACGCCGAGCGCAAGCTGCGCGCGACGATCAAGGAATACGGCAAGGCCGTCGGCGCGATGAAGGGCTGCGGCAACCTCTGCGACACGGTGGCGATGTACGCGGCGGTGCTGCAGGCCCGCGGTGACGTCGAAGAGGCGAAGATCGCGATCCTCGATCTCCTCGCGCTCAGCCCCACGTTCGAGCTCGATCGCAAGCGCTACCCCCAGAACTTCCTCGCGCTCAAGGCGCAGGTGGCGACCGGGCGCAACGCGCAGCTCCGCGGCAACGTGACGGTCAAGACGAAGCCCGCCGGCGCGCGCGTGTACTTGAACGGCGAGCTGCAGGGCTACTCGCCGCTGACGCTGCAGACGCTCCCCATCGGCAAGCACCTGGTGCGCGTCGAGCGCCCCGGCTTCAAGCAGCTCGGCGTGATGGTCGAGGTGACGCCGGAAGATCAGGACCTCACGCAGGAGCTGGTCGCCACCTCCGGCTACAAGGCCTTCGACGCGTTGATGGACCGGCTGGCCGGTGAGGCGCTCAAGGACAAGGGCGGCCAGACGATGACCAGCATCGCCACCTCGCTCAAGCTCGACCGCGCGGTGATCGGCGTGCTGCGCGACAGCGAGTCGGGTGAGTCGAGCGAGCTGACGATGGCCTACTTCGATCTCAAGTCGGGCAAGCGCATCGCCATCAAGCGCGCCTCGTTTCAGGGCGACGAGTTCGGCCAGCTGAAGGGCGAGGTGGCGCGCATGGTGAACCACCTCCTCAACTCGGGCGACGGCAACACCGAGAAGGTCTCGCGATCGTCGGACCCGCTCGACAACAAGCACGGCATGGAAGAGTGGCAGGGCGACGATCGCGGCGGCCGCAACACCACGCGCGAGAAGAAGACCAAGGGCGGCGACCCGCTCGACAACGCCAGCGGCACTGAAGACTGGTGATCGAGTAGACGTGGGGAATGCGTTCCCCAACGTTGTGGGTGGCGGTGCTGTTCTCGTCGCTGAGCCTCGCGCAGACCTCGGCCGTCGGCGGCGTCGATCTCTCCCGCGGTACCACGCTGCTCCCCGGCTCGAGCGCGTGGACCGACGAAGCGACCTCGCTGGTCTACAACCCTGCCGGCCTCGGCCGCGTGGGCCGCTTCAACGCCTGGTACCTGCACGAGCGCAGCAACGTGCGCATTCAGGACAACGACGGCGTGTGGCTCGCCTCGAGCATCGGTGACGTCGTCGGCCTCGGCGTGGGCTTCGAGTGGCTGCGGCCCGGCCCCGGCCTCGGCGCCGAGCGGGCCAAGAGCGCGCTGGGCTTCTCGGTCGGCCCCCAGCAGTTCTCGGCCGGCGCCACCATCAACTGGTTCTTCGGCGGTGACGTGCAGGCGCTCACCTCGCTCGACGTCGGGCTCCAGTCGCGCCCCCTGCGCTGGCTCTCCCTGGGCGCCTTCGTGCGCAACCTCAACACCCCGAGCTCCTTCACCACCACGCTCGGCCGCGAGTGGACCGTCGGCGTCGGACTGCGCCCCTTCGGTGAGCGCCTCACGGTCGGTATCGACTGGGTGGTGCCCGAGGCGCGCGGAGTGGCCGGCAGCGCGCTGCAGTACACGGTGCAGGCGAAGGTAGTGAAGGGCCTGCGGTTGATGGCCGGCTTCAGCCACACCCTCAACCTGCGCGATCCCGTCTACGTGCAGGCCGGCGTGGGCATCGATCTCGACAACGTCGGCTACACCCAGGGCGTCGCCTTCGCGAACGGGCAGTTCAACTGGCAGTTCTCCGGGCGCTTCTCGGCCGACAAGGTCGACAGCATCGTGCCGGCGAAGAAGATCGCCGTCGTCTCACTGGCCGACCTCGGCGGCAGCTCGGGGCTCACCCTCGGCTCGCTGCTCGGCCTCGAGGGCGAAGATCGCTACCTGCGCTTCTTGCGCTTCCTCGAGCGCGCCGCGAAGGACCCCGAGCTCGAAGGTCTGGTGTTGAAGGTCGAGGGCGCCGGGCTGGGCCTCGCCCGCGCCGACGAGGTGCGCTCGGCGATCGTCAAGCTGCGCGCCGCCGGCAAGAAGGTCTTCGCCTACGTGCTGTCGGTCGGCGACCCGGAGTACCTGCTGATCTCGGCCTGCGACGGCATCTACGCCGCCCCCGAGTCGATGATCATGGTCGACGGCCTGCGCACCAGCGTCACCTTCTTCGGCGGCACCGCGAAGCGCTTCGGCATCGACGTCGACGTGGCGCGCGTCGGGGCCTACAAGAACTTCCCCGATCAGTTCACCCGCGTGGACATGAGCGACGCGCAGCGCGAGACGATCGACGCGTACCTCGACACCAACGCGAAGATCATCGCCGCCCGCGTGCAGGAATCGCGCGGCCTCGAGCCCGCGGCGTGGCAGGCCGCCGTCGACGAGGGCCTCAAGCCGCCGAAGCGCGCGGTGGCGCTCAAGCAGCTCGACGGCGTGATGACCCCGCAGCAGTTCGACGAGTTCATCGGCGAGCAGCTCCCCGGCGCGAAGGTGGCGCGCGGCTACCGGCCCTTCGACACCCGCGACGAGCGGTGGGGCACGCAGCGGTCGATCGCCGTCATCCCGGTGCTGGGCAACATCGGCGGCGGCAAGAACGGCAGCAACCCGATCACCGGCCAGAACGCCGGCGCGGAGAGCTTCATCGAGGCGGTGTCCGCCGCGGCCGAAGACCCCTCGGTGGCGGCCATCGTCGTGCGCGTCGACTCGGGCGGCGGCGACGGCATGGCCAGCGACCTGATGTACCGCGCGGTGCTCGAGGCGAAGAAGAAGAAGCCGGTGATCGCCTCGATGGGCGACGTCGCGGCGAGCGGTGGCTACTACGTGGCGATGGGCGCCGATCACATCGTGGCCTCGCCCACCACCCTCACCGGCAGCATCGGCGTCTTCTACGCCAAGCCCGCCATCAAGCGCCTCGCCGAGGAGTTCGGCGCCAACCAGGTCAGCCTCTCGCGCGGCAAGCTCAGCGGCCTCACCGACAGCTACGAGCCGTGGAACGACGAGCAGCGCGTCGCCGCCCAGAAGTGGATCGACGACTTCTACGACTCGTTCATCACCGAGGTCGCCGCCAGCCGGAAGCTGTCGAAGGAGGCGGTCGATCTCGTCGCCCGTGGTCGCGTGTGGAGCGGCGAGGACGCGAAGCAGCGCGGCCTCGTCGATCAGCTCGGCGGCTTGATGGACGCCATCGCCGTGGCCCGCGAGCGCTCGGGCGCGAAGGACGAGCTGGCCCTGTCGATCTACCAGGCGTCGGGGGGCGTGCTGTCGTCGGTGCTCGGCGCCACCGCGCCCCAGAGCCTGCTCGAGACCGCGTTGCCCACCACGCCCGCCCTCCCGCCGGGGCTCCAGTCGCTGGCGGAACAGCTCGGCGGCGCGGCCTGGTTGCTCGAGAAGCCGGGGGTGCAGGCCCGCCTCGAGTACTCCGTTGAAATCAGGTGAAGTTTCACCTCGCCGCTGCTACGAAAAACGGGCCGGGTCGTTCGGGCGCCTCGTGAAGAGGGGTCCCGGTCCGGTTCAGGGCGCGCGCGGTTGGTGACTCACCCCGCGGTCTGCACCCTGCCCCACAGCGAGAAGAGGACGCCGGAAGCTCCGGGCATTGGAGCACCTCGGCGTGAAGAAGCATGAGCGAACAGGAATGGCCTGACCCGAACGACCCGACGACCCCGACGCCTCCCGCTGGGGGCGGTGACGATGGCGGCGATGACGGCGACGACGACGGTCCTGACGACGGCTCCGACGAGGGCGGCGACGGCGCCCCGGGGCAGCCGAACCAGGCCGGTCAGCCGGGCCTGCCGGGCCAGCCCGGGCAGCAGGGCAACGGCCGCCGCAAGCGCCGCCGCCGTCGTCGCAAGGGCAACCCGGTCTTCTTCGCCGAAGACGGTCAGGCCTTCCGCAAGATCATCCAGCCCGACGGCCAGGTGGTGAACGTCTTCCTCACCGCGCAGGAGCTCGATCAGTACAAGCAGCGCCTCGCCCAGCAGCAGGCGCAGCAGCAGCAGCAGACCCAGATGCGCCAGCAGCAGTCGGCCGGCCTGCCGGTCTCGGTGCCGGTGCAGCAGGTCGAAGGCGTGCTCGACCTCGACGTGAAGGGCCAGAACGCGGCGCTGCGCAGCCTCAAGCGCAGCCTGCTCCCCGGGCCCGACGACGCGGAGATCCCCAAGAACCTGGTGCAGAAGCTCCGCCTGCGCGCCGGCCAGTACCTGGTGGCCAAGGCGCAGATGAAGGGCCTCAAGGGCACGGTGGTGAGCGTCGAGAGCATCGACGGCCAGCCGGTGGAGGTCGCCACGCGGTTGCCGCACTTCGGCGATCTCACCTCGGTCGACCCCATCGATCGCATCAAGCTCGAGAACGGCCACAAGGAGTTCGTCACCCGCGTGCTCGATCTCATCGCGCCGCTGGGCAAGGGTCAGCGCTCGCTGATCGTCGCGCCGCCGAAGACGGGCAAGACGATCATGCTCCAGCGCATCGCCCAGGCGATCCTCAACAACCACCCTGAGATGCACCTCATGGTGGTGCTCATCGACGAGCGTCCGGAAGAAGTGACGGACATGAAGCGCAACATCAAGGCCGAGATCCTCGCGTCGTCGAGCGATCACAAGACCTCCGATCACCTGCGTGTCGCTGAGCTCGCCATGGAACGCGCCAAGCGCCTCGTCGAGGCCGGCAAGGACGTGGTGGTGCTGCTCGACTCGATCACCCGCCTCGCGCGCTCGTACAACAAGGAAGTCGAGTCGTCGGGCCGCACCATGTCGGGCGGCGTCGACAGCCGCGCGCTCGAGAAGCCCAAGCGCTTGTTCGGCGCCGCGCGCGCCACCGAAGAGGCCGGCACGCTCACCATCATCGGCACCGCGCTCATCGACACCGGCAGCCGCATGGATGAGGTGATCTTCGAGGAGTTCAAGGGCACCGGGAACTCCGAGGTCACCCTCGATCGCCTGCTCGCCGAGAAGCGCATCTGGCCGGCGATCAACATCGCGCAGTCGGGCACGCGCAAAGAAGAGAAGCTCTTCGTCTTCAAGGAATACGAGAAGGTGAAGAAGCTGCGCGGCATGCTCTTCAGCGTGAAGCCCGTCGAGGCGATGGAAGCCCTGCTCAAACGCCTCGGCCGCTACACCTACAACGACGAGTTCCTCGAAGAACTGTGAGTCGTTTTGTGTAGGCTCCTGAGCCGATGTCACTCGGCTCAGGGCGCTGTCACTACCACCCGGAACGCGCAGGCCTGGGCATCTGCGTCGAGTGCAGAAACGTCATCTGCACCGAGTGCACCACCCAGTTCGAGGGCATCAACCGCTGCGCGCAGTGCCTCGGCGCGAAGCTGGCCCGGGCCCGCTCGCTCGTCCCCCGGCAAGACTGGTCGTTCGGCAACGTCACGTTGTCGGTGATCGCCCTCGGGGTGCTCTTCGGCGGCATCTACGGCCTCGCGGTCCTGGCGAGCTGATCGATGGCCGTCGACGCGCTCGAGCTCAGGCCCCGCAACGCCGTCGCGCTCTTCGACGCCGGGGTGCGCCTGTGCGCCACCACCACCGGCGTGTGGGCGATCACCCTGCCCTCCGGTGCGCTGCTGGTCGCCGCGCTCTTCACCCTCACCGAGGCGACGCGCACGCACGCGACGCTGCTCGGCCCGGTGGCGCTGATGACCGCGGCCTGGGTGCTGCGCGCGCTGACCCAGGGCGCCGCCTGTCACTACGTCGAGCAGCAGGTGCTGGGCACCACTCCGCCGTCGGTGCGCGCCAGCGTCGGGGCCGCGCTGCGCCGCGCGCCGAGCCTGATCATCGCCGCGACGTGGATGGCGGTGCTCAACGCGCTGCTCGCCGTCTTCACCCTCGGCATCGGCTTCCTCTTCCTCGGCGCGCACGTCGCTGGCTACGCGGCCACCATGCGCGGCCAGGGCAGCGTGCTCGGTCTGTATGGCACCTGCGCAAAGCTGCTCGGCCCCACCCGCTACATCGCCCCGTGGGTGCGGGTGTGCGGGCTGAGCCAGGTGATCCTCGCGATCAACCTTCACCTCTTCACCGAGCTCACGCTGTCGCTGGGCCGCGGCCTGTTCGGCTTCGATGTCACCTTCGCCGAGCGCTTCACCTCGCTCGACAACGGCACCTGGGTGGCCACGGTGGCGGCGATCACCTTCGCGCTGTTCGAGCCGGTGCGCGCGGCGACCGCGACCTTGATGTTGATCGACGGCCGGGTGCGGCAGGAAGGGCTCGATCTCATCGCCCAGGTCGAGCAGCTCCCGACGCGCAAGAAGGTGCGCGGCGTCACCATCGCGGCGGTGGCGGCGCTGCTGTGCGCCCTGCCTGCCCGCGCCGAGTCGGCCCTCGCCGAGCGCGCCGCGAAGCTCACCGACGACTGCGGCATGCGCGTCGATCTGAAGCCCCTCACCGGCCGCGAGGTGCCCGCCGAAGAGCAGTCGGCCCTCGCCCGGTTGCTCACGCGGGTCGAGCGGCGGGCCTACGACGACGAAGACTGCGACGCCGCGGAGGCCGACCTGCGGGAAGGGCTCGCGCTGTACGCCGAGCTGCAGGCGCAGCCGCCCAGCGTCGACGCCCAGGGAAAGGCGAAGGAGATCCTCGATCGCCCCGAGTTCCAGACGGTGCTCGACAAGCCCCGCGACGACGCCGCGCAGCCCGAGGCGCCCGACGAGCCCGGCTGGTTCGCCCGGTTCTGGAAGTGGCTCGAAGAGTGGCTCCGCAAGCGGGAAAGAGAACGTGAGCGCGAGGAGCCCGACCTCGACGTGCCGACCGATCGGGCCCCCGACATGCGCGGCGCCAACGCGGTGATGATCGGCGCGCTGGTGCTGGTGGCCGGCGCGCTGCTCTTCATCCTGATTCGCTCGCTCAAGAAGAAACCGACCGACGAGGTCGATCTCGACGAGAGCGGCGGCCTGACCCAGCAGTCGCTCGAGGCCGACGCGATGAGCGCGCTGTCGAAGCCGGCCGAGACGTGGGCGGGCCTCGCCGACGAGCTGGCGGCGAAGGGCGAGTACCGCGAGGCGATCCGTCACCTGTACCTCGCGCTGCTCTCGCGCCTGCACCGCGACGGCGTCATCGACTACGACCCCACCTTGAGCAACTGGGAGTACCTGTTCGCCTTCAAGGGTGCCTCGTCGCTCAAGGCCGCGTTCAAGGACCTCACCCGTCGCTTCGACTTCGCGTGGTACGGCAACCTCGGCGTCGACGGCGTGGCGTGGGCGATGTTCCGCCGGGTCGCCGAGCCGCTCCTCGCCCCACCCGCGGAAGGAGCCAGCGCGCGTGCGTGATCGCTTCCCGCTCCTGCTGGTCGGCGGCGTGCTGCTGGTCGGCGTGCTGGGCTGGTTCCTGCTGCAGGGCGCGCGGCGCGGCGGCTTCGCGGACCAGCTCTCGACCTTCAAGAGCGAGCCCGACGGAGCGCGCGGCCTGTACCTCCTGCTGTCGGAGTCGGGCCTGCCCATCACCCGCCACCAGCAAGACCTCACCCTCATCCCCGAGAACCGCAACCTGGTGCTGCTCGGCACGCGCTTCGAGACCGAGCAGGGCGAGGACAAGGCGAGCTTCGACGGCAGCGACGCGGGCGCCGGCGACGAAGAGACCGCCGACGACGCCGAGTTCAAGCGTCGCGGCGTCAACGCCTTCAAGTCGCCCCCGGTGAAGAACGAAGAGAGCGAGAAGCTGCTCGAGCACATCCGCAACGGGGCCACGCTGGTGTTCCTCCCCTCGAGCTACCGCGACCCAAGGTTGCTGCAGGACCTCGACGTCACGCTCGAGCGCACCGACCCGCGCCTCGAGGTGCGCACGCTCGTGCCCGCCCAGCCCAGCCGCTACGTCGTCGGCGTGCAGCGCGTGGTGACGAAGGTGCGCGCCTTCCTCGAGCTGCCGCCCGGCGCAGTCCCGCTGCTGATCGACGACACCTTCGAGAAGCCGGTGGCCGCGCTGCTGCCCTACGGCCAGGGGCGCATCATCATCATCAGCGCCCCCGAGCTGGCGATGAACCGCAACCTCGGCGTCGCCGACAACGCGCTGTTCTGGCACTCGTTGATCTCGGCGGTCGCCAGCTCCGGGCCGGTGGCCTTCGACGAGTACCACCACGGCTTCACCGGCGAGCGCTCGATGGGCGAGTTCGCCGCGCGCTACGGCCTGCACTGGGCGGTCGCGCAGCTGCTGCTGGGCGTGGCGCTGTGGGCGCTGGCGCTGCGGCGCTTCGGCAGCCCGCGCGTGCCCACCGACGAGCTGCGCGTGGGCAGCACCGACGCCCTCTTCGCCACCAGCCGGCTGTACCGCGAGGGCCGGCACCACGCCCACGCCGCCTCGAGCATCGTGCGCCACCTCGCCTCGGAGTTCGCCGCCCGCGCCGGCGTCAGCGGCCGCCTCGAGCCCGCGGAGATCGGCGCTGCCCTCGAGCTGCGCGGCCGCAAGGACCTCGCCCGCGCGCTGCTCGAGCTCGCCCAGGCCGCGCGCAGCACCAGCTCCGACGCCGAGCTCGAGAAGGTCGCCTCGCTCGCGGCCACCGCTCGCAAGACCTTGAACCATCACCCGAGGAACACACGATGACGCCCACTGGTGGACCCATTGCCCCGCCGCCCGCCGAGCTCCCGGTCGTGACGTCGCAGGCCGTCAGCATCGCCAACCAGGTCCGCGAGGCCAGCCTCACCGAGGTGCGCAAGGCGGTGGTCGGTCAAGACGAGGCGCTCGAGCTGATGTTGTGCGGGCTCATTGCCGGTGGCCACGTGCTGCTGGAGGGCGTGCCCGGCGTCGCCAAGACGTTGATGGCCAAGGCGCTGGCGCGCAGCGTGAGCGCGGAGTTCAAGCGCATTCAGTTCACCCCCGACCTGATGCCCGCCGACATCCTCGGCACCAGCTACTTCGACCTCAAGACGCAGTCGTTCGTGCTGGTGCGCGGGCCGATCTTCACCGACCTGCTGCTGACCGACGAGATCAACCGCGCGCCCGCCAAGACGCAGTCGGCGCTGCTCGAGGCGATGCAGGAACGAAGCGTGTCGCTCGAGGGCAAGCACATTCAGCTCTCGCCGCTCTTCACCGTATTCGCCACCCAGAACCCCGTCGAGTCGGAGGGCACCTACCCGCTGCCCGAGGCCCAGCTCGATCGGTTCCTGTTCAAGATCGACGTCGGCTACCCCAGCGACGAAGAGGAAGAGGCCATCCTCCACTCGGTGAACAAGGGCTTCGACGCGGGCGATCTCCACAAGGCCGGGGTGCAGGCCGCGGTGACGCAGGAGCAGGTGATGCAGGCCCGCGCCGCGATGGCCGACGTGCGCATCGAGCCGCCGGTGCTCTCGTACGTGCGCAAGCTGGTGGCCGCCACGCGCAAGTCGCCGCGCATTCGCCTGGGCGCCGGCCCCCGCGCCGCGGTGCACCTGCTGCTCGCCGCCAAGGCGCTCGCCGCGCTGCGCGGTCGCAGCTTCGTCACCCCCGACGACGTGCGCTACCTCGCGGGACCGGTGCTCAAACACCGCCTGCTGCTCTCGCCCGACGCCGAGCTCGACGGCGCCACGCCGGCCGACGTGCTGCGCGAGGTCGTCGCGTCGGTCGAGGTGCCCCGGTAGTGATCCCTTCCGCGCGACTGTGGGTGGTGTTGTGCCTGCTGGCGATCCCCACGATCGCCGCGGGCTTCATCACGGGCCTGGGCCCATTGATCGCGCTGATCGATCTCTCGCTGCTCGCGGTGGCCGGCGCCGACTTCTTCTTCGCCCGGCGCGCCCCGCTGAAGGTGTGGCGCGAGCTGCCCGCCCGTCTGCAGGTCGGCGTCAACGGCCAGGTCGCGTTGCACTTCGTCAACCAGAACGCCCGGCCGCTACGCCTCGAGGTGCGCGACGACGCGCCGCAAGACTTCGAGCGCACGCCCAGCACGCTCTCGCTCACCATCGCCAGGAGCAGCCGCGCGAAGGTCCACTACACGACGACCCCCAGCAAGCGCGGCAAGTTCGAGTTCGGCGCGATTCACGTGCGCGTGCGGGGCCCGTTCGGCTTCACGTGGCACGAGCGCTCCGTGGCCGCCACCGTGGTGGTCAGTGTGTTCCCCGACATGCGCGGCGCCAGTCGGCTGCTGCTCTCAGACGCGGCGCTCGACTTCGTGAACCTCGGCCTGCGCCAGCTGCGCCGTGACGGCCGCGGCTCGGAGTTCGCCCGGCTGCGCGACTACGCCCAGGGCGACTCGGTGCGCGACGTGGACTGGAAGGCCACCGCCCGCCGCGGCCGGCCAGTCACCCGGGTGATGGAGTCCGAGCGGAGCCAGACCGTGCTGATCGGCGTGGACGCAGGCCGCTCGATGGCCGCGCGCGTCGATGGGCTCACCAAGCTCGATCACGCCGTCAACGCCGCGCTGTTCCTCGCCTTCGTGGCGGTGCGCAACGGTGATCGCGTGGGGCTGGTCGTCTTCGCCGACGGCATCAAGACGTACCTCGCGCCCGCCGCGGGCCGCCTGCAGTACCGGAAGATCGTCGACGCGCTCTACACCGCCAAGCCGCACCTCACGTACGTCGACTACCTCGCGCTCTTCAAGGAGCTCAACACCCGGCTGCTCAAGCGCAGCCTGCTGTGCGTGTTCACCGACTTCATCGACGAAGATCAGGCGCAGACGATGGTCGAGCCGATGCGCCGCCTGGCGAAGCGCCACGTGCCGCTGTGCCTCTCGGTGAAAGACGCCGCGCTCGCCCAGCTCCTCGAGACGCCCCCCCCGGACGCGGAGGTCGCCTACCAGCACGCCGTCGCAAGCGAGCTGCTGCTCGAGCGTGAGGCGATGAAGCGCAAGGTCGGGCGTGACGGGGTGACGGTGGTGGACGTCGACGCGAACCAGCTCTCGCTGGCCGCGGTCAACCAGTACCTGGAGATCAAGGCGCGAGGCACGTTGTGAGAGGAGCTCGATGAAGGCATTCTGTCCGAACTGCGGCACGCGAAACGAAGGCATGGCCGGCGGCCGCGTCACCTGTCTGGCGTGCACCGCGAGCTTCGAGGTGCCGCGTGACGAGGGCGGCCCGATCGCGCCTCCGCCCCCGGTCGTCGCGCCGCCGCCGCCGCCACCACCGAAGGCCCCGCTCGGTGGGCAGCTGCCTACGGGCTACGTCGGCCCTCCGCCCACCGGCTTCAGCCGCGGCCAGGGCGCGGGCGGCACCGGGCCCGTCAACACGCTGTCGATCGTCTCGCTGGTGTGCGGGCTGCTGTGCTGCTTCGGGCTGCCGTCGATCGTCGCGGTGATCACCGGCGCCGTCGCGCAGAACCAGATCGCCGCGTCGAACGGCGCGCAGCGCGGCCGCGAGTACGCGTTGGTGGGCATGGTGCTCGGCGTGGCCGGGGTGATGATGCAGGCGTTCTTCGTCTTCACCGGCGTGTTCGGCCGGCTCTTCAGGTGATCGCCTGCTCGTCGGGGCTGGTGCCCGCCAGCGCGTGCCGCAGCGATCCCGACCACAGGTACGCGTAGACTCCGGAGCCCACCAGCAGCGCGAAGCCCACCTTGAAGGCCACCGACAGCCGCGGCGGGTGGATCTGCGAGAGCGTGCCCTCGATGAAACCGGCGAGCACGAAGAGCGCGAGCGTGCCGAGCAGCAGCTGCAGCGCCGTCTTGCCTTCCCGCTTGAGCGCCACGCGCCGCGACAGCCCCTTCGGCGCCACCAACCCGCGCGCCAGCACGAAGCCCGCCGCGCCGGCGATGACGATGGCGGTGATCTCCGGAATGCCGTGCGGGAGGATCCACGCCCAGAACCAGCCGGCCATGCCCTTCGAGGTGTAGACCCACGCCAGCGAGCCGAGCATCACCCCGTTGAGGAACATGAGGATCGCGGTGCCCAGGCCCGCGGTCAGCCCGAGCGCGAAGCAGAAGAACGCCACCTGGATGTTGTGGGTGAAGAGGAAGCTGGTGAAGACGGCCTGCTCGCCGGTCGACGCGCCTTCGCTCTGGGCTTCCTTGTCCCGGCGCTTCTCGGGGTCGAGCTGCTGGTGCTCTCCAGGCACGAGGTAGGCCGCGGCCTCGGGGTCGAACATCATGCCGATCCACCCGAAGCCTGCGCCCGCCCAGAACAGCAGGAACGACGCCACGAACATGCGCCACTCGCGCGCCAGCACGTCGGGGAAGCCCATCGAGAGGAAGCGGCCGATCTCCGAGAGCCGCACCTTCTTGCCCGGGTAGGTCAGCGCGTAGGCCCGGCCCACGAGATCGTTGAGGTAGCCGCTGACGTCGGCAGCGCCCGCGCGCGCCCGCACCCACAACAGGTCCGACGAGGTCGAGCGGTACAGCCGCGACAGGGTGCGCGCTTCGTCGAGCGAGAGCTTCGAGAGCCCATCGCGCTCGGCGGCGTCGAGGAGCCTCTCGAGCGAGCTCCACTTCGGCCGACGCTGCTCGACGAACTCCGCGAGTTCCATGGCGCGCAGTCTATAGTGCCGCGCATGGCGAGTGCCGTCGATCGCGCTGGGGCTGCCGTGCCGCTCGGAGGCGACGCCCCCACCCGCCTCGACGGCACCCACACCGTGCTCACCCCGGAGTTCGTCGAGTTCAACTTCGTGCTCGCCGGCCTGATGAGCCGATTCCTCGCCCTGCTGATCGACACCGTGCTGAGCCTGCTCATCACCTGGGTGTTGTTCATGGCGGTGACGCTGATGTCGCTCATCGTGTCCACCGGCGCGGGCTCCGCGGGGAAGACGTTCATGGGCCTCGGCATCGCCGCCCAGTTCGTCATCTGGTTCCTTGTCGACTGGGGCTACATGGTGCTGCTCGAGTCGCTGTGGAGCGGCCAGACCGTCGGCAAGCGCGCGATGGGGCTGCGGGTGATTCAGGACACGGGCGTGCGGGTCGGCGTGTACCAGTCGCTGCTGCGCAACCTCGTGCGGCCGGTCGACAAGCTCCCGGTGTTCTACCTCGTGGGCGGCGTGGCGGCGCTGTTCTCGGGCTCGCAGCAGCGGCTGGGCGATCTGCTCGCCGGAACCATCGTGGTGCGCGAGCGACGCCTGAAGATCCCCGCGCAACTCGAGCGGCCCGACGGCGACACCTCGCTGCTGGCCGACGAAGACTTCCGCGCGCGGGTGGCGAAGCTGACGGCCGACGAAGAGGCGGTGTTGTTCTCGGCGGCACTGAGGCGCGAAGAGCTGGGCATGGAGGCGCGCCTCAACCTCTTCGCCACGCTGGCCGGGCGCCTGGAAGCTGAGCTCGGCTTCACCAAGCCCACCCACCTGTCCGACGAGAAGCTGGTGTTGCTGGTCAGCGCCGCGCTCGCCGCGCGCAACGCACAGAAGCGCAAGGCCAGCGCGCCGGCGCGGCGGTTCCTGCAGCGGTGATCAGAAGTACGTCGTGGCGTAGATGCCACCGCCCAACGCGAAGCTCAGCGGCCGGTTGAGCGTGATGTACATGTCGAAATACCCGCGCGCGCCCAACGAGATGCTCTCACCGACGAAGAAGTCCACGCCCAGGCTGGCGCCCGGGCCTCCGAAGAAGTTGTTGAGGCCGGTCGCCATGCTGTCGCGGATGAAATAGAGGCCGGCGAGGTGGATGTCGACGTACGGCCGAATCGATTCCTCGAGGAAGAGGTAGCGAACGCCGAACTGACCACCGCTGGCGATCACGATGCCCGGGCCGTTGTTGGCCGTCACGCCGAACTTCTGCTGCGCGAACATCAAGGGAATGCGCAGGAACAGTTCAAAGCCGTTCTCGATGTAGAAGCCGCCTTCCAGCGTGATGGGCACGCCCCAGTCGATGCCGATCGCCGTGCCATCGCCGAGAATGCCGAAGCCTCCAACTCCAAGGCCGAGGTTGCGGTTGGCGAAGCTGGCCGAAGCGAACGAATTGGTCGCGCCCAACAGACCCAGCACCACCACCCACGTCGAGAGCATCTTGCGCATGGGGCGGCATCGTACCCCGCAACATCGGGAAATCAGCCGCGTTTCGATGTTCGCCAACATTGCGACGCTTCACCTCGTTCTCTACACTCGCAACGTGATGAATCGACTGAGTCTCGCGCTCGCGCTGCTGGGCCTGCTGTTGGCCGCCTGCATGTCGACGCCGCCCCCGCACCCGCGCGCGCTCGAGTGCAACGAGCTGTGCGCCCAGTACATCACCATGGGCAACCTGCAGGCCGCCGAAGACCAGTGCGACCTCGGCATTCAGTTCTCGCCGCAGTACGCCGATCTGTGGGTCAACAAGGGCGTCATCGCCTTCAACCGCGGGCAAGACGAGAAGGCCAAGGAGTACCTGATCAAGGCGCTGCGCCTGAACCAGGAGCAGGCGCAGGCGTACAACAACCTCGGCAACCTCTACATGAAGGAGCAGGCGTACGGGAAAGCGCACGACAACTTCCAGCGCGCGCTCCGCGTCAACCCCGACTACCTCGAGGCGCGCTTCAACCTCGCGCTCGCCTTCAAGGCGCTCAACCAGCCGGAGAAGGCACAGAAAGAACTGCGCACCCTGCTCCACGTGAAGCCGGATCTCGCCGACGCCTGGGCCCAGCTCGGGCAGATCGCGCTCGACGCCGGCGAGCTCGAGTCGGCCATCGAGTCGCTCACCCGCGCCACCCAGGTCGACCCGAAGTTCACCGCCGCGTGGAACGTGCTCGGCACCGCGTACATGGAAGCCGGCAAGCCCTGCGACGCCAAGGACTCCTTCTCGAGCTGCATCGAGAGCGACGGCGAGTTCCCGCAGTGCCGCAACAACATCATCGTCGCCGAGAAGAAGTGCAAACTGCAGGACAAGGCGCTCGACGACGTGAAGGCCCGCGCCGCCGGCGCCAAGACGCCCGAAGGGGAGTACTCCGTCGCGCTGCAGGCCCGCGAGAAGGGCCTCGTGAACGACGAAGAGCGCGCCTACAAGCGCTGCCTCAAGTACGACCCCAAGTACGCGCTGTGCCACTACGGCCTGTTCGAGCTCTTCAAGAGCCGCAGCGACGAGAAGAACGCGTCGGTGGCCTGTAAGAACTTCCTCAAGTTCGCCAGCGAGACCGAGTTCTCGACCCAGGTGGCGACCTGCAAGCAGTACGTCAGCGACTGATGGGCGTCCGACTCACAGTCAAGATGAAGAGCGGGAGCGGCACCGATCAAACCAAGACGGTGATGCTCGACGAGGAGACCATCACCTTCGGGCGCGATCAGGCCTGTCAGGTGGTGCTCGCCCAGCAGGCCGTCTCGCGCGCGCACGCCCGCATCTCGCGCGACGGTACCCTCTTCTTCCTCGAGGATCTCGGCTCCAGCTTCGGCACGCAGATCAACGGCCAGAAGCTGCCCAAAGGCGAGAAGCGCCTGCTGCGCAACGGCGACGTGATCGCCATCGCCCAGTTCGACGTCACCTTCGATCGCGTGGCCGACGTCAGCACCGAAGACAACTCGAACAAGACCAGCTTCCTCTCGCGCAAGGTCGTCAAAGACGTGATGAAGGGCCTCGCCGCCGGCGGCGAGAACGCCTACTTCCGCGTGATGAACGGCCCCACCGAGGGGCAGCGCATCGAGATCGCCGACGCGCAGGAATACATCTTCGGCCGCGACGCCGCCGACGCCGACGTGGTGCTCAACGACGATCTCGTCTCGCGCAAGCACGTGAAGGTGCGCCGCGACTGGTCGGGCACGCACGTCGAAGACCTCGGCAGCCGCAACGGCATCAAGCTCAACAAGAAGCGCACTCGCAAGGCGACGATCAAGGATCGCGACGAGCTCGAGATCGGCGGCGTGCGCCTGCTCTTCATCGACCCCACCGAGGTGCGGGAAGACCCGGTCGTGCTCCCCTCGAGCACCGGCGACGAAGACGAAGGCACGCTCAGCGTGCAGGCCGACCCGGTCGAGGAACCGCCCTCGGTCGAGGTGAAGCAGGACGAGCCGGAGCCCGAGCCGCCCGCGGAAGAGCCCGCCGAGCCCGACGCTGAGCCGCCCACCGACGACGAGCCGCCCGCGGAAGATCCGCCGGCCGACGAGCCCGCGCCCGAAGAAGAGCCCCCCGCCGAGGACGACGGTGGCCCGCGCAAGCTGATCGACTTCAGCAACAAGCAGCACCTCGTCGCGCTCGGCATCGGCGCAGCGATGGTGCTGGTTGGCGTGGTGTTGTTGATCCTCCTCTTCGCCGGCGCCTGAGGCGGCGCGCCGGCGGGGCGAGGCGGCCCTGCGTCAGCGGGTGCTGATGCGCGCCACGGGCTGAATGTTCAGCTCGGGCGAGAGCTCCTGGTAGCTCACCACCGAGAACGGCGGGTTGAACTCGTACTCGAGGAGCTTTCGCACGTAGCGGCGAATGTCCATCGAGGTGAGGATCACCGGGCGCTGCGCGGTGGGCGGCAGGTGGCCGCACTCGTTCTTCACCGCCTGAACGATCTCCTGCGCGATGTCGGGCTCGAGCGCGAGGTGCGTGCCCGCCGAGGTGCGCTTGATCGAGCTGCGGATGGCGTCTTCGATCTGCGGGTCGAGCAGGTACACCACGAGGGTGTTCGTCCCGCGCGCGTACTTGTGTGACACGTAGCGCTTGAGCGAGCTGCGCACGTGCTCGGTGAGCATCACGCTGTCGGCCTCGAGCTGCCCCTGCTCGGCCAGCGCCTGCAGGATGCCGCGGAGATCGCGGATGGAGATCTCCTCTTCCACCAGGCGCCCGAGGATGTCGGTCAGCTTGAGCACGGTGACGACCTTCGGCACCACTTCCTTGACGATGGCCGGGAAGGCCTTCTCGAGCTGGTCGAGCATCGTCTGCACTTCCTGCACGCCGACGAACTCGCGCGCGTGGCGCCGCAAGACCGAGGCGAGGTGGAGAATGATGTAGCCCGGCACGTCCCACGTGGTGAGGCCGGCCGACTCCAGCATTTCCTTGTTCTGCTCGGGCACCCACGCCGCGGGCTGGCGGGTGGCCGGGTTGACCGCGTCGAAGCCCTCGACGTTCATCAGCCGCAGGCGATCGACGGTGTCGTTGACGAGAATGTGGCCCAGCGTGGCCTGGCCGGTGACCACCGGCACCTCGTTGATCTGAATCTGGTACGCGCCCGGCGGGAGCCCGGGGTTGCCGCGCGCGCGCACGCCGGGGAACCGCACGCCCAGCTCGACGAACAGGCCGTCGCGCATGAAGGGAACCAGCTCGAAGAGGAACTTGCCGCCGTCCTGTCGCGAGTCGACGAAGGGCACCAGCGCGTCGGACACCTCGAGCACGATGGGCGTGACGACGGGGATGAAGAGCTCGGAGTCGGGGTTGATCGGTTCCTTCGCCTGCGGCTCGACGGCCTTGGCCTTGTCGTCGCCCCCTGCGTCCTGCTCTTCCTCTTCGCTGACCTCGCCGCTTTCGATCTTCTTCTGGCGGCGCAGCATCATGTACGCGCCACCCGACGCGCCGGCGCCGAGGAGAATGAAGGGGATCTTCGGCAGACCGGGCACCATGCCAAGCACCAGCAGCATGCCGCCCGCGATGGCGATGGCGCGCGGGTAGGCGATGAGCTGCGAGCTGATGTCCTTGCCGAGGTGGGCGCCCTCTTCTTCGCCGCCGACGCGCGTCACGATGATGCCGGCCGCGGTGGAGATGAGGATCGCGGGGATCATGCCGACCAGGCCGTCACCGATGGTGAGCAGCGCGTACTTCTTGGCCGCCTCGCCCGCCGTCATGCCCTTCTGCGCCACGCCGATGGCCAGGCCGCCGACGATGTTGACCACGGTGATGATGATGCCGGCGATGGCGTCGCCTTTGACGAACTTCATCGCGCCGTCCATCGAGCCGAAGAGCTGGCTCTCGCGCTCGAGATCGCGGCGCTTGCGCTTGCCGTCTTCCATCTCGATCGAGCCGGCGCGGAGGTCGGCGTCGATCGACATCTGCTTGCCGGGCATGGCGTCGAGGGTGAATCGCGCGGCGACTTCGGCGACGCGCTCCGAGCCCTTGGCGATGACGATGAAGTTCACGATCACGAGGATCACGAACACGATGCCACCGACCACGAAGTTGCCGCGCGCGACGAAGTTACCGAAGGCGTAGACGACCTCGCCGGCGTCGCCGACCGAAAGAATGAGTCGGGTCGTCGAGACCGTCAGCGCCAGCCGGTACATCGTGGTGATCAGCAGCAACGTGGGGAACACGCTGATCTGCAACGCCCCGGGGATGTAGAGCGAGATGAGGAGGATGATCACCGACAGGCTGATGTTGATGGTCAGCAGGATGTCGAGGAGGAACGTCGGCAGCGGGACGATCAGCATCCCGATGATCGCCATCACCACGAGGGCGAGGACGATGTCCGAGTACTTGTTGATGAAGCCTTTGCCTACGCCAGCAGCCATGGGGCGCGCAGGTTAGCGCAAACCCCTCAAGCCGAGCGATTGGCGCGTGCGAGGGTCAGCAGTTTCTTCGCGCGCCCCACGAAGGGGTCCGACGCAGGTCCGAGCTTCACCGCGCGCTCGAGATCTTCGAGCGCCTTCGACGTCTTGCGCTTCGAGAGGCGAATCTCGCCGCGGTACACCAGCGCCGCGAGCTCGTTGGGGTCGATCGCCAGCGCGTGCTCGAACTGCTCGAGCGCCGCGTCGAGCGACTGCTGCCCCAGCAGAATGGTGCCCAGCATGGTGTGCGCGAAGGGGTCGCGGCGGCCGAGCGCCACCAACGACTCGAAGATCACCTTCGCTTCTTCGGCACGGCCGGCCTCGAAGGCTTCGTGCCCGAGGCGCGTGAGATCGACGAAGGCCTGTTCACCCGGATCGACGCGCTCGTCGGTGAGGGTGCGCCGCCCTTTGCGAGCGGGCGCGGGCTCTTCGTGGATCTCGGTGACGACCGTCTCGACCGTCTGCAGGCGGCGAGGCACGGGGCCTCGCGCCTTCTTGGGGTAGTAGACGATCTCGACGGGTTTGGCGGTGGTGCGAGCCATGGACCGCCCAGCCGTCACTTCTTCTTCTTCTTCTCGTCTTCGTCCTTCTGGACGTTCTCGATCATCTCGAGCGCCGCCGCGGCGAGCACGCGCGCGCGCTGGGTGAGCGGATCCTTGAAGTCGGGATCGAGCTGCACGGCCTTGGCGAAGTCTTCGGCCGCCTCGAGGATCTTACCTTCGCGAAGGTTGACCTCACCGCGGTTGACGTACGGCGCGAGTTCCTTGGGGTTGAGCGAGATGGCGATGTCGAAGTAGCGGCGCGCCTGCTCGAGCTCTTCTTCGGCGAGGAACACGGCGCCCAGCGCGGTGCAGTAGTACGACTCGCGCGGGTCGAGCTGAATGAGCCCGCTGAAGACGGTCTTCGCTTCGGCGTAACGACCCTGCTCGTACATGCGGAAGCCGATGAGCGCCATGTTGAGCATCTCGGGGCCGCTGATCGCGTGGTAGTCGCGCAGGCTCATCTTGCCGGACACGACCTGGGCCTTGCGCTCTTCCGTGTAGAGGATCTTCTCCCAACCCGGGGTGACTTCCTTCTGAATGACGGTGCCGTCAGCCTTCTCTTGCTTGTTCTCGCTCATGGGATCGTTGGTCTCGGGAGTTGGGACAGAGGGAAGCCGCGAAAGTGGACCACAGCTCCACAGCGAACACCTCAAAAAAAAAGTGGCCGGAACCGGAGTTCCGACCACTCGAAGACTCAAGCTGCGCTGCGAATCAGCGGAAGTTCGCGCCGATCGCGCGGGCCGTCTGGTCGTGCGTCTTGTAGATGTTCGACATCATTTCCCAGTAGCGGTTCATCGCGGACAGGCGAGCCTGGTAGCTCTGCATCTTGGCGTTGAACTCGTTCTGCTTGCCGATGTCCTCGGCGTCCTTGCCGGTGAGCGGCGCGGGGGGCAGGTCGCTGCCAGCCGGGCCCGGGTTCGGGGTCGCCGCGCCGGTGTTGCTCGCCGCGACGGGCGACGGGGCACCCTGCGCCGCGCCGGTGTTCGAGGCCGCGATGGGGTCGTTCGCCGCCATCGTGGGGGCGCGGACGTCAGCGCCGGGGAGCGAGACGTTGCCGACGCCCGGGGCGAAGCGCTCGGTGATCGAGGTCGCGAGCTTGCCGATCAGCTTCTCGATGGCGCCACCGGCCATCTCCTGGAGCTTGGGCAGCGCAGAGCCGAGGAGCTTCTGAGCGAGGCCAGCGAAGGGACCGGGCAGGTTCGAGGCGAGCTTGCCGAGGAAGCCAGCGCCCTTGGTGAACAGGTCGCCGGTGATGCCCTTGAGGAGCGAGGTCGCGGCGGGAGCGACAGCCTGGATGACGGAGGGGAGGACGTTCTTGACGACGCTCTTGAAGATACCGCCGATGTTCAGACCCATTGTGTGCCTCTTTGGTTTGGAGTGTTCCGGAGAACCATTTCCCCGGCGCTGCTGTGAAGGTTATCGAAAGTCGAATTCCGCAGTTTCCTGCGCATTTCTCATTTTTTACTAAGAGCCGCCAACATCGCAGAAACCTTCTGGTTTTCAGGCGAATCAGGGGCGGCGAACTGCTGCGCACGGCGGAGGTCCTCCAGCGCCTGCGCCTTCTGGCCCTGGAGCAGCTTCACCTCGGCCCGACCGAGGAACGCGCCCGAGTCCTGCGGGGCGATCTTCAGGGCCACGTCGTAGGCCGCGACCGCGCCGGCGGGGTTGCCCGACGCCATCTCGACCACGCCCAGCGCCTTGGCGAAGTACGCGTCCATCGGGTTGATGGCGTAGAGGCCCTGGAAGACCGTGCGCGCCTCGTTCAGCTTGCCCTGGTAGTAGAAGTAATAGCCGGTGCGCGCGATGGAGTAGAGCTCCTCATCGGTGTAGCCGCGCACGTCCTTCAGGGTGGCTTTGCCGTCGGCCCACTTCTGCAGGCGCTGGCTCAAGGCAACATCTTCAGACATCAGTAACCCTCGGCCTGCGTCTCTTCGCGGCGCCGGCGTTCGATCTCGGCCATGTCGTTGCTGACGCCGCCAATCAGCTCGAGCATCTGCGATTCACGGGCCAGCAGCGCCTTGAGCCGATCGACGCGATCGGGCGCCGCGCGAACGAGGTCGAGCCCGCGCTGGAGCGCCGACTGGTTGGCCTCCTCGAGGCGCTCGGCCACCGAGGTGAGCGGTCCGCGATCCGAATACCCTTCGAGATCGGCGTCGTGGCCCGCGGGACCGGGGGGCAGCGGCAGGCGCACTTCTTCGGCGGAATGCGCGGGGCCGATGAAGTCGAGCAGCGCCGTCGACGCGAGCGCCGGGTTCTTGGGGTCACCCTTCTTGCGGACGTTTTTGCGCTCGAGCTGCGTGCGATCGACGAGCTTGCCGCGGACTTCCTTGGGCCCACCCCACGGCCAGCTGGGTGCACGAGGCTGTTGGCCACCGATCTTCGCCATCGACATGCTCCTTCAGGCTCTAGCGCTTGCGCGACTGCTCTTCCTGTTGCTGAAGCGCGAAGACGAAGTTGAGCACCTCGGCCACCGCGTCGTACAGCTCTTCTGGCACTTCCTGGCCGACATCGACCTTGTACAGGGCGCCGGCCAGGGTGGTGTTCTTCATGAACGGCACGCCGTACTGCTTGGCGATCTCGCGGATCTTCTCGGCCTTCAGGCGCATGCCCTTGGCGATGACCCTCGGCGCGTTGTCTTTCTCTTTGTCGTACTTGAGCGCGATCGCGATGTCGGGATCTTCGGGCACGCGCGCAGCCTAGCGGACGAGGCGATCAGCCAACAACCCGGGGCTCAGCTCCCCGACTCGATGTCCTTCTTCAGCGCCCCGCGCACGGCCTCGGCGATGGAGTTCATCAGCGCCTGCGTGCCGAGCTTCACCTGCTGGGCCTGCAGCGCGTTCTCGATGGCGGTGACCTGATCGGGGTCGAGCTTGCCGCGCAGCGCGTCGAGGTCCTTCTTCGCCTGTTCGAGGCCGCTCTTGGTGGGGTACTTGCCGAGGAAGTCCTTCAGCGAGCCGCCGCCGTCGACGTCCTTGAGCGCCTCCTGCCCCTGGCTGATCAGCCCGGTGAAGGTGCTCGGGGCGCCGGTGGCCGCCTGGAAGGAGCTCGCGCTCGACGACCCCGTCTGGGCCGGCGTCGCTGCCGCTGCGTTGCTCGCGGTGGAGGCCTTGGTGGTGGCCGGGGTCGACACCTGGGCTGCGACGCGGGGAGGACGGTTGGAGATCGAGGTCATGCGCCGATTCTCGCACAGCCTGAGAAGAAGTTGCGAGGCGGGGTCAGGCCTGCTGCTTGAGCTGGTAGACGAAGTTGAGGACCTCCGCGACCGCGTCGTACAGCTCCTCGGGGACCTCCTCGTTCACGTCGATGCGCAGCAGCGAGTGGGCGAGCGGCACGTTGCGCAGCATCGGCACGTCGTACTGCTTCGCAAGCTCGCGGATCGACGCGGCTCTCACCTCGATGCCCTTGGCGATGATGCGCGGCGCCCCGTCTTTCGCCTTGTCGTACTTGAGGGCCACCGCGACGTGTTTTGGGTTGGTGACGATCACGTCGGCGCCCTTCACCGCGTCCATCTGCGCGCTCTCGAGCAACTCGTGCGCGAGCTCCTTGCGCTTGGCCTTGTGGTGCGGGTCGCCTTCCGACTCTTTGTATTCCTTCTTGACGTCGTCCTTCGACATCATCTGGTCCTTCATGTAGCTCTTGTGCTGCCACCAGACGTCGAAGATGGCGAAGGCGATGAACAGCAGCACCACCTTGCTGCACACCCGGTACACCAGCTCGCCCATCACGCTCATGGTGATCGACGCGTCGCCGGAGATGGTGGCGACCACCAGCCCCATCGAGTCGCGCACCACGCCGAACACCACGTAGCCGGTGACCCCCAGCTTGAACATCGACTTGAGCAGCTCGACGATCTGCTTCTTGCCGATCATGTTCTTCAGACCGGCGATGGGGTTGAGCTTGTCGAATTTCGGCATCACCGCCTTGAGGGCGAGCAGCGCGCCGACCTGGAGGAACTCCATCAGGCCGCCGGCGATGGCCGCCGAGAAGGCGATGGGGATGCACAGGTAGAGCAGCGCCTGCAGCGCGAGCACGAGGATCTGTGCCGTCGCCAGCCGCAGATCGTCAGGGTGCGCGATGTGATCGATCGAGAAGTAGAAGAGCTCCTTGATGCGCGTCTCGAAGTCGCCCCACGTGGCCTTCACCACGCTCATCGACACCGCGAAGGCGACCACGCTCGAGAGGTCTTTGCTCTTCCAGACGTTGCCTTCCTTGCGGGCATCGTCGAGCTTCTTTTGCGACGGTTCTTCCGTCTTGTCGCCACCCTCGGACATGGTCGGCTCGTCAGGACAGCAGGTACAGGGCTTGTCGCAGCCAGCGGAACATCACGCCGTACTCGCCGACCAGCCGATCGAGGATGAGGTGGATCGCCGTCACCATGATCAGCACGGTGACCGCGGGCTTGATCTGCATCGCCACGAAGAAGACCTGCACCTGGGGCGCGACGCGGTTGATCATGCCCAGCGCGAGGTCGACGAGGAAGGTGGCGAGCAGCACCGGCGACGCCAGCGCCAGCGAGATGCGCACCAGATCGCCGAACACGCGCAGCACGGTCTCGAAGAAGGGCCAGGTGCCGTGGCTGAAGCGCGGGTACTGATCGAGGGGCAGCGTCGCCAGGCTCTCACCGAGCGTCTGAATGACGATGTGGTGGCCGCCCAGCGAGAGGAACAGCGTGGTCGTCATCTGCAGCTGCAGGTTCGAGAACAACGACGCCTGCTGGCCGATCGACGGCACGTGGAGCTGCGCCTGGTTGGTGCCCGACATGGTGTCGATCAGGTTCCCGGCTGAGTTGGCCGCGTCGAAGATCAACCCCACGATGAACGAGATGGTCAGGCCTATGAAGAGTTCCTTGAGCATCAAGGCGACGAACAGCACCGCCGAGATGGGGATCTCGTTCACCTGCGCGATGATCACCGGGTACAGCACCATGCCCAGCATCACGCCCAGGCCGAGCTTCACTTCCTGCGGCACCGTCTCACCGCCGAGGAACGGGGTGAGGATGATCACCGGCAGCACCCGCGCCATCAGCAGCGCGAACGCCAGCAGCAGCTGCGTGAAGTCGGCCCGAATGCCGAGCTCCTGCCGGAGCGTGGCGATCAGTTCCTGTGCTTCGGCGGCGCCCATTCGTCAGTGACCGATCAGCACCGGGAAGCGGTCGAAGATGTTGAAGGTGAAGCGCAGCAGGGTCGCGCCCATCCACGAGCCGGCGAGGCCCAGCACGCCGAAGATGATCACCAGCTTGGGCGCGAACGAGAGCGTCTGTTCCTGAATCTGCGTCGCGGCCTGGAAGACCGAGATCACGAAGCCGATGATCAGCGCGAGCACGATCGGCGGCCCGGAGACCACCAGCACGAGGATCAGCGCCTGCTGAATGACGTAGGTGAGCTGGTGCATGCGTTCCTCAGAGGTAGCCGACGACCAGGCCCTTCGCGATCAGGTACCAACCGTCGACCAGCACGAAGAGTAATAACTTGAAGGGCATCGAGATGGTGGTGGGCGACAACATCTGCATGCCCAGCGCGAGCAAGATGTTCGCGACCACCATGTCGATCACCAGGAAGGGCACGAAGAGCAGAAAGCCGATCTGAAAGGCCTCCTTCAATTCGGACACCACGAACGCCGGCACCAGCACGAGGAAGTCCTTCTCGGCGATGCCCACGCGGTCTTCCGGCTTGCGCAGCTTGAGCGCGAGCGAGAAGAACAACGTGCGATCTTTGTTGGTGACCTTCTTGAGCAGGAAGTCGCGTAACGGCTCTTTGGCGCGACTGGCCGCTTGAATCACCACGTCGACCGTCTTCGCCTCGAGCAACCCGCCATTCTGCGTGACGTCACCCGCGTCGGCCGCCTTGAACATCGCCTGACCGACGGGCGACATGATGTACACGGTGAGGATGATCGCCAGCCCGGTGATCACCTGCGTCGGGGGGATCTGCTGGGTGCCGAGCGCCGAGCGGACGATCGACAGCACCACCGAGATCTTCACGAAGCTCGTCACCATCAGCAGCACGAACGGCGCCAGACCGAGCGCGGTGAGCGCCACCATCAGCACCAGCGGCCGGTTGGCGAACGAGTCGGAGCCGTCGAGCTTGCCGCCGCCCATCACGTCTTCGATCACCCCGCCACCCTTCCCGCCCTTCTTCTGGGCGAAGGCGAGCGCCGGCTGGAGCAGCAACGCGATGGAGAACAGCCACACACGCGCGCGCATGAAGGTCGAGAGGCGTTCGGTCACGGGGGTCCTCATGAAGCGGGGGGCGGCGGGACGTCTTTGCGCCCGAGCAGTTTCTGGAGAAAGGGGCTGAGCTGGGCCGGCCCACGCGAGCTCGCCGCGGCCGCGCGGAGCTTGTCCACCTCGGCACGATCGAGCTTGCTGATGAGCGAGAGCGAGCCGTCGCCACCTCCGACGAGCAGCACTTCGCCTGCGGCCTCGACCACGAACAACGAGCGCTTCTGATCGAGCGGCACGCGCTCGAGCACCGTCACCATCGAGGTGCCCACCACCGGCCGAATGCCCAGCAGCTTGCGCAGGCCGACGTTGAGCGTGAGCCACGCGAGGCCGACCACCATCGCCAGCACCAGCATGGTGCGGAACAGCGTCCACCCGAGGTTGAGCTCTTCGCCGCCCGCGAGCTCCGGCGGCTCGGACCGCGGAATCTCGGGCTCTGCCAGACGGCTGCCGTCGTCCTGCGGCAGCGCCGACGGACCCGGCGCGGGAGCCACCAACGGCGCCACGGGGGCGTCCGCGGGCACCTGCGCCCACGCGGCAGAAGCCATCAGCAGACAGAACGCGAGCGACACCGGCCGGAGCACGGCGCGCAAGCTACCCGACGCGCCCCGCGAGGTCACCCTGCGAGCGAGAGGATGCGCACGCCCAGGTTTCCGTCGATCTCCACCAGCTCGCCGCGCGCGACGACCTTGCCGTTGACCGAGAGGTCGAGCGGCTCACCGGCGACGCGGTTGAGGTCGAACACGTGGCCCACCTTGAGCGCCACCACGTCTTCGGCGGTGGTCGACACGCGGCCGAGCTCGACGGCGATCTGCAGGGGAATGTCGTTCATCAGGTCGGCGCCACCGGCGCTCTGCGCGTCTTCCACGTCGTCTCTCCCTCGAATTGCACCAGGTGTCGTCGATTCGTCGTCAGCGTCTTCGTCGGGCGGCGCGGCCTCGGCGTCGGGCGCGGGCTCTCCCCCGCCATCGTCGGGCCCCCCCGGCGGCGGCGGGCCACCGACGTTGATGCCCGTCACCTTCGCCAGGTAGCGACCGTCTTCGACGGCGATCTCCGCGTCGAGGTGGCCGGCGCGACCCAGCCCCACCTTGAGCTTCGCGGTGCCACCTTCTCCTTGATCGGGCCGGCAGGTCAGCGCGTCGACCAGCACCACGTCGCGCTCTCGCAGCTGCGCGAGGTCGGCCGCCGAAATCTCCACGTTGCCGATCTCGGCGCGCAGCCAGGTCTTCACGTTGCGCAGGCGCGAGAGGTGCGCTTCGGCGTCGGCGGCGCGACGGGCGCGGCGCACCGCGGCGTCGGTCGGCGGGTTGGCGGCCGAGAGCACGTCTTCGGGGATGACCAGCCGCACGTAGCCCGCGTGGCCGCCGAACACCGCCTTGAGCTGCACCACCGCGAGGTTCTCGTGCTCGGGAATGAGGCCCTGAATGTCGTTGAAGCCGCGCACCACGCCCTCGATGCGCAGCTTGGGCAACGACGGGTCGAGCGAAGGAGACAGCGCCTTGAGGACCTCGATGATGACGTAGGTCATCACGCCCTCTTCGATGTCGGTCAGAGGGCGCAGCGCCACCGCTTCACCGGCGCCGCCGAGCAACATGTCGATCGCGTGGTGCGCCAACCCGAGCTCGACCTCCAGCAGGCCGCGCGTCTTGTTCGGCTGCGGGGTCAGCACCGCGAGGAAGGTGGTCTCGCCGATGTAGTGCTGGAGCTGCGACATCGGCACCACGTGCACGTACTCGGCCTGCACCGAGACCTGCTCCTCGAGCATCTCCTGCAGGCGCTTGCGCACCGAGCTCGACACCTCGCCGGTCGAGCGCACGCTGGGCAACATCCACTCCAGGTTCTTCACCAGGTGCGCGTGCCGCTTGCTGACCTTCTCGAGGTTGCTGAAGACGAACGGCCGCCACGCGCGCCCCGACTTCGAGAACGCGGGCGCCTTGATCAACATCGTGTGTTCCGGCCGGGGGCCGGGCGTGCGTGAACTCACCCGCGCGCCTCGATCTTGAAGTCTTCGAGCGACAGGCCGCGGGCGCCGAGGGCCGCCTTGAGGGCCTCACCCTGCTCTTCGATCATCTTGAGCACGTCTTTGTCGGAGCCCTGGAACACGGCCTTGATCTTCCCGTTGTGCGCCGAGACCTTCACCGTGAGGCCCGACAGCACGTCGTTCTTCAGGTCGATCTGGAACTCGGTCTTGCCCATCGCGTTGGTGCCGATGCGCACCTTGTCGACGATCTTCTGGGCCACCTCGTTGGCGACCTTGCGCAGCCGCTCCGAGCCCGAGGCTTCCTTCGTCTTCGACACCGGCACCGGCGCCATCAACGCGGGGTTGAAGCGGAAGCCGGGGTTGGCCATCTGCGCGCCGCCCTTGTCGTCCTTGCCGCCGCCCTGCTGCTGACCGCCCTTGTCGGCGTCGGTCTTGAGCTCGCCCTTGCCGCCCTTCGCCGAGGCCACGCCCGCCGACTGCGACGCGCTGCTCGACTCGCCGGCTTCCTTGCGCTCGTCGATCTTCTCGCGCGAGACCTTCGCGTCGCTGCTGCGCCCCTGCGTCGCCTTGGCGTTGCTCGACTGATCGGTCTGCCGGCTGCTCTGCGTCTGCGCCGTGCCCTGATCGCTCTCGAGCTTGCTGTTCTGCGCGTGCTCGCCGTCGGAGCGCGCGTTCTGCTGCACCTTCTGCTCCTGGCCCTTCACGCCCAGCTTCGACTTGAAGGCGCTCTCCTGCTGCGTGCCCTGCGCGCCCTTCTCGAGGTGCTTCGCTTCGTCGGCGTGGCCGGCCTCCGCGGCTTCCAGCAACTGGGCGATGGCGCTGCGCGCGAGGTTCGATTCCTGCGCGACGTGGGCTTCCTTCTTCTGGCCCTGCACCAACTTCGAGAACGCGTTGTTCTCAGTGGCCTTCTTGTTCTTCGCGGCCTCTTCGTTACGCCTGGTCTCGGCCAGCTTGGCGGCCAGGCGAGCGGCGTCGCGATCGTCTTCGACTCGGCTCATTGATTCTCCCGGGTGCGCTTGAGGTGGAGCGCGTTGCCGATCTCCTCCTGGTTCATCTCTTCCTTGGCCTGGCGCTCGGCGCGGACCTGCTTGGTCCACGCTTCTTTGTTCTTCTCGATCGCCTTCTTCTCTTTGGCGGCCTCGGCCATCTCGGCGCGGCGCTGCTCGACGAGCTTGTCGGCCTGCACCACCACTTCCTTCTGGCGTTCGACGTCGAGCGCGAACTGGGCCTCTTCGTCCTTCAGGCGCTGCTCGAAGCGCCCCATCTGCTGGAAGCCGCTGATGCCGCCGCCCTTGGCCGTCATCTCCTGCAGGAAGGCCTGCACCTTGGCCTTGCGCTCGACCTTCATGCGCTCGAGCTGCTGGACCATGGTGGCGAGCTGCTTCTTCTCTTTCTCGGCTTGCTTCACCGCGGCAGAGAAGGCCTCCTTGGCCTCGTCTTCCGCCTTGGTGCGGATGTCGAGCAGGGCTTGAAGTCGATACGGGGGCATGGCTGATCAGGAGCTTACACGCCCGCGCGCACCATGGGTGGGCGTGAAAACGACCTGCCGTCAGCTCTCGGCGGCGTCAGCGAACATGTCGACCATGCGCGTGACGGTCTCTTCGAAGGGGCTGTTCTCGAAGGTGTCCTGCTTGAGGAAGTTGATGATCGTGTCGTACTTGTCGATCGCGTAGTCGGTGCGCGGGTCGGTGCCGTACTGGTACGCGCCGAGGAGGATCAGGTCGCGCTGCTTCTCGTAGGTCGACAGGGTCTCGCGCAGCTTGCCGGCGGCCTTCTTGTGTTCCTTCGAGACGATCTGCGACATCACGCGTGACAGCGAGGCCAGCACGTCCATCGCGGGCCACTGGTTTCGTTCGCCGAGCGCGCGGTTGAGGATGAAGTGGCCGTCGAGAATACCGCGCACTTCGTCGGCGATCGGCTCTTCCATGTCTCCGCCGGCCACGAGGCAGGTGTAGATGGCGGTGCACTTGCCCTTCTCGGAGTTGCCGGTGCGCTCGAGCATGCGCGGCAGCATCGAGAACACCGACGGCGGGTAGCCCTGACGCGCCGGCGGCTCACCGATGGCGAGGCCGATCTCACGCTGCGCGCGCGCGAGGCGGGTCACGGTGTCGAGCATGAAGAGCACGTTGCCGCCGCGCTCGCGGAAGAACTCGGCGATGGCGGTGGCGACGTAGCCGGCGCGCAGGCGCACCAGCGAAGGCTGGTCTGACGTGGCGCACACCACCACCGAGCGCTTCATGCCCTCGTGGCCGAGGGCGTCTTCGATGAACTCGAGCACTTCGCGACCACGTTCGCCGATCAGCGCGATCACCGAGAGCTCGGCGGCGGTCTGCCGGGCGATCTGGCCCATCAGGGTGGACTTGCCGACGCCGGAGCCGGCGAAGAGGCCGATGCGCTGGCCTTCACCCACGGTGAGCAGCCCGTCGATGCAGCGCACCCCGAGGGCGAGCGGCCGGGTGATGCGCTGGCGCTTGAACGGGTCGGGGCAGTCGCGATCGACCGCCCAGGGGATCATCGCCTCGGTGGGCAGCGGCCGGCCGTCGATCGGCTCGCCCAGCCCGTTGAGCACGCGGCCCAGCAGCCCATCGCCGGCCGAGATGGTCAGCGGGCGCCCGGTGGGGATCACCTCGGAGTCGGGACCGATGCCCGAGAGCTCGCCCAGCGGCATGAGCATCACGGTGTCGCCCTGGAAGCCGACGACCTCCGAGCGCACCTCGTCACGCCCGCGGCGAATGAGGCACACCTCGCCCATGCGCACGTTGGGCACCGCGGCCTTGATCACCAGGCCCGTCAGCTCGACGACCCGGCCGCGCACGCGCACGGTCTGGGCCGTCTTCACCAGCTCGGAATAGCGGCGGAGGTCGATAGCCATCGGTCACTTCACTTCTTTTTTGGCTTCGGTCGGCATCAGCACGTTGCGCAGCATCTCGAACTGCGTGCGGATCTGCCCGTCGATGGTGCCGTACTCGGTCTGGATGATGCAGCCGCCGCGCTCGATCTCCGCGTCGTCACGAATCGAGATGTCGACCGCGCGGCCGATGAGCTCGATCAACCGCGGCCGCTTCTCGCGCAGCAGCTTGCCGTCTTCGGGGTGCACCTTGAGCACCATCGCCTTCGACGAGCGCGCGGCCTCGGTGCAGTTGGCGACGATCTCCAGGAGCACCTCGGGCTCACGCTCGAGATCTCGGCTGATGATCTTCGCGGCCACCTTCAGGGCCAGCTCGAGCACGTCTTTCTCGGCGTCGGCCAGCATCTGCCCGGCCTGCATCTTCGCGCGGGCGAGCTCTTCGGCGGCGCGCGCCTGCACGTCGGCCTTCGCCTCTTCACGGGCCTTGGCGAACACCTCTTCCTTGAAGCGCAGCGCCTCGGCCTTGATCTCCTCGGCCTTCACCTGGGCCTCGGCGATGATCTGTTTTCCGACCGTCTTGGCCTCGTACTCCTCTGCGTTGACGACGCCGCGGCGAGGGGGTGGCAACAGGGGCTTCTCGTTCAGCGGAGCGCTTTCGCCACTGTCGCTCTTGATGACCTTCCCGATCACCCGGGGGGTGCCAGTGGCAGGTCGTCTCTCGTCGCGGGGACCGTCATCCATCGGCGGTCACTCTAACGCGAACCACCAGTCGGTCCACGGCCTGACGAGCCCTTGAGCACGGGAGAACGGTGAGGGTTGGTGCCCTGCCCGGCCTTGGGCCGCGGATCCTTCAGACGGGGAATCGGCGCCACCGCGGAGGGCTGGCGCTTGGGCGGCTGCGTCGCGAGCGCGTCGTTGCGCGCCAGGGGCTTGCCGTCGCGGAGCACCCGCTGCGAGTCGGTGGGCCGGGTCTTCGGCGCGAGTTCCGGCACCACGCCCGAGGCGGCCCCGGCCCGTCGAGCGGCGCGCGCGGCGACCGGGTCTCGGCGCGGCTGGCCCTCGCCCGGCGGCGGCGCCGGCCGGCGGATCGGAGGGAGGCTGGTGGCGGGCGGCGCGACCGGACCCGAGGGGCGACGCTGCGGCGGCGCGACGAGGACCTTCGACTGCGGCGCCTGTGGGTTCGAGACCGCGCGGGGCGCTGCGGGCGGAGGGGCCGGAGGCGCGACGGGCTGAGGCGGCGCGGGCGGCTTCACCGGCGGGGGCAGGCGCATCGGGCGATCGACGATGCCCTTCTGCGCGAGGCGCTCGAGCTGCTCGACGATGTCGAGGCGGCCGCCGTCGCCCTTGACCGGTTTGCCCTTTTCTTCTCGCAGCCACCGGCTCAGCAGCTTGCCGAGATCGCCCTGGTGGCGCTCGGCGAAGCGCTGCGCGAACTCGGGGCTCTGCGCGTAGCAGGCCCGGATGATGCGCTGCACGCCGGCGCTGCGCATGCCCAGCGAGGGGTTCTCGAGCGCGCCGTGCATCTCGAGCACCAGCTTCGCGTCTTTTTCGCTCAGCCGGCGCGCGGCGCCCGCCTCGGCTGCGCGCGCCGCGAGGGTGCGTTGGTCGGGCGGGAGCTTGGCGAGGAACGCGGGGCGCTCTTCGTCGTTGAGTCCGGCGATGGCGGTGGCGAGCACGCGCGCGCCCATGCGATCGGCGACCGCGAGAATCTCGCGCTGCTGCATCATCGCCAGATCGGTGAAGCGGAAGCTGCCGATCTGCGGCCCGGACGAGCGCATGGCGTCTTCCAGCTTCCAGCGGATGATCGACAGCACCTCGGGCTTCACGTCGCGCAGCAGCTTCACAGGCGGCGGGTTGCCCATCTCGGCGCGCACCGCGGCGGCGAGATCGCCCGGCAGGGCGTTGAGCACCACCTCGACGATGCTCGAGCGTTCCTTCTTGAGGAGCGTGGCGAGGCGCCGGGGCTCGGCGCTGGCGAGCTGGCGACGGCGCTGGGTGACGAGGCGTTTGATCTCCTGCACCAGCAACGGGATGCGCTTGTCGCGCGGGATCTGGAGCAGCGACGAGGCGCGGTGCTTGAGCAGCTCTTCTTCAGACGGGTCGAGGTGCTCGTAGGCAGACACGGCCTCTGACCCGCCAAAGGCCAGCGACGTCAGCAAGAGCATGGTCTGTCGCTTGGAAAGCGACGTGAAGAACTGCTCCACGCCTCACCCTCTGACCGCCCGACGGGCGATCAGCCTTCCTGCGTCTTGGCGCGGGGCGCAGGACGTGCCCCCGCCGGCTTGCGAACCACCATGAACGCCGTCACGCCCGCCATCGCGATGAAGAGCAGCGCGAACACGCCGATGATCGCCTTGAAGGTGCCCGCGCTCGCCTTGTCGACGTTGACGCCGAGCACGCGCTGCAGCCGCGGCTCCTCGCTGACCTCGGTGACGAACTTCGCCTCGGTGAGCAGCACCTTGACGTTTTCCTTCTTCAGCTCGGGCACCGCGTTGGCCACGAAGCCCTGCACGTCGTCGATGGCGACGGGCGGCTTGCCGTCGACCGCCATGTACTTGATCAGCACCGAGGCCGAGGGCAGCGGCTTCTTCTCGGGCTGCGTGAGATCGTTGACCTCCGGCATCATCACGATGGTGCGCGCCTCGAGCACGCCGGGGATGCGGTTGAGCGCGTTGGAGACCTCGCCACCGAGCGCCTCGATGAACATCGCGCGCTCTTCGGTCTGGGTGGGGATCATGCCCTTCGTCATCTTGAAGATGGCGAGGCCGTCGGACTTCGGGCGAGGCAACGAGTGCTCACGCAGCAGCTGCGCGGCGGTCGCGACGTCGGCCTTGGGGACCTGGATCACGTAGCGCGCTTCTTTGCCTTCGCCTTCCTTCAGCTTGACCGCGTCGATGCTCTTCTTCTGCAGGAGCACGTAGATGTCGTTCGCGTCGTCTTCGTTGAGGTCGTGCTGGAGGTTCGTCGAGCACGCAGAAGCGAAGGTGAGAAGAGCAACGAACGATGCCACGCGCGCGAACCGGCTCATGAGGGCGGCGACCATACTACGGGGCAGGCGCGCGCACCCACGCCGAAAGAAACGAAAAGGGCGACCCCCGATGTGGGAGCCGCCCTCGTGAAGCACGGTCGAGACGAATCAGACCTGCGTCTTCAGCGTGTCCTTCAGGCCGCTGGTGGCCTTCTCGACGACCTTCGAGCAGAGGTCGAGTTCCTGCGTGTACTTGTACATGCCGGCCTGCATCTGGAGCAGCTCCTGGTTCGACATGCTCTTGCCGGAGAGGCCGCCGTTGATCATCTTGTCGATGTTGAGCTGGCCCTTCTCGAGGCTGGCGACCATCGACTTCATCATCGACGTCGACTTGCTGACCTCGCCCTTCTGCGCGACGGGGTCCATGCCCTTGCCGGTGACGTTCTGATCGAGCTTGGCGGCGTTGGCCTTGTCGGTCTTCTGGACCTGGGCGATCTGCTTGGCCTGGTCGATCTTCTGGACCTGCTGGGCGTGCTGAACGTGACCGGCCTTGTTGGCCTGATCGACGCCCTGCCCCTTCATGCTCTGGTCGAACTTGCTGGGCCCGGTCTTATTGGCCTGCTGTGCGGCCTGGTCGGGCAGCTTCTGCTGGGCGATCTGTGCTGCTGAGATTCCTGCCAGGGGTCCGGCCATGGTCATTCCTCCGCTGCTGGTCTGACTGATTATCGTCCTCTTCTTCGAGGAGTTGCTTCAAGGTCTCAACGGCCCGCGCGTGGAGTCGGCTCGCCCAACTCTTTGATTGTCCTATCTCTGCGCCGGCTTCTTCGAGGGTCTTGTTCTGGAAGTAGTAGCCCTGAAGGAGTTTTCTCTCCTTTTCTGGGAGTTTTTCGATCGCCGCGCGCACCCGGCGGCGCATCTGCTCGAGCTGGATCTTTTCATCGGCGGGCAGCGCCTCGTCGGACACCTGCAGGCCTTCGGTGCCTTCGAGGCTGGTGGCGAACACCATCGCCAGGCCGGTGACGGCGTTGCTGATTTCCCGCACGTCGTCTTCGACCGACGGGCCGCCGCCGCCGCGATCGGCGAGGTTGCCCATGTAGGCGTTGGCGCGCTCGGCCGCCGCCGCGCCGCCCTTGAGCACGCCCATCTTCCGCAGGCCGTCGTAGATGGCGCCCTTGATGCGGTAGTGAGCGAAGGTCAGGAAGTTCGCGCCGACGCGCGCATCGAAGCGTTCAGCGGCTTCGAGCAGCCCGATCTGGCCCCACGCGACGAGCTCGTCCATCTCGAACTGCGAGTTGAACTGCTTGCGCACCTGGGCCGCGAGCGAGCGCACGTAGGGCCCGTACTTCTCGAGGATCTGCGCTTTGGATTCCCCGAGCGCCACGCCGGTTACTCCTGCTCCTCGGCGCGATCCCACAGGCGCTCGAGAGTCTGGTTGAGACGGGGGTCGTCCTTGAGCTGCTCGAACACCTTGTCGGTGAGCTTCTTCGACTGGGTCCGAACCTTCTCACGAAGAATGTCGGCGACGAGCTTCTTGGTGGCCTCGTCGCGGCTCTTGAGCTGACCACTGCGGAGCTGGCGAACGAGATCCATCGCCTGGGCCGTCACGGGATCAGTGGGGCCGACGCCGCCGACGTTGCTCGAGCCGACCGCGCCCGAGGGGCCGACGAGGGACTCGGCCTTGTCGACCTTGGCGCCGAACGCGCCCGAGGGGCCCGACGCCTTGGCGGCACCACCGGCGCTCGAGGCGCCTCGTGCTCCACCCGCTTTGCCACCACGGCCGACGCCTCGAACGGACATGACGCTCCCCTTACTTCCTGGCCTGCTTCGCCGGAGGCGGCAACGCGCCGCTCTCCTTTGCTGCGATCAGCGCTTCGGCGAACTTGGCGCCGTCGCTGCCGGGCTCGAGATCGAGCGCTGACTTCAGTTCCTTCATCGCTTCGTTGACCTTGCCCATGAAGAGCAGGGTCTCGCCGACGTGCGCGCGGGGCAACGAGGCGCGGGGCGCGAGCTGCTGCGCGCGGCGGAACACCGGGAGCGCCTTGTCGAAGTTGCCCTGGTTGAACTCGAGCGTGCCGAGGGCGATCGCCGGGACCTCGCTCTTGGGCATCAGCACCGACGCGCCACCCAGCAGCTCGCGGGCGTGATCGAACTTGCCGAGGTCCATCCAGAGGTACGCGGCCTCGAGCATCAACATGGCCTGCTGCTTGGTCATGGTGACGAGGCTGCCGTTGATCTCGGACTTCGCTTCCGCCATGGGCTCAACGTCCTTTCGCAGTGGGAACCAGACGACAGTAACACGAAGGGCGGCCACCAGGGCCGCCCTCCGAGAAAACCGAGTGTGTCGTCAGCGAATCAGCGGATGTTGCTGACCGAGTTCTTCGCCGTGTCGTGCTTGGTCTTCAGCACATTGGAGATGGACGAGAACATGGTGTTCTCGCGCTGCATCGCCATCTGAACCTGGAGCATCTGGGCGTTCTGGGCCGACATCGACGCGATGTCGGTGTTGTACGCGCCGGGGTTGGTGCCCGCGCCGGCGGTGTAGTTCGGGCCGCCCGCGGCGCCCGCGCCGACCACCGTGGTGCCGCCCGCGGTCGCGCCGTTCGCGCCACCCGAGAAGCCGACGACGCCGGTCGCCGCGTAGGAAGCCGCCGCCGCGCCGCCGCCCGCGCCACCCGCCATCGTGCTGACCGACGAGACCGCCGCCGAGATCACCGCGCCACCGGGGAGGGAGGCACCGAGGAGCGACGCGCCCTGCGAGAGAGCCGAGCCAGCCGCGTGGAGACCCGCGTTCACCTTCTCACCGAACGTCGCGCCCTGCGTCTGCTTGGCGACCGTGACGTTCATCGAGATGCGGTTCGGCATGCTGTTCGGGTTGAGACCGTTGATTCCGCTCATGTGATTCCTCCAGAGGAAACTGCGAGAAAGTTTCAGGTTCCGTTCCCCCGACCCCTGTCGGAGGCGCCCTGTGATTCGATTATCGAAGGCTGAGAAGGCGAGTTGCGTGAAGCCTATCGGATCGATCCTTTACTTTCGGCCCCCGCCCTTGCCTTTGCGGTCGGCCTCAAGCTTCTCGCGGACTTGGAGGAGGTAGGACAACAGCTCCTCGGTGCGATCGATGGCCTTGCCCACCTTTTTCGCCTGCTCGGCCTTGGGGCCCTTGAGGCCCGCCAGCTGATCGCGGAGGTCCTTGAAGGTGGCGGCGATGCCGTCGGCGGTCGCCTTTTCCACGAAGCCCTCGATCACGGGGTAGCTGGGTTCGGGGAGCTTCTGGGGTTCTGCGGCCTGCGCTTCCTTCTTCTTTGCCGTCGCCATGGTGGTGTCTTTCGAGTCAGAGGGTCGAGAGGTGCTGCTGGAGCTTCTGTTGGCCGAGGGGATCGCCGAAGCCGGCGAGGCCGAGCGCCGCGCAGAACTGCACACGGGGATCGGGGTCCGTGAGGAGCTTGTGGAGCGAGCTGAGCGCCCCGTCTTTCTGCACGAAGTCGAAGTTGCCGCTGCGCGCGAGCTGGCCGAGCGATCGGGCGGCGGCCGCGCGGAGCGGCGCGAAGTCGTGACCGAGCGCGTCGCACAGGCCGCGGGTGGCGCCGGCGTCTCCGAGCTCGCCGAGGGCGGTGGCGGCCTCGACGGGCGCGAGGCCCGACTTGAGCGCGGCGAGCAGCCACGGCAGCGCCTGGCGATCACCGAGCCGGCCGAGCGCGATGGCCACCGCGGCCGCGACGCGCGGGTGATCGGTGCGGTACGCCTTGAGGAGATACGGGACCGCGGCCTTGTACCCGGAGAGCCCGAGGGCCTCGGCGGCGCCCGCGACGATCTTCGCCGAGGGGTCGAGGAGCGCCTTCACGAACTCCTTGCTGATGGCCTCGTCGCCGAGGGACGCCAGCGCGATGGCCGCCGAGCGGCGCACCTGGGGCTCGGCGTCGGCGAGCATCGCCTTGAGCCTGGCGGTGGCTGAGGTGTCCTTGAGCTTCCCCAGCGCCTCGGCGGCGTCGGCGCGCACGCCCGGCAGCTGATCATCGAGGCGCGCGTGGAGGGCCTTCAGGTCTTTCGAGGCGATCTGCCTGTCGAACAGGTTGGAACGACCAGCCCACGCCGGTTCGAGCTCGGCCAGCTTCTCGGCGATCTGCTCTTCGTTCATCAGCCCTCCCGAAAGGAGCGCGAACGGTAGAGGAATCACCTCGCTTCATCAATGAATGTGCGCGCTTCATCATTCTTCATGCCCCAGTTGGCGCGGTGCGCTACCAATCCGCCCCATGAGCGCCATCGTCACCATTCAAGACGTCGTCAAGGAGTACAGCCTCGGAGCGACCGTCGTGCAGGCCCTGCGCGGGGTCTCGTTGACGGTCGACAAGGGCGAGTTCATCTCAATCGCCGGGCCGTCGGGCAGCGGCAAGACGACGTTGCTCAACCTGATCGGCTGCGTGGACACGGCGACGCGGGGCGTGGTGGAGGTCGCGGGTCAAAGCACCGCGAAGCTGTCGGAGCGCGAGCTGACCGACCTGCGCCTCAACACCATCGGCTTCATCTTCCAGTCCTTCAACCTGGTGTCGGTGCTCACCGTCTTCCAGAACGTCGAGTTCCCGCTGCTGCTGCAGAACAAGCTCAGCGCGAAGGACCGCAAGGCGCGGGTGGAGGCGCTGCTCGAGCAGGTCGGGCTCTCCACGCACATGAAGCACCGCCCCAACGAGCTGTCGGGTGGTCAGCGGCAGCGCGTGGCGATCGCGCGGGCGCTGGTGACCGACCCGCTGATCGTGCTGGCCGACGAGCCGACGGCGAACCTCGACTCGGAGACGGGGCAGGCGATCCTCGACCTGATGAAGTCGCTCAACCAGAAGAAGGGCACGACGTTCATCTTCTCGACGCACGACCACAAGGTGATGCGCTACGCGAACGCGGTGGTGCGTCTGGCCGACGGAAAGATCCTCGGGCGGGAGAGCCCTGAAGACGCGGTCGCGCACGCGGTGGGCATGGAAGCGCCGAAGCACGCCGAGGTCCGCGCGCCGTGATCGCCCGCATCGTCCTGCTGGTGCGGATGGCGTACCGCAACCTGCTCGCGAGCCCGATCAACCTGCTCATCGGCGGGCTGATCCTCTTCGGGACGATGGTCTTCGTGCTGTTGGGCGGCATTCTCGACTCGCTCAACCAGTCGATGCAGCGCTCGGTGGTGGGCAGCCTCGCGGGGCACATTCAGATCTACTCGGGCGCGTCGAAGGACGAGCTGACGCTCTACGGGCAGATGGGCAACGACCCCGACCTCAAGGCCATCACCGACTTCCCGCGCATTCAGGACGCGCTGTCGAAGCTCGAGAACGTGAAGATGGTGGTGCCGATGGGCGTGTCGGGGGCGCTGATCACCTCGGGCAACATCGTCGATCGCACCCTCGAGCAGCTGCGCGAGCTGTACAAGGCGCGCGACGGCCACTCGACCGAGCCGAAGTTGAAGGACGTGCCGCGCGACGAGCTCGAGCGGCGCATCGTCAGCGAGACGGCGCACATGCGGCAGATCATCCGCGTGTTGCGGGGCGACGCCGAGAAGGCGATGGCCGACATGCTCAGCGCGAAGGCGGTCGACCCGTACAACCTCGAGGCCCTCCAGCGCGTCGAGCAGGACGAGTTCTGGTCGGGCTTCGAGGCCGACCCGTACGGCAACCTGGAGTTCCTCGAGAACCGCATCGCGCCGATCGTCACCGACACCTCGATGGTCTTCCTGCGCTACGTGGGCACCGACCTCGACAAGTTCCAGCAGTCGTTCGATCGCATGCACGTGATCAAGGGCGAGCCGGTGCCGCAGGGCCACCGCGGGTTCCTGATCGCCGACCTCATTCACGAAGATCAGATGAAGCTGAAGACCGCGCGGCGGCTCGACAAGCTGCGTGACGCACGCGCCAACGGCCGGCTGATCGCCACCGACGACGAGCTCAAGCGCTTCGTGAAGGAGAACCGCACCCAGACGCGCGAGATCGTGCTGCAGCTCGACGGGCTCGAGACCGAGGCGCTGACGAAGTCGCTCCAGGCCGCCCTGCCCTCGCAGGAGACGTCGATCGACGCGCTGCTCGCGGAGCTGCTGAGCACCACCGACGAGAACTTCGACGCGCGCTACCAGCAGTTCTACGGGCTGGTCGTGCCGCGGGTGCAGCTCTACCGCGTCAACGTGGGCGACATGCTCACCATCAAGGCCTTCACCCGGTCCGGCTACATCCAGAACGTGAACGTCAAGGTGTACGGGACCTTCGCCTTCAGCGGGCTCGAGAAGTCGCCGCTCGCGGGCTCGACCAGCTTGATGGACCTGATGAGCTTTCGCGATCTCTACGGCTACCTCACCGCCGACAAGGCCGAGGAGCTCAAGGAGATCCAGAAGCAGACGGGCGCCAAGACGGTGAGCCGAGAGAACGCGGAAGCCGAGCTGTTCGGTGAAGGCAACGAGGTGGTGGCCGAGGCGACCGCGGGCATCATCGACCCCGACGCGGCGATCACCGGCGCCGGCCGCAAGCTGCGCGAAGAAGACCTGGTGCGCCGGGTCTACACGCAGCAGGAGCTCAACGACGGCGTGGTGCTCAACGCGGCGGTGATGCTCAAGGACCCGACGCGGATCGACGAGACGATCGCCCAGATCCAGCAGGTCGCCCACGACCAGAACCTGAACCTCAACGTGGTGAGCTGGCAGAAGGCGTCAGGCATTCTGGGGCAGCTGATCACCGTGTTCCGGGTGCTGCTCTTTCTCGCCGTGGCGGCGATCTTCTTCGCGGCGATGGTGATCATGTACCTCTCGGTGCTGATGGCCACGCTGCAGCGCACGCAGATGTTCGGCACCATGCGGGCCATCGGGGCGCAGCGGGGCCTGGTGCTGTCGATGGTGCTGCTCGAGTCGGTCGTGCTGGGGCTGCTGTTCGGCGGCATTGGTATGGTGCTGGGGAGCGGCGCGCTGGCGTTGATCGGCGCGAAGGGCATCGCCGCCCCCAACGACGTCATGTACTTCTTCTTCTCGGGGCCGCGGCTGGTGCCGCAGATCTCGACCTGGCCGCTGGTGGTGGCGCTGGTGATCGTGCTGGTGGTGACGATCGGCTCGACCCTGGTGCCGGCGTTGATGGCCACGCGGGTCAGCCCCCTTCGCGCGATGCAGGCGGACGAATGAATCTCTTCGATCGAATGCTGTGGGTGATCGCCTGGCGCAGCCTGATGCAGCACCGGCTCCGCACCGGGCTGCTCGGCGGGGCCATCGCCGGGGTGACGATGTTGCTGGTGACGTTGACCGGCACCTTCGTCGGCATTCGCACCACCCTGCTCGTCTCGGCCACCACGCTGATGAGCGGGCACGTCAACGTGTCGGGCTTCTACAAGGCCAGCGCCTCGGCCTCCGCGCCGGTGGTGACCAACTACAAGAAGGTGCGCGAGATCATCGGCAACGAGGTGCCAGAGCTCGACTACGTGGTCCAGCGTGGCCGCGGCTGGGCGAAGCTGGTGAGCGAGACGGGCGCGCAGCAGGTGGGCATCGGCGGCATCGACATCGCCAACGAGCCCGGCTTCCGCAAGGTGGTGCAGATCAAGGAGGGGAAGTTCGAGGATCTGAGCAAGCCCAACGCGATGCTGATCTTCGAGGCGCAGGCCAAGAAGCTGGGGGTGAAGGTCGGCGACACCATGACCATCGTCGCGCCCACCTTCCGCGGAACCAACAACACGCTCGATGTGCAGCTCGTCGCCATCGCCGCCGACATCGGCATGCTCTCGAGCTGGAACACCTTCATGAACGACCAGGGGCTCCGTCAGCTGTACCAGCTCAACGACGAGACCACCGGCGCGCTGCAGATCTACCTGAAGAACATCGACGACGTGAAGGTGGTGCAGGAACGGCTGCGCAAGGTGCTCACCGCCGGCGGCTTCACGTTGCTCGACCCCGACCCGCGGCCGTACTTCGCGAAGTTCGACTCGGTGAACCGCGAGAACTGGACCGGGCAGCGCCTCGACGTCACCAACTGGGAAGACGAGACCGCCTTCGTGCAGTGGATCGTCACCGCCCTCACGGTGCTGGCGACGATCGTCATCGCGGTGCTGATGGTGATCATCGCGGTGGGCATCATGAACGTGATGTGGATCAACATTCGCGAGCGAACCCGGGAGATCGGCACGCTGCGCGCGGTGGGCATGCAGCGCGGCTCGGTGCAGGCGATGTTCGTGGCCGAGGGCTCGTTGCTGGGCTTCCTGAGCACGACGCTGGGCGGGCTGCTGGGCGTGGTGCTCTCTTTGGCCCTGACCAGCGCGCACATCAAGCTGCCCCCGAGCTGGCAGTTCATCTTCTTCTCCGAGCGGCTGGTGATCTCGCCGACCGTCTTCTGGGTGCTGGCGAGCGTGGGGTTCATCACCACCGTCATCACGCTGATCTCGATCATTCCGTCCTACCTCGCCGCGCGGCTCAAGCCGATCACGGCGATGGCTCACGTGGGGTAACCGAACATGCGCACCGCGATTCTCCTGGCAGCAGTGGTCCTCGGCACCGTCGCTTCACCGGCCTTCGCCGAGATGTCGAAGGACGAGATGGCGAAGCTCCTCACCGAGCTCGACGATCGGCAACGCAACGGCGGCGACTACAAGGCGCTGGCGTACCTCGAGCAGAAGGAGAAGGACAAAGCCGACGTGGTGCGCGAGGTGATGATCTTCCGGCGCGACAGCGACGACAAGCTGATGCTGCTCTTCACCAAGCCCAAGAGCGAAGAGGGCAAGGGCTACCTCCGGCTCGACAAGAACCTGTGGAGCTACGACCCCGGCACCGGCAAGTGGGAACGCGCCACTGAGCGTGAGCGCATCGGCGGCACCAACTCGCGCCGCAGCGACTTCGACGAGTCGCGCCTGGCCGAGGAGTTCGAGCCGAAGTTCGTGGGGGAAGAGAAGCTCGGCAAGTTCGAGACGGTGTGCCTGGAGCTGACGGTCAAGCCGGGCGTCGACGTGGCGTACCCGGTGGTGAAGCTGTGGGTCGACAAGGTGAACCACAACATCCTCAAGCGGCAGGAGTTCGCGCTCTCCGGCCGCCTGATGCGCACCGCGTATTACCCGAAGTGGCAGAAGCTCTTCTCCGAGTCGAAGAAGTCGGAGGTGTGGTTCCCCGGTGAGATGCGCTTCTTCGACGAGGTCGAGAAGTCGAACTCGACGTTGGTGCTGATGAAGTCGGTCGATCTCTCGAACCTCGACCAGAACATGTTCACCAAGGCGTGGCTCGAGTCGAAGAGCCGCTGAGAGAGATGACCATGCGGCCCCTGCTCTTCGTGGCGGCGCTCGTGCCCGCGCTCGCCCTGGCTCAAGACCGCCCCTCGGAGGCGGATCTCTTCGGCAGCGACGCGCCCACCGCCGACGCCGGCACCTCGACGGGGCGTGACGAGGCGTCGATGTTCGGCGGCGAGGGGTCGCTGACCGAAACCCTGAGCAGCACCGGCGCGGCCGACGCGGGCAGCGATCGCGACTCGCAGCAGCTGGGCGCGGGCCCGGTGACGTCCAAGTTCGACACGGCGGAGGCGGTGTCGGACCCGCTGAAGATCGGCGGCAACCTGCTGATGAACGCGCAGGGCTACTTCCAGGAGACGCGGCCGTTCGCGAAGGGCGCGTTCTCGGCCCCGATGATCCTCGACGTGTACCTCGACGGACGCCCCAACGATCGGCTGCGCGCCTACGCGGTGGGCCGGCTGCAGTTCGACCCCACCCGCCCGACCGGCGACGGCTCGAGCACGACGACGACCACCACCGGCACCACCAGCACCCCGTCGTTGGTGGGCCTGACCGGCGCCACGCGCGCGAACCCGTCGGTGTTCCTCGATCAGCTCTGGCTGCGCTTCGACATCGCGCGCAAGGTGTACTTCACCGTGGGCCGGCAGAAGGTGCGCTGGGGCGTGTCGCGCATCTGGTACCCCACCGACTTCCTCAACTCGCAGCCGCGCGACGCGCTCAACCCGTTCGACGTGCGCCTGGGCGTCAACATGGTGAAGGTGCACGTGCCGGTCGAGTCGCTGGGCTGGAACTTCTACGCCTATGGCCTGCTCGACGCGGTCAACCTCACCTCGTCGGGCGTGAAGCTCGAGCAGCTCGGCGGCGCGCTGCGCGGGGAGTTCGTGCTCGGCCCTGCGGAGATCGGCATCGGCGGCGTCTGGCAGGACGGGCGCACCGGCCGCTACGCGGTGGACGTCAGCTCGTCGCTGGGGCCGTTCGACGTGTTCGCCGAGGCGGCCTTCCGCGACGCGTCGGACTTCCTGCTCTTCCGCTACCCGAGCGATCTCACGCAGGACAACTTCCTCTCGCGGCTCAACCAGATCGAGGCGTACCGGCCCAAGGGCGTGATGGTGCAGGTGTCGGGCGGCGCGACCTTTCAGTTCAACTACACCGACAAGAACTTCGCGATCCTCGGGGTCGAGTACTTCTACAACCCGGCCGGCTACGACGACCCGCGCGGCTACCAGGTCAAGACGTTCGCCCCCGCGCTGCTCAACCAGAAGGTCGACCCGATTCAGAACGTGGCGCTCTACGGCGGCAAGCACAACGTGGCGCTCACCCTCGCCTCGCCCGGCATTCCCGGCGCCGACTGGATCACCGTGTCGCTGTCGAACATCGTGATCATCAACGACCCCGCGGGCCTCACCCGCCTCGACGTGATCTTCCGAGTGCTGAACTTCCTCACCGTGCAGGCGTTCGGCTCGGTCTTCTACGGGCAGACCGGTGGCCAGCTCCGCTTCACGCTGACGCCCTCGGCGATCAACGACATCGCGCAGCTCTCGGAGCTGGGGAGCCCGGGCTCGGGTGACGGCGTGCGCAGCTCGCTCAGCTCGTTGCTGAATCCGGCGCTGGTGCAGGCGGGCGTGCTGCTGCGGCTGGCGATCTGAGCGACGGGGGCGTGCCCTTCCATCGCCGGTGGAGCCACAACCACTGGCCGGGGTGCGCGCGAATGTGCCCCTCGAGGATCGCGGTCAGCGCGGCGGTGTGAGCCTCGAGCTGAGCGTGGCGATCGCCCCCCTCGGGCAGGGGCACCGGGCCGTCGACCGACATGGTGAGCCGGCCGCCTTCACGCGCGGCGACCACCACGTAGACCGGCGCGCCCGAGCGCAGCGCGGCCATGGAGATCGCCGGAGTGGTGGAAGCGAGGCGCCCGAAGAAGGGCACCCACAGCGCCTCCGGGCCCGGCAGCGCCTGATCGATGAGCTGCACCACCGCCCGTCCGCGCTTGAGCGCCTTGAGCATGTTCCGCAGCGCGCCCCGCTGCAGGATCAGCTCGACCCCCGCGCGCTCGCGGCTCTTCACCAGCCACTCGTTGAAGGCGCCCGACAGCGGCCGCACCACCGCCGAGAAGACGTAGCCGCGCCGGGCCATGACCTCGGCGAAGAGCTCCCAGCTCCCGAGGTGGGCCGAGGCGATCAGCACCGGCTGGCGCGCGGCGAGCAGCACGTCGAGGCCCTTCCAGTCGGGCACGGTGACCGCGGCCTGCACTTCCGCGTCGGTGAGGAGATCGGACGTCACCGAGTCGAGCATCGCCAGCGCCATCGAGCGGTACGCGTCGCGGACGATGGCGTGGTGATCGGTGCGCTCGGGGAAGGCGCGGCGCACGTTGTCGAGGGCGACGGCGCGGCGGATGCGGAAGAACCAGGCGAACCAGCCCACGAAGGCGCCGAAGGCGTGGCGCAGCGGCCGGGGCAACGCGCGCAGCCCCCGCAGCGCCGAGCCCACTGCCAACCGCGCTGGGAGCGATGGTCGCTTCACCCCGTCCCCCGGGAAGTCACTCCATCGTGGGGTCGACCACGCTCTGGCGACACGCGGCGGCCCCGTCGGCGGCGTCTTTCACCTTGGCGTTCAACCCGAGCACCGCCTTGTAGATCGGCAGCGCCTGATCGCACTTGCCCCCGGCGCGCAGCGACTGAGCGGCCTTCAGCTTGGTGCGGATCTCTTCGATCTTCTCGAGCAGCCCCTTCGCCTCGGCGGCCGACGTCGAGTCGGGGGCCACCGACCGGAGGTAGGTCTCGGCCTCGTCGAGCTTGGCGACCTCGAACTCGGTCTTGCCCTTGCCGAGGCTCATGCGCGCGTTCTCTTCGCGCAACACTGCCATCGCCTGCGCGGCGGCGGTGTTGTCGACCGGCGGGGGCGTGGGCTCGGTGGGCTGCTTCGGCGCCGGCTCGGTCTTCACCACCGGCGGCTCGACGGGCTTCTCGGCGGGGCGGCTGACGACGACGGCCACCGCGGCCAGCAGCACCACCACCACGCCGACCAGCGCATAGATCGGCGCCAACGACTTCTTCGGGAGGCTGGGCTGCGAGGCGTCGGCGAGCTCGGTCGAGTTGCCCACGCGGCCGTCGAGCGGGGCCTTGCCGAGGTCGAGGGGCTGGGTGAGCGGCACCGGCTTTCGCTCGACGGCGGGGGTCTCTCCGGTGCGCAGCAGGGTGCGCTCGGTCGAGCCGGCGTCGGGCAGCGTACCGGGCGACGCGACGCCCGAGAGGTTCGAGCCAGGCACCGGGGTCGCCATCGGCCGCGCGCCGACGTTGGTGTTGGTGCGCTGGAGCGGGGGCAGCGCGAGCTGCGCCTGCGTGGGGATGGCCTGCGAGAGCGCGCTGGCGAAGGCCACCATGTCGGGCCAACGATCGTCGATGCGCTTGGCGCAGGCGCGCTGCAGCACCGCCTCGAGATCGGGGTAGTCGAGGTCGGGCGCGTGGGTGATCAGCGCGGGGAGCGGCTCGACCACCTGCTTGCGGAGGATCTCGGTGATGGTGGTGCCGTCGATCGGCTGGCGGCCGGTGAGCGCCTCGTAGAGGCAGATGCCCAGCGAGTAGATGTCGGCGCGGAGATCGACCTCTTTGCCTTCGACCTGCTCGGGTGACATGTACCGCGGCGTACCGGCGATGGCGCCGGCGACGGTGAGCTTGGTGCCCGCGTCCATCAAGCGCGCGATGCCGAAGTCGAGCACCTTGGCGTGCACCCCGCGGATGCCGCGGCGGATCATGATGTTCTCGGGCTTGAGGTCGCGGTGGATGACGCCCTTCTCGTGCGCGTTGGCGAGCACGTCGGCGACCTGCAGCACCACCTCGATGGCCTCGATCAGCGGCAGCCGGCCCTGCTCGGCGATGATCTTCTTGAGATCGACGCCCTCGCAGTACTCCATGGCGATGAAGAGGTTGCCTTCTTCGTCCTGCCCGAAGTCGTGCAGCGCCACGGCGTTGGGGTGCGCCACGCGCGCGTACGACTTGGCCTCGTTCAGGAAGCGGCGGGCGATCTCCGCGTCGGTCGAGAACTCCGACTTGAGGAACTTGAGGGCAACGCGGTGGCCGATGCCGAGCTGCTCGGCGAGGTACACGGCGCCCATGCCGCCCTGCCCCAGCTTGCGGATGATCTTGAACTTGCCCTTGATGACCCGGTCCACCATGCGATCGGTGGAAGGCGCGAGGCGGATCGTCTCGGACGTGCCGCACTGGGGGCACTTGCCGCCCCAGCTCGAGTGCTCAGCGCCGCAACCCTGACAAATGAACACGGCCACTGATGGATCTCCTGTCCGACGACGCCGGGGTCACTTCTCCGGCGGGTAGCGGGTGCTGAAGAGGAGCTTCTCGAGCTCCGCCGCGCCGGTGTCGGGAGAATCACCCAGGGCCATCGAGGCGCGCAACACGGCCGTCCGCGGATCGTCCTTCAGCTCGGCGTCGAGCGTCTTGAGGGCCTGAGCCCGCTCGCCGGCCTGCACCAGCGCCAGAGCCTTGAAGAAGGCGTATTCCTTGTTGGCGGGGTCGCTCTTCGCGGCTTCGGAGAAGTGCGCCTCGGCCCGCTTCCACGCCTTGTCGTTGAGCTCGGCGAGCCCGTCGAGGAAGGCGGTGCGACCCTTGGCGTCGGCCGAGGTGGCGCCGACTTCCTGCGCGACCTGGTACAGCGGGCGCGCGCTGCGGAGCACCTCGGGGGCGAGCTTCTCGCCGGCGAGCGCGCGCCGGTGGATCGACTCCGCCTCGGAGGTGGCGGCGGCGCCCAGCTTCTGGGCCATCTCGCCCAGCTCGGGGCCGAGGAAGCCGTCGTGCACCAACGTGCGCAGCGTCTCTGACGCCGAGGCCGGTCCGAGCAGCGTCTTCGCGTCGAGCGCCGAGAAGAAGGTGGCGCGGAGATCGACGAAGGCCTTGGTGGGGTCTTCCGGCGCCTTCTTCATCGCCTTGAGCTGGCGCTCGCACTGATCGCTCTCGGCCGCGGCCTTCTTGCGATCGGGGCTGTCAGGCACGGCCTTGAGGTACACCCGGTACGCGTAGCAGGACCACACGAGCTGCTTGGCGAGCAGCTGGGCGCGCGCGAGCTGCACGTAGGTCTGCGGCGTGGCGGGGTTGGCGCGGGTGGCCTTGAGGAACTGGTCGGCCGCCTTCGCGTACTGCTTCTTGTTGAAGAGCTTGCTGCCCTCGGACACGAAGGTGTCGGCGTTGCCGACGCTGGTGCCGACGAGCGGGTCGACCGCGGCGAAGGCCACGCTCGAGACGAGGAGCCCGACGAGGAGGGTCTCAGAACGCATAGCCGAACCCCAGGTTGCCGCCGACGCTGTCCGTGGAGCCGACGGTGGTGCCGTACGTCTTGCCGCTGTCGCTGGCGCCGCCTTCCGCGCCTTCGCCCCACAGGTACAGCGTGTAGTTGCCCTGCAGGTGCAGGAAGAAGCCGTCGGCGATGAAGAAGCGCACGTTGAGGCGGAAGCCCGCGAGCAGCTGCAGCGGGACGAAGCCGTCTTTGTAGAACACCGTGCCCGCGCCGTAGTCGTTGCCGGTGATCTGGCCCGAGCGGAACTCGAGGCCGGCCTGCAGCCCGAGCTGGAAGCGCCAGAACGCGAGGCGGAACTGCGGCTGGAGCGCGCGCACCACGATGAGGTTCATGCGCACGTTGTTGATCGCCTCGGGGCCACACATGCCCAGCGACGCCTCGCACGACTTGCCGGGCTGGAAGCCGACGTTCATCGGCGCGTCGTCGACGTTGGTCAGGTACGTGAGCCCGAAGACGGTGACGCCGAAGTACTTGCCGAAGGTGCCGTACTCCGCGCTGGCGCCGATGAGGGCGGGCGGCGCGCTGAAGAAGCTGGTGGTGCGGCCGAAGCCACCGGTGTCGAAGCGGCGCGAGACGAAGGTGCGGCTGGTGAGGCTCGCGGTCTCGAACGACACGTGGAAGTACGAGCGGCGCTCGTAGATCAGGTCGGCAGGGGTGGAAGGCTTCGGCGGCGGAGGCGGATCGTTGCGCACCACCACGGCGATCTGGTCCTTGCCCTGCGCGTCCTTCACCACCACCACGTCCTGCTTCAGCGCCGCGGGCGTGCCGGGCACGGGCTCGAGCGTCTTGTCGAGCGAGTACTGCTGATCAGCCTTCACCGAGACGGTCTGCTCGAAGGCCTTGTGGTTCTCGGCGGTGAGGCGAATGGTGTGTTCGCCCGGCGCGATGCCGCGATCGACCTTGTCCTTGGCGACGATGGTGCCGTCGATGGCGATGTCGGTGCCCGGCGGCGACGCGGTGATCACGATGCGCGCGGCGACCTTCTCGAGCGACTTCTCGAGGCTGGCGCTCCCGCGAATGGGGATGACGAGCGTCTCTTCGATCGGCTGGTGGAGCTTGAGATCGAGGCGGATGACGCGCTCACCCGGCAGCACCTGGGTGTTGAGCGGCGTGACGCCGACCTTCACGTCGTCGACGTAGACGATCGCGCCCGGCGGGGTCGACTTCACCTCGAGCGTGGAGGCGGCGGGCACCACCTTCGCCACCGCGCCGAGCAGCGCCTTTTCGAGGTTGGCGTTGGTGGCGCTCGCGGGGTTCACCTTGCCGCTCTTCGGCTCATAGGCCACCACACGGTACTTGAAGCCCGCCTCGTCCTGCCCGCCCTGAATCAGCACGATGCGCTCGAAGCCGAGGTCGGCGACGAAGGGATCGATGGGGTCGCTGCAGCGCGACTCGAGCGTGAAGCACGGCAGCTCGGTGGGCGCGCGGCCTTTGAGCGCCGCGGCGAGCTCCTTGCGACCGATGACCGCGTCTTGCCGCGCGTCGCCGGGCATCAACTTGTCGAGCGCCTTCTCGGTGCGCTCGACCAGCGTCTCCTGGCCCGGGTACAGCGGGCGAACCAGCCACAGCGTCTTGTCAGCCCAGGCAGGCGACGCCCCCATGAAGAGGGTCACCGCCAACACCAGCGCCGCCCGGTAGTGTGTCCGCAAGTCCATGGTTTCCTTCAGCTCCTACCGTGTGCTCCCCCGGGAGGCCACATATTCCTCGAGCTCTTCCAGGGTCGTCGGCCAGTCTTCTTTGAGCAAACGGGAGAGGGAGCGGTCGGCCAACAGCTTGCCCCCCGTCTGGCACCGCGCACAGTAGTTGGTCTCGTTGTCGGCGTGCACGATTCGTTGCACCGGCGAGCCACAAACCGGACAGGGCTGCTTGTGTTTTCCGTGGACCGCCATCTCGGGACGGAAGGCGGTGACCTTCTCGGGCCAGCCGTCGCCGACCTCCTGCTTGAGCCGCTCGGCCCACTCGCGCAGCACGCTGAGCGTGGCCTCGTAGAGCCGGGAGATCTCCTCGCCAGTCATGGCTTTGGTGAGCTTCACCGGTGAGAGCTTCGCGCGGTGGAGGATCTCGTCGGAGTACGCGTTGCCGATGCCCGAGAAGAGGCGCGGATCGGTGAGCGTGCGCTTGAGGGTGTGGTTCTCGAGGCGCACCCGCGCGGCGAAGTCGTCGAGGTGGGCGGTCATCACCTCGAGGCCGCCGCGATCGAAGGTGCGCAGCGACGCCTCGCCCGACGCCACGTGCACGCTGGCCCGCTTCTTCGTGGAGACCTCGGTCAACAGCAGCGTGCCGTCGGGGAAGTCGAAGGCCGCGAGCCCCGCCCTGCCCGGCAGCTTCGCGTCGGCCGGCTTCCACTGGAGCCGCCCGGCGATCATCAGGTGAATGATGATGAACAGCTCGCCCTCGAGCTCGAACACCAGGCGCTTGCCGATGCGGCGCACGGCCACCACCTTGCGCCCCCAGGTCCCGGCGAGCGGCGGCTCCACGGTGCGCAACACGAAGGGGCTGCCCAGGCGGACGCGCTGGAGCGGCTGGCCGACGATGCGGGGCGTGAGCGCCGAGAGGTAGAGCTCGAGGTCCGGGAACTCAGGCACCGCGCTACTTTGGCACGAAGTGCTCGACGAGTGCGTCGGCCCACGCGGCGTAGGCCCGCGCGTCGGGGTGCAGTCCGTCGGGCGAGAGCCAGCCCCGGCGCGCCTGCTCGACGAACGCAGGGAAGAGATCGACGTAGCTCGCGCCGGCGGCCTTCGCCTCTTCCGCGAGCACCGCGTTGTACACCTCGATGCGCGCGCGCAACGCGGCAGGTTCGCCGAAGCCCTCCGCCACCGGCGACTGCGACCAGTCGGGCTGCGGCAACACGAAGGTGCGCGCGACGCCCGCGGTCTTGATCGCCTTGAAGATGCGCTTCAGGTTCGCGCGGTACGCCTGCACGTCATCGCCGCGCACCAGGTCGTTCGCGCCGATCGCCAGCGACACGGTGTCGGGCTTGAAGCGGGTGAGTGCCTCGAGCTCCCGATCGATCACCTCCTGCGTCGAGTAGCCGTTGACCGCGACGTTCTCGAGCCGCACCTCGACGCCCTTCTTCACCAGCGCGCGCTTGAGCTGCGACGGAAACGAGAGCTCCGGAGGGCCGCCGGTGCCGCAGGTGAAGCTGTCTCCAAGCGCCAGGTAGCGGAGGGTCTTTTGCCCCTGGGCCAGCCCGGGCATCGACATTAAGAGGAGCAGGAACAAAGCTGGCCGTGCGGACATCAAGGAGGTGCTCATGCGGTGGCCTCAGGCGCTGATGATCGGGTCGTTGCTTGCCGCGTTCCACCCCGGCCTCGCCGAGGCGCGCTTCGGCAAAGCCGGCAGCGGAGGCAGCACGGGTGGCGGCGGGCGCTCATCGGGTTCGTCGGGCGGTACGCACCGCGCGGTCCCGGTGGATTCACGCGGCTCGTCGAGCGGGTCGAGCGGCGGGTCGTCGTCGTCGGGCTCGAGCTTCTCGACCTTCCGGTACCGTTCGGGGCTCGGCTACTACAGCGGCGCCTTCGTGCCGTTCTACGGCTACGGCTACCGCGCGCCCGGCCTGTACTACCCGACCGCGAGCATCAACGATCCCATCGAGGTCGAAGAGACGTCGGGCACCACGCGCACCACCTTCAACGCCGACGTGATGTTCTTCGTCGCCAACGCCAACCAGGGCTTCGCGCTGGGGCTCAACGGCAGCTTCGAGGGCGATCGCTGGGGCTTCAACGGCTCGGCGCAGAACCTGTCGGTGAAGACCGACGACGGCTCGCCGGGCATGGACAACCTCCAGCAGGTCAACGCGCACCTGACCTTCGCCTTCTTGACCGGCGAGCGGGGCCGCGCGCGTCTGGAGGCCGGCCTCGACGTGGTCTTCGCGCCGAGCGCCATCTTCCTCGCGCCGACCGCGGGTCTGTCGGGCACGGTGTGGTTGCTCGGGCCGCTGGCCTTCGAGGCGAGCCTCTACGGCTCGGTGTATCCGTTCTGGCAAGTCGACGGCCGCGCGGCGGTGGTGCTGGGGCTCGGCGCGGTCGGCTTCAAGCTCGGCTGGCGCACGCAGCTGCTCGACGACCAGGGCGCCGTCGATGGCGTGGTGCACCGCGACATCTTCATGGGCCCCTACGCCAGCGTCGGCTTCGCGTTCTGATCAGCGCGCCCAGTTGGGCACCGGCCGGCCGATGTTGTGGCCCACCGACGTGAGGTGGATGTCGCCGCGGCTGCCAACGAGCCCGTCACCGCCGCGGAAGTACTCGGCCACCTGCGCCTTCGCGACGGGGGTGGCGAGCCGATCACCGATGGCGATGGCGTGGATGTGCGGCGAGAAGGTGTCGTTGACGCCGCGCCGCCAGGCCGCGAAGCCCGCCATGCGCATCGCCTTCACCACCTTGTCCGCGGTGGCCGACGAGTAGTTGCGAATGCTGACGTCGAGCGCACCGCCGCCGTCGTGCGTGCCCGCGCTGGCCGCGACGCCGCTGCTGAAGCTGCCCTGGGCGAACGAGAGCGTGCCGGCCACGCCGAGCTTGTGCATGTACGACTCGGCGCGCTGGATCATCACGCGGGTGCGCACGTCGACCTTCACGCCGCGGAAGGTGACGACGCGGTAGTCGTTGGGCGGGGGCGCGACGTTCTGCCAGCTCGGCGTCGGCGCGGGGGGCAGCGCGGCGACCCGCTTCGCCAGCTCGGCCTGCACGCGCGCGCCGGCGTTGCCGTCGACCCGAACGCCGATCTTCTTCTCGAAGGCCATGACCGCGGCGCGGGTGATGGGGCCGAAGAAGCCGGTGGGCGCCTGGTGGAAGAAGCCGAGCCGCTGCAGCTGCGCCTGGAGCTTCGTCACCCGCGCGCCCGTCATGCCTTCCTTGAGCACCACCGACGGGGTGGCCGCCTTCGCGATCGCCGCGCGCGTCACCGGGTCGGCGATGCCGTCAGCACGAAGCCCGTGGCTGCGCTCGAAGGCCGCGACCGCGCCCTTGGTGATGGGGCCGTAGTAGCCGGTGGTGGGGCCGTTGAAGGTGCCGACCTTGTCCAGCTGCTGCTGGAGCTGCTTCACGGCCGCGCTACGCATTCCCTCACGCAGAGTCGAGATGGTCATGCAGGGTTGTCGAACCCTCTGCCTCGAGAATCTCCCGTGGGGGCTGTCAGCGCTGTTTCCAATTCGCCGGCATTTCCGGCGGCCTTTTCAGGCCGGCACCGAGAGGCCGACGCGCTGGGCGAGCTCCGGGCGGCGCAGCTTCCAGATCACTCCGTCGATCCAATAGTGCGAGAGCGTCAGGCTGACCCAGATGATCCCCGCCCAGGTGTAGAAGCTCCACGGCGTCACCAGCGAGAGCGCGAAGATCACCACGTACACCGCGCCGGCCAGCGACATCAGCAGCGCCCAGTAGAGGAAGCCGCGCGTCCACCCCGGCTGCGAGAGCCACGAGATCAGCCGCGCGTCGGCATCGACGCCCTTCTTCCAGGCGTTGAGGTTGTAGTGCCGGATCATCCCCAGGTACTGAAAACCGTGCCACGCGGCCGCCGCGGCAAAGGCCGACGTGTCGTCGCTCTTGATGAGCTGGAAGGGCACGAAGAAGCCGAGGAACGAGCAGCCGATGAAGGCCAGCCGCAGCCACGCCGCCTTCGCGTGGGGCGCGTGACGCTCGCGCACTCGAGTCACCAGCAGCACGCCCAGCAGCAGCCCGATCGGCGCGAGCAGCCCCATCACCAGCGCGTACGGCAACGTCGGGTACAGCACCTCGACGCCGAACAGCACGCGCGGGCCGGTGTACAGGCGGTGCGCGACGCAGAACAAGACGATGAGCAGCAGCAGCGGCCGCTCGAGCTTCATCGCGGGGGAAGTGAGCGCCTCACCCGACTTGCGCTGGTAGATGCGCAAGATCCCCCAGTTCTGCGCCACGAAGTGCCAGGTGGCCCAATAGAGGATGATCGAGTTGAGCAGGCGGGGCCCCAGCGCCTCGAGCTTCCAGTTCACCAGCAACACGCCGACGAAGATCAGCAGCGGCATGCCGACGGTGGCCATCGGGCGCGAGCGCCATTCCTTCGGGTCGAAGTACACGCGCGTCCACGTCGAGACGAGGTGCGGACCGTTCGACGCCACCGCGACCGTCGCGAGGATGGTGTAGCCGTCGACCTTCAGCACCGACGAGGCGAACCAGGCGATCAACACCACCCCGGCCGACGCGAAGAAGAAGAGGAAGTCCTTCAGCGGGCTGATGATCGCCAGCGACGGGGCGGCAGAGTTGCTGCTCATGGGCACGCGCATATACCGCCCTCGCGCGCGGGGAGGTATGGGCGGTGCCATGAAGCCGCCCCGCCTCGTCTTCCTGCGACCCCGCAACGCCGACAACCTCGGCGCCATCGCGCGCGCGATGAAGAACTTCGGTCTGAGTGACTGGGTGGTGGTCTCACCCAACCCGCAGCTCCTCGAGGCGCCGGGAATGAACCGGCTGGCGGTGAAGTCGGGCGAGCTGCTCGAGACGGTGCGGCGGGTGGACACGCTGGCCGAGGCGATCGCCGACTGCACGTGGGTGGTGGGCACCACCATGCGGCTGATCGACGGGCGGCGGCGGTTGACCCCGCGCGAGCTGGCCGACACGGTGGCCACGCGCAACGACGACACCTGGGCGCTGGTCTTCGGCGACGAGCGCAATGGGCTGGTGAACGAAGACGTCGAGCAGTGCCACGCGCTGTCGTTCATTCCTTCTTCCGACGAGCAGCCCTCGCTCAACCTCGCGCAGGCGGTGGTGGTGTACGGCTACGAGCTGGCGATGGGGCGCCGCGGCACGGTGGAGGCTCCGGGGCCGGCGCTGGCGGACGACGCGCTGGTGCGGCAGGTGCGCGAGTCGCTGCAGCTCGGGCTCGCGGCTTCGGGCTTCCTGCGCACCGAGACCGACGGCCGGCACGCGGTGGACGACCTGATGGCCTCGCTGATGCGCGGGCGGCTGACGAAGAAGGAAGCCGGGCTGTGGATCGCCGCGTGGCGGGTGATCGGCAAGAAGCCGCGCGCTGCGGGGGGTGGCGAGGTGCCGTGAGCCCATGACTGGGGCACAGTGGCCGTCGTGCTGAGTTCGGGTGACGAGCAGACCGGCTTCGAGCTCGCGGCGCCGCCGGTGCCGGGGCACCTCGCGCCCTTCGTGACCTCGTGGACGGGCTATCGGGAGTGGAGCGCGAGGCCCGTGCGGCGCGTGGAGTACCCCACCGGCCGCGCGGTGCTGATCTTCGAGTTCGGGCCGGCCCTCGCGGTCGGAAGGCACGGCGCGCCGCTGGCCCAGCCCGGCGGGTTCTTCGCGGGCATCGACGACGCCCCATCGATCACCGAGTTCCGCCGCGAGCAGGCGGGGGTGCAGGTGAACCTCACGGTGGCTGGCGCGCTGGCGTTCGGGGGCGCGCCGCTCGCCCGGGAGGTCGTCGCGCTGGAGCACCTCGGGCTGCGGCGCAGCGTCGGTGACGAGCTGGCCTCGGCGGCGTCGTGGCCTGAACGCTTCGCCCTGGTCGAGGCGCGGCTGCAGGACCGGTTCGCCGTCGCCCGCGCCCCGTCGGCGCTGCTGAGCTGGGCGGTGCAGCGCATCGACGCCTGCCACGGCAGGCTGCGGGTCGACGGCCTCGCCCGGGAGGCAGGCTTCAGCCGGAAGCACCTCCACGCGAGGTTCCGCGACGAGCTCGGGCTGTCCCCCAAGCGCTACGCAGACGTGCGCCGCTTCGCGCGGGTGCTGGCGCGGCTGCGCGCCGACGCGCGGGCCGACCTCGCGACGTTGGCGCTCGAGCTGGGGTTCGCCGACCAGCCGCACCTCGCGCGCGAAGTGCGGCGCTTCACCGGCGGCACCACCCGCACGCTCGGCGTCGCGCTCGACGACCCCCTGGCGCGCGCCGTCACCGCTGTGCAGGGGTGAGGTGGGTGAGCACGCAGCGCCACACGCCATCGAGCCGCTGGTAGACATCGGTGATCCACTCGTCGGCCGACAGCGGCGCGCCCCGAAAGGTGCCGGTGTTCTGGCCGCGCCCCGTCACGTACGCGACGTCGCCCATGACCTTCGCGCACACGGCCTGCTTACGCATGGTGGCGTGGGTGAGCGCGCCAGATTCGATCACCCCGAGGATCGTCGCGCGGCTCAGCGGCCCCGACTCCGGCGTGACGAGCACCCAGTCGTCGCTGATGCAGGCGGCGATCTGCTCGACGTCGTTGGAGATCATCGCCGCGTTGAAGGCGTCTTCGAGCGCGAGCAGGAACGGAGGGAGCAGCTCAGTCATCGTCAATGCTCCTCGGGCGGTGCGTCGTTCCGGGGCATGGCGTCACGTAGATCGCGGTGAAGGCCTCGAGCACGTTCGCGGTGTGCGGCACGCCGGCGGGGTTGATGATCGCCTCCTTCGGCCCCACGACCGAGCGCACGCGCTTCCCGTCGGCCAGCTCCTGAATGAACTCGGCGCGCCCGGAGATCACGATCACCAGCTCGTCACCGGCGGGGTGGGTCTCCCACGAGGGCCAGTGCTCGGTCGAGGTGCCCAGGCTCACGAGCCGGCCGGGCGCTGCGTGGGTGCAGTGCGCGGCGATGTACGAGTCGTAGTCGTGGTCGAAGCCCGGCAAGGGCACCACACCGACGTGTGAGTCCAGGTGGACGGCGTCTCTTTCCAGGCGAAGTGGGTCGGTCATCCGGCTGGTCGTACGCGGGCGCGCACGAAGCGTCTTGAAGGAATGTCACCCCCGACGTGAGCCGCGTATTGTGACGGCCGTGTCACGACGTCTCGCCCTCCTGACCTTCCTCGCGTTCTCGAGCTGCACCTGCGGCGTCATTCCCGGTGACGATGGGGGAACCGGCGGCGGTGGCGGAGGCGGCGGTGAAGTCGACGCGGGACCTCCCAGCGGCCGCTGTGAGATCGACCTCGAGCCGTTCGTCAGCGGCACCGGCGCGGTGAGTGCGCGGCGCATCGAGAGCCCCAGCCAGCTCCTCGCGGGGCCCAACGCGCACGGCAAGGTCGGCGACTACCTGCTGAGCAACGAGAAGATCCGCGTGGTGGTGCAGGCCGAGGGGCGCGCCTTCGGCCCCCTGCCCTACGGCGGCACGATCATCGACGCCGATCTCGCGGGCGCCGGGCCGGGCAACGATCAGTTCGGAGAGATCGGCCTGCTCTACAACTTCGGCCGCACGGTGAAGCCCGATCAATACGAGGTGCTGTCCGACGGGGCCGACGGCGGCGCGGGCGTCGTGGCCATCTCCGGTGACGACGTCGCCAACGACTACCTCTCGATCCGCAACAAGCTGGCCGAGTCGCTGGGCCGCGTGCCCTACGCCGACCCCTACGTCGCGATGCCGCTGCGCATCACCAACTACTTCGTGCTCAACCCCGGTGAGCAGCGGGTGAAGATGATCACCGCGTTCTGCAGCACCGAGCCGCGCACGTACACCGCGCTGGCGGTGGGCGATCTCACCGACCCCGGCTACGTGCTCGAGTTCTTCAACCCGCGCGCGTGCACTGACGGCTTCGGCTTCGGCGGCGTCTGCTTCTCGCTCGATCAGATGACCTGGTACGGCTACCAGGGCGACGGGGTGGCGTACGGCTACTCGCCCTGGCGCGCGGGCAGCCCGCTGATCCCCGAAGGGCAGAACGCGACGCTCTCGGTGGCCGGCATCACCGGCACGATCATCGGCGCCAACGGGCTCCTCGGCCTGGGGAGCTGGGTGCAGGAGAGCCGCGACGTGCCCCGCGACGGAGAGCTGCGCATCCCTCCGAAGGGCTTCAGCGTGATCGCCCGTGACTTCTGGGTGGCGAAAGATCTGGGGCAGATCTCGAACCTCATCGAGACCACCCGCGCGCCGCTGACCAACACCGCGCTGGGCACCTTCACCGGCACGGTGCGCAAGGCCGGGCAGCCGGTCGAGCAGGCGCGCGTGGTGTTCGAGGGCCCCAACGGGCGCGCGGTGTTCTTCACCGACGCCAGCGGGCAGTTCAGCGGCACGCTCCCGCAGCGCAGCTACCAGGTGTCGGCGTGGAAAGAAGGCCACGCCCCGAGCGCGAAGCAGGCGCTCACCCTGGGCATCACGCCCTCGACGCTCTCGCTGGCCCTCGACCCGCCGCGCCGCCTCACCGTCACCGTGCGCGAGGCCAACGGCGGCCCGATGCCCGCGAAGGTGACGGTGCTGTGCCCCAACGGTCCGTGCCCGGTGCCGCAGAAGCAGCTGGTGCTCTATTCCGACACCACCAAGGACCCCATTCCCGACAACATCGCCTTCATCGGTTGGGTGGGCCCGAGCGGCACCGCCAGCTTCGAGCTGCCGGCCGGCCAGTACCTCGCGCTGGTCAGCCGCGGCCCCGAATATTCGGTGCACCCCAACACGTACCCCACGAGCCCGGGCGAGGCGATCGACCTGCGCACCGCCGACGCCACGGTGAGCGCGGTGCTGGCGCGCGTGCTCGACACCACGGGGTGGATGAGCGCCGACTTCCACGTGCACGCGGTCAACAGCCCCGACTCGATCGTCGACAACGCGCGGCGCGCGCTCACCTTCGCCGGCGACGGGCTCGACGTGATCGTCAGCACCGATCACGACGCCATCACCGACTTCGGCCCGGTGATCGCCCAGACCGGCCTCTCGCCCTTCCTCGCGTCGGTGATCGGCGAGGAGGTCAGCCCGATGGAGTGGGGCCACTACAACCTGTTCCCCCTGCCGCTCGACGCGAACAACCGCACCAACGGCGGCGCGCTCGACTGGGCCGGCGGTGACGGGCCCACGCTGTCGGTCGCAGAGATCTTCGCGGCCGGCCGCCGCCTCGGCGCGCGCACGGTGCAGGTCAACCACGCCCGCGGCTCGCTCGGCGGCTTCAGCGCGCTGCGCGTCGACACCGACACCCTCGCCACCCACGTGGACCCGGCGACGCTGCGCATGGCGCCGCAGCCGGGCGCGACGGCCGACGACACGAAGCTGCTCAGCGACGACTTCGACGCCTTCGAGATCTTGAACCCCGGCGACGATCACTTCGACGCCACCACCACGCTCGCGCGCGCGAAGTTCAACGACTGGTTCACCCTGCTCTCGCGCGGCGTGCTGGTGGCGGGCACCGGCGTGTCCGACACGCACTACGCGCTGCTGGCCACCGGCTGGCGCACGTGGGTCGACGTCGGCGTCGACGCGGCCCCGCTGGTGAACCCGGTGCTGATCAGCGATCGGCTCAACGCGCTGCGCGCCATCACCTCCAACGGCCCCTTCGTCACGGTGAAGGCGTACCGGGTGGACAGCGGCGGGGCGATGGTCACCGCGCCGGTCAGCATCGGCGGCACCGTGCCCCCCGACCCGCGCGACCTCGGGGTGACCGTCGACGTGCAGGTGCCCGAGTACCTCGACGTGACGAAGGTCGAGCTGTACCTCCACGTGCCCGGTGACGACGGCGCCTGTCCGCTCGACCCGATGAGCCCGCGGGCGCGCACCACCCGCGTGTCGTGCAACGGGGTGACGAACTCGAACTGGCCGGCCAGCGGCATCAGCGCCTCGCAGGTGGTCTCGCTCAGCGCGGCCGATCGCGAGCTGGTCACCACCGACGGCGCCCAGCAGTTCTACCGCTACCGCAAGGTGGTGAACTTCAGGCTGCCCGCGCCGGGCACCGACAACTGGCTGGTGGCGATGGTGTACGGCTCGCGCTCGCTGGCCCCGGTGCTCTACCCCTACCCGGGCACGGGCACGACCAACGCCCCCTTTGCGTTCACCAACCCGATCCTCATCGACGCCGACGGCAACGGCTACGACCACCCGCCCTTCATGCGCGTGCAGGGCAAGACGCAGCCGGCGCCCGAGCCGGTTCCGCCCCGCCTGCCGCTGACGCCGGCCGAGCAGTTGAAGCGATGGGGCGCAGCCTTCGACACGCACTGACGCGCCTCGTGCTATGCGCGCGCTCGTGACGGGGACACGCTCCATCGACCAGATGGTCGAAGCGGCCATCTGGATGATGGTCCAGGGAGATCGTGCGGGCGCTGAAGAGCTGCTCGCGCAGGTGCTCCGCATCGACCCCACACACGAGCGGGCGCGGCAGGCGATGAAGTCGACCGGGGCCCAGACCAGCCCCGGCACCGAGATGCCGAAGGCGCCGCTTCCCCAGCAGACGCAGCCGGCGATCCCCCCGGGCACCATTCGCATCTCTGAGGCGACGCCGCTCGAGCCGGTGCCGGCGCTGCAGCGCGAGGTGCCGCCGGGGCTCACCCGCCGCACCACGCTGTCGGGCACCGGTGGTGACGCGCTGTCGGTCGAGGTGCCGCCCGGCAAAGACATCCCCTTCGTCTCATCGCCCAGCGCGATCGAGGCGGACAAGCCCACGCTGCGGGTCTCGGCCAGCGACTTCAAGCGCGAGGAGCGCACCGATCGGCACCTGACGCTCGTGCCGCCCGACATCTCGCAGCCCACGCCGCCGCCGCTCGACGCGGGGGAAGCGCCGCGCACCGGAACGCAGCCCTCGCTCGGCCGCTCGTGGTCGCTCGAGGTGCTCACCGGCCCGCACACCGGCACCAGCCTCCCGGTGGCCCGGCGCCCGATGTTGATCGGCAAGGGGCTGGGGGTGCTCGACGTCGAAGAAGATCTCTTCATGTCGCACGCCCACGCCTCGTTCTTCCAGCGCGGCGGCGAGCTGTGGATCTCCGACGGCGGGAGCGCCTCGGGCACGTGGATCAGCATCGACGGCCCGCAGCGCATCAACCCCGGCGACTCGTTCTCGGTGGGCCTGCAGCGCCTGAAGTACCTCGGGCCGCTCGACACCTCGCCCATCGAAGCCCCGTGGCCCTACGGCGCGCCCCGCCCGGCGGCGTCGTGGCGGCTCGAGCACGTGCTGGTCGGCGCCCGCCCCGGTCGCACCTGGGTGCTGCGCGGCATGGTGACCATCGGCCGCGAGGGCACCACGCTGCGCTTCGGCGACGACGACACGATGGCCCTGGTGCACTGCGAGCTGCGCCCGGCCGGCGCGGCGCTGGAGCTGATCGATCGTTCGGCCCGCGTGGGCACCTTCGTGGCGCTGCCGTCCGGCGGTGAACGGCGCGTGCTCGAGGGCCAGCGGGTGCGGCTGGGGAGCACGGTCTTCCGCGTCACGGCGCGATGATTCCTTGCGCGGGGCCCGTGGGCTGTGTCACACGCCCCGCCAGCAGTAACTCTCGGAAGGAGGTGACACATGACCACCATCAAGCTCAAGGACGGCGAGTCCATCGAGGGGGCCCTCAAGCGTTTCAAGAAGGCCACTGAGAAGGCCGGCATCCTTTCCGAGATCCGCAAGCGCGAGCACTACGAGAAGCCTTCCGTGAAGAAGAAGAAGAAGGCCATCGCGGCGAAGAAGCGCGCGGTGAAGAAGAACCGCCGTTCGTACTGATCGCCGCTGCGGTCAGGAGCCTCCGGAGGTTGGCGACGATGCCAACCTCCGGTTTCGTTTTACGGAGTCACCAGCCCGAAAGGACGAACCCCATGGCAACCGTACGTGAGCGCCTCGACGCAGATCTGAAGGACGCGATGCGCGCGAAGGACGAGGTGAAGCTGACCACGATCCGCGCCATCAAGAGCGCCATCAAGTACAAGGAAGTCGAGAGCACGAACAAGGTGCTCGACGACGCCGGCATCCTCGCGGTCCTCACCACCGAGGTGAAGAAGCGCCGCGACGCCGCCGCCGAGTACAAGGCCGCCAACCGCGCCGATCTCGCCGAGAAGGAAGAGAAGGAGATCGTCGTGCTCCAGACCTACCTGCCCGCGCAGTTGTCCGCCGAGCAGCTCGCCGCCGAGATCGCCAAGGCGATCACCGAGGCCGGCGCCAAGTCGGCGAAAGATCTCGGCGCGGTGATGAAGATCGTCACCCCCCGCCTCAAGGGTCAGGCCGAGGGCAAGGCGATCAACGACGAGGTGCGGCTGCAGCTGAGCAAGCTGGGCTGACCTGGCTGGTTAGATCTGAGACTCGATGCTCATCCCCGACTCGAAAATCCAGGAGGTGCGCGAGCGCGTCGACATGATCGCGCTCGTCCAGCGCCACGGGGTCGAGCTCAAGAAGTCGGGTCGCAGCTACAAGGGCTTGTGTCCGTTTCACGGCGAGAAGTCGCCGTCGTTCTACGTGTGGCCCGATGAGAAGCGCTTCAAGTGCTTCGGCTGTCAGGCCGGCGGCGACGCCATCAGCTTCGTGCAGCGGTTGATGGGCAAGACCTTCGTCGACACGGTGCGCGATCTGGCCAAAGAGCTGGGCATCGACATCGAGGCGGCCGTCGACCCGGGCATGCGCGAGAAGCAGCAGGTCAAAGACGCGACCGACTTCGCCGCGCAGCACTACATCGAGAAGCTGTGGGACCCGGTGATCGGCCGGCACGCGCGCGACTACCTCCACTCGCGCGGGCTGACCGACGATCTGATCCGCTCGTTCGGGCTGGGCTGGGCCCCGCTGGCGTGGACCGAGCTGGCCGATCAGCTCCGCGAGCGCGGGCTGCTGGCCTTCGGTGAGAAGGCGGGCCTGGTGGCCCCCCGCCAGCGCGGCGACGGGTACTACGACATGTTCCGCGGGCGGGTGATCATCCCCATCCGCTCCCCCGAGGGGCGCACCATCGCCTTCGGCGGGCGGCTGCTCGAGGGCGACGACGGGCCGAAGTACCTGAACTCCAAGGAGAACCGGCTCTACAACAAGTCGGAGATCCTCTACGCCACCGACCAGGCGCGCGACGACATCCGCAAGAAGAAGTCGGCGGTGCTGTGCGAGGGCTACTTCGACGCCATCGGCATGCACCAGGCGGGCGTGAAGAACGCGGTGGCGCTGTGCTCGACGGCGCTGACGCCGGGCCACCTGGCGCTGCTCCACCGGCTCGAGGCGAAGGAGCTGGTGCTGCTGCTCGACGGCGACGAGGCCGGGCGCAAGGCGGTCGAGCGGCTGGCGGGCGCGCTGCTGGCCGGCGGCGTCAACTCGAAGGTGGCGGTGCTGCCCGAGGGCGAAGACCCCGACACCTATGCGCGGAAGATCGGCGCCGAGGCGATGCAGAAGATGGTGCAGGAGGCCCGGCCGCTGACCGCCCACCTGTTCGAGTCGCTGCTCCCGGCGGGGGTGCAGGCGGAGTTCGAAGAGAAGATGGCCGCCCTCGACCGCTTCCGGCCGATCGCCGCCCAGGTGCCGGTGGGCCTGACCCGCAGCGCCCTCTTCGGGGCCATGTCGAAGCACTTCGGCCTGCCCGCCTCCGAGCTGGAGACCGCGCTGCGCAGCAAGGCCCCGCCCCCGGTGAAGGCGGTGCCCAAGCCGAAGAGCAACGAGCCGCCGCCCGATCAGAACGAGGCCACCTGGGTCGCCTGCGTGCTCAAGCACCGCAAGCTGCTCGAGACCGACGTGCACAAGGTGGCCTATGAGCTGAAACACATGGGATTGCGGACACTTATCGCCGCCATCCAGTCGGGCCACAGCGCCGAAGACGCGCTCTACGAGGCGTCGGACGTGGTCAAGGCCCAGCTGACGAAGTCGAGAGACCTGTTGCCCGCCGATGAAGACGCCCTGAAGCGGGGCTTCGAGTCGGTGTCGGCGCGCATCAAGTTGAGGGCGGTGGAAGACCGCCTGCAGATCATCGCTCGGTTGGTCGCCAATACGCCTGGCGGCACGACCGAGTTGACCCAGGAATCGAGGGATCTCCTGACTGAACAGGGTGCCCTGATGGTCCTGAAGCAGAAGCTGAAGTCACAAAAATGAAGTGACAGGCGTTCATTGATACACGCCCGGCAATTGAGCTAAGGGCGGCCGGTTCAGTACCACGACGTTTCCTGTCGGAGATCCCTCGCATGGCGACGAAGCAAACCTCCTCCTCCCCCAAGGCGAAGAAGGACCTCGAGAAGAAGAAGAAGGTCGAGGACAAGGCCAAGGACAAGGAGAAGAAGCGCAACCGCGAGGCCAAGGCCGCCGCGGCCGCGCACGCAGCACAGTCGGCTGACGCCACGGCCCTCGCCAAGGAGAAGCTCAAGAAGCGCGGCAAGGGCGCGACCGAGGTCGAAGACGACGAGGTCGAAGAGCAGGCCATCGAGATGATGGGCGGCGCCGAGGTCGACGCCGACGCGCAGAAAGATCAGGACGAAGTCGAGCCGATCGGCGAGCGCAAGGAGGTCCAGGACCTCATCGCTCAGGGCAAGCAGAAGGGCTTCGTCACCTTCGACGAGGTCAACGAGGCGCTGCCCGGCGGTGACGCGGTCTCGACCGAACAGATCGACGACGTGATGTCGATGTTCGGCGACAACGACATCGAGGTCGTCGACGCGCAGAAGAACTCGGAAGGCACGGTCGAGGTCAAGCCGACGGTCGCCGCCGAAGAAGACGCCGCCGAAGAGGAAGAGGACGACGAGGACGACGAGGAGAAGCCGGCCGCCGCCGCTGCCCCCGGTTCCGCCGCCACGCCGGCCACCAAGGAAGACGCCAACACCAAGTCGAACGACCCGGTGCGCCTCTACCTGCGCAAGATGGGCTCGGTCTCGCTGCTCACGCGTGAAGGCGAAGTCGAGATCGCCAAGCGCATCGAGGACGGCGAGAAGGACGTGATGCGCGCCCTGCTGGACTGCAAGGTCGCCGTCAACGAGATGCTGGAGATCGGCCCCAAGCTGAAGACCGGCAAGCTGCGCGTGCGCGAGGTGTTCAAGGACGCCCCCGAAGAGCCGCAGCGTGAGGAAGAGGAAGAGAGCGAGTTCGAGCCCGAGGCGGAAGCCGAAGGCGACGGCCCGAAGGAGATCCAGCTCAACGCCTCCGAGCTCAACCGCATCGAGAACCTCTGCAAGCAGCTCGACAAGCTCAAGAAGCTCTACAAGGACGTGGAGGACACCTTCGAGGACCTCAACGGCCGCAAGAAGCTCTCGGAGGTCAAGCGCAAGGAGCTCAAGCAGGACGACAAGGAGCTCCGCGAGAAGATGATGGAGCAGGTCGAGGAGATGCGCCTCTCCAAGAAGGCCGTCGACCGCATCGTCCAGAGCGTCAAGAGCATGATCGACACCGTCGATCGCGCCGAAGAGGAGCTCCGCGATCTCGAGCGTCAGTACGGCATCCCGCTCAACGATCTGAAGGTCGGCCTCAAGGAAGCCGTGGGCAACCCCCAGGCGGCCAAGCGGCTGCAGCGCCGGCTCAACATCACCGAAGAGCACATGGAGTCGCTCGATCGCGACGTCCGCACCTCACTGCGCCGCATCAAGAAGGTCGAAGAAGACGCGGGCATGGAGCTCGAGCTGCTGCGCACCAAGTTCGAGGCGATCCGCGTCGGTGAGCGGCGCGCCGAGCGGGCCAAGAGCGAGCTGGTCGAGGCCAACCTCCGCCTCGTGGTGTCGATCGCCAAGAAGTACACCAACCGCGGCCTGCAGTTCCTCGACCTGATCCAGGAAGGCAACATCGGCCTGATGAAGGCCGTCGACAAGTTCGAGTACAAGCGCGGCTACAAGTTCTCGACCTACGCCACGTGGTGGATCCGTCAGGCCATCACCCGCGCCATCGCCGATCAGGCCCGCACCATCCGCATCCCGGTGCACATGATCGAGACGATCAACAAGCTGATCCGCACCTCGCGCTACCTGGTGCAGGAGATCGGTCGCGAGCCGACGCCGGAAGAGATCGCCGAGAAGATGGAGCTCCCGCTCGACAAGGTCCGCAAGGTCTTGAAGATCGCCAAGGAGCCCATCTCGCTCGAGACGCCGATCGGTGAAGAGGAAGACTCGCACCTCGGCGACTTCATCGAAGACAAGGCGCACGTGAAGCCCGACGAGGCGGTCATCAACATGAACCTCGCCGAGCAGACGCGGAAGGTCCTCGCCACGCTCACGCCGCGTGAAGAGAAGGTGCTGCGCATGCGCTTCGGCATCGGCGAGAAGAGCGACCACACCCTCGAAGAAGTCGGTCAGGACTTCGAGGTCACCCGTGAGCGCATCCGTCAGATCGAAGCGAAGGCGCTGCGCAAGCTGCGGCACCCGTCGCGCAGCAAGCGCCTGCGCAGCTTCGTCGAAGGTCAGTAACTGGACCGGGTCGAGTGAGGGGAATCGGTTCCCCTCACTCCCCTTTGCATCACTTCCCGCTCTGCACCTGCGCCTTGAAGCTCGCGTGGCACGCCACGCAGTGGGTGATGAGCGTCTGGAACTTCTCGACGCTGGCGTTCATGTCGTTGGCCTTGCCGGCGTCAGAGAGCTCCTGCGAGGTCTTCTTGAGCAGGTCCTGCAGCTCGAAGAAGCGCTCGGGCAGCTTCGCCGACTGACCCATGCTGCGGTCGAGGCGCGGGGCGTTGGCGAGGCCCTGGGCCAGGCGCTGCACCTCGCTGAGCTTCGCGGTGGCGACGGCGATGGTGAGATCGCGCATCTCCTTGTTGTGGCCCTTCATCTTCCCCTTGAGGAAGAGGCGGGTCTCATCGGCCAGCACCTGGGGCTCGAGCTTCTTCGCGGCGTCTTTGGTGGCTTTGTCGGGGAAGATGCTGCCCTGCGCGAAGGCCGGGGCAGCGAACACGGCGGCGAGCAGAAGGAGGGTTCGCATACCCCCTACCTAGTGCACTGCACGTGCCCCATCGAAGCTTTCTCAACGACTTGGCTCGAGCTCGGCGACGGGTGCAGCCGTTGCGGGCCGCGCCGCCACCAGCCGCTGACACCTCAGAATCACGTGCTCCGAGAGGCGCTTCGCTGCGTCCTGCACCAGCTCGTGGTGCAGCCGCTGAAGGCGGTTTTCCACCGCCGGCGGAGCGGAGATCGCCTCGCCCCTCACCCGCTCGTAGATGGTGAAGAGGATGGTGCCGGTCTTCACGTCGAAGAGCGTCGCCTCGAGCACCCCGGCCGACTCGATGGTGGTGCCCGGTAGGAACAGCGCGCCCACCAGGGTGACGAAGCCCGCCGCGAAGCCGTTGGCGCGCGTCGAGTCGGTGAAGCGGTGGCGGTAGAGCAGCACGTATTCAGTGCGGTAGCGCGCGGCGAGCTCACGCAGGCCCGCGGTGCCTGAGGTGATCGGCCACTCGCTGGAGAGCTCCGAGGCGAGCTCGAACAGCCCGCTGCCCTCGAGGGCGTCGGTGAGCGTCGCGGGCGCGGCTTCCACCGGCACGTCGTCGTCGGGCGCGTAGCCGTTGCGCACCGGCAGCACGCCGATGCGCGCGTGCGCTTCGAGGAAGACCGGCGCCGAGAGGATCTGCCGTAGCTCGGCCTCACCGACCGAGAGGCGATCGCGGCTGAAGTGGTTCTCTTCGAGCACCGGGGCTGGCGCGAGCTCGGCCATCGACGGCCGGTGGGCCGCGCACCCCGAGACGACGACGAGCAGCACGACTGCGGACCAACGCATGGGTGTTCCTCCTGGAGCGGACTGACGGCACGATGCGCCCGCCCCGCCGCCGCTGCTGCACGCGGGCCTCACCCCTTCTTCATGGTTTCTTCATGGGCACCTCGAGATCGATGACGCCGTGGCTGCAGGCGGTGGAACGCGCGGTGAAGTCGATCCCCCGGGGCGAGACGGCGAGCTACGCGCGGGTGGCGCTGATGGCGGGCAAGCCGGGCGCGGCCCGGGCGGTGGTGCGCGCGCTGCACAGCCTCGAGGGCATCCCGTGGTGGCGGGTGGTCCGCAGCGACGGCACCCTGGCCCCGGCGGTGAAGGCCGAGCAGGCGAAGAAGCTCGCCGCGGAAGGCGTCACCCTGCCCCGCGCCGGCCCGCGAAAAAAGCGCACCCGGTCGCCTTGACAGGTTTTTCGGCTGCCTTATCCGAGCGGCCATGCCGAACTCGATGATTCGAATCGAGGGGCTGACCAAGCGTTACGGGCCGACCGAAGCGCTCAAGAGCCTCTCTTTTGACGTCCCTCGGGGACAGGTCGTCGGTTTCCTCGGGCCCAATGGCGCGGGGAAGTCGACCACGATGCGCATTCTCGCGGGGTACCTCACCCCTACCAGCGGCAAGGCCTTCGTCGGAGACGTCGACGTGGTGGCCGAGCCGGTGCGCGCGCGGCGGTTGATCGGGTACCTGCCTGAGAACAACCCACTCTACGAAGAGATGATGGTCGTCGACTTCTTGCGCTTCGTGGCGGAGGCGCGGGGCGTCGAGAAGTCGGTGCGCAGCGCCCGCATCAAGAGCGCCGTCGAGCGCTGCGGGCTCGGCGCGGTGATCGGCAAGGACATCGGCCAGCTCTCGAAGGGCTACCGGCAGCGCGTGGGGCTGGCGCAGGCGATCCTCCACGAGCCCGACCTGCTGATCCTCGACGAGCCGACCACCGGCCTCGACCCCAACCAGATCGTCGAGATCCGCAGCCTCATCAAGGAGCTGGGCCGCGAGAAGACGGTGATCCTCTCGACGCACGTGCTGTCGGAAGTGCAGAGCACCTGCTCGCGCGTGTTGATCATCAACGGCGGCCAACTGGTGGCCGACGACTCGCCCGAGCACCTCACCTCGGGTGGCGGTGAAGGAGCGCTGCACCTCGTGCTCGGGAGCCGCACCGGGCCGCTGCTGCCCGAGGCCGCCGAGACGGTGCTGCGCGCGGTGCCGGGCGTCACCTCGATCGAGCGCGCCGACGGCGACGGCCTGGGCACGGTGGGCTTCCGCGTGCGCTTCGGCGCCGAAGACCCGCGCCGCGCACTGTTCGACGCGGTGGTGAAACACGATCTGGTGGTGCTCGAGCTGCGCCGCACGCAGGCCAGCCTCGAGGACACGTTCCGCAAGCTGACGGGCTCGAGCGAGCCCAGGAAGGCGGCCTGAGATGGAAAGCACGCTCGCCATCGCGCGCCGCGAGTTCCGCACCTTCTTCGCGTCGCCCATCGCCTACATCGTGCTCGGCGGGTTCCTGCTGCTCGCCGGGTGGCTCTACTTCTCGACGTTGTTCCTCGCCGGCCAGGCCTCGCTGCGCGGCTTCTTCGGCGTGGTGCCGGTGCTCTTCGTGGTGCTGGTGCCGTCGATCACCATGCGCGCGCTCGCCGAGGAGCGGAAGAGCGGCACCCTCGAGCTGCTGCTCACCTTCCCCATGGAGGACTGGCAGATCGTCGCCGGCAAGTTCCTCGCGTCGCTGGCGATGGTGGCCGTCGGCCTCGCGTGGACCGCGCCGTACGCGCTCTCGGTCGCGGCGTTGACCGGCCCGGGCGCCGGCTTCGACTGGGGCCCGGTCTTCACCGGCTACCTCGGGCTGCTGCTGCTCGCCTCGAGCTTCATCGGGCTGGGCCTGTGGGGCAGCGCGCTGTCGAAGAACCAGATCGTCGGCTTCATCGTCGGCCTGGTGTTGTGCTTCGCCTTCGCCTTCATCGACAAGTTCGCGGCGCTGCTGCCCGAGAAGCTGGGCCAGGCCGTCGAGTACCTGTCGGTCGACTACCACTTCGACAACATCGCCCGCGGGGTGATCGACACGCGCGATCTCGTCTTCTACGTGTCGCTGACCGCGGTGGGCCTGCTCTTGACGACGAGGACGCTCTCGTCGGCGCGCCAGTGAGGAACCAGCACCCATGAAACTGCAACACGGCCTCTTCCTGACCGCGGTGATCGGCAGCCTCGTGCTGGTCAACCTGCTCGGCCTGCGCCTGTTCGGCCGCCTCGACGTGACGCGCGATCACGCCTACACGCTGGCCGCCGCGACGCGCGAGACGATGGGCGCGCTCGACGAGCCGGTGACCGTCACCGCCTACTTCACCGACAACCTCCCCGCGCCGTACTCGAGCAACGCCCGCTACGTCAGGGATCTGCTCGAGGAGTTCCGCGCCGCCTCGAAGGGCAAGCTGGCCTTCGAGTTCATCGACCCCGCGGCGCAGGAGACCGCCGCCGACAAGGAACAGAAGCGCGAGGTGAAGCAGGACATCTTCGGCCGCCGCTTCCGCGAGCCCACCTCGGTGGAGAAGGAGCTCACCGCCGCCGGCGTGCAGCCCGTCGAGATCCGCGTCATCGAAGACGATCAGCAGCAGACCAAGCGCGCGTACATGGGCATCGTCATCAAGCACCAGGAGAAGAAGGAAGTGATCCCCGTGGTGCAGACGGTGCAGGGCCTCGAGTACGACCTGACGTCACTGATCCGCAAGATGACGCGGCCGCGCATGCCGGTGATCGGCGTGCTGCAGGGGCACCAGGAACCCGCGCTGCGCGAGAAGCTGCAGTTCCTCACCTCCGCGCTGTCGCAGACCTACGAGGTGCGGCCGGTCGAGCTGGGCCAGGCCGAGCGCTTCGACGTGGCCCTCGACGCGCTGCTGATCATCGGGCCGAAGACGGCGCTCTCACCGGCCGAGGTGAAGGCGGTCGACCAGTTCCTGATGGAGGGCAAGTCGGTGGCGATGTTCCTCGACTCGCTGCAGGTCGATCTCCAGCGCTTCAACCCCACCGAGGCGACCCACGGGCTGGGTGAGCTGCTCTCGGCGTCCGGCGTGACCGTCGGCGATCGGCTGGTGGCTGACGTGACGTCGGCCAACATCAACATCAGCGAGCAGCGCGGCTACATGCTGGTGCAGATGCCGGTGCCCTACCCGTTCCTGCCGGTGGTGAAGCGGCTGGAAGGCGACAGCCCGATCAGCAAGGGCCTGGGCGAGGTGCTGTTCCCCTTCGCCAACGAGGTGAGCGTCACGCCGGCCGACGGGGTGCAGGCCACGGTGCTGGCGCGCTCGTCGAACAAGAGCTGGCTGGAGAACAAGCCGGCGAACGTCGACCCGCGGCGCGACTGGCGGTCCGAGTCGCCCACCCTCACCGGCCCCCACGGGCTGATGGTGCAGCTCAGCGGCAAGCTCAAGAGCAAGTACGCCGCCGAGTCGTCCCCCGGCGCGACCCCGCTGCTGACCGAGAGCAAGGGCGAGGCGCGGCTGATCGTCGTCGGCACCTCCGCGATCCTCCAGGACGAGTTCGTCGGCCAGAGCCGCGGCAACCAGGCGCTGCTGCTCAACGTCGCCGACTGGCTGGTGCTCGACCCCGCGCTGCTGGCGATGCGCACCCGCGGCCTGCAGCTGGCGACGCTCCAATCGGAGCTGTCCGACGGCACGCGCAACGCGGTGAAGTTCGGCAACGCGCTGGGGCTGCCGCTGCTCCTCGCGCTCTTCGGGCTCGTGCGCTGGCGCATGCGGGAAGCGCGGCGCGCGACCGTCACCGTCTGATCGATCTGGAGTCACGCATGAAGACCTCGACCCTCATCGCCGTGGCGGTGTTCGCCGTGCTCGGCCTCGCGTACTTCGCGACGCGGGAGCCGCAGGTGACCGTCGGCGTGCACAAGCTCACCTTCGCGCCGCTCAGCGCCGACGCGATCACCCGGGTGGAGCTCAACGGCCTGGTGCTGCGCGCGCAAGACGGCGCGTGGACCGTGGCCAGCGCGAGCGCCCCCGAGAAGCAGTTCGCCGCCGACGAGAACCTGGTCAAGGCGCTGCGCGAGTCACTGGCCGGGCTGAAGGCCGACGACTTCGTCACCGAGAAGCCCGAGAAGCACGCCGAGCTGGAGCTCGACGCCAGCAAGGGCTTGAGCGTCAAGGCGAGCACCAGCGCCGGCGTGGTGCGCGACGTGGTGCTGGGCAAGACGTCGAAGAGCGGCGGCGCGTATCTCCGCGAGGCCCAGCGCAACGAGGTGTTCGTCACCACCGGTGCGCTGCCGGTCGAGGCGCGGCGCACGCTCTCGCAGTGGCGGAAGAAGAGCGTGGTGGCGCTGAAGACCGACGAGGTGGTGAAGGTGCAGCTCGCGCCGGCGGCGGGCACGCCCTTCACGCTGCAGTCGGACGCTGGGGCCTGGAAGCTCGTCGAGACGCAACCGAGCGACTACCGCTTCGACGCCGCGGCCGCGCTCCGGCTGGTCGGCCAGCTCGCCACTCTCAGTGCGCAAGACTTCGCCGCCGGCGAGCCCTCCGAGGCGGTGACGCACACGCTGATCGCCGAGCTCAAGGACGGCCGCTCGCTCACCGTGCGCGCCTACGCCAGGCGCAGCGACGGTCTGCGGCCGGTGCGCGTCGACGGAGATCCGCAGACGTACCTCGTGGCGGACTGGCAGGCCGAGCAGGTCTTCCAGGACCTCGACGGGCTGCGCGATCTGCGGCTGCTCCGCTTCGAGCCGGGGCAGGTGCAGCGGTTGACGCTCACCGCCGCGGGACAGCGGACGGTGGTCGCGAAGGATGGCGAGAGCTGGAAGGTGGTCGAGCCGAAGACGCTGCCCGCGGGGTTCGACTTCGACCCGCAGCAGGTGACGTCGGTGCTGCTGCGCCTGTCGAACCTGCGCGCCACGCGGGTGGTGCGCGACGTACCCGACGCGAAGGCCAACCTCCGCCCGGTGCTGGAGCTGACGCGCACCGGCGCGCCGCCGCTGACGCTGCGCTTCGGCGCCGAGACCTCTGCACCCGGCACGCTGTACGCGCGCGGCGACGACGGACTGACCTACGCGGTGAGCGCGAGCGAGAAGACGACCCTCGAGGGCGGCCTGCAGCTCTTCAAGCGGCCGCCGCCTCGCCCGAGCTTCGGAGGGGCGCAGGGGCTCGACCAACTGCCTCCGGAGATCCGCGCGCAGATCGAAGCGCAGCTGCGTCAGCGCAATTGAGTCGTTGTTCGGATCAGCCCGCGCTGGTACCGGCGTGTCCATCCCGCAGTAAGGAAAGACACGAGGTACCGACATGGCTTCAACGACGCTGACGCTGACAGAGAAGAACTTCGACGCGCAGGTTCAGAAGGGCGGCATTCTGTTCATCGACTTCTGGGCCGACTGGTGTGCGCCCTGCAAGTCGTTCGCGCCGATCTACGAGGGCGCGGCGAAGAAGCACGGCGACATCGTCTTCGGCAAGCTCGACGTCGACGCGCAGGAAGGCCTCGCCGACGACTTCGACATTCAGGGCATCCCCACGCTGATCGCCATTCGCGACGGGGTGGTGGTGGCGCGTGAAGAAGGTGCGCTGCCGGCGAAGGTGCTCGAGGAGGTCGTCAGCGGCGTGCGCGCGCTCGACATGGACTTCGTGCGCGCCGAGCTCGAGGCGGAAGAGAAGAAGGCCGCAGCGCCGAAGAAGGCGAAGACGAAGCCCGCGGCGAAGGCCGTCACGCCGAAGGCGAAGAAGCCGGCGCCGAAGAAGAAGCCGGTCGCGAAGAAGCCGGTGAAGAAGGCCGCGAAGCGCTGAACACGAAGTCGCCGAGCGGCTCCCACAGGGTCTTCCGGAACTCTTCCCGGAAGAACCCGAAGTGGCCGACGGCGCCGACCCCCAGCTCGCGTGGCGCGAGGTGCCGTCGCTCGAGCTGCGCCGCGGTGAACAGGGCGTGCAGCGCGTCGACGGCCGGCTTCGGCGCGTACGCGTCGTCGGTGAAGCTGAACGCGCGCAGCGGCACGTCGAGCCGCGCGAAGCCCTCGGGGCTGACGCCGTGGTCGAGGAAGAAGCCCGGGCTGCGGCACCACCGGGCCCATTCCAGCGCGACCTCCCGCGGGAGATCGGCGCCGATGCCCAACTGCCCGGGGAAGTAGCCGAGGGCCCTGGTGACGCCGGGCATCAGCCCGTACCACAGCCCCGCCATCGCCCACTTCTGCGGGGCGGGCCACAGGTGCCACGAGCCGAACTGGCTGCCCACGGTGACCGCGCGCGCGAGCAGGTGGTTGTGCGCCGCCTGCCCGAGGAGCTGCCCGCCGACGCTGTGCCCGAGGGCCACCAGCGGCCGGCCCGCGAACTCGCGCTGCACGAACTGCAGCACCCCGTCGAAGTCGGCGCGGCCCCAGTCGCGCATCGTGCCCTCGAAGCCCTGGAGCCGATGTGGACGGGACTCGCCGATGCCGCGGTAGTCGTAGGTCACCACCGTCGCGCCCTGATCGGCGGCCCACTCGGCGAAGCGCACGTAGTACCGCTGGCGCACGCCGGTCGCGCCGTTGATCACCAGCACCGGGCCGGTCTTCTGGGCGCCGATCACCCGGCCTCCGAGGGCGTAGCCATCACCGGCGGTGATGCGAAGGGTCTCGGGCATGAGCAAAGTCTCCACCGGAGACATTACGGAGCCCTTCGCCCCGGCGCAAGCCCGGGTAGAGTCGCGCCCATGGATCTCGTCGGAGCGCTCGGTGCCCAGTTGAAGCTCGACGAACCCGCGGCGGCGAGCCTGGCGGGCGGGCTGCTGCTGTTGGTGGAAGACCTGGTGCGCGAGCGGGTCGGGGTGGCGGCCAGCGCGCAGTTGCGAGCGGCGATCCCCGAGCTGGCCGAGTGGCAGAACACCGCGCCCACCATCGCCCCCGGCGCCTTGACCCTCGACACCCTGCCCCCGCCCGCCGCGCCCGGCGACGAGGGCGAGTTCGCCGCGGTGCTCTCGCGCGTCGGGCTCGAGGCGGGCAAGACGGCGCTGGCCACCACGCTGCTCGAGCAGTTCCTCTCGCGGCGGCTCGACTCGGCGGCGCTCAACGCCGTCGTCGCGGCCATTCCCCTGTTCGACTAGGCGTGGCCGCGATGAAGCCCAGGCGGCCGACGAGCCGACGCGCAGCCCCCCCGGCACCGCGAGACCGCATCCTCGCCGCGGCGCTCGAGGTGTTCGCCGCGCGCGGGGTGGGCGCCAGCAGCGTGCAAGACGTCGCCGACGCGGCGGGCATGAGCAAGCAGGCGCTGATGCACCACTTCCCCACCAAAGACCGGCTCCGCGAGGGCGTGTTCGGCCTGCTCGCCCAACAACTGCGGGAGCAGCTGCCCGCCGCCGCGTCCGAGCTGGTGAGCCGCTCGCACGATCGGTACCGCACCCTGATCGAGGTGGTGCTGCGGCGCTTCACCGAAAACCGGGAATTGGCCCGCTTCCTCGTCTTCGAGCTGCTCGAGCGCCCCGAGGCCGTCTCGGCGTGGCTGCGCGAAGAGGCGGCCCCCTGGCTGGGCCTGGTGCACGGCGTCGTCGAGCAGTCGAAGGACACCCCCGCCGGCTTCGACACCGCGCAGCACCTCACCGTGCTCGGCACGCTGATGCTGGCCCAGAGCGCCCTCATTCCCCGCGACGACCCGCGCTGGCGCAGCAAGTTCGAGCGCGCCGTGCTGCGGACGATGCTCCTCGGCAGCCACCTCAGCGCCGACTGAACGCCCGGCGTTCGACTTGCCAATTGGCAAGTCAGTCCTTACCGTGCGGCAAGCCACTGGAGCCGCCATGACCGCCACTACCGCCGCGTCGAACAGCCTCACCTCCCCCTCCAGCCAGCCGCCGCCGGGACCGCGCGGGTGGCCGTTGGTGGGGCACCTGCCGCAGGTGACCCGGGAAGGGCTGCTGCCGTTCATGGCGCGCACCTGGCGCACCTGGGGCGACGTCTTCGCGCTCGACGTCGGGTTCCACGCGGTCGTCGTGGCGCACCCGGAGGGCATCAAACGAATCCTCGCGGGCAACGCGAAGAACTACATCAAGGGCGTCACCTACGACGGCGTGCGGAAGGTGATCGGCAACGGCGTGCTGGCACTGGAAGGCGACGCCTGGAAGAAGCGCCGCGCCCTGCTGCAGCCCGCCTTCCACCGCGCGGCGCTCGGCAAGCTCACCGAGGCGATGGTCGACAGCGGCGCCCGGCACTTCGACGCGCTGCTCGCCGCCAACCGGGGCGCGGCCTTCACCCTCGACGCCCACCGCGACATGGTGAAGCTGACGCTCGACGTGGTGGTCGCCGCGCTCTTCGGCCGCGAGCTGGTGGGCGCCGCCGACCTCTCGTACGAGGCGCTGGGCGCGGCCCTCGAGCTGGTCGGCGAGCAGGGCAACGGCGTGGTGCTGCCCTCGTGGGTGCCGACGCCCAGCAACCGCAAGTTCCACCGCACGATGAAGGAAGTGGACGCCGCGGTCTTCAAGGTGATCGAAGCGGGCCGCAAGCGCGACGGCACCGACGGCACCCTGCTGTCGATGCTGATGGGCAGCCGCGACGCCGACACCGGGGAGCCGTTGAGCGATCGCGATCTCCGCGACGAGGTCTTCACCATGTTCGTCGCCGGCCACGAGACGACGGCGCTGACGCTCACGTGGATGTTCACGCTCCTCGACGGCCGCGACGACGTGTTGAGCGCGATGCGCGAGGAGGTCGATCGCGTGCTGGGCGATCGCGACCCCACCTTCGAAGACGTGCCGAAGCTGGTGTACCTGCGCCAGGTGGTCGACGAGACGCTGCGGCTGCGCGGGCCGGTGGCGATGAACGCGCGCAACGCGGTCGACGACGACGAGGTGCTGGGCTTCCGCATCAAGAAGGGCGACGTGGTGATGCCGTTCTTCTACGGCGCGCACCGGCACCCCGACTTCTGGGAAGACCCCGAGCGGTTCGACCCGGCCCGCTTCGCGCCCGAGCACGCGCAGAAGCGCCACCTGTGGAGCTACGTGCCCTTCTCGAACGGCCAGCGGCGCTGCATCGGCGACACCTTCTCGCTCGTCGAGACGGTGGTGCTGCTCGCGCAGCTGCTGCGGCGCTTCGAGCTGACCATCGCCCCCGGGCAGGACCAGGTGAAGCCGGTGGCGATCGTCACGGTGCGGCCCGATCGCCCGGTCCACATCACGCTCAAGGCGCGCGTCAGGAGCTGAGCCCCGGTTCCTGATCTTCGAGCACCTTCACCGCCGCGCGCAGCACGTCGACGTAGCTGACGATGCCGGCGAGGTGACTGTCGGCGTCGACCACCGGCACCGCGCCGATGCGGTTCTCCGACATGATGTCGACGATCTCCGCGACCTCGGTGGTGGGTGACACCACGTGGAGATCGGCGCTCATCACCTGACTCACCGGCCCGCGCATCGACTGGTGCGAGCGGCGCAACCGCTGCAGGTCGCGATCGCTCAACATGCCGACCAGCTCACTGTGCTCGTCCACCACCGGCAGGTGCCGCACGTCGAGCTCGTCGAGGGTGCGCAACGCCTCGCGGACACTCGCGGTCTGGCGAATGCTGACGACCTGACTGGTCATGATGTCCATCGCTGTGGCCATGGGACGCTCCGGGCTCGAGGAAGCCCTGAGCGGCTGCAATTCACAGACCCTGCCCGGGCGAGGGCCTGGGCGGGCGAGGTCCATCATCTTGAAGGACCCCGAGGGAGTGACAAGGTGGGCGGCAGATGAAGACCCTGTGGCTGTGGATCGTTCGGGTGGTGCGCTTCGCGGCGCGGGTCGTGAGTGCGTTCCTGAACAACCGCGGCATCCTCCTCGCGGGGGGCGTGGGCTACAACGCGCTGCTCTCGCTCGTACCCTTCCTCACCGTCACCGTGGGCGCGCTGTCGCTGTTCTTCGATCACCAGCAGATCCTCGAGATGTTGCAGCCCGAGTTGAGGGTGCTGGTGCCCGAGAACACCGACGCGATCATCCAGGCGGCCGAGGCGTACTTTCAGCACCAGACGACCACGAGCGTGGTGAGCGTGGTGTTCCTGCTGTTCTTCAGCTCGATCGCCTTTCGCATGCTCGAGCAGGCGGTGGCGGCGATCTTCCACACCTCGAGCGGCGGGCTGCACCGACACTTCCTCGTCTCGGCGGTGTTGCCTTACACGTTCATGCTGCTGGCGATGGCGGCGCTGTTCTTCATGACGCTCATCACCTCGAGCCTCGACGCGCTGGGTGAAACGACGAAGGTGCTGGGGTTCACCGTCTCGATCGAACGCGGCACGAGCCTGCTGCTGCGGGCGGGCGGCGCGGTGGGGCTGGTGCTGCTCTTCGCGGCGATCTACCGCGTGCTGCCGCTGGTGAAGATCTCGTGGAACAAGGCGCTGGTGGGCGGGCTGTGCGCGGGGGCGCTGTGGCAGCTCGTCGGGCGCTTCATGGTCTACTACTTCGCGAACCTCTCGATGGTGAACGTGATCTACGGGTCGCTCGCCACGGTGGTGGTGATGCTGCTGTTCATGGAGATCGCGTTCGTGATCCTGCTGCTCGGCGCGCAGGTGATCGCCGAGCTGGTCGCGAGCGCGGCGGCCGGCGTCCCCTGGTGGGAAAAGCCGTCGCGTTAGAGCCCCGCAATGAACGGGGCGACGATCTGCCGCACGTACGGCTCGAGCAGCGCGCGCTTGAGCTTGATCCGCCGCGACAGGGTCAGCGACGCGAAGCCGTGGGCGAGGCTCCAGAAGGCGAAGACCAGCTCTCGACGAGGGCGCGCCTCGAAGCGGCCGGCGTCGATACCCGCGAGGATCTCGCTGTCGAGGATCTCGTAGGCCTGCTGCGCCACCTCTTCGAGCACCGGGAAGCGACCGTCTTCGTTGAGCCGTCGCCCGAACATGATGCGGTAGTGCGCGGGGTTGTCGATCGCGAAGGCGACGTAGGCGCAGGCCACCGCCTCGAGGCGCCGCTCGGGCCCGACGCGCTTGAGCGACGCCAGGCTGTCCTGCAGCGCGACGATCAACTGCCGGTAGCCCTGCTCAGCGACCGCCGCGAGCAACGCGGTGAGGTCCGCGAAGTGCCGATACACGGCGCGGTGATTCACGCCGACGCGGCGGCTCACCTCGCGCAGGGTGATCTGCTCGGAGTTCCCCTTGCTGATCAGCTCGATGGCCGCGGCCACCAGCGCGTTCGACAGATCGCCGTGGTGGTAGGTCTCGCGCTTCTTCCTGGGTCTCGGGGTGGGCACGGGTCGCACTGCTCATAGCGCAGGATTCCCGCCGCGCTCAGCACACCTTTCGCGCGGTCGAGGCGCGCCAGCTTGCTGACGCGGCTTCGCTGCGTGAATTGCGCGTTAGGCCTTGGGGACCATGCTGGTGGCACTCCTTGCGCTCTCGGTTCATGCAGCCCCCGTCACGCTTCGCATCGGCGACGTTCGCGCGCTCGGAGTGCAACGATCGATCGCCCTCGAGTGGGTCGATCGCGTCGCGCAGCAGCTCCAGCGCACCGGCGCCGTGCGCGTCGTGAAGAGCCAGGGCGACGGCGTGCTGCAGGCCGAGTTCTCGCACGACGAGCAGCAGTGGAAGTGCTCCATCGAGATCCGCCGCGCGCGCGAAGGCGTGCTGTGGGGCGAGACGCACGGGGTATTCGATTCAGAGAGCGCGGCGATCGAATGGCTCGAGGCGGCGGCGCTCGATCTCGAGGCCGACCTCAGCCCGACGCCGATCCCCCTCACGACGCAGGTGAACGACCCGAAGGACCCCGCGTGGGTGCGGGCGATGCCCGGCGTGGCCGGCGTCGCGATCGGCGCGGGCGCGGCGACGATGCTCATCCTCTCAGCCGTCGAGTCGGTGCGGCTGCGCACGGCGCACGATCTTCCGCAGGCGCAGGTCGACAGCATGACGCGCGAGCAGAAGACGCTGGAAGTGACCGGCGGCGTGATGGCCGGGGCCGCAGCCGTCGGAGTCGCCGCGTCGGTGCTGTGGTTCGGGGCGAGCCCGACCGTCGCCGTCTCGCCCAACCCCGGCGGGGCCAGCGTGAGTCTGTCGGGCAAGTTCTGAGCGCGGTCTGGTAGGGTGCGCCGCGTTCGTCGGTTGGTGCGAACGGGCTCATAGCTCAACGGTTAGAGCTGGCGGCTCATAACCGCTTGGTTCCAGGTTCGAATCCTGGTGGGCCCATTCACTATCCTCGGAGTCGTCTCCTCGTACCGGGAGTGCGAATGGCAGCCGTGGTGCTCAGCGATGAACCAACGCTGGCGATCTGGGAACTCCCCGGGCTGCTCGTCGTGCGCATGCGACGCGCGCCCAACGACGCCGAGTTCGCGAAGTGCCGCGAGTGCATCAAGACCATCGCAGCCCGGCAGCAGCACTTCAGCGTCCTGATCCACATTCCCATCTTCGACGGGCCGATCCGCGCCAGCCGGCAGGCGCAGGCCGACTTCGTCAGGAGCCTCAACGCGCTCGAGGGACAGCTCACCGGCACCTCCATCGCCATCACCGTGCAGGGCATGATGGGCACGATGCTGCGCCTCGCCGTCAACGGAGTGCTCCTGCTCGGCAAGCTGCACGCGCCCATTCAGCTCCACCCCACGCTGCGCGCCTCTGCCCAGTGGCTGCAGGCGCTCCCCAACCAGACCGTCGATCTCCGCGGCAACATGCACCTCGCCGACGAGATCGAGCGGTTGAAGTGACGCCCTGCTAGACGCCGCGCGCATGCATCGGGCCCTCGGACTGACCGACGACGACTGGCAGCGCGTGGGCCCGCGCTTCGAGACCGCCCTCGAGGAGGCACAGGCGCTCGGCGTCGATGACCCAGCCGCGCTGCTCCCGTCGATCCTCGAACGCCTGCCGTCGCCCTGCACCGCCGAAGCCCTCGAGGCCGTGAGCCTCACCGAGCTGCTGCTCGCCGCCGCCTGTGGCGCCCGCCAACCGCGCGCGCTCGAACACTTCGACGCCCGCTACCTGCGCCCCGTCGTCCAGCAGGTCGCGCGCCGGCACCCGCACCTCGAGGCGACCGATCTCGCGCAGCTCGTCCGCGAGCGGCTGCTGGTCGGTGACGGCGTGAAGCGCCTGCTCGCGTGGAGAGGCCACGGCTCGCTGCAGGGCTGGCTGCGCAGCGTCGCGACGCGCGTGGCGCTCAACGCACGCCCGATGCACGCCCCGCAGAGCCTCGACGACGCGCAGTGGGAAGGCGTGGTGAAGCGGCTGACCACCCACGAGAGCCCCGAGCTCGCGCTGCTCCAACGCGATCGCCAGGAGCAGGTGCAGACCGCGTTGCGCGACGCGCTGCGCCGGCTGCCGCAGCGGGAGAAGCTGGTGCTGCGACTCCACGTCTTCGAGGAGCTGAGCACCGAGCAGTTGGGCCGCATGTTCCGCGTCAACCCCGCCACCGCCCGTCGGTGGATCCAGGGCGCACGCGAGACCGTGCTCGACAGCGTTCGCGCCGCGCTCCAGGGCTCCGCCCGCTGGTCGCTCTCGCAGGTCAACAGCGCGCTGCAGGGGCTCGGCTCGATGCGCGAGCTCGGACTCTCAGCCCTCGGGCCTCCCGAAAGATAGGCCCTGCGCGGTTTTGACGAGGCGGCTGTCTTCAGGTGGTCATGTCTCTCGAGCTTCCTGCTACTCCCCCGCGCGTGGAGTGCCCTGACGAAGAAGTGCTGCTCGAGCTCGCCGCCGGCACGCTCGACCCCGCGCGGGCCACCCCGCTCGAGCAGCACCTCGCGACCTGCCCCGACTGCTGCGCGGTGCTCGCGGAGGCCGCGCAGGAACCGGTGCGCACCCCGACCATCCCCATGCCGGTGCCCGACGTCACGCCCGAGTCGGAAGGGCGCTACCAGCTCCGCCGTGAGCTGGGAGAAGGCGCCGAGGGCCGCGTGTTCGCCGCGTGGGATCACCACCTCGCGCGAGAGGTCGCGCTCAAGATTCCGCACGCCGACGCGACCACCCGCCCCCTGAGGGAAGCACGCCTCGTGGCGCGGCTCGATCACCCCGGCATCGCCACCGTCTTCGAGATCGGCCAACGCGCCGATGGCTCGCTCTACTCGGTGCAGCGCCTGGTGCACGCCGAACACGGGCCGCGCTCGCTGCGCCAGGCGATCGACGAAGCGCCGACGTTGAACGCGCGGCTCCGGTTGCTGCCGCGGCTGCTGCAGGTCTGCGAAGCCGTCGGCTACGCACACGCGCGCGGCGTGGTGCATCGCGATCTCAAGCCGCAGAACATCGCGTTGGGCGACGGCGGCGAAACGGTGGTGCTCGACTGGGGCCTCGCGATTCAGCTCGACGAGCAGCAGGAAGGCCCGCGTCGCGTCGGTACGCGCGGCTACGTCAGCCCCGAGCAGGCCCGCGGAGATCTCGTCGGCCCGCCCACCGACGTGTTCTCGCTGGGGGTGATGCTCGACGAGCTGCTCGCGCCCGCCCCCCCGGGGGAACGCCCTCGCCCCTTGGTCGCCATCGCGCAACAGGCGCGCGCGGAAGATCCGGCGCAGCGCTACGCCACCGCGTCCGAGATGGCCGCTGATCTCACCGCGTGGCTCTCGGGCGGCGTGGTGCAGGCCCACGACTACGCGCTGTCGGAGTTGCTGGCGCGCAACTTCCGCCGTCACCGCCAGGCGATCTTCTTCCTCGGGCTCGTCGCGCTGGTGGCGATCGGCGCCGCGCTGTTGATCGCCCGAAGTCGACGGCACGCCGAGGCCGCCTTTGCCACCAGCCTGCTGCAGAAGGCCGCCGCGTCGCAGGCGCTCGGTGCGTGGGACGAAGCGGCCGCCTACAGCGCCGCGGCGCGCGAGCTGAGCGACTCCGAAGCGGCGCGCGTGAGCCTCGCGGCCACCCAGCGTCGCTCGCTCATCACAGCGCGGCGCACGTTGTCGTCGACGGGTCCGGTCGCGGCGCTGGCGTGGTTCGGCCCCCAGAAGCTGCTCGCCGCGGGCCTCGCCGATGGAGGCATCGTGCTCGTGCGCTCGGGCTCGGTGCTCCGCACGCTGCAGGGCGAGTCCCGCGCGTGCTCGAGCGCGCTGAAGTTCTCGCCTGACGGCGCCCACCTCTTCACCACCACCACCGACGGCCGGCTCACGGAGTGGGACCTCGCCACCGGCACCTCGCGCGTCCTCGCCACGCACCGCGACGCGCTCAACGCGTTGATCGTCGATCCGCAGGGACAGTGGCTCGCCACCGGTGGGGAAGACGGCTTCGTCGAGCTCTTCACGCTGCCCGGTGGCACGCCCGGCGCCCGCTGGAAGGCGCACGCCTCGCCCATCTACGCGCTCGAGACGCGCGGCCCGAGGCTGGTGACCGGCGCGTGGGACACGCTGGTGAAGGTGTGGACGCTCGACGGACAGCCGCAGGGCACCCTCGAGGGGCACGCCGACGCGGTGCAGTCACTCGCGCTCTCGCCTGATGGAACGCACCTCGCGTCGGCCTCGCGCGATGGCTCGGTGCGGGTGTGGCCCTTCCCCGACGGCGGCACCGCGCAGGTGCTCGCCGGACACACGCGCAAGGTGTCCGCGGTGGCGTGGCTCGACGAGGGGCACCTCGCGTCGACCGGCGACGACGGGCAGATCCGCAGCTGGGCGATGCGCGGCAATGGTCCGCGCTCGTGGCAGTGCGTGGGCCTCGAGAAGCTCGACGAGGCGGGCACCAGTCTGATCGCGCTCCCGAATGGCGGCAGCGTCGTCGGCGGCTCGAGGGGCGCGCTGGTGTTGATCGCTGCGCCGCGCGTGATGGCGCTCCAGTTGCCGTGGCGCGAGCGCGTGTCACACCTCGACGTCGACGACGGCGGCGTGTTGATGATCGAGCCCGGCGCGTTCGTGTGGCGCGATCTGCAGACCGATCAGATCGTCGCGCGCGAGGCGACGCCCACCATTCAGCCGGCGCAGGCGCGCGTGTTGCCCGGAGGCCGGCGGCTGTGGGCGGGCTACCACCTCGACAAGACCGCGGCGCTCTACCTCCGTGACGCCGAGGGCCACGACACGGCGATCGCTCCGCTCGAGCGGGTGTGGAGTCTGTCTCTCGACCCCGACGCGAAGTGGGCCGCTGCGCTGGGGGGCTCGCCGACGCTGCAGCTGTACTCGACGGTCGACGGCGACGCGGGCGTGACGCTCGGCGGCCACGAGTCGGACATCTTCGCGGCGGCGCTGGGGCGAACGGTGGCGGTGACGGCGAGCTACGACCAGACGCTCGGGGTCTTCGCGCTGCCGAGCGGCGAGCGGCTCCACACCCTGCGCGGGCACTGGCATGGCGTGCGGGCGGTGGCGCTGTCTCCCGACGAGTCGCTCATCGCCTCGGGCAGCTGGGATCAGACGGTGCGACTGTGGAATCGCGAGACCGGCGCGCTCGAGGCCACGCTGCACGGCCACCAGAGCTACGTGACGGCGGTGGCGTTCTCTCCGAGCGGGCGGCGGCTGGCCAGCGTGTCGTGGGACGGAACGTTGCGCGTGTGGGACGTAGCGTCGCGCAGCCTGCTGCTGCAGCAGGATCACGTCGAGAACGAGCCGCGCGCGGTGCAGTGGTTCGGCGATGACGTGCTGCGCATCGGAGGCACGCGCATGCAGCGGGTCGATCTGCTCCCGGAGCTCGACTCGGGCCTGGCGGAGCTCGAGCGTCGGCGGGGCGTCCACTTCGAGGGCGCGATGGCGACGCGCGTCGACTTCGGCCGGTGGGACTGACTCCGGCCGAGCGGAGATCGTTCCCGGTGATCGCGCGTTTCCGTGCTTCCATGCGCGCCGTTCACCCCAGGGGGCATTTCATGCGACGTCTTCTCGTGCTCGCGGTCACCACCGCGCTGCCTGTGCTCGCGCAGGACTTCGACGCGGCCAACAAGTACCTCCAGGAGCGCTCGTACTCGCGCGCCTGTGACGCCTTCACCGCGGTGGTGAAGACCAGCAGTACGCGTGAAGCGCTGGCGAAGAAGGCCATCTCGTGTGTGCGCGCCGGCAAGGGCTCGTACGAAGAGCTGCGCAAGCTGGCCAACGAAGGCGAGAAGGACTTCGCCCGCGCGATCGCGCTCCACACCCTGTGGGAGCGGGGCGAGACGCAGTTCGACGTCATGTCGCCGCTGCTCAAGCAGGCGATGCAGATCTCCGGTCGGCAAGGCGCCGAGGCGCGTGGGCTGCTCGAGAGCGCCCTGCTCCGCGAGATGGACAACAACTCGTGGAACGCCGCGCGCGTCGAAAAGCTCGCCGAGCTCGGCCTGTCGCTCGAATCGAACGGAGAGCTCAACGCCGCGTACCGTTTCCGTCGGGCGCGCGCGCGGCTCAACTCGGGCGCGAAGATGAAGGAGGCCGAGGCCGAGCTCCGCGACGTGGGCGACGGCAAAAGCGACGTGGCCGACGACGCCCTCTATCTGCTGGGTGAGCGGCGTGAGAACGAGCAGAAGTTCGTCGAGGCGCTCGAGATCTTCGACTCCATCGTCAAGCGCTTCAACCCGCAGACCAGCAACATGCGCTCGAGCGCCGAGAGCCGCGCCGCGCAGATTCGCCGGCCCTCACTGAGCGTCGGGGTGCCCAACAACGAGCTGCCCGGCGTACGGCCCCAGGTCGCGGTCAGCTTCCGCAACGTGAAGAACGCGAAGTGGACGCTCAAGCGCGCCGACCCGATGGCGATCGCCGCCGGCACCTGGCCCCACGATCCCGCGAGCTACCCGGGCACGGTGATCAAGACGTGGACCTCCACGCTCGACGCGCCCCGCTACGCGCCGGGCCACACGCAGTTCGAGCTCGAGGCCTCCGAGCCCGGGCTCTACGTCATCGAGTGCGCCGCCGACTCCGAGCGAGCGCGCGCGTGGGCGCTGGTCACCCAGCACGCGCTGATCACCAAGACCGATCGCACCCAGGTGTTGGTCGCGGTGTTCGACGTCGAGACCGGCCAGGCGCAGCCCGACACCGAGGTGGTGCTCTTCGGCTACCGCAGCAACGGCAACCACGTGCGCCTGACGGGCAAGACCAGCGCCGCGGGCATCGCCACCTTCAAGACCGAGAGCACCAGCGAGTCGATGCTCGCGTGGACGAAGAAGGGCACCAACCTCGCGTGGACCAGCGCCGGCAACGCCTACTGGAGCGACTACAACCGCGAGCACCTCGCCTACGTGATGACCGATCGGCCGATCTACAAGCCGGGCGAGACGGTGGGCCTCAAGCTGTTCCTCCGCAGCCGCGAGGGTGGGCCCTCGACGCCGCTCTCCGGCCGCAAGGCCCGCGTGTACGTCAGCGATCCGACCGGCAAGGAGCTCGCGAAGCCCGAGGTCACCACCAACGCCTTCGGCACCGCGAGCTTCACCGTCCCCCTCGCGAAGAACGCCACGCTCGGCGCGTACCGCATCAGCGTGCAGACCGACGGCGAGTACTTCAACCAGCCCGCGATGGACTTCCGCGTCGAGGAATACAAGCCGCCGGAGTACCTGGTGAGCGTCGAGGCGATCGGCAGCCCGAAGCCCGGCGAGAAGGTGAAGTTCAAGGTGAAGGCGAACTTCTACTCGGGCGGCCCGGTGGCCAACGCGAGCGGCCGGGCGCTGGTGATCGTCTCTCCGTGGGCCCACCAGTTCGGCGCGTGGCCCGACGATCCGGCCGAGCAGAACGACGCCTTCCAGGGTTGGGAAGACGACGAGCGCCCATGGCGCAGCCGCCGCCCCTACCCCGGCTACTACGGGCAGCTCGCGCAACACACGCTCCAGTTCAAGACCGGCAGCGATGGCACCGCCGAGGTCGAGGTGCCGGCGATCGATCAGCAGGTGTCCGCGCACGAGGCGCTCCAGTACGCGGTGCAGGTCTTCGTCACCGACAGCTCGCGTCGCGAGATCCAGGGCACCGGATCGATCAAGCTCGCCAGGCGCGACTTCTTCATCGACCTGAAGACCGACCACTTCCTCTACCGGCCCGGCGAGCGCGTGGCGGTGAAGCTCCGCGCCGAAGACGCCAACGGCCGCCCCATGGACCCCGACGTCGTGCTGCGCCTGATGCGCCTCGGCGAGAACGGGCAGACCAGCAAGATCACCGAGACGCGCACCCGGCTGAGCAAGGGCACCGGCCGCGCGCTGCTCGACGCCGACGCCGTGGGCCAGGTGCGCATCGAGGTGCTCGACGGCACGAAGACCGACGACGTGGTGCTCGCCAGCACCGATCTGTGGCTCACCAGCGACAGCAAGCCCATCGTGCCCGGCCCGGGCTTCAACCTGTTCGTCGATCGCGCGCCGCTCAAGGTCGGAGACGGCCTGCGGGTGCTCGTCGCCGGCGCGCGGCCCGGTGGGCACGTGCTGCTGACGCTCGAGAGCGACGTGCTGGCCGCGGTGCAGATGGTCGAGCTCAAGGGCCGCGCGCGCTTCGTGGAGTTCAAGCTCCCCGCAGACGTCGCGCCCAACGGCTGGCTCCACGCCGGTCGCTACGAAGACGTCGCGCTGCAGCTGCGCCAGCTCCCCTTCCGCGTGAAGGGCAGCGAGGTCGAGCTGGGCGTGACGGTCGACTTCGGTCGCGCCAGCGCCGAGCCCGGCAGCGCCGTCACCGCGGTGATGAAGACCACCGGCGCCGCGCCCGGCCTCGCGCTCGAGACCGCGCTCACCGTGGTCGACGAGTCGTTGTTCGCCCTCGCCCCAGAGAAGAAGGACTTCCTCTCGTTCTTCGGCCGCACCAACCGCCAGAACGCGGTGCAGACCAACAGCTCGTACAACACGCGCTACCACCGCGCGCGCCCGCAGCCGCAGCCCATCGTCGCGCAGAACCAGACGTCACCGAAGACGCCCGGCCTGCCCGCCGACGTCGCGCGCCGTGAAGGGGCGCCGGCCCCCAGCGCGATGGCGCCCGCCGAAGCCGAGAAGTCGGCGTCGATGGACGATCTCGCCGGCGCCGCCCCCAGCAAGGCGCTGCGTATGGAAGAGCGCGCCTCGAAGAAGAAGGACTCGGCGGGCCCGTCGGGAGGCGAGGCCGACGACGAGCCGGTGAAGGTGCGCACCGACTTCAGCACCTCCGCGGGCTGGTTCGCCGCCTTGAGCTCGCGCGCCGGCACACCGCTGAGCCAGAGCCTCAAGCTGAAGGACTCGCTCACCTCGTGGAAGGCGGTGGCCACGGTGGTCAGCGAGGGGCCGAACCTCGGCCAGGGCAGCACGCAGATCCGCACCGCCAAGCCGCTGATGGTGCGCCTCCAGGCGCCACGCTTCTTCATCGAAGGTGACGAGGTGGTGCTCTCGGCGGTCATCGAGAGCCACCTCCCGAAGGCGACCGACGTCGACGTGAGCCTCACCGCGCCCGGCTTCAAGGAGCTCACCCCTGCCCGCAAGACCCTCCGTGTCGAGGCCGAGCAGGTGGTGCGCTTCGACGCGAGGTTCAAGGTGATCGACCTCGGCGAGCGCACCGTGCGCGCGACGGTGAAGGGGGGCGGCACGTCCGACGGCATGGAATGGAAGCTGCCCGCCCTGGTGCACGGCTCGGCGCAGCGTCAGTTCTTCGCCGGCCGCGTGAAGGACACGCAGACCTTCGAGTTCGAGCTGCCCGAGAAGCGCAAGCCGCAGCTCACCCAGCTCGAGCTGAGCCTCTCGCCCACCCTGCTGGCGGTGATGTTCGACGCGCTGCCTTACCTCGCGCAGTACCCCTACGGCTGCGTCGAGCAGACGCTCTCGCGCTTCGTGCCCGCCACCATCGCCCGCCGCGCGGTGAAGGACCTCGGGCTGCCCTCGGCGCGCGTGCCCGCCAACCTCGACGACATGACGCAGCAGGGTCTCGAGCGCCTGTACTCGTTCCAGCACGGCGACGGCGGGTGGGGCTGGTGGCGTGACGACTCCACCAACCTGTGGATGACGTCGTACGTGGTGTCGTCGCTCTCGCTGGCGAAGTCGGCCGGCCTCGACGTGCGCGCCGACGTCATCGCCCGCGGGCGCGAGTTCCTCAAAGGCCACCTCGGCGAAGGGCTCAACTCGCCCGAGACGCACGCGTACATGGTCTACGCGCTCGCCAGCACCGGCGGCGTGCCGAAGGCCGCGGTGGACACCGTCTTCGCCCGCCGCACCTCGCTCTCGGCCCGCGCCCGCGCGCAGCTCGCGCTCTCGCTGCAGCACCTCAACGACGCCCGCGCGCGCATCGCGGTGGAGAACCTCGACGACGTGGTGAAGGCCGCCTCGGCGCGCACCGACGCTGCGGTCGGCGACGTCACCGACGCGTGGAGCACCTCGGCGGCCATCGAGGCCACTGCCTTCACCCTGATGGCCTACGTGCGCCACGATCTGAAGTCGCCGCTCATCGGCCCGCTCACCGACTTCCTCGTGCTGCGCCGCAACGGTGGCCGGTGGCGCAACACCCGCGACACCGCCTTCTCGGTCTACGCGCTGGCCGAGCTCGCCCGGAAGGAGAACGCCGCCGCGAAGTCGGGCGTCTTCGTGGTGCTGGTCAACGGCAAGGAAGTGAAGCGCGTCGCCTACAGCAAGGGCGGCCTCGATTTGACCTCGCCGGTGACGCTGCCCGACGGCGCGTTCAAGGCCGGGAAGAACACCGTGACGGTGCGCCATGACGGCTCGGGCACCGGCTACTTCGGGGCGATCGTCGACGTCTTCAACATGAACGACTTCATCAAGGGCGTCGGCGGCGACGTTAAGGTGAAGCGCACGTACACCCTGCTGGGCAAGCCGAGCACCGATCGCCCCGCCCCCACCGGCGCGGAGTACGGCATGCCCGTCGAGTCTGGCGTGCGCGTGCGCGTCGATCTCGAGATCACCGCCAACAAGGCCGTCGAGTTCGTGATGCTCGAGGATCTCAAGCCCGCGGGCTTCGAGGCGGTGCAGCTGCAGTCGGGGCCGGCGGTGTGCAACTACGCCTGCGCCCACGCCGAGCTGCGCACCGATCGCGTCGCGATGTTCGTGCCCGAGCTGCGCGTGGGTGTCACGAAGCTGAGCTACGAGCTGCGCGCCGAGGTGCCCGGCCGCTTCGCCGCCCTGCCCGCGCGCGTCGAGGCGATGTACGCGCCGGAGCTCCAGGCCACCGCCGACGAGATGCGCTTCGAGGTGCGCGACGCGCCGACGGGCCAGGTCATGAAGTGACGGGCCGCCGGGTCCGCCCTGGGCCGGTGACGTAGCGACGCTGGTGCGCGTGGTGCCAGGCGATCGCCTCGCGCAGCGCCGGGCGTACCGGGCCGGGGGCGAAGCCGAGCTCCTGCGCCGCCTTGTCGTGGCTGACGGTGAAGGGCACCGACACCGCGTGCACCGCGTAGGGTGTCAGCAGCGCGCGACGACCGGTGAGCTGCTCGTAGAGCGGCGCCGGGGCCGCGAGCAGCTTCACCAACCACAGCGGCAACACCGACGGCACCGGGGCGCCCGTCTCTTCCGCCACCACCTCGGCGATGTCGCGCAGCGTGAGCCGCTCGGAGCCCAGCAGGTACGCCTCGCCGCGCTTCCCTCGCTCCGCCGCCTGCACCGTGCCCCGCGCCACGTCACGCACGTCGACCCAGTCGTGCCCACCGGGCAACAGGAAGGGCACCCGGCGCGCCTCGAGATCCACGAGGAGCTGACCGACCTCCGACATCCGCGAGTCGTACGGGCCCACCACGCCGGTCGGCAGCACGATCACCGCGTCGACTTCGCCGGCAGCGGCCGCGCACTGCACCTCGGCGCACGCCTCGGCCTTCGTCTTTCCATACGCCCCGGCCGCGAGCCGCGGGTCGAAGCCGGCCGTCTCGTCGAGCACCCCGCCGGGCGGCTCGGTCAGCGCGTGCACCGAGCCCATGTGAATGAGCCGCGCGTCGCCGCAGGCCGCCAGCACCGCGCGGGTGCCGCCGACGTTCACCTCGCGCATCCTGGCGTGCTGGGCGCTGGTGATGCTCACGATGCCCGCGAGGTGGAACACGCGCTCGACGCCGCGAAACGCCCGTCGCAGCGCCGCCTCGTCGCGCACGTCGGCCTCCACGCACTCGAGCTGCAGCCCGGCCAGCGGTGACAGCTCGTCGCGGGGCTGAACGATCGCCCGCACCTCGCGCCCCTGGCGCAGCAGCTCACGAACGAGCGTGTTCCCCAGATGTCCCGTCGCCCCGGTGACTGCGTCGATGCCCATGGTGGCCTCCGGAGAGCGGGGCCATGGGCCGCCTCCGACGGCTCACCCTTCCGAGAAGAAGCAGCAACCCGAGGCTGAATGACCCGGCTCCCACGCTGGAGCAGCCGCTCGGCTTCATCGGGGGCGTGAGCGTCACCCACAGGTTGTTGGTCACCGTGCGCGGCTGACCGGCAAGCTGAGCCTCCGCGCGAAAGCGGCCGCCCTCGGTCAGCGCTTCGGTGAAGACGAAGGGCGTGGCGTCGACGTCGAGCACGCGGAACTCGGCGCCGTCGCGGAAGATCACCAGCTTCGCGCCCACGCCGCCGGTCACCGTCACCGCCAGCGTCGCCTCGGACACGCTCACCTCGTCACCCACCATCGCCTCGCCGACCCGCAGCTCGACCATCGGATCCATGGGCCCCTGCAGCTTCACCACCGTGTGGCCCGCGCGTACGCCCGCGACGATCGACGCCGGCTCGAGGCCCTGCGCGAAGACCATGGTGGTGGGGCTGCCGATCGGGCTGTCGAACATGCCGGTGCCCTGCCCGCCCGAGTGATCGTCGCTGCCGCCGATGGGCGCGAAGCGCAGGCCCTGCGCCGAGAAGCGCTCCCACCACGCGAGGGTCTGCTTGCCGAAGAGGAGCCCCGTCTTGTCGAAGCCGCCGGTGCCGATCTCCACCGCGCCGAGCTGCTCGCGGGGCACCCGGTGCTTCCACGCGCAGCCGATGCAGCTCTGGCCGAGTTCGAGCAGCGGGTGGTTGATCGACAGCACCACGTCTTGCTGCGCGAAGCCCGAGAGCGCGGTGTCGAGCGTCACGTCGCCGTAGCCGAGCCGGTGATCGACGTAGCGGGTCGCGCCGATGCCGTTGGCGTGGCCGGCGTAGGTGGTGAACTCCACGCCCGGCAGCAGCAACACGTCGGGGTGACGGGCCTGCACCTCGTTCAAGAAGCCGAGCTGCGCGGTGGTGTTGTGCTCGGAGAACTCGACGAAATCGAGCCCGCGCAGCGCCGCGAACGAGGCCACCGCGTCCATCGTCGGCTGCGCGTCGCCGCTCTGCTGCGAGTGCACGTGAAAGTCGCCGGCGTACCAGCGCGCCTCTTCCTTCAGTCGCGTGGGCACGAACGTCGCGCGCGGCTGCGGGGCGAGCGTGGCGGTGGTGCGCAGCTCGATCTCGAGCCGGTACGTCGCGGGCGCGGTGACGATCTTCGCCTTGCCGATCAACACGCTCCACGTGCCAGCGGCGACGGGCCCCGAGAGGTAGCTGCGGGAGGCCGCGTTCACGCCGATCACCGCCGGCTCGGAGTTACCCCCGCCCCACCCGCGATAGCCGCTCGGGTCGAACACCCCGTAGTCGAGAATGTTCTCCGGCTGCAGCACCGGGTGGGCGACGGAGAGCTCCACCGTGCCCGCCGGCACCTCGAAGGGGATCATCACGAAGTCGGGACCACCGTCGGGGAGCGCCCCTTCGATCACCAGCGGCGCCGCGCCTGCCACGCCGGCGCACCACAGCAGTCCGCAGAGCCATCGCATGTCGCGAGTATCGACGAAGCTGCAACCCCTCGCGCGCGCCGTTACGGTCCGCGTCATGCGCGTGTGTCAGTGGCTGGTGTTCGCCTCGCTCGTGGCCTGCGCCCCGGAACACTCGGTGCTCGGCCGGGCCTACGGGCTCCAGGCCCCCTCGGGGAGCGACCCCTCGACGCCTCTTCCCCTGTTGATCCTCGCCCACGGCTACGCGGTGAACGGCGTGGGGCAAGACGTGGTGTTCCCGCTCTCCAGACAGATCGAGGCGAAGCAGTTCCTCTACGCGCTGCCCAACGGAACGCAGGATCGGCTCGGCAAGCGCTTCTGGAATGCCACCGACGCGTGCTGCAACTTCGAGAACCTGCCGGTCGACGACGTCGCGTTCTTCCGCGCGCTGATCGACGACGTGAAGGCCCAGCGCGCGGTCGGCAAGGTCTTCCTCATCGGGCACTCGAACGGCGCCTTCATGTCGCTGCGCCTGGCGTGTGAGGCCAGCGACGTGATCGACGGCATCGTCGCGGTCTCCGGCTCGACGTGGGACGACTTTCAGCGCTGCCCCGACGGGCGGAAGATCCCCATCCTCCTGGTGCACGGCACCGCTGACGACGTGATCCCCTTCGAGGGACGGCCCGGGCTCTACCCGCGCGCGCACGAGACGGGCCGCCGCTTCGCCCGCCGCGCTGGGTGCGACGGTGGGTGGACCGAAGGCGCGCGCCTCGACCTGGTGGGCAACGCCGACGCCGAGACCATCGACGAGACCATCGCGTGCACGCCGCGCATCGAGCTGTGGTCCATCGAGGGCGCGGGCCACCTCCCGGCGTTCGATCAACGGTGGACCAGCGCGGCCATCGACTGGCTCGTGGAGCAGACGCGATGAGAGCGCTGCCCATCGCCCTCCTGGTGCTCGCCGGCTGCAGCACCATCACCCCGCTGCAGACGGCGTCGGTCGTCGATCGCGGCACGTTGCGCGTCGGCGGGCAGCTCTCAGCCACCGGCTTCTGCGGAGACTTCGGCGGCGGCGTGCTCGGGCTGACCAAGTGCACCGAGTACCCCGACGGCATCCCGCTCCCCGAGCTGCGCGCCAACGGCCGCACCGGCTTCGCGCGCGGCTTCGACGTGGGGCTCTCGATCCAGGCGCAGGGCATGCTCTTCGCCCCCGCGCGCCCGTTTCAGCTCGGCCTCACCGCCGACGTGAAGGGAGAACTGCTGCGCATCGCCACCAGCGGTCCGACGCACCTCGTGTCCGTGGGGTTGCTCGGTGGGGCCGCGGCGGCAGGCCGGCTCTCGCTCCCGTTGTGGACTCAGGTCGAGTGGGGCGTGCCGATCTTCTACGGGCTCCAGTTCGAACACCTGGAGCTGGTGGCGAGTGCAACGATCTCTCAGCGCTTCACCCACAGCCCGGTAGTGACCCCGTCGACCGACACCGCGCGGGTGGGATTTTCGCTCGGCGTCTTCAAGCGCAACCCGGCCGGCATCGCCTTCCAGCTCGGCTACCTCACCGATCCGACTCGGTTTTCCAACGGCACCCTGCAGCTCCAGGTGGGGCTGTTCTTCGACGTGAAGTGATTCGTTGCACACGGCGGCCGGGGGACGGGCTCTTCCCCGCCATGCGAAACGTCATCGGATTTCTCCTGTCATTCACTGTGGTTGGGTGTGCGCACATCGATCGCGAGCAGGCGATGGCGGCGACCTCGTACGACGTGATGACCGACGCCGAGATCGCCCACGTGGCGGTGGCCGAAGCGCTGGGAGAGCTGCACCAGGTCGAGGCGATCGACGCGGACGGCGTGGTGACCTCGGGTCGCCCGGCCTTCACCACCCGTGAAGAGCGCCTCGCGTACGAGCGCCGCGTCGACGCGCTGATCCGCGCGAAGATCTACGGTCAGGGCCCGACCCTGCAGCTGGTGCGCATCCGCTGCGAGCAGCTCCACAAGGCCGGGTGGTCGTCGTGGCCCGGTGACGAGCACGCCCGCCGCAACGCCTGCGAGTACGGCGACGTCGCGACGTCGGTGCACTCGTTGTTCAAGAAGCCGCTGCTGCACCGCGCGTTCGTCGACCTGATGCTCGACTCGGCCGCCGATCCGATCCTCGCTGGGCAGGTGAAGCGCAAGCTGGTGCAGCTCGAGCGCAGCGGCATCGAGCCGTACCTCTTCGTGGTGCAGCAGTGGGAGCGCTTCGAGGGGTTCCGCCCGCGTGCGCCGCAGCCGGTGGTGGTCAGCGTCGTGACCCACTGACGCGCGCCACGTGGGGGTGCTAGGGGTGCTCGTGGCCGGAGCGAAGAGCGCCTCCCATGAGATTCACCCTCCTTCTTCTCGTCGTCGTCGTCCTTGGTGGCTGCAACAGCGTCGTCGACGTTCGCGTGAAGGGCAACGCGTGCACCGGCTGCCTCGACTCGAACGGACTGTGCGTCGCGGGCACTGAAGCCTTCGCGTGCGGCCTCAACGGCGTGGCGTGCCTGAGCTGCGCGTCGGGTCAGCAGTGCACCGCCTCGGGCACGTGCGTCAACGAGTCAGGGACCGGCGGCGCGGGAGGTGGCAGCGCGGGCTTCGGCGGCGGCACTGGCGCTGACGCCGGCTTCGACGACTGCTCGGCGGCGGCGAAGCTGGTCTACGTCGTCGATCAAGATCGCACCCTGTCGTCGTTCAACCCGGCGCTGCTCGGCACGTCGGGCGGACCGTTCGTCGATCTCGGCCGCATTCAGTGCCCCGCGCAGTCGGGCGCAGAGCCCTTCTCGATGGCGGTCGATCGCAACGCCACCGCGTGGATCGTCTACGACTCCGGCGAGCTGTTCACGGTCAACGTGAACCAGGTGCCGCTGACCTGCGTGAAGACCACCTTCGCCCGGCAGAACGGCGTGGCGAAGTTCGGCATGGGCTTCGTGTCGAACTCGGCCGGGAGCAGCGACGAGACGCTGTTCATCTCGGGCAGCGATCTCACCTCGTCACTCACCACCACGAAGTTCGGCACGCTGTCGACGACGCCGCCCTACACAGTGACGGTGCTGGGCACGTTGACGGGCGCGCCGGAGATCTCCGGCACCGGCGACGGCAAGCTGTGGGCCTTCTTCCCGAACGTGACGCCGCCGAAGGTCTCGGAGCTGTCGAAGACCTCGGGGGCAACTCTCGGCGGCTTCACGGCGCAGACGCTCACCGGCTCGCCCCGCGCGTGGGCCTTCGCCTTCTGGGGCGGCGACTTCTTCATCTTCCTCGAGCGCGACAACGATCTGTCGACCAACGTGTGGAAGCTCGATGGGCAGACCGGCGCGCTGACCAACGTGGTGCCCAACTCGGGTCGTCGAATCGTGGGCGCCGGCGTGTCGACCTGCGCGCCCGTAGAAATCAACTGAACACCCTCTCCCTGCGCAGCGGGGAGAGGGCCGGGGTGAGGGGCTGATCCCACCCCACTCACTTCATTCAGTTCGGCACGCAAACCCCATTCGCATCACACGTCCCACCCACACACGGGCTCGCGCAACTCGCCGTCGACGCCAGGTTCCCCGACGCCCCTCGCGCGCCCGAGGTCCCCGAGCTCGACGCCGACCCCGGCGAGCTCCCGCCAGCCCCGCCCGGCCCACCGGTGTCGAGGCTCGCCGCGGTGAGAAACGTATTGGTCGCCGAGAACATCGACACCCCGACGTTGAACGCGAACACCCCGAACGACGGCCCACCCACGCCACCACCGCCACCGCCACCCGGCCCGCCGTTGCCGCCCTCGCCGCCCTTCCCGCCGACCGAGCTGCTCCACCGCGCCGCGACGCCACCGAAGCCGCCCGCTCCACCGAGCCCACCCGCGCCGCCGAAGCCGCCATCACCACCGGCACCACCCGCGCTGCGCTGAATGCGGTTGTTCAAGATCGTCGGCAATGGAGCGCCCGGCACCGTCGCGGTCAGCAGAATCGCGAACGACGCGCCGCCCGCCCCGCCTGCGCTGCCGCCGCTGCCGCCGCACCCACCGGCGCCCGCACCACCACCGGTGGCGCCGATCTCCCAGCCCTGGCACCCGCCGGCCGTGAAGCGCGCGACACCACCACCCGCGCCGCCGCCGCCACCGCCCTGCGCCGCGACGCCCGAGAGCCCCGCGCTCGCCGCGACGGGCGAGGCGATCCACCGCCCGCCGCTGAAGCTGCCGAAGCGCGCGTGCGTGCCGGCCCCGGGGCCACCCGCGCCGCCCGTGCCATCGGAGCCCGGCTTCCCGTCTTCCCCATCGTGCTGCTGAATGGTGGTGGGGAAGCCCGACTCGGTGACGTGGCCGCACTGGCTGCCCGAGAGGTTGTCGAAGCTCCAGTCGAACCCACCCGCCCCGTTGCGCGTGGTGGGAGCCGGCGCCGCGTACATCTGCTGCGCGCCCTGGTTCCCGGCGAAGGTGTACACCGGGCAGACCACGTCCCCACCCGGCGTGCCGTTCGCGCCCGAGCAGCTGGGGTTGGTGCCGGCCGCGCCGCCGGTGCGGTTGTTGAGCGGTGAACACGTGCCGCTCGGGAAGAACTGGCTGTTGATGCCGCGCTGCCCGTTGAGCGACGTGCCGGCCTGGCGGCCGAAGCCCTGATCGCCCGTCGCGCCACGGCCACCCGCGCCGCCACGCCCTGCGAGCACGTCGTTGTTCTGCAGCACGAAGCGCGGGCCCACGTCGCGGAGGAAGACGCCGATCGACGTCGCTCCGTTCGCGCTCGGCGCCGCGGTCTGCGTCGCGTCCCACCCGGCGATCAGGAAGCCCGAGACGACCGTCTCGCGCGCCGCGCCGCCCGCGCCGAGAACCTCGGCGTGTACCGGCGCGATGGCGGTGCCGGTCGGCGCCACGCCCTGCCAGGTGGTGGTGTAGAGCTTCGGGTCGCGCTTGAGGAAGTCGGCCGCGTAGCCACCGAAGACCTGCGCGCCGTCGAAGAGCCGAACGTTCTCGCGGTACAGGCCCTGCGCCACGAGCACGTAGCGCTTGTTCTGCGCCTGCTGCGCGGCGACGCCGGCGGTGATGGTCTGCAGCGGCGAGGTGCGCGTGCCGTTGCCGCCGGCCGGCGCGCTGGCCGAGACGAAGATGGCGTCGGTCAACACGCCGTCGATGCCGTCACAGTTCTCGTCCACCCACGAGGCGTTGGCGCCCGAAGCCGGCGCACGATCCGGCAGATCGACGGTGAGGTTGCCCTGAACGCGCCGGCACTCGCAGCCGTCGCTGGTCTCGCCGTTCACGTTGACCCACTCGAAGGTCGTCGCGCCCACCGTCTCGGTGAGGCACGGGCCCATCGCGCAGCGGGGCATCATCGGCGCGAGATCGCACACGCCCGTCGTGTGCTGCAGCGTCGGCGAGTAGTACTTGGTGCAGTCGTTGTTGCAGAAGCCGCAGTGCTGCGCGGCCTCGTAGCGACCGGTGGCCTGGTTGAGGAAGCCCTCGTCGATGCGGTTGTCGCAGTTGTTGTCGCGCGCGTCGCAGATCTCGGGGTTGAAGGTGTTGACGTCGCAGGCGCTCCACGCCGGGCCGGGGCCGCAGGTGGTGAAGCCCGAGCACGTCATCGCGCTCGCCGTCACGCTGCACACCCGGGTGGTGCCCTGCGTGCCGGTGGTGCAGCTGCAGGTGCCGCTCGTCGGCGCGCACTGCGCCGCGCCGCCCGCGAAGGCCTGGCACGAATACCCGGTGGGGCAGCCCGGCGGGTAGGCGCTGGAAGGGCCACAGTCGCGGCCGCACACGCGCGCGCCGTCGACGGTGAGGCAGCGGCTGCCGGGACCCACACAGTCGGAGTCGGCCTGGCAGGGCGAACACAACGTGTCGGGCAGCTGCAGGCACATGGTGCCGTCCTCGAAGGGGAAGTAGCCCGGCTCGCAGGTGGTGACGCGGCAGCGCGGCGCGTCGGTGCTGGCGGCGCAGCTGGTGGTGACCGCGTGGGGGATCACCTTCGAGCAGTCGTTGTTGCACGCCCCGCAGTGCTGCGGCGTGCTGTAGGCGCCGCGCGGGTTCTTGAAGTCTTCGTCGATCTGCCCATCGCAGTCGTCGTCTTCGTAGTTGCACGCCTCGCTGGCGGGGGTGCGCGCGGTGCACACCAGACCGGCGCTGGCGAAGCACACCTGCGGTCCGCGGCAGGTGACGTTGCCGACGGTGCGGGTGCACTCCGGAGCGGTGAAGTCGTCGATCGCGCCGTTGCAGTCGTCGTCGGCGCCGTTGCAGGTCTCTTCCTTCGCCACCGGCGCGATGCAGGCCGTGAAGCCGCCATCGGCCTGGCAGATCTGGCTGCCCAGGCAGCGCCCGAAGGCGTTGGCGTCGCCGCGGCACGACTTCTGGAGCCCGATCGTCTCGGCCACGCAGTCGCAGGTGCGCCCCTCGGGCACGCACTGCTTCATGCCGTCGGCGAAGGTCTGGCAGACATAGGAAGAAGGACACCCCTCGACGCTGCAGTCCCGACCGCAGAACGAGCCGCCGTCGAGGTCGAGGCACCGGTCGGCGCCCGACGCGCCGCAGTCGAGATCGCCCGTGCAGGACTGACACAACAACGGCTGCGGCACGGTGCACAGCGCGACGAAGCTGCCTCCGTCGTTGATGCTGGGATCGCGCAGCCGCTTGCAGTCGTAGGCGCCGGGGCAGCCGGCATCGAGCGCGTCGCACTCGCTGGTGCAGAACGAGCCCACCGGCCCGCCGACACAGAACGTCGAGCCACACTCGGCGCCCGCGTCACAGGGCTCGCCGAAGCGCTTCTTGCCGAACAGCGGCCCGCCGTCGGGGAGATCGAGCGTGGTGCACTCGCGGTTCACGCAGCGCAGCCCGTCGGAGCAGTCCGAGTCGAAGACACACTTCTCCGCGCGGGGCGTGAAGAGCGTGCGCCCACACGCGGTGAAGAACGCCATCAGCGCCAGAGCGGACAACACCAGCCGTCGAGAGTTGAAGGAGTTCATCTTCAGAAGCTCTCCACCGCGCTGAGGACACCCTGGGCACCGTCGCCGCCCTTGAAGCCGCCGCCCGCGGGCGAGGCGCCACCGACGCCGCCCGCGCCGATGCCGGGCACCGCCGGCATGGGGATCACGTTGCGCGCCGCGTAGCCGAGGTTCGCGATGCCCTGGCCGGCGATGCCGAACACGCTGCCGCCGCACCCGCCGCCGCCGCCGCTGCCCGCGCCTCCGTTGCCACCGCGACCCCCCGGACCGCCCTGCCCCGCGCACCACGCGACCGAGGTGTTGAGGCCGCCGCGCCCGCCCTGACCGCCGAGCCCGCCGTAGCCACCCGCCCCGCCGTTACCGCCGAAGCCGCCGAAGCCGAAGTCGATGAGGTTGCCTTCGATGGTGGGAGGCGCACCGAGAATGAAGATGGCGAACGAGCCACCGCCACCGGCCGCCGCGCTGCCGCGCCCGCCACCGCAGCCGCCCGCGCCACCACCACCGCCCGTGCCGCCGAGATCGCCGACCAGCCGGCCGATGGTGCACGTCGAGGGGTTGGCGTTGCGCACGCAGCCGCCGGCCCCGCCGCCGCCGCCTCCGCGCCCTGCCGCGCCGTCGTTGCCCGCCGTGCCCGCCGCCGTCACCCAGTCACCGTTGACCACCGCGCCGCGCGAGACCGCGCAGCCCAGCCCCGCGCCGAGCGGGAGCCCGTCGCCGCCGTTCTGCGCCGCGCCGCCCGCCAGCCCGTTGCCGGGCACGGTGCAGTCGTACTTGCAGAACGAGGTCTGCGACGGGTCGGAGTGCCGGTAGACCGCGTTCGAGCCGCCGACGCCGTTGATGCCCGCCCCTCCGTATTGCTGCGGGTCCGACTGGAGATCCGAGCCGGCGCCGGGGTTGCCGAGCGTCTGGCCGGGACACGCCGGGTTCGAGCCGGGCTGCCCACCGGCCTGCGTCTCGCCGAGGCAGTCCGGCGTGTTGCACTCGCGCGCGTTGACGCCGTTGATGCCCGCGCCGCCGTTGGCCCCCGCGAGGCCCGGCATCGCCGGAGATCCGTCACCACCGCGCCCGCCGACGAGGTGGTTGTTCTGGATGATGAGGCCCCCCGAGTCGCGCACGTAGACCGCGTAGCTGTTCTTCGCCTGCGTGCCGGGCAGCGGGCGGGTGTTCACGTCGTAGCCACGAATGGTGAAGCCGCTGAGCACGGTGCGCGCGTTGAGGCCCTCGGCGTTGACGGTGCCGCGCGGCTGGTTGCCGATCGGCTCGGCCGCCTCGATGAACGTGGGGAAGAGGATGATGTCGCGCCGCGAGAAGTCGGCCGAGTAGCCGCCGTAGATCTGCACGCCGTTGGTGAGCACCACCTGCTCGGCGTACGTGCCCTGCGCCACGAGGATCGAGCTGTGCGTGCCGACGCGGAAGGCGGTGATCGCCTCGCCGATGGTGCGGTACGGCGCGGTGCGAGTGCCGAGGCTGCTGGTCGACTGGGCCCACACGAAGAGCGAGCGCGCCGCGACGCCGTCGACCTGATCGCAGTCGCGATCGACGTACGGCAGACCGGCGGTGGGGTAGCTGGCGAAGAGCTCGGGCTCGTCCACCACCGAGGGGTTGGCCGCGCACTCGCAGCCGTTGGTCTCGTCCTTGTCGGCGTTGACGAAGCTGTACGAGACGCCGCACTTGCCGCCGGTGCAGGTCGCGTTCGCGCCGAACGACGCGGTGCAGTCGGAGGCGGTGGTGCAGGTGCGGGTGCAGAAGCCGCTCTCGCAGGTCTCGCCGCCGCCGCACTGCGCGACGGTCGTGCAGGCCTTCACGCACTGCCGGTAGGTGGGGTGACAGGTGGTGCCGTTGGTGCACTCCGAGTCGAGCCGGCAGGTGCCGCCGCCGCCGATGCGCTCGCTGGTGCAGCTGGCGATGGCGCACTTCGGGGCGGTGGGCGTGGTGATCGAGCAGCCGCCGATGGCGTGCTGAATGGTGGGGCTCCAGCGGGCGCGGCAGTTGTTGTTGCAGGCGCCGCAGTGCGCGTCGGTGTCGTAGGTGCCGGTGCCGCGCGTGTTGATGAAGCCGTCGTCGATCTGCCCATCGCAGTCGTTGTCGCGGCCGTCGCAGAACTCCGCCGAGGTGGTCGAGGTGTCACACGCGCCGTAGGTGCCCTGCGCGCTGCAGGTCTGGGCGCCGATGCACGTCGCCGCGCCGGAGGTCACGAAGCACGAGCGCGAGAGCCCCACGCGATCGGTGGTGCACTGGCAACTGTTGCCCTGGGGCACGCACAGCTTCTTGCCGTTGACGTTCTGGCAGGTGTTGTCGGCGGGGCAGCAGCCCTGCTCGCCCACGCGGCCGGTGCAGCCGGGCATCACCGAGGTGACGTCGCACGCCTGCGCGCAGAAGGTGTCGGGGTCGGTGCCCACGGTGACGCACTCGTCGCCGGGCACGCGGCAGTCACCGCTGGTGGTGCACGGCCGGCACTGCGAGGTGACGGCCTTCTCGCAGACGCGCGGCGCGCCGGGCGGAGAGAGGAAGTAGCCCTTCTCGCACTTCTGCGGCACGCAGGTGCGCACGCCGGCCTGCAGCTCACAGGTCGCCGCGCCAGCCACCACCACGCCGCCGTCGTTCTCGAGGTTGTCCAGCACCACGAAGCAGTCGGTGGCGCAGGTGCCGCACGCGCGCGGGCTGACGTAGGCGCCGGTGCCGTCGACCAGTCCGTCGTCGATCTGCCCGTTGCAGTCGTCGTCGGCGCCATTGCACACCTCGGCCTTCGGGTCGGGCGCCGAGCACGAGAAGGCGTAGCCGGCGTCGGCCGAGCCGCGGCAGCTCCACAGGCCCGAGCAGGTCAGCCCCTTGCGACAGTTGGGGTAGGTCGGCAGCCCGGTGGTGACGAGATCAGGGTCGGCTTGATCGGTCAGCCCGTCGCAGTCGTTGTCGAGGCCGTCGCACAGCTCGTCGCTCGCCGAGAGCGCATCGCAGCCGTTCCACGTGCCGTTGGGCTGGCAGGTCTCGACGCCGAAGCAGGTGGCGCGCGGGTTGGTGCGCTTGCAGGCGCGGGTGAGGCCAGCGGCGATCGCGCTGCACTCGCAGGTGTTGCTCTGGGGAATGCACTGGCGCACCGCCGCGCCGCCGTCGGTGGGCGTCGAGCGGCACACGCTCCCCGTCGGGCACTGGCCGGTGAGCGAACAGTCGGTGGTGCAGAAGGTCGCGTCGCCCACCCTGGTGCAGCGATCGCCGAGGGTGTTGCAGTCAGAGTCGCGCTCGCACGCAAGGCACTGCACCCGAATGGGCGGCGCGCAGAGGAACCGATCGCCCGCGGGGGCCTGCTTGCAGTCCCACCCCTTGTCGCAGCCCACGCCGCCGTCGACGGCGCACACCGCGCTGCACACCCGCCCGTTGCCGGGGCCCGGCGCGAGGCACGGGCCGAACAGGCACTGGCTGTCGTCGGTGCAGGGCCAGCCGAGCTCACCGGGCTGTCCCGCATCGGGGATGAAGAAGCAGCTCCCGTTCACGCACTCGGAGCCGGCGTCACAGTCCGCCCGCACCTTGCACTGACAGGTTCCGTCCAACAGACAATCGGGTTCGCGCGTGGGCGTGAGGCAGGCCGACAGGGACACCAGCGCCACCAGGCCCAACCACTTCGGGGATGCCATGACTCGTGAGCTTCCTTTGCGGCGTCGGCCAACGTCGCGATGTGAGGGCGGACCATACACAGCGCCCCTGCGCGCTTGTAGTGCTACGAACCACCCCATGGCTTCACGAAATGTCCTCGGGAGCGTGGTGGTCCCCACTGATTTTTCGGAAGGCGCGCAGCAGGCGCTCGAGCGCGCGCTGCACCTTCCGTTGGGGCCGAAATCGAAGGTGACGCTGCTCCACGTGTTGCCCGACGACATCCCCGGGAAGCTGCGCAAGGAGGCCATCACCGAGGCCGAGCGCAGCCTCGAGAAGGTGCTGGCGCGGGCGCACCAATTGGCGATCCGCAAGGAGCTCACCCCGAGGCAGTTCGTCGCCGACGTGGTGGAAGGAGACCCCGCGGCGCAGATCCTCAAGCGGGCCCACACCGTCGAGGCCGACGTGATCTGCATCGGCCGGCACGGGCGGCGCTCGCTGGCGAACCTGTTGATCGGCAGCACCGCGCGCAAGGTGGTGAAGCTGGGTGACGTGCCCGTGCTGCTGGTGCGCAACCCGGCGGTCAACCCGTACCGGCGCGTGCTGGTGGCCGTCGATCTCTCGCGCAGTTCGGCCGCGCAGCTCAAGGTGGCGAAGCCGTACGTCGAGGAGGCGCTGGCGCTCGAGGTGCTCCACGCCGCGTCGGTGCCCTACGAAGACTACGTGCTGATCCCCGCCGAGCGGGCCGACGAACTGCGCACCCTCGCGGTGAAGGGCGCGCAGAAGGAGCTCGGTGCGCTGCTGGCGAAGTCGGGCCTGGTGCGCGCGGAGCCGAAGGTGCTCGGCGGTGACGCGCGGCTGCTGATCATCGAAGAGGCGAAGGCGGGCAACGCCGAGCTGATCATCGTCGGCACGCACGGGGTGAAGGGCGCCCGGCGGCTGCTGGTGGGCAGCGTCGCCGAGTGGGTGATGTCGAACGCCACCACCGACGTGCTCGTGACGCGGAGCTGAAGCGGTGGGGCTCGTCGACGCAGCGCTCGACGCGTCGGTGCTGTTCTCGTTCGATCGCCACGGCTTCGCCCGCCACGCGCGCGGCTTCGACCCCGCCGATCTCGCGGTCGATCTCCACGGCAAGACGGTGCTGGTCACCGGCGCCAACACCGGCCTCGGCCTGGCGACGGTGAAGGCGCTCGCCCGGCTGGGCGCGACGGTGGTGATGGCGTGCCGCGATCTGACGCGCGGCGCGCAGGCGCAGGCCGAGGTGGTGGGCCACACCGAGCTGCAGCGCCTCGACGTCTCGTCGCGCGCCGACGTCGCCCGCTTCGTGGGCGCGTGGGGTGATCGGCCGCTCGACGTGCTGGTGAACAACGCGGGCGTGCTGCCCACCCGGCGCGAGCTGACGAGCGAGGGCCTCGAGCTCACCTTCGCCACGAACCTGGTGGGTCCGGTGGGGTTGACCGAGGGCCTGCTGCCGGTGCTGCGCGCGTCGGCCGGCCGGGTGATCCTCGTGTCGTCGGGCGGACTGTACCCGGTGAAGCTCGACCTGCGGGTGCTGCAGGGCGAGGTGAAGACCTTCGACGGCGTCACCGCCTATGCGCAGACCAAGCGTGCGCAGGTGATCGTCAACGAGCTGTGGGCCGCGCGAGAGCCCCGGGTGACGTTCTGCGCGATGCACCCCGGCTGGGCCGACACCACGGGGGTGAAGAACTCCATCCCCACCTTCCACCGCCTCACGTCGTCGATCCTGCGCACCGTGGACGAAGGCGCCGACACCATCGTGTGGCTGGCAGCGTGTGCGCGGGTCGGCGGCCAGTCGGGGAAGTTCTGGTTCGACCGGGCGCCCGTGAAGACCCACCTCCTGCCGTGGACCCACGAGCGCCCGGAAGATCGGGAGCGCCTGGCTCAGCTCGTCTTCACTTCAGGAACGCGGTGATCGCGTCGACCTTCGTCTCGCCCGCGTCGGGCTCGATGATCACGCTCTTGTCCTTGCCGATGACGATCACCAGGCGGTCGGACAACGCGAGCGCGGCCTTCAGATCGGGCCGGGCCTTGAGCAGCGCGAAGTAGGCGTCCGACAGGTACTTCACCTTGAGCTGCTTGCTGGTGCCGGTCTGCGCCTCGGAGTCGATCCACCCGCCGTTGCGGTACAGGAACGTGCGGCCCGACGCCACGCGCACCGGGTCGTTGACGCGCTCCCCTTCGGCCTGTTCCTTCATCTTGCGCACCGCGCGGCTCATGGCGATGCCGTCCTTGCCGTCGGCCTTCTTGAGCGCCTCTTCCTTCGCCGGGCCGCGGAAGGCCACGCTCTCGTCGTCAGCCACGTCGGCCGGAGCGGGCGAGGTCGCCGAGGGAGACAGGGCCGCGCCACCGCCCAGACCGCCCGAGAAGCCGCTGGCAGCCCCCTTGGGCGCCGCGCGCTTCTCTTCGCCACGGAAGGCCCACGGCTCGGGGCGCGGCGGCGGCGGCGGGCGGTTCTGCGCCACCGGCATCGGCACGTCTTCCACCACCAGGTACGAGGTGTACGGCGTCACGATGCCGTACTTCTTGCCGAGGGCGACGATCTCCTCGCGCAGCTCGGGCTTCTCACCGCGCAGGCGGATCTCCTCGAGCAGGTAGCCGACCTTGCGGATGGCCCACAGGCGGGGAACGAAGTCGAACTGCTTGCTCTCCTTCGTCGCGTCGCCGCGGTACTCGAAGACCTGCTTCTTGCCGTTGAACGAGCCGGTGAGCACCACCGTGCCGTCCTTCGGGGTGCGGTAGCGGCCCATCACCACCAGCTGCGCGCCCTTGAAGAGATCGCCCAGGCGCTTGGGGTACACGTCGTAGGCCCCGAAGGCGCTCAGATCGAGCGCGAGGTCGGCGAGCACCGGGTTGGAGACCTTGTCGAAGAAGCCGCCGATCTTCACCTCGAAGTCGCGGCCGTCGCGCGCGAAGTCAGCCACGCCCGCGCCCTCGTCGGCCACGCGGTCGAGCAGGCGCGCGTTGAGATCGTCGCCCACGCCGAAGGTGAACACCCGGCTGCCCTGGTTGGCGGCCCTGGCGTTCTTCGAGATCGCCGCCTCGTCGGTCTCGCCCACCGTGGGGTGACCGTCGGTGATGAACATCACCATGTGGGTTCGGTCGCCGCGGTTGGCGCCGTCTTTGAGCGCGCGCACCATCGCCTCGTCGATCGCGGTGCCGCCGATCGCCTCGAGGCCTGAGACGAACTCCACCGCCTTCTTCACGTTGCCTTCGCTGGCGAGCTGCGGCTTCTCGAAGAGCGCCTCGACGTCGGTCGAGAAGCGCACCACGTTGAACTCATCTTTCGGGTTGAGCTTCTGCACGCAGTACTTGAGCGAGTCGCGCGCCAGCTTCATGCGGTCGCCCATCATCGAGCCCGAGGTGTCGATGACGAAGGTGATGCGCTTGGCGATCACCTCGTCGGCCTTCATCTCCGTGCGCGGCGAGATGAGCGCCATGAAGAAGCCCGGCTGCTCGGGGTCGGGCCGGTGCGACATGAAGGTGAGGCCGATCGACTTGTCGGACACCGTGTAGAAGAGATCGAGGTCCTTCGAGATGTCGGCGCCCGCGCCCAGCTCGAGCCCGGTGACCGCCTCGTTCTCACCCTTGCGCGCCACGCCCAGCTTGTGGGTCGGCGAGTAGATGCTGCGCAGCGGCGTCTTCGACTTGATGTTCGCCGAGAAGGTGAAGTCCTGCTTCACGGTCAGCTTCGGCGCGCCGCGGGTGCCGGCGCCCAGCGGGTAGTGATACTGGTACAGGCCCGCGTTGAACTCGAGCACCTGGCTGAAGGTCAGCTCGATCTTCTGCTCACCGTTGGCCGGCACCGGAAAGACGCGCGCGCGAAACGCATCGGTGTCGACGTACTCGAGCAGGCCGGGGTCCTGCAGCCGGCGCACGATGCCCTCGTAGATCTCGGTGGCCTTCTGCTTCTCGAGCATCTCGCCTTTGGTGCGCTTGCCGTTGATCCACAGGTAGAAGTCCTGCAGCGCGGCGCCCTTGGGGAGCGGGAAGACGTAGTGCGCCTCGAGCTGGCGGTTGGAGGTGTTGACGAAGACCTGCTCGACCTTCGTGACCGCGGCGCCGTCGACGATCTCGGCCGACACGCGCTGGTACTTGATGCCCAGCGGGCCCATCGAAGTGTCTGTGGGGATCAACATGCCCTGGGCCATCGACAGCGGCGCGACCAGGATTGCGGCCAGCAGAATCAGTCGGTTCATAGGGGGCCTCACAACGGGTCAGCAGCAGATTGGATCTTCGAGCGACCGTAAGCGCGCGAAGTCTCTCTGCTTTCTCCGGTCGGAGCCAGTGGAGCTTGGTGCTAGACGACCGCGCCATGGCTCTGCGCGTCGAGTGGACCCCCAGCGTCGAGGGCGAGATCGCGGTGCCCTTCGTGTGCCGGCATTGCGCGGCGAAGTCGGTGGCGGTGGTGCAGACCAAGCGCACGCCGACCACGACGATCGATCCCGTCACCGGCCAGCAGCTCGCCGAACGCATCGCCTCGTTCGGCGTGTGCCCCGCGTGCGGCCGGCACGACGAGGCCGGACTCGAGGCCTACGCGACCTCGATTCGCGAGAAGGCCATCAGCCTCGGCATCATGGTCGCGATGCTGGGCCTGCCGGTCTATTTGATCGCCGGCGCCTTCGCGCCGATCCCCCTCTTCCTCTGCGCGGGGGCGATGGCCGGGTGGCACCTCTTCGCGCACGCGTGGGAAGCGAAGGCGGTGCACCAGCACGTGCGCGTGCTGCCGGTGGCCGAAGGCGGCCCGCTGGTCCACGAGGTCACCGAGAAGCCTGCGCCCGCCCCGCGCACCGCGCCACCCGATGATCAGGACTGGCTCATCCCCGCGGGGGTGCTGGCGCTGGGCGTGGTGCTGGCGATTCGGTTCGTCGGCGCCCGGCCCTTCGGCGTCGACCACGACACGTCAGCGCAGCTGGTGCAGTTCGGCATCTGCCTCGGCGCGCTGGGGGTGATCGGCTGGGGCCTCAAGCTGCAGTGGGAAGGCAACCCGCACTACCGCCAGACGCTGCGCGATCGCACGCTGGTGGCCCTCGGGCTGCTCGGCTTCCTCGGGTACTTCAACTTCGGCCACCTGCACTTCGGCAACTTCGTGCACGTCTGGGACACGTACCACTACGTGATGGCGTCGAAGTACTTCCCCGAGCTCGGCTACGAGAAGATGTACGACTGCGCCGCGATCGCCAACGCCGAGAACGGGCGGCGCGACGAGGTGGCGCGGCAGACCATCACCGACCTGCGCACCAACATCATCGTGAAGACCGACGAGGTGCTGGCCCACCCCGAGCGCTGCAAGGACAGCTTCAGCGACGCGCGCTGGCTGGCCTACCGGCAGGACATCGCCGCCTTCCGTAGCTTCGTGGGCGAGGGCCGGTGGCGCGAGATCCACCTCGATCACGGCTACAACGCCACCCCGGTGTGGACGCTGGCCGGCTACGCGCTGACCAACAGCGGCGGCCCGGTGACGATGCAGCAGCTCACCCGCCTCAACCTGATCGACCCCCTCTACCTCGCGCTGACGCTGGCGATGATCTGGTGGGCCTTCGGGCCCCGCGCGTTCGCCATCGCCGCCATCGTGCTCGGCTGCCACTTCCCCAACCGGTACTACTGGACCGGCGGCGCCTTCCTCCGGCACGACTGGATCTTCTACTTCGTCGCGTCGATCGCCCTGCTGAAGAAGAACAAGCCGGGGCTGGCGGGCGCGGCCTTCGCCTACACCGTGCTGCTCCGCCTCTTCCCCGGGCTCGCGGCGGCGGGCGTGGCGGTCGCGGCGTTCGAGTACTTCCGCCAGCACAAGAAGCTCGACCCGCGCTTCGTGCGCTACGTGGTGGGCGGCGTCGTCACCTCGGTGCTGCTGGTCGGCGCGTCGTTCGCCTTCTTCGGGGGGCCGCAGACCTGGCAGCGCTTCGCGCAGAACACGGTGAAGCACGCCAACACGCCGCTCACCAACCACATGGGCCTGCGCACGGTGCTCTCGTGGCGCCCCGACACCATCGGGCAGAAGACGGTGCGCAGCGGGCAGCTCGACAACTGGGCGTACTGGAAGCAGATGCGCCTGGCGAACTGGCAGGAATCGAAGCCGCTGATGTGGCTGACCTTCCTCGCCGGGCTGTTCCTGGTGTGGCTGGCGATCAAGCACAGCGGCGTCGACCCGTGGGTGGGCGCGGCGCTGGGCACCGGCTTCATCGTCATCGGCGCCGAGCTGACCAACTACTACTACTGCTTCCTGATGGGCCTCGCGGTGCTGCACGAGAAGCGGCGCGAGGTCGGGGCGATCCTCGTCGCGCTGAGTGGCGTGTCGCACTACCTGAACTGGGGCCCCGCGCAGTGGATGTCGCACTGGCTCGACGAGCAGTACGTGACGATGTCGCTCGCGGCGCTCTTCGCGGTGGGCGGGTGCTGGTGGGTGCTGACCAAGATGGCGGCCACGGCGGTGGCGCCTGAAGAAGGCCCGGCGCTGCTGTTCGCCACCGCCGCGCCGGCCCCCGCCGCGCCCGTCAGCGGGAAGAAGAAGAAGTCGAGGTAGCTCAGCCCGCCTGGAGCGCCATCGCCTCGGGGTGCGCCCGGTAGTGCGCCCTGACGATCGCCGCCAGCCGCGCGCGCACCGCGTCGGTCACCGGCGCCACCGGCGTGTCGGGCAGCGCGTCGATCAACGCCCGCAGCAGCGCGTCTTGCGGGGGCGGCACCTTCCCCACCCACGAGGCGAGCAGCGCGCGATCGACGTGCGCGGGCAACGAGCCCATTACCCCCACGTCGTTCTGATCGTGCACCAGCAGCCCCGACGTCGTGCCGCGATCGAGGGTCAGCACCTGGAAGAAGTAGACCGTGTGGTACGCGAGCTGGGCGGCGCGCTCGAGGTCGGTGGGCGGCGACGAAGGCGCGACCTGCACCAGCTCGAGGTACGTGTCGAGGCCCGCCAGCGCCACGCGGCGCGCGAGCTTGAGGTCGGCCTCGAAGTCTCCGCTGTCGAGGTCTTCCACGTAGAAGTGCGTCGCCCCGCGGTGCCGGCCGAGAGCGGGAATGAAGAAGTAGCGATCGCCGCGGGCACGGGCGGCCGACGCCAGCGCGGGCGCGGCGTGCTCGAGGGCGGCGGCGAAGCGGGCGGTCTGCGCGTCGTCGGGCAGCGACGGGTTGAGGTCGGCCATCAGCCGCCAGGTGCCCTTCCCGCTGCGCTGCTCGGTGAAGCTGACGTGGAGATGCAGCGACGGCAACCGGGGGTGCTTCGGGTGAATGATGGTCGACAGCGCCGTCGCCGAGGCCACCTGCCGCGCCGGCTCGTCGTCGTAGTGCACGCACGAGACGTTCACCGACGCGCGGTTGAAGCGCTCGGTCTCGGCGCAGCCGAAGCGCACGCCGCCGCCGTGCCGCCCGCCGTCGCGTTGCCACTCGTAGCGGGTGAAGGGCGCGTCGAGCTTCTCGAGCGCTTCCGTGAAGTGCCGTTGCAGCGCTTCGACCAGCGACAACACCGAGAGCCTTCTCACGCACGCTCCAGAAAAAGAGAGAACCCGCCCCGACCATCAGGCCGGAGCGGGCTCACACTTCATCACTGCCTCGAGGCGATTACTTCTTCGCCGGGGCCGCGGGGGCCTTCGCCGGGGCGGCCTTGGCCGCGCTGCCGAGCTCGGCCTCGATGGAGATCTTCACGTCGTCGCCGACCAGCACGCCGGCGCCCGCCTCGAGGGGCTTGTTCCAGGTGAGGCCGAAGTCCTTGCGGTTGATGGTCGCGGTGCCCGAGAAGCCACGGACCTTCTTGCTGGGATCCCACGGGTTGGCGACCTCAGGCGACAGCTCGCCGTCGAGCACCACCGACTTGGTGGTCGACTTGATGGTCAGATCGCCGGTGACCTTCACCTTGTTGCCTTCGCCCTTCTCGATCTTGGTCGACTTGAACGTCACCGCGGGGAACTTCTCGACGTCGAAGAAGTCGGGGCTGCGGAGGTGCTCGTCGCGCTTGCTCTGCTTGGTGTTGATGCCCTTCACGTCGATCGACGCTTCGATCTTCGACTTGGTGAGGTCCTTGTCGTCGATCTCGACCTTGCCCGTGACGTCGCCCAGCGTGCCGTTCACCGTCGACACCATCAGGTGCTTGACCGCGAAGTTCGCCGCGGCGTGCGCCGAGTCGATCTCCCAGCTCGAGGCGAAGGCGAACGACGAGAGGGTCAGCGCGGCAGAGAGGATCAGCTTCTTCATGTGGTGCTCCTTGAGGGTGTTGCGTTCAGAGGTTGGTGACGACCTACGGGAACCTACACACAGCAAAGTGGCGGCCACTGTTTAACCCGCTGATTTTTCGACGCATGTAAAAGTTCGGCAACGCGCCATGGCTCTCACTCTGAGTGTATGACTCTCAGTTTGAGTGCCTCACTCCGAGAGTCGGCAAACGCACCGGGGCTGGCATCATGCCGCGCCATGAGAGCGCTGCTGCTGGGGCTGATGTTGGCGGGTACGACGGTTCACGCCGAAGACGGAGGCGCCCCTGACGGCGGTCGACGGCTCTTCGACGTCACCGAGGCCGCGCCGGTGAAGAAGGCCGAGGCCGCGATGGACAAGGCCGGCAGCGGGCTGCGCGCGGCGTTGCCGGAGAGCTGGCAGGCGCCGTCGGTGCTGGGCCTCGAGCGCTGGCAGTGGCTGGGCATTCCGGTGCTGGGGCTGGCGATCGCCCTGTGCACCCTGCTGCTGCTGCGCGGCACACGCGCCACCGTGAAGCGGCTGACGCGTGGCAAGAGCGACATCGGCGATCGCATGCTGGCGCGGCTCGATGGGCCGCTGCAGGTGTGGTGGGCCTCGCTGCTCGCGCGCGTCACGTTGCCGGTGCTGGCGTTGTCCGACGGGGCCGAGGCGGGCTGGCAGCGGGTGTTCAAGATCGGCCTGGGCGTCGCCTTCTTCTGGGGCGCCCTGCGCGCGGTGACGGCGTGGAGCGATCACTTCGCCACCACCGAGTTCGCCCAGGCGCGGCCGGGCAGCCGGGCGCTGGTGAGCCTCTTCGGGCGGGTGGCGCGCTTCGCGCTGGTGGGCTTCGGGGTGCTCGCGGTGCTGTCCGAGCTCGGCTACTCGGTCACCAGCGTGCTGGCCGGCCTCGGCATCGGCGGCATCGCGCTGGCCCTGGGCGCGCAGAAGACGCTCGAGAACGTCTTCGGCGCCTTCGCCCTGGCGGTCGATCAGCCGATCCGCGAAGGCGAGCTGGTGCGCGTCGAGGACTTCCTCGGCACCGTCGAGAGCATCGGCCTGCGCAGCACGCGCATTCGCACCGCCGACCGCACCATCATCAGCATCCCCAACGGCAAGCTGGCCGACATGCGCCTCGAGAGCTACGCAGCGCGAGACCGCATCCGCCTCACGCTGACGCTGGGCCTCGAGTGGGGCACCTCGGCGGCGCAGCTCAAGGACGTGATGAGCGCCTGCCGGCAGGTGCTGCAGGCGCAGCCCACGCTGTGGCCCGACAGCGCGGCGGTGAACTTCGTGGGCCTCGGCACCTCGACGATGGACGTGGAGATCAACGCCTGGTTCGCCACCGCCAACTTCGACGAGTTCCGCGGCATCCGCGAAGCGGTGCTGCTGGGATTCCTCGAGGCGGTGGAGAAGGCTGGCACCCGGCTGGCCTACCCCACCTCGACCGTGCGGCTGGCGAAGCAGGGCTGAGCGGAAAAAGAAACCGCCGGGCCTCGAGAGAGCGCCCGGCGGTTGGAACTTCGAAGGTGCTGCGTTCAGCGACTCAGGCCGGCTTGGCCTGCGCGCCGCCGTGGCTTTCCTTCTCGTGCTCACGCTCGTCGAGCCAGATGACCAGCGGGCTGGCGATGTACACCGACGAGTACGTGCCGACGATGATGCCGACCAGCATGGCGGCCGCGAAGTCGAAGATCTCGCCCACGCCGAACACCAGCAGGCCGATCAGCGAGAGCGCCGTCACACCGGAGGTGAGGATGGTGCGAGCCAGCGTGTCGTTGACGGCGATGTTGATGATCTCGGGGAGCGGCTTGCCCTTGTACCTGACCATCTCCTCGCGGATGCGGTCGTAGATCACGATGGTGTCGTTGATGGAGTAACCGATGATCGTCAAGAGCACGGCGATCGACGTGAGGTTGAACTCGCGACGCGTGACGAGGAAGTAGCCGGCCACCATCACCACGTCGTGCAGCATCGACAGCAGCGCGCCGGGGCCGAACTTCAGGTCGAAGCGGAACGCCACGTAGATGAGGATGAAGAGCATCGACCAGAGGATCGCGGTGATCCCGCGGTTGCGCAGCTGCTTGCCGACCTGGGGGCCGACGTAGTCGGTGCGGCGCACCTCGAACTCCTGCCCGGGGAGCCCGGCCTTGAGCGCGGTGGTGACCCTGGCGGCCATGCCCTCGGCCTTCACCTGGTAGTCGAACTCGCCCAGCTTGCTGACCTCGGTGACGCCGGTGCCCGACGAGATCACCGCCTGCTTGATCGCCTCGGGGTCGACGGTGCTCTTGAAGCGCACGTTGATGATGCCGGTGTCGAGGTTCTTGGTGAACGCCACCACCTCGCCCAGCCCACGAATCGCCGCCTCGGCCGCCGCTTCGCTCTCGGCGGTGAGCTGCGTGACGCCGCCCATGCGGAGGATGAAGTTGCCCGGGTCGCCGATGGCCTGCACGGTCGGCTCCTTGAGGCCGCCCTTCACCGCGCCCTCACGCACCTGCTCGGCGGTGGTGGTCGCCCCGAACTTGACCTCCACCAGCGTGCCGCCGGCGAAGTCGACGCCGAAGTTGAAGCCGAAGATGGCGATGCCGACGAGGATCGAGATGTTGAGCACCGAGCTGATGAACAGCGCGATCTTCCGCTTCCCGATGAAGTCGAAGTTCGTCTTGCCCTTGATGATGTGCATGGCGTTGTCCCGTCAGACCGAGACGGTCGACGCGTTGCGACCGTGCACGAGGTAGGTGGTGATGAGGCGCGTCACGACGATCGACGTGAAGAGCGACGCGATGATGCCGATGATGAGCGAGGTGGCGAAGCCGCGCACCGGGCCCGTGCCCGTCGCCATCAGCACGAAGCCGGCGATGAGCGTGGTGACGTGGGCGTCGAAGATGGTCCAGAACGCGCGGTCGTACCCCTGATCGACGGCCTGCCGCGCCGTCTTGCCGGCGGCGAGCTCTTCACGCACGCGCTCGTTGATGAGCACGTTGGCGTCGACGGCGATACCGAGGGTGAGCACGAAGCCGGCGATGCCGGGCAACGTGAGGGTGGCGCCGAACGCCGCGAGCCCCGCGAGGATCAGGCCGCCGTTGAGCACCAGGGCCACGTCGGCCACCATGCCCGACACCTTGTAATAGATGGCCATGAAGAGCACGACGATCGCCAGGCCGAGCATGGCCGCGAAGGCGCCCTTCTTGATCAGCTCGTCACCGAGCGACGCGCCGACCACGCGGATCTCGCCGATCGACACCGGCGCGGGCAGCGCGCCCGACTGCAGGGTGATGGCGAGGAGCTTGCCGTATTCCTTCGCTTCGCTACCCATGCGGCCGAAGGTGATGGTGCCGCTGTCGGTGATCTCCGACTGGATGCTGGGGGCCGACATCACGTTCTCGTCGAGGATGATGCCCATCTGCCGGCGGATGTTCTTGCCGGTGAGCTCGCCCATCTGCTTCGCGCCGTCGGGCTGCATCTCGAACGCCACGTAGTACTGGCCCTGGTTGTTCGGCGAGCCGGGGAACCACGCGCCCTTCAGCAGGTCGCCGGGCACGTTCTGGGTGTCGAGGAGGTAGGTCTGGTACTTGAGGCACTTGGCCTTGGGGCCGGTGTCCTTCACGCAGTGCGTGAGGACCTTCTGCGGCGCCGGCACCTTGCCGTTGACGTACTCGAGCAGCGCCTGGCGGTTCTCGCTCTCGAGGAACGGGCCCGGCGGGCTGTCGGCGGTGGTGCCGGCCTGCACCAGGCGAATGAGCGTCGCGTCGGCCGGCGGCGTGTCGGTGTAGATCTTCGAGAAGATCGACGAGTCGGTCGCCACCAGGCGGAACTCGAGCTGACCGGTCTCGCCGATGAGCTGCTTGACCTGCTCCGGGTCGGACTGACCGGGCAGCGAGATCTGGATCTGATCGTTGCCGAGCTTGGCGATCTGCACTTCGGCGACGCCCCACTTGTCGATGCGCTCACGGATGCGCAGCAGCGCCTGGTCGAGCGCCTCGGCGCTCATGCCCTCCAGCGAGCTGTCGTCGAGGCCGAGCTCGAGCTTGGCGCCGTCGCGGTTCTTGAGCTTGAAGTCCGAGAAGGTGTCGAGCAGCCCCTTCTGGATCGCCTCCACCGTCGCGGGGTCCTTCGCCACGAGGGTGACGCGGTTGGTGTCGGGGTCGATCACCGGCGCCTCGAGCTCGCCGAGCTTCTTGCTGGCGACCCACGACACCATCTGCGACGCGCGACGCTCGGCGCGCTTGGTGAGCGCCGTCTTCATGTCGACGTGCATCACGAGGTGAATGCCACCCTGGAGGTCGAGGCCCAGGCTCAGGCGGTACTTCGCCGGAGGGGCCCAGAAGGGCAGCACGGCCTTCAGCTTCTCGACGTTGTTGCGATCAGCGCGGTCGAGAACGAAGAACGAATAGTACGAAGGCACCAACATCCACAGGGTGCCCAGGGTGACGGCGAGAATGACGCCGAGGCGCGTGTACCAGTTGCGGTCCATCGCTCACTTCTCCTCTTTCTTGGCTTCGGTCGACTCAGGCGGCTTCGCCGGATCGACGGTGACTTTGCCCTGCACGGAGCTCTTGAGCATGCGCAGCTTGCCGCCGGACATGATCTCGAGCGTGATGACCTTCTCGTCGATGGCGTGAATCTTCCCGATGATTCCGCTGCTGGTGATGACGTCGTCGCCCTTCTTGAGCGCCGCCAGCATCGTCTGCTGTTCCTTCGCCTGCCGCTGCTGCGGGCGGATCAGCACGAAGTACATGATCAGGAACAGCGCGCCGAAGAAGACGATGTTCATGGCGCCGCCGCCGCCAGGAGCAGCCTGGGCGAGCAGCACGGGAAGTGTCGGGAGAGACATGGTGATCAAGAGGCGGGCCGTATAGCCCTCGGTGGGGTACGCGGCAAGCGCACACAAACGAGAGTTGTGCTAGGCGCGCACGCCCATGAACCGGTTCTTCCTCGCTCTCGTGCTCGTCCTGTCGGCCTGCGGTGTCACCAGCGTCGGCGTTCCGTGTGAAAACCGCGGCGACTGCGAGCCGGCCCAGGAATGCCACGACGCCCCCGGTGGCTTCTGCACCCGCGGCTGCACCGAGCCCGGCCAGACCCGCGACTGCCCCGCCGGCACGCTGTGCAGCTTCTTCGGCCGCGATCAGATGGTGTGCAGCACGCCGTGCGAGACCGACGCCAACTGCCGCATCAACTTCGAGTGCGTGCTCACCCACCCGGGCAGCACGAAGAGCGCGTGCCGCCCGTCGGCCGCGTGGACCGCGCAGAACCCGTAAGGGCGCCCCTCACTGCGGCGTCTGGGGCCGCGCGTGGAACTCTTTGAGGAAGTCGCCGTAGCGGTCCGCCTCGATCGCCGCGCGCGCTTCCTTCATCAGGTTCAGGAAGAAGTGCAGGTTGTGGAGCGTGTTGAGGCGCATCGCCACCAGCTCCTGTGACACGAAGAGGTGGCGCAGGTAGGCGCGCGAGAAGGTGCGGCAGGTGTAGCACCTGCACTTCGCGTCGAGCGGCCGCTCGTCCCGGGCGTAGCGCGCGTTCTTGATCACCAGCTTGCCTTCGCTGGTGAACAGCAACGAGTTGCGCGCGCTGCGGGTGGGCAGCACGCAGTCGAACATGTCGACGCCCGAGCCGACGCAGGTGACGAGATCGAGCGGCGTGCCGACGCCCATCAGGTAGCGCGGCTTGTCTTTGGGGAGCAGCGGCGCCGAGAACGCCACGCCCGCGTGCATCTGCGCCGGCTCTTCCCCGACCGCGAAGCCGCCCAGCGCGTAGCCGGGCAGATCGAGGGCGCAGATCTCCTCGGCGTGACGCTTGCGCAGATCTTCGAACAGCCCGCCCTGCACGATGCCGAACAGCGAGCTGCGCTGCCGGCTCCACGCCTTGATGCAGCGGTGGAGCCAGCGCGTGGTGCGATCGAGCGACGGTTCCATGTAGCTGCGCTCGGACAGCGCGGGCGGGCACTCGTCGAAGGCCATGATCACGTCGGCGCCGAGCACTTCCTGAATCTCGATGCTGCGCTCGGGGGTGAGCACGTGTTTGCTGCCGTCGAGGTGGCTCTGAAAGGTCGCGCCCTCTTCGGTGATCTTCCGCTTCTCGGACAGGCTGTAGACCTGAAAGCCACCCGAGTCGGTGAGCATCGCGCGGTCCCACGAGATGAACTTGTGGAGCCCTCCGAGGTCGCCGATGAGCTGCTCTCCGGGGCGGAGCATCAGGTGGTAGGTGTTGCCGAGGATGATCTTCGCGTCGAGCGTGTGGAGATCGTCGGGCGCGATGGCCTTCACCGAGCCGGCCGTGCCGACGGGCATGAACACCGGGGTCTCGATCGGCCCGTGCGGCGTGTGCAGCCGGCCGCGACGGGCGCCGGTCTGCGCGCAGGTGTGGAGCAGCTCGAACTTCACGATCGACGGGGCGACGCGCTGATCGCCACGCAGGTCAGGGGGAGGAAGGCTCATGGATCGCTCTCGATGAACATCGCGTCGCCGTAGCTGAAGAAGCGGTACCGCTCACGGATCGCTTCGGCGTAGGCGGCGAGGGTCTGGTCCCGGCCGAGCAGCGCGCTGACCAGCATCACCAGCGTCGACTTCGGGAGGTGGAAGTTGGTGATCAACGCGTCGATGACGCGGAACGTGAAGCCGGGGTGAATGAAGATCGACGTGGCGAAGCTCTGCGCCTGGCCATCGGAGCGCGCGAGCGTGGCGGCCAGCGGCGAGCCCTCGAGCGTGCGGGTGACGGTGGTGCCCACCGCGATCACCCGGCGGCCCTGCCCCTTCGCGGTGACGATCGCGTCCCACGTCTCGGCGCTGATGCGGGCGCGCTCTTCGTGCATCTTGTGCTCGGCGATCGGCCCCTCGCGCACCGGCAGGAAGGTGCCCGGGCCCACCTCGAGCGAGACGAAGCGCACCTCGACGCCCTGCTCCTTCAGCGCCTCGATCATCGCCTCGGTGAAGTGCAGGCCCGCGGTGGGCGCGGCGACCGAACCGGCCTGCTTCGAGAACACCGTCTGGTAGCGCTCGGCGTCGCTCTTCGAGACGTCGCGGGTGATGTACGGCGGCAAGGGCAGCCGGCCGGCGCGCTCGATGGCGTCCTGCAGCGTGGCGAGCGGCGAGGTGAAGCGCACCCGGTACTCGCCCCCGCCAACCGATTCGATCACGGTGGCGGTGAGGCCGGCGTCGAACTCCAGCTCCATGCCGGGGCGAAAGCCCTTCGACGACTGGCCGAGGCAGGTCCACACCGTGCCGCTGGCCTGGGCCTCGAGCGCGGCGGCGGTCTCGACGTCGGTGGACGGGCGAATGAGCAGCAGCTCGGCCTTGCCGCCGGTGCCCTTCTTCTTGCCGATCAGCCGCGCGGGGATGACGCGCGAGTCGTTGAACACCAGCACGTCGCCCTTGCGCAGCAGCGCCGGCAGGTCGCGGAAGCTTCGATGTTGCACCTGCCCACTGGGCCTTCGCACGTGCAGCAACCGGCTCGCGTCGCGCTGGGGCAGCGGGGCCTGGGCGATCAGTTCGGGCGGGAGCTGGAAGTCGAAGTCGTCGGTGTGCACGGCGCGAGTGCGCCTACGCCAAGTCGCCGCACATCACCAGACGGACTGACAGGGGAGCCGGGCGCGGCGCGCGTTGAAGATGATGCAGCTCGACATTATGTTCAACTGCATCATGTTGTTCCTCAACCGAGAGTCCGAACTCAGGGTGCTCGCCTCGGCGCTCCGGCAAACCGAAGGCGCGCTGGTGGTGGTGTCTGGCCGGCGCCGCGTGGGAAAGACGAGGCTGCTGCTCGAGTGGGTGCAGCGACACGGAGGGGTGTACTTCGTCGCCGACGAAGCCACCCCCGCCCTGCAGCGCCGCTACTTCGCCGAGGCGATCTCCCGACGGCTCCCCGGGTTCGAGCAGGTCGAGTACCGGGACTGGCGTTCGCTCCTGAGTCGTCTGGCCACTGACGCCCGGCGGCTGCGGTTTCGGGGACCGATCGTGATCGACGAGCTCCCGTACCTGGTGACCGCGAGTCCCGAGCTCCCCAGTGTGTTGCAGCAATGGGTCGACCATGAGGCGCGCGAAGCGGGGCTCGTCGTGGCCCTCGCCGGCTCGAGCCAACGAATGATGCAGGGGCTGGTCCTCGATGCGGACGCCCCCCTGTACGGCCGCGCGAGAGCCCACCTCGTGCTCGAGCCGCTCGCCCCGCACTGGCTGGCGAAGGGCTTTCCGAGCCGCAAGGGCTTCGAGCGCCTCCTGACGTGGACGGCCTGGGGGGGTGTCCCTCGATACTGGGAGCTCGCGGCGAGCCTGAAGGGGCCGGTCGAGGCCGCGATCGTCACGCTCGTGCTCGACCCGATGGGGCCGCTGCACCTCGAGCCCGATCGGCTCCTGCTCGAAGAGCGTCCTTCGGCGGCGGATCTTCGGCCGCTCCTCGACGCCATCGGCGGAGGTGCCCAGCGCGTCTCCGAGATCGCCAGCCGGATCGGTCGCCCTGCCACCTCGCTCTCTCGCGCGCTGGAGCGCCTGCAGGGGCTGGGGCTGGTCGCCCGGGAGGTCCCCTTCGGCGTCTCGGCGCGCGACAGCAAGCGCAGCCTCTATCGAATCAGCGACCCCTTCCTGCGGTTGTGGTTCCGGGTCGTAGCCCCCCATCGAGGGGCGCTGGCCCTGGCGACGAACGCCGAGCGGCGGCGGCTGCTGGAAGTGCATCTGCCAACGCTCACCGCGACGGCCTTCGAAGAACTGGCGCGCCGGGCCGTGCCGATGCTGGGCCCCTGGGCACCCGCGGGGCGCTGGTGGCAGGGCTCGAGCCCGGAGTGGGACGTGGTGTCGCAGGCCTCCGATGGCGCGCTGCTGGTGGGCGAGGTGAAGGCGTGGCGCAAGCCGGCCAGCCCTGCCGCTCTCCGCGCTGAGGTGCAGCGACTGCTGGTCAGACCACTCCCGGAGGCAGGGCCGGTGACGAGAGTGGAGCGAGTGCTCTTCGTGCCAGCCGTCGGACCGGGCGTCGGCCTGAAGCACGACGGCGTGCGCATCGTGACGCTCGATCAGCTGCTGGCCGCGCCGGCGTCGTGATCAGAGCGACGCGGCGAGCGCGCGCAGGCCCGGGAGATCGAGGATCTCCAGCTCGCCGTACGACAGCGCCAGCAGCCCCCGCGCCTCGAGCTCCTTGAGCACCTGGTTGGTGGTCTGCCGCGACGACGACACCATGGCCGCGAGGACTTCCTGGCGCACCTTCACCACCCGCCGCGAACGATCGCTGAACTCGCCGTAGCCCTCGGCCATCAACACCAGCCGGCGCGCCAGGCGCTGCGTCAGCGGCAACAGCGCGGTGTCTTCCATCATCACGAAGGCCAGCCGCAGCTTGGCGGTGACGAGCAGCGCGAGCTCGCGCCACCAGGTCGGGTTCGCGGAGAGCATCGCGTCGAGCGCGGCGGTCGGCACGTGGAGCACCTTCGACTCGACCGCGGCGATCGCGTCGTGGGTGCGCGCCAGCCCGTCGAACACCGCGATCTCCCCGAACCACTGCGGCGGCTCGACCACCGCCAACACCGCTTCTTTCCCGGCCGAGCCCACGCCCGTCACCCGGAACGCGCCGTCGAGCGCCGCGTACAGCCCGTCGGGTGCGTCGCCCCGTGAGAACAGCCGCTCATCGACCTGCACCTCGCGCAGCATGGCGGCGTCGAGCAGCGCCTCCTGAAACCCGGGGGTGAGGCCCTGGAACCAGCGGCCAGACAGCATCAACTCCCGGTAATCACGAGCGGTTCTGGGCATCTTGAGAGAATGTCGCGAGGCCGACAGAGTGCGGCCCTCGACCCCTTCATAGTGGCCCACATGAACCCGCTCATCAAACAGCTCTCGACCTACGCGACGTACCACCGCGATCCGCGCAACATCGGGACCCACTTCGTCGGCGTGCCGATGATCGTCGTGGCGGTGTGCGGCTTCCTCTCGCGGCCCGGCTTCGACGTCGCGGGGCTGACGCTCTCGCCGGTGTGGCTGGTGGGGGTGGCGGCGGCGATCTTCTACTTCCGCCTCGACCTCCGCTACGGGCTGGTGATGTCGGGGCTGCTGGCGTTCGCGGGCTGGCTGGCGCACTTCCTCGCGGCGCAGAGCACCGGCGTGTGGCTGGCGTCGTCGGCCGGGCTGTTCGTGGTGGGCTGGGTGATCCAGTTCGTCGGCCACTACTACGAGGGCAAGAAGCCGGCGTTCGTCGACGATCTGGTCGGCCTGCTGGTGGGCCCGCTGTTCGTCACCGCCGAGCTGGGCTTCATGCTCGGCCTGCGCAAGAGCGTGAAGGCGGAGATCGAACAGATCGCCGGCCCGACGCGCCTGCGTCAGCTCAAGCCCGTCGCTGGCTGAGCAACCACGTCATCAGGTCGGGGTGCTCGAAGGTCGGGCGCCACGCGTCGTGACCGACGCCTTCGAACTCGGTGTAGCGGAACACGCCGTTGCCGCGCTCGCGCATCAGCTTCGCCACCCGCCGCGTGTTGTCGGGGCGCACCAGCTTGTCGCGCTGCCCGTGGAACGCCCAGATGGGGAACTGCGTGAGGCTGCGCGCAGACTCGGGCTCGAGATCTCCCGCGATGGGCACCGCCGACGCGAAGAGCTCGGTGTAGCGCTCGATGATCGCCCACGCGCCGATCGCCCCCATCGAGTAGCCGACGAGGTGGACGCGCGAGGGATCGACCGAGCGCCGGCCGGTCAGCTCTCGCACCAGGCTCACCAGCGCGCGCTGAGAGGTCGAGTCACCGCCGTACCAACTGCCGCCCCACGTGTCGCCGATGGGGCACTGCGGCGCGACGGTGATGAACGGCTGGCCTTCGAACGCCTGCACCCCGTTGACGAGGTGCGAGGTGGTGTCGGTGCCCTTCTCGCCGCTGCCGTGGAGAAAGACGACCAGCGGGTAGCGTTGGTGAAACGGGTCGTAGCCCGGCGGCAAGACGAACCGGTACGGCAGCCCTTCGTGCGACGCGAGATCCCAGCTCATTCGTAGAGCGTCTGCAGTTCCACGCCCGGGTAGTAGTGGAGAAGGATCTTCTGAAAGTCCCACCCCTTCTCGGCGTACACGCGCGCCCCCCACTGGCACATCCCCGCGCCGTGACCGAAGCCGTCGCCGGCGAGCGTCCACCCGTCGCGTGACTTCTCGATCTCGAACTTCAGGCTCTTCAACTTCATGTAGCCGATGCGCTCGCGGAAGCTGACGGCGGTGATCGACCGTGAGCCCACCTCCACCCGCTGCGCACGGCCGGTCGCCGAGCGGCCCTGCACCTTGATCGGCCCGCCCTTCGCGGCGCCCAGCGGCTTGAGATCGGCCGGCTTGAGGTTGAGCGTCCAGTGGCTGGTGGGGAGCCGGCCGCACGGACAATCGACCGCCTGCAGGTACGGGAGATCGCGGCCCAGCGCGTCGACGCCGTTCTCGGTGCGCCCGCCGCAGCTCGCGTGGAAGTAGGCCTCGATCGGCTGGAGCTGCCAGGTCATCACCAGCCCGCGCGTCGACTCCACCGCCTCGCGCGTGCGCGGATCTTCGACGTCGAGGCCCTTGTAGACCTGCGAGATGACCGAGCTGCCGAGGTGGAAGGGCTGGCCGTACTGCTCGAGCTTCTTGTTGAGCGCGTAGGTACGCGCCGCGACCGCCTGCGCCTTGAGCGCCTCGGTGGGGAACGACTTCGGCATCTCGCTGCCCAGCACGCCCACCAGGTAGTCCTCGAGCGGCAACACGTTGACCGCCGCGAGCTGCGACTTCCCGAAGAGCACCACCACGTCGCCCTTCACGCGCACGCCGTTGACCTGGATGACGCCGGCGCCGTCGGTGCCCGAGCGGAAGCGCAGCGCGGCCGCGGGTGAGGGCTCGCCTTCGACCTGCAGCTTGCCGCCCACCAGGGTGAGCGTGACCTTCGCGGTGCTGAACGGCTCGTAGACCGCCTCGTCGGAGTCGGCGCCCACCCGCAGCGCGTCACCTTCGATGGTCACCTTCGACGACTCGGGGCCGACCGCGATGCGCATCGTCTCGGCCGCGAAGGCCGGCAATGCCAGGAAGAACAGAAGCAGCGCGCGCATGGACCTCCAGCGTACGAACCCACGACAGAGGCTCAAGAATTTGGCAGGACGGGAGACGCCCATGTCCGAGGTCGACGCGCTGTTCGAGCTGCTGAGCCACGCGCCGCCGCGAGAGCGCGCCCTCGTGCAGCGGGTCGCCTTCGAAGGGCTGTCGCTCGAGGCCGTCGCGCAGCTCTACGACGTGGACCTGCCGCGGGCGAAGGTGCTCGTGTTTCGCGCCCTGCAGACCGTCGCCGGGCGCGCGCCGCTGTCCGACGAAGCCGAAGCGGCGGTGATCGACCGGCCCGAGTCTGAGGCGGCGGCGCTGCTGGCCCGGCTGAAGACCCACCGCGTCGAGCTGCAGGCGCGGCTGGAGAAGGCGGCCGTGGCGTTCGCCCAGTCGCCCGATCGCGTGCGCGACGAGTGGGTGCGGCGGCTGGCGATCGTGGTGGTGCTGGCGCTGACCGCCTTCTTCTACTGGCGCGAGCAGAACAAGCCGCGGCCGCCTCCGGAGAAGCGGCCCACCGTGCAGCCCACCAGCCCCTGAAAAGATTGCTGGTCCAGCGATCACGGTTTACACGCCCGTCTTCATGAACCGCCTGATCTTCGCCGCCGTCGCCTCGTTGTGCCTGTTCGCCTGCCCGAAGTCGCCCGGCGGCACCAACCTCGGCGGCTCGGAAGACGAGAAGATCGACTCCATCGCGGCGAAGCTCGAGGAGTACGCGACCAAGACGAACACCGAGTGCAGCGAGACGTGCTCGAACAAGTCGCAGGTCTGCAAGCTGTCCGACAGCGCGTGCGAGATCGCCGGCAAGGCGACCGATCGCGCCGACTACCAGAAGCACTGCGTCACGGCCCAGGAGCTGTGCGCGCGCTTCAACGAAGCGTGCTCCACCTGCACCAAGTGACCGAGTAGCCTCCCCCGGCTGGAGGTCGTCATGTCGCTGGCCCTCATCGCCCTGTGCCTCGCCTTCGTCGCCGACGAGCCGCTCTCTGCGGAGAAGACGGCCGTCATCTCGCGTGAACAAGAGAAGGCGCAGGCCGAGGTCGACGCGAAGTACGGCAACAAGAAGCCCACCGAGCTCAGCGCCGACGAGCGCCGGCAGCAGGCGAAAGACCGCGCCGCCGCCGAGCAGCAGGTGCTCGACAAGAACGGCGTGAGCGCCAAGGAATGGGCGCGCGAGTCGCTGCGCAAGGACCGCGAGCAGTTCGCCCAGCAGAAGGAGCTCAAGAAGCAGCTCATCGAGAAGGAGAAGGCCGCCGCCGAGGCGATCAAGAAGGCCCAGGCGCAGCTCAAGGAAGTCCAGGTGCAGAAGGGCTTCTCCGACGAGAACCCCGTCACCCTCGAAGAGAAGGAAAACGAGGACGGGAAGGTCGCGGTCGAGAAGGGGCTGCCCGGCGATCTGAGCCAGGACGAAGAAGCCGCTCGCGAGCAGGACCGCCTCGAGAACGGCGGCTCGGCCGGCGCCTCCGACGACGCGCCGAAGGCTGCCCCGAAGACCCGGGGTGGCGGCCGTCGTCGCTGAAAAATTCGAAGTTCTGAAATAGGCGTGGGGGGTCGAACGTTCCCCGCGCCCCTCCTGGCTGCAGGTGAAATCGTGCGCGTGGGTCCCACTCCGGGCGAGCGCTTTGGCCCCTACGACATTCTCGGACCGCTCGGAGCGGGCGGCATGGGTGTGGTGTTTCGCGCGCGTGACACGCGGCTGGGCCGGGAAGTCGCGCTCAAGACGCTGCCGCCCGAAAGCGTGAGTGACCCGGTGCGGCTGCAGCGCTTCGAGGCGGAGGCACGCGCGGCGTCGGCGCTCAACCACCCCAACGTGCTCGCGGTGTTCGACGTCGGCCGTGAAGGCGACGTGCCGTTCCTGGTGACCGAGCTGCTGCAGGGCGAGACGCTGCGCGAGAAGCTGGCGAAGGGGCCGCTGCCGCCGCGCAAGGTCATCGAGCTGGCGATGCACGCCGCGCAGGGGCTGGCCGCGGTGCACGAGAAGGGCATCGTTCATCGCGATCTCAAGCCCGACAACCTGTTCTGCACCCGCGACGGGCAGCTCAAGATCCTCGACTTCGGGGTGGCGCGGACGACCGAAGGCGCGACGCCGCCCACCGGCACGCTGCCGCTGACCCAGTCGGGTGCGGTGATGGGCACCGCCGGGTACATGTCTCCCGAGCAGGTGCGCGGTCGCGTGGCCGACGCCCGCAGCGATCTCTTCGCGCTCGGCGCCATCGTCTACGAGTGCCTCAGCGGCCACATGGCCTTCCCCGGGGAGACGCCGGTCGAGCGGGGCTACGCGATCCTCAACGCCGACCCGAAGCCGCTGGTGGGCGTGGCAGCGCCGTCGCTCGAGCGCGTGATGCGCCGCTGCCTCGAGAAGGATCCCGCCGAGCGGTTTCAGCACGCGCGCGATCTCGTCTTCGCGCTCGAGGCCATCAGCGACTCGGGCGTGGCCCCCGCGCTGCCCAGCCCGCCCCCGAAGACCCGCGGCTGGTGGCCGGCGGCGCTCGGGCTGGGGCTGGTGGCGGTCGCGGCGGTGCTGTGGTTCAGCCGGCCGCCGCCCGCGCCGCGTCCCGTGGAAGCGCCGGTCGCCGCAGTGGTGAAGCCGCCGACCACGCGCCGGGTCAGCTTCCGCAACGGGTCGATCTTCAACGCGCGCTTCACCGCCGACGGGCGCGGCGTCGCCTACGCGGGAACCTTCGAGAACACGCCGCCGCGGGTGTACTCCGGCGTGCTCGACGGTCCGCAGCTCCGGCCGGCCAGCAGCCCGGGCACCACGCTGTTCGACGTGTCCGACAAAGACGAGCTGGCGATCGGCGGGGTGCCGGACTCGGCGGTGAAGACCGGCATGGTGCTGCTCAGGTCCTCACTGGCGGGCGGCGCGGCGCGACCGCTGTACGAGGGCGTCATCGGCGCCGACTTCGGCCCCAACGACACGATCGTCCTCACCCGCTTTCACGACGCGAAGTTCTCCATCGAGTGCCCGCCGGGCAACGTGGTCGTCTCGAGCAAGCACCAGGTGGTGGACGCGCGGCTATCGCCCGATGGCTCGATGATCGCGTTCCTCCAGCACCCGGTGCAGGGCGACGATCGCGGCTACGTGGAGATCATCGATCGCGTGGGCAAGTCGATCGCCCGCTCGACGTCGGCGTGGACGTTGGTCGGCCTGGCCTGGAACCCGAACGGGAAAGAGGTGTGGTTCTCGGCGGGCTACGAAGACGTGTCGCGGCGCATCCACGCGCTGGGCATCGATGGCTCGCAGCGGCTGGTGTACGGCGGCCCGGGCAGCCTGCGAATCATGGACGTCGACGCGAAGGGCCGCATGCTCGCCGTCACCGGCATCATGCGCTCACGCATGTTCGGCAAGGTGGCGGGCGACGAGCAGGAACGGTCGCTGAGCTGGCTCGACGGCTCGATGCCGCTGGCGCTCTCGAACGACGCCACCGCCCTGCTCTTCCTCGAAGGCTACGGGCCGGCGGGCAGCGAGGTGCAGACCTGGTTCCGCCGCTTCGATCAGCCCGATGACACGCCGGTGCTGTTGTCGCTGGGCTGGGGCCGCGCGCTCTCGCCCGACAAGCAGTGGGCGATCATCACCCCGACGCCGCCCTTCAACACGCTGCGCATCATCCCTACCGGCGTCGGCACGCAGCGCGATCTCCCGGCTGGCGACTTCCTCTCGCTGGGCAACGTGCACTTCTTCCCCGACGGCAAGCGCATCGCCTTCAGCGCCGTCGACTCGAACAACCGCTCGCACCTGTACGTGCAGTCGGTGGTGGAGGCCGGGGCCGAAGACATCGAGGCCTCGAAGCCGCATCAGGTGGGCGACGAAGAGTGGGCCCTCGCGGCGCCGCCCTCGCCCGACGGGAAGTGGCTGGTGGGCATCAAGTTGCCCTCGCGCGAGGCGTCGCTGGTGCCGGTCGACGACGAGGTCGCCGACGTGAAGCCCCTCGAGAAGATCACCCCGGGGGACGTGCCGATCCAGTGGAGCCCCGACGGGAAGGCGCTGTGGCTCCTGCGCCGACCGCGCCCGGGTGAGCCGCTCTCGGTGCAGCTGCTGAAGTTCGAGCTGACGAGCGGCAAGACGACACCGGTGGCGTCCATTCGACCGGCCGACCCGGTGGGCATGGATCACATCAAGGCCGGCCTGCTGACCCCCGACGGCAAACACTACGTGTATACGGCGAACCAGGAGCTCGACGAGCTGTACCTGATCGAAGGAGTTCGCTGACGTGCACAGCACGCTGACCGAGGGGTTCGCTGGCTCCGCGACGGGCGGAAAGACCGCGGCCTTCCTCCATCGCGTGATCGACGCCGATCGCCCGGCGGGCGTGTCGGGCCGGTTCTGTCTCGACGGGGTCGACGTGGTGCAGCTCGGGCGCGCCGATCACCGCGCGTCGCTGCGCACCGACGAGGGCGGCATGCGGGTGCTCAAGCTGGGCATCGCCGATCGGTGGATGTCGAGCCAGCACGCGCGGCTCTCGCGGGTGATGCGCGCGTGGGTGCTGGAAGACACGAAGTCGAAGAACGGGGTGCGCCACAACGGGCAGAGCGTCGCGCGCGTCGAGCTCAAGGACGGCGACGTGTTCGAGCTGGGGAGGACGTTCTTCGTCTTCCGCCTCGATCAGCCGCTGGCCGGAGATCTCGAGAGCGACGCGCTGCGGCCCACCGCGCCGGGGCTGGCGACGATGTCTCCTTCGCTCGAGGGCCACTTCGCCGAGCTGGTGAAGCTCGCGCGCTCGGGCGTGACCATCGCCCTCGGAGGGCCTTCGGGCAGCGGAAAAGAGGTGATCGCCCGGGCGGTCCACGCGCTGAGCGGCCGCACCGGCCCCTTCGTCGCGGTCAACTGCGGCGCGCTGCCGGACGAGCTGGTCGAGTCGGAGCTGTTCGGTCACAAGAAGGGCGCGTTCTCGGGCGCGCTCGACGATCGACCGGGCCTCGTTCGCGCCGCGCACGGCGGCACCTTGTTCCTCGACGAGGTGGGCGACCTTCCGCTCGAGGCCCAGCCGGCGCTGCTGCGGGTGCTGCAGGAGAAGCAGGTGCTGCCGGTCGGCGCGACGACGCCCGTGCCGGTCGATCTCCGCGTGGTGTCGGCGACCCATCGCTCGCTGGAGGCGCTGTCGGCACAGGGGCTGTTTCGCGACGATCTCCGCGCGCGCCTGAGCGGCTACCAGGCCGAGCTGCCGGCCCTGAAGGAACGCCGGGAAGATCTCGGGGTGATCGTCGCCGCGCTGCTCGAGCGCCTCGCCCCCCAGCGCGTGTTCTCGCTGCAGCTGGGCATGGCCGCCGCCCGCGCGCTCTTCGCCTACGACTGGCCGCTCAACGTGCGCGAGCTCGAGAAGGCGCTGGAGGCGGCCGTGGTGCTGGCCGGCACCGGGGTGATCGAGCTCGAGCACTTCCCTCCGGCGGTGAGGAACCCCACCCCGGTGCCGAGGCGCGTGAGCGATGACGACGAGCTGGATGACGCGCGGAAGGTCGAGCTGGAAGGGCTGCTCCGGCAGCACGCGGGCAACGTGTCGGCCGTCGCGCGCGCGATGGGCAAGGCGCGAATGCAGATCCAGCGGTGGATGGCGCGGTACGGCCTCGACCCGCGCGCGTTCCGCGGCTGAGGGTGCAACACCTGCAACAGGTGCAACGGGTGCAACACCGGGCGAGCGGGTGTTGCACGGCGTGATCTCGCGAGGTTGAGCACGGCAAAAGGCGGCACGCGCAGTGCTCTGGGGAGCGTCGCCATGAAGACCCTCCCGCTCGCCCTGTTCGCTGCGCTCATTCTCCTCGGTTGGACTGGCCTCGCCGCGGGCGTCATCGCCGCCTTCGCCGGGGAACCGGGGGTCACCTCTCAAGCCCACCAGCATCAGCTCGAGGTGCACGGGGTAAAGCCCGAGCCCCAGTTGATCTCGGAGACGCCCCCCTGCCCGCTCGAGCAAGCCGTCGACGGCTCGGTGCCGTGCTCGGCGTGAAGCGTGTATGTCCCGGTCGTGGCCGGGATCATCAGGACAGCGCGTCGACCGCCGGGGTGGGTGCCGCCAGGGCCGTTGCCGCGCGGCGATGACGGCCGACCGGAGCTGCAGCCCGGTGACGATGAAGATCTCTGCTTCATCACCGGTGAGTGGCGGCTGTTTCAGAAGCAGCACGGCCACCGCTGGAGCCTCGACGATCTGGTGACCGCGTGGGTCGCGGCGCCGCATGCGCAGGCGCTTGGCGCGCGGAAGATGCTCGACCTGGGCTGCGGGCTCGGCAGCGTGTTGATGATGATGGCCTGGCGGTTTCCGGAGGCCGACGTCACCGGCATCGAGGCACAGGCCGATCGCGCCGCGATGGGGCGGAGATCGATTCTGTTCAACGGCGCCGAGGATCGGTGCCGGATCCTCGACGGAGATCTGCGCGACGCGTCGGCGCTGCCGGAGGGGGCGCGGTTTCCGCTCATCACCGGCACGCCTCCGTACTTTCCGATCGGCACCGGGCCCGAGAGCGAGAAGACGCATGCGGGCCCGTGTCGGTTCGAAGTGCGCGGAGGCATCGAGGCGTACGCGCTCGCGGCGGCCCGCTGGTTGGGTGAAGAGGGCCGCTTCGTGGTGTGCACGGCCGCGCTCGAGCGGGAACGGGTGGTCGCGGCGGCGAAGGCGGCGGGACTGCACGTCATCGAGCACGTGGACGTCGTGCCTCGCGAGGGGAAGGACGTGTTGGTGATGGTCGATGTGATGGCCCGCAGGCCGGCGCCGCGCGTGGAGCGAGCGTTGACCGTGCGGGACGCGAACTCGAAGTGGACGGCGGCGTTCCTCGAGGTGCGGGCCGAGATGGGTATGCCACCGCAGCCGTGAGGCGTGGGGCGTGGGGCGTGGGGCGTGGACTGACGCCGTGCACGAATCGCCCCTCACCCCGACCCTCTCCCCGCTTCGCAGGGCGAGGGGGTTAGACGGTGCGGCTGAAGATCGGCCGATCGGGCGCCTTGCGCGCGAGCCGCGCGTCGAAGGCCATGCACACGTTGCGCACGAAGGGCTTCCCGTTCTCCGTCACCGACACCGACGAGTCCGACAGCTCGACCAGGCCGTCTCGTTGCAGCTCACCGAGCTTCTCCGTCACCTCGGCGAAGTACGGCAGCGCCTCCGTGTCCCACTGCGTCTCGAAGCGCGTCATCACGTCGAGGATGTGCCGGCGCAGCAGCAGATCTTCCGCGTCGAGCACGTGCCCCCGTGAGATCGGCAGCACGCCCTTCGCGATCGCCGCGGTCCACTCAGGCACCGTCTTCTCGTTCTGCGCGTAGGCGGTCCACGTGTCGCCGATCGCCGAAACGCCGAGCGCGAACAGCGGCATCGTCGAGCGATCCGTGTAGCCCATGAAGTTCCGGTGCATGCGCTTCTCGGCGTACGCCTTCCACAACCCGTCACCCTCGAGCGCGAAGTGATCGAGGCCGATCTCGCGGTACCCCTCGCCCAGCAGCAGCTTCTGCCCGAGCTCGTACAGCGTGCGCTTCTCGTTGCCCGCGGGCACGTCAGCGTCCTGGAACTTCCGCTGGAAGGTCTTCATCCACGGCACGTGCGCGTAGCCGTAGAAGGCGATGCGGTCGGGGCGCAGGCCACGCACCTGCTCGACGGTGCGCTGAATGCTCTCCGGGGTCTGCTTCGGCAGCCCGTAGATGAGGTCGTAGTTGATGCTGGTGAAGCCCAGCGCGCGCGCGTGCTCGGTGACAGTGCGCACCTCTTCGACGGTCTGGTGACGGTTGATGGCGTGCTGCACCACCGGGTCGAAGTCTTGAATGCCTAGCGACAGGCGCGTGAAGCCCAGCTTCGCGAGCGTCTCGAGCTGTTCCTTCGTGGTGACGCGCGGGTCCGCCTCGAGGCCGAGCTCGGCGTGGGGCCCGAGATCCACGTTCGCCAGGATGCCGCTCATCATGCGCTCGAGCTGCGCGGCCGAGAGGTGCGTGGGAGTGCCGCCGCCGATGTGCAGCTCGTCGATGCGAACCCGGCCCAGGCGCGCCGTGTAGAGCGCCCACTCGGCGAGCAGGCTGTCGACGTACGGGTCGGTCACCTTCGGGTCGCGGGTGATGAAGGTGTTGCAGCCGCAGTAGTGGCAGAGCGAGCGGCAGAACGGCACGTGGATGTACATCGCCCCGCCCTGTCCGGCCTCGCGGCTGCGGGCGATCGCGCCCTCGAGGTGCGTCATCCACTCTTCCTGGGTGGGAGCGCGCTGCCAGTACGGGACGGTGGGGTAGCTCGTGTAGCGCGGGCCAGGAATGTCGTACTTCGCCAGCAACTCGGTCGCGGTCATGGGGTGCTCCTGCGCACTTCGTCAGCCAACATCGAGATGAACCCGGGCGCGGCGTTCACCGCGGGCACCAGCGTCAACGACTCACCGCCGGCGGCCTTGAAGGTCTCCTGCGCACGCATGCCGATCTCCTCGAGCGTCTCGAGGCAGTCGGCGACGAACGACGGGCACGCCACCGCGAGCCGCTTCACGCCCTGCTGCGCGAGCGCCACCACCGCCTCGTCGGTGAACGGGCTCAGCCACGTCGCGCCCTTGAGCCGCGACTGGAACGAGGTCGAGCTGCTCTTCACGCCCGACGCCGCGGCCAGCGCCCGGCTCGTCGCGTAGCACTGCGCGCGGTAGCACTGCGCGTTCTGCGCCCCGAGCGGCGGGCATTCCTGCTGCGCGCACGGCGAGGCGCACACCGGCTTCAACTGGCGCACTGGCAGTCCGTGGTAGCTGAACAACACGTGCTCGGCGCCGCTGCGCTCGACCGTCTCACGCACCCGCGCGGCGGCGGCGGAGATGAAGCCCTCACGCGCGTGGAAAGCCGGCACCACGTTGACCTGCAGCTCGGCCTTCAGCTCCTCGATGCGCTCGACGGTGGTGCCGGTCGTGGCGAAGGCGAACTGCGGGTACATCGGCACCACGGTCAGCTCGCGCACGCCGCGCTCACGCAGGCGCTGGAGCACGTCAGGCAACGACGGGTTGCCGTAGCGCATGGCGAGCTCGACCTCATAGCCGGGGAGCTCCTTGCGCAGCGCGTCCACCTGAGCCTGCGCGTGGAGCAGCAGCGGCGAGCCTTCCGGCGTCCAGATCTGCTGGTACGCGTGCGCGCTGCGCTTCGGGCGGAAGGGCAGGATGATCAGCCGCAGCAACAGCCACCGCGCCGGCGCGGGGAGATCGATGACGCGCGGATCTCCGAGGAACTCGGCGAGGTACTTGCGCACCGCGGGCACCGTCGGCGCGTCGGGGGTCCCGATGTTGACGAGCACCACTCCGCGACGGGTGGCGAGCGACGACGGGGCAGACGCGGCGACGGGAGCGTTCATGGGCGGAACAGGTAACCGCGCCCGCGCACGGTGACGAAGTGCACCGGGCTCTCGGGGTTGGTCTCGAACAGTCGGCGGAGCCGAACGATGAAGTTGTCGATGGTGCGATCGGTGGGGAACGCGTCCATGCCCCACACCTCTTCGAGGATGTCGGCGCGGGTGAGCACACGATCGACGTTGCGCGAGAAGAGCTCCATCAACTTGAGCTCCTTGTCCGACAGGGTGACCTCGCCCTCGGTGGTGACCGCGCGGCCGGTGTCGAAGCGCACCGAGAAGCCACCGGACAGCTCGAGCGCCTTCGGGGCCGCGGCGATGGAGCCCGACGCGCGCCGCAGCAACGAGCGCACGCGCGCCAGCAGCTCGGCCACGTCGAAGGGCTTGGTGAGGTAGTCGTCGGCGCCGCAGTCGAGCCCGCGCACCTTCGCGTTCACCTCGCTGCGCGCGGTGAGCATCATGATCGGGAAGCGCACGCCCGCGTCACGCGCGTCGCGCACGAGCTGGAAGCCCTCACCGCCGGGCAACATCACGTCGACGATCGCCACGTCGACCCCCGGCGTCGCCAACGCCTTCGCGCCATCGGCAAACGTCGCGGCCCACACCACGTCGTAGCCAGCGTGCTTGAGGTTGAGCACCACGAGATCGCGCACCAGCGCCTCGTCTTCGATGACCAGCACGCGCTCAGCCACGGGCCACCTCCTTCGCCACCGGCAGCTCGAGGGCGAAGGTGCTCCCCTTGCCGGGACCTTCGCTGGTGGCGGTCAGCTCGCCCTGCATGCGGCGCGCGAGCTGGCGCGAGATGTAGAGGCCGAGCCCGCTGCCGTGGGCGACGCCCGCGCCCCCGCCGCGCTCGAAGGGCTCGAACAGCCGCTCTGCGTCGCTGTGGGGGAAGCCCTGGCCGTGATCGCGCACCTCGAGGCGCCACTTCGAGCCCCGCGTGACGTCGGCGAGCTCGACCTTGCCGCCGCCGTACTTGCGCGCGTTGTCGAGCAGGTTCTCCAGCACCACCCGCACCGCGTCCCGATCGCACTCCACCGCGAGCTCGGCGCTGGGCTGCCACTTCACTTCGTCTTCGGGGAACGTCGCGCGGCGGTGGTCGAGGATCTGCGTGACGAGCTCACGCGTGGTCACCACCTCGGTGCGCGCGGCCTGACGACCGACGGCGCGCTGGTAGGCGAGCGTGGTCTCGACGAGGTGCTCGAGGCGATCGCACTCCGCGATGCCCTGGGAGATGAACCTGGGGTGCAGCTCGGCGGGGATGCTGCCGTTGCCGAGGCTCTGCAGCAGCGCGCGTACGCCCGCCAGTGGGGTCTTCAACTGGTGGGTGGTGAGCTGGAGCATCGACTGCAGCCGCTGCGTTTCCCGCCGGCGCTGACGGGCGACCACGAAGAGCACCACCGCGAGCACGCACAGCAGGAAGCCGGCGAGCGTCGACTCACCGGAGATCATGAACAACTGACGGCTGGTGGCGGCGTCGAGCGCGGCGAGCCGCTCGATCTTCTGGGCCCCCTCGAAGGACGCCTCGACCTGCGCGCGCAGGAGGTGATCCGTGGCCATGATGTTCCGGCGCACCAGCACGGACCACCACGCCATCAGGGGGCCCACGCTCGAGAGGGCCGCCCCAAAGAGGATCACGTCGAGGTTCCTGCTCAACCACTGGCGCGCACGATTCATGGACACAGACGTATCAGAGCGCGGCCACGAGGCGCTCGACGTCCTCCGCGGTGTGAGCTGCCGACAAGAAGCCGACCTCGTACGCCGAGGGCGGCAGGTAGATGCCCGCGTCGAGCCACTGCGCGTAGCGGCTCTTGAAGCCCGCGACCGCCTCGGTGGAGATCTTCTCGGCCTGCGTGGGGATGGCGCCGTTCAGATCGTAGTAGGGCCAGAAGAGGCTGCCCTGGCGCACCATGCGGAAGGCGCGCGACGGTTTGCGCTCGACGGCGGCCATCAGCGTGGCGCCGAGCTTGTCGAGGTGGCGGTAGGGCTCGCCGGTCACGAGGATCTTCAAGGTGGCGATGCCCGCGGCGAGCGCGACCGGGTTCCCGGCCATGGTGCCCGCCTGGTACGTCTTCCCGAGGGGCGCGAGCCGATCGAGGATCTCCGCGCGCCCGACCACCGCGCCGACCGGCAGCCCGCCGCCGACGATCTTCCCCAGCGTGGAGAGGTCGGGCTCGATGCCCACCGTCTTGCCGTAGCCGTGGAAGCCGAAGCGGAACCCGCTGATCACCTCGTCGAACACCAGCACCGTGCCGTTCGCCCGCGTCACCTCGCGCAGCTTCTGGAGGAAGCGCTGGTCCTGGATCAGCAACCCGTTGTTGGCGGGCAGCGGCTCGATCAACACCGCGGCGATCTTCGACCCGTGCTCGCGGAACACCTGCTCCAGCGCCTCGACGTCACCGAGCGGCGCGACGAGCGTGTCGGCGGCGACCGTCACCCCTTCGCTCTCGGCGAGGCCGAGCGTCACCACGCCGCTGCCGGCCTTCACCAGCATCGAGTCGGCGTGCCCGTGGTAGCAGCCCGAGAACTTGAGCAGCAGCTTGCGGCCGGTGTGCGCGCGCGCGAGGCGGATGGCGCTCATCACCGCCTCGGTGCCGCTGACCACGAAGCGCACGCGATCGGCCGGCGCAAAGGCCTTCAAGACCAGCTCGGCCAGCTCGGGCTCGTGGCGATGACAGGTGCCGAAGGCGAGGCCGTCACGCGCCGAGCGGGTCACCGCGTCGATCACCTCCGGCCTCGCGTGCCCGAGGATCAACGGGCCCCAGGCCATGCAGAAGTCGATGTAGCTGCGCCCGTCTTCGTCGACGACGCGGCTGCCTTCGCCCTTCGAGAAGTAGCGGGGCGTGCCGCCGACGCTGCCGAACGCACGAACGGGGCTGGAGACACCGCCGGGCATCAACTGCCGCGCGCGGGCGAAGAGGCGCTCAGACGCGCCGGGCGAGCCACTCATGGGAATCCTCCTGGTGATGGGGAAGCTCGTCGAGCTGCGCGGCGAGCCATTGCGTGTCGGGTGAAGCGGGGATGTCGATCGTCCTGCGCGCCCAGCCCTGCTCGGTGGCGAGGCCCAGCGAGGCGCGCGCGCCGTCGATGTAGCAACCGAACGGCGTGGTGCAGCCGCCCTCGAGCTGGCGCAGGAAGTCGCGCTCGAGGCTGACCGCGCGGGCGGTCGGCGCGTGGTGCAGCGGCGCGAGCAGCGAGAGCACCTCGGCGTCGTCGGCGCGGCACTGCACCGCCACCGCGCCCTGCCCCGGCGCGCACTGCCACCGCGCGGGGTTGAGCCGGTACACCACCAGGCCCTCGAGCGAGAGCGCGAGGCGCGACACGCCGGCCTCCGCGAGCAGGATGCCGTCGTACAGCCCGTCACGGAGCTTCTGCACGCGGGTCGGCACGTTGCCGCGCAGGGGCGCCGCCGTGACGCCGGGCGCGAAGTGTTTGAGCATCGCCTCGCGCCGCAGCGAGCACGAGCCGACCTTCTTGCCCGCCTTCACCGGGAGCAGCGCCTGCTCGTCGACCGCCTCGGGGCGCAGCAAGAGGAGATCGGCCGCCGGCGCGCGCTGCAGCACCGCGCCGAGCACGAGACCCGAGGGCATGCGCGTGGGGAGGTCCTTGAGCGAGTGCACCGCCCAGTCGATCTCCTTCTGGTGCAGCGCGGCCTCGAGCTCCTGCGTGAAGAAGCCCTTCTCGAGCTTGCCCACCAGACGGTCCGAGAGGTTGGTGTCGCCCTGGGTGGTGATGATGCGCTCCACCACGTGCGCGTGTTGCTGCTGCACCAGCGAGGTGACGTGACGGGTCTGCCACAGCGCGAGGGCCGAGCCTCGCGTACCGACGGTGAAACGCCTCATGACGCCGCCTCTCGGGTGCGCAGCAGGAGTCGATGGGTGAACGCGCCGACGGCCTGCCGCACGCGGCGCGCTTCTTTCGGGGGGAGCCCGGTGAGCAACGCCGGCAACTGCTCGTTCAAGAAGGTGGTGCGCTCGGCGTCGATGGCCGCCAGCGTGGACGAAGGCGCAGGCGCCTGGAGCTCGCCCGCCAGCAGCGTGCACGCCTCGTCGACCAGCGCCTCGAGCCGCTCGCGCTCGGTGTCGGAGAGGTGCAGCTCGGGGCGCGCGAGGAGCTCGTCGAGGCCGAGGTGCGCCCAGCCCGGTGACGCGCGGACCTGCGGCGGCGCCCCGGCGTCGATCACCAGCCCGAGCTTCTTACGCGCGGGCAGCTCGAGCCACGCCTGCGCCGCGCCGGTGCACACCACCACCGCGTCGATCGAGCCCGCCTTCGCGAGCAGCTCGTCGAGCGACTGGCGGGCCCAGGTGGTGACGTCCCACAGGTTGAGCGCGCGCAGACTGCGCTCCATCGCCAGGCCGAACTCGCCGCGCCCGAGCACCGCGACCGACTTCACGCCGCGCTCCTTCAGCGACTCGCGCACCAGCGACTGCACGCCGAGGCTGCGCGCCGCGGGCACGGTGTCGCGGCGGTGGTGAATGAGCCGCTCGACGTGGCGCCACACGCGGTTGAGCCGGCGATCGGACAGGCCGCCGGTGCGCGCGAGCTCGAAGGCCTTGAGCACCTGGCGGCCGACCGCGCTCTCCCCCTCGGCGACGGAGTCGAGGCCCACCGCCACGCGCAGCAGGTAGTGCATCGCCGCGCCGCCGGAGCGGACCTGCAGATGTTCGGGATCGGCGCCGGGCAGCCTCGCCGCCAGCGCGCTGCGCAGCAGGTTGCCGGCCCACTCGGGTTGATCGCCGGTGATGATCCACTCGGTGCGGCTGCAGGTGGCGATGCACGCCGCGCCCGACACGTAGCCGGCGCTGCGCAACGAAGCGAGCGGCTCGGGCTCGCGCGCCAGCGTCGCGAACTGCGAGCGCATCAGCGTGCTCGCAGAGCGCCACGAGGCGCCGACGACGGCGAGCGGGGGAATCATGAGGCGCTCCGGAGCGGGGCGTCGGTCAGCGGCCAGCTCGCGACGCGCGCCGCCGCGGTGAAGCCGCTGCCGATGGCGTCCTTCATCGCGGCGCCGCCGAGGTAGCTGCCGGCGAGCGCGACCGGGAAGCCTTCGAGCGTGGCCTCGAGCGTCTGCAGCTGCGAGGCGTGGCCGACGGCGGGCTGGAACACCGCGCGCGGCCAGCGCACGACGTTGACCACCTCGCCCAGCGAACCACCGGTGAGGCGCTGCAGATCGCCGGACACGCCGGCCACCAGCTCGGCCTCGGGCAGCGCCGCCCGCTGCGGCTGGAGCGCCCCGCCGACGAACGACGAGAAGCGCCGCGGTGACTCGCCGCGGAGGTCGCCGACGAAGAGCGCGCCGAGCGAGAAGAGCTGCTCCACGGGCGCGGAGAGGTAGCCGAAGCCCTCGGGGAGCTTCGATTCGCCCGGGGTGCGTTCGGCCCACTGAACCAGCGTCATCGGCGCGTAGTCGAAGCGCGCCAGGGTGCCGGCCGCGAGGGGGAGAGAAGACGCGAGCAGCCGCGAGGCGACGTCGGCCTCGGTGGCGAGCACCACCGCTCGGGCCTCGATGCGCGTCGAGCCCGCCGTCGCCGAGACACCGTGGCGGCCGATCACCAGCGACTCCAGCGGCGTGCCGAGCAGGCAGGGCACCTTCTTCGCCGCGCGCTCGCCGAGCACGCCGAAGCCGCTCTTGAAGGTGTACAGGCCGGGCTGGGCGCCGGGCTCCTTCTTCTTCAGCGAGGCCAGCGCGCCCTTGAGCACGCTGCCGTATTCCTTCTCGGCGGTGGCGAGCGCGGGCATGCAGGTCTGCGCCGACAGCTTGCGGAGGTCGCCCGCGAAGATGCCGGTCATCACCGCGGCGAAGAAGTGCTCGACCACCGATTCACCGAAGCGCCGCACCAGCAGCGCGTGCAGCGACTCGTCGGCGGGGTCGAGGCGCGCGGCGCGGGCGAAGAGGAACTCGCGCACCAGCGCCCACTTCTCCCGGAACGTCAGCGCGCCGGTGAAGAGCACGCTCAGCGGGTTGGGCTTGAGCCCGCGCAGCTTGCCGCCGCGCACCACGTAGCGCGCCGACGAGCTGGGGTGGAGCCGCACCACTTCATCGGCCTCGAGGCCCAGCAGCTCGAACAGCCGCCAGAACGACGGCACGCGCCCGTTGAAGCTGGTCGGCCCGGTGGGGAACTCGCCCAGCGAGGTGTAGGTCGAACCGGCCTTGCCTCCGAGGCGCGGGGACTGCTCGACGAGCAGCACGCGACGGCCGAGGCGCTGCAGCTCGAGCGCCGCGGTGATGCCCGCGAGCCCACCGCCCACCACCAGCACGTCGACGTCTTCAGCCATGGCTCGCGACCTCGTCGCAGAGCGCGGCCACGGTGGCCGGAGGCGTGTCTTTGTGGATGCCGTGGCCGAGGTTCACGATGCAGCGCGTGCCGTGGTCCACCTGGCGCATCTTGCGCACCAGCGCTCCGGTGGCCGCGCGCACCGGCGCCTCACCGGCCAGCAGCAGCGCGGGGTCGAGGTTGCCCTGCAGGATGTGGCGCGGGTAGCGGGTGCGCGCCTCGTCCCAGTCGGCGCGCCAGTCGAGCGAGAAGCCGTCGACGTTCGCCTCGCCGAGGATCGGCAGCAGGTGTTGGCCACCGCGCACGAAGAGCAGCACCTTGCGCCCCTTCGCCCTGAGCGGCTCGGTGATGCGGCGGATCGCGGGGATGCAGAAGCGCATGTAGTCCTCGCGATCGAGGAGCCCGCCCCAGGTGTCGAAGAGCTGCACCACGTCGGCGCCGGCCTGGCACTGCTGCTCGAGGTACTCGGCGGTGACGTCGGCCAGCGTGGCCAGCGCGCGCTCGGCGAGGGCCGACTGCTGGTGCAGCATCACGCGCGCCTTGAGGAAGTCGTCGCTGCCGCCGCCTTCGGTGCAGTACGCCAGCAAGGTGAAGGGCGCGCCGGCGAAGCCGAGGATGCCGTGCGAGCCGGCGAGCGCGCCCTTGAGGTGCCGCACCGCCTGCGACACGAAGTCGAGCCGCTGCACCGCGCCGTCGAGCTTCCACGCCGCGAGATCGGCAGGGCCCTCGAGGCGGCGCGCGATCTGCGGACCTTCACCGGCGCCAAAGGTGACGCCGAGGCCGAGCGCTTCCGGCACCACGAGGATGTCGGAGAAGACGATCGCCGCGTCGAGCTTGAAGAGCCGCAGCGGCTCCTGCGCCACGCGGGTGGTGAGCTCGGGGCTGTGGCACAGCTCCCAGAAGGCGGCGCCCTTGCGCACTTCGCGGTAGTCGGGGAGGTAGCGGCCTGCCTGCCGCATCAGCCACACCGGCGGGCGATCGACGGGGGACCCATTCAGCGCCGCGAGGAACCGTTCACGAGCTTGCATCGTGCGGAATCAATGCAGTGGCACTCGTCAACGCGTGTCACAGCTCGGTCATGTGCCCCGGGCGGTGAAGGTCACAACTCGGTCATGACGCCGGGCGCGCGAGGTCGAACGCTGCGAGATCTCCCTTCGTGTCCCCCACCTGGCTCGTCACCCGCGAAGCCGACGACGCGCGCGCCGATCGCGCGGCGCTCGAGGCGTGCGGCGCGGCGGTGCGCGAGGTGCCGTGCGTCGAGACGCGGTGGCTGCCGTGGCCGTGGGCGAGCGCCACCAGCGGGTTGGTGTTCTTCACCAGCCGCCGCGCGGTCGAGGCGTGGGCGCGCGGGGGCCGTGCGCCGCTCGGTGACGTGGTCTCGGTCAGCCCCACCACGTCGGCCGCGCTGCGCGAGCTGGGCGTGGCGCCGTCGCTCGCGGTCGAAGGTGGCGTCGTCGCGCTCGCCCAGCAGGTGGTGGCGCGGTGGGACGAGCGCGGCCGCCCACCGACCGAGGTGCGCTACCCGACCAGCAACGCGGGCCTGCGCGCCGTCGAGCAACAGAAGGCGCTGGAGCTGCTCGCGCCGCTGGGGCCGATCGATCGCCGCGTGGCCTATGAGGTGACGGCGCCGGAAGGCCTCGACCGCGCGCTCGCCGACGCGACCTGCGCCCCGTGGTCCGTCACCTTCGCCAGCCCTTCGGCCGTCTCTCACTTCCTCGCGGCCCACACCCCACCCCGCGCCCCGCGGCAGGTGGTGTGCCTCGGCCGCAGCACCGCCCGCGCGTGGAACACCGCCCGGCCCGCCGGGTGGCCCGAGGCGATCGTCAGCACCGACTTGCGCAGCACCCTCCAGGAGGTCACCGCATGAAGCCCACCGTTCGTCTCCGCCGTCTCCGCCAGACCCCGCAGATCCGCTCGCTGTTCGCCGAGAACGAGGTGGCGCTGCGTCAGCTCGTGCAGCCGTACTTCATCGTCCCCGGCAAGGGCATCAAGCGCGAGACGCGGCCGGGCTCGGGGCTGTGGCAGCTCTCGCCGGATCTGCTGCGCGAAGAGGTCGGGCTGCTCAGCCGCGCCAACGTGGGCGGGGTGATGTTGTTCGGCGTACCCGAGCACAAGAGAGATGACGGCGAAGGCCTCGCCGCCCAGCTCGAGCCGCTGCGCCAGGCGATCACCGAGTCGAAGTCGGCCGCCCCCACCCTGCCGATCTTCGCCGACGTGTGCCTGTGCGCGTACACCACGCACGGCCACTGCGGCCTGGTGAAGGGCGACAAGATCCTCAACGACGAGAGCGTGAAGGTGCTCAGCGCGATGTCGGTGCTGCTGGCGCAGTGGGGCGTCGACTTCGTGTGCCCCAGCGACATGATGGACGGCCGGGTCGCGTCGATCCGCGCGGCGCTCGACGAGCAGGGCCTGCAGGACACCTCGATCTTGAGCTACGCGATCAAGATGGCGAGCGCGTTCTACGGCCCGTTCCGCGAGGCGGCGCACTCCGCGCCCGGCTTCGGCGATCGCAAGAGCTACCAGATGCCGGCCAGCAACCGCCGCGAGGCCCGCCGCGAGCTGATGCTCGATCTCGAAGAGGGCGCCGACGCGCTGCTGGTGAAGCCGGCGATGAGCAACCTCGACCTCATTCGCGACGCGCGCGAGGCCTGCGACGCCCCGCTCTTCGCGTACCAGGTGTCGGGTGAGTACGCGATGATCCGCGCCGCGGCCGACGCGGGGTTGATCGACTTCCAGCGGGCGCTCGACGAGTCGCTGATGTCGATCAAGCGCGCTGGCGCCGACGTGATCGTCACCTACGCCGCCCGCCCCTACGCCCTCGCGCGCTGAGTCCCCGGGGAGCTGTGCCATGGTGCGACGCCATGACCACCCCCGTCGCCGTCGTCACCGGCGCGAGCAGCGGCATCGGCCGCGCGCTCGCCCGGCAGCTCGACGCAGAGGACTACTCGCTGGTGCTGTGTGACGTGAACGAGCCGGGCCTGCGTGAGACGCAGGCGTTGCTCAAGCGCGGCTCGCAGCGCGTCACCCTCGACGTCTCGAAGCGCCCGGAGGTCGAGGCGATGGCGGCCGACGTGCTCGCGCGCCACGGCCGCATCGATCTCGTCATCAACAACGCCGGAGTGAGCGTCGACGCGTCGGTGGCCGAGGTCTCGTACGAAGACTTCGAGTGGCTCTTCGGCATCAACTTCTGGGGCGTGGTGTACGGCACCAAGGCCTTCCTGCCGAAGATGCTGGAGCAGCGCTCGGGCACCATCGTCAACGTGTCGAGCATCTTCGGCGTCATCGCCCACCCGCGGCAGGGCACCTACAACGCGGCCAAGTTCGCGGTGCGCGGCTTCACCGAGACGTTGTGGCGTGAGCTCGAGGGCACCGGCGTACACGCGGTGTCGGTGCACCCCGGCGGCGTGAAGACCAACATCGTGCGCTCGGCGCGGGTGACCAACGGCGACAAGGACAAGCTGGTCGGCGTCTTCGATCGCATCGCCATCACCACGCCCGAGAAGGCAGCCGAGACGATCCTCCGCGGGGTGTACGACCAGAAGAAGCGGGTGATGGTCGGGCCCGACGCCAAGGTGATGCAGCTCATCCAGCGGCTGACGCCCGAGGGCTACGCCGACGTGTTCACCGCCTTCGAGAAGCGCCTCTAGGCCATGGCCCGCGCGAAGAAGCCGAACCCCGAGGCCGAGCTGTCGAAGCTGCTGGCGCGCCTCTCGAAGCCGGGCGTCGATCGCTGGGAAGCCGAGACGGCGAAGGTGCGCCACCTGCTCTCGCTCGACGCCGACCAGGTGATGCGGCGCATCGAGGCCAGGCAGGACGAAGCGGTCGGCCTCTTCAGCCGCCTGCGCACCCGCGAGGGGATGATCGATCTCTGCCGCAGCGTCTTCACCACCGTCACCTTCAGCGACCTCGCCCGCCTCACGCCGAAGGAACAGCGGGCGGTGCATGACTTCCACGACCTGCTCCACCAGCTGCGTTGGTACGTCAGCTACACGGAAGACATGCCCTCGACGGTGAAGACCACCGTGTCGCAGTACGTGCGGCGGCTCGACGAGCTCCACCACCTGCTGAACGCGGCGATCGGCCCTCCGGAAGCGAAGGGCCACCCCGTCATCGACGTGACGTGAGACGCGACCGGCAGAAAGCGCACCGCGCCGAGGGGAGCGGGCGGAATCTGCCGGGGCCAACCGGCAGAAAATTCAGTCTGAGTCGCCGCTGATCCGGTGCCGAACAGTGCAGTGAAGCCAGACAACGCAGTCAGCTCACTTCACCGGAGGCACACCATGTCGTTCTCAATCCGCACCAACGTCGGTTCTCTCAACGCGCAGCGCAACCTGTTCAACTCGTCGTCGATGCTCGAGAGCAGCTTCTCGAAGCTGTCGTCCGGCTTCCGCATCACCCAGGCCGGTGACGACGCGGCGGGCCTCGGCATCTCGGTCAACCTGACCGCGCAGATCCGCTCGTTCAACCAGGCCAACCGCAACGCGCAGGACGCGCAGTCGCTCATCCAGACCGCGGAAGGCAGCCTGAACCAGACCTCCGAGCTGCTGACCCGCATGCGCGAGCTCGCCATGCAGAGCGCCTCCAGCGGCGTGGGCAACGTCGAGCGCGGCTACATCCAGACCGAGAACGCGGCGCTGATCACTGAAATCGACCGCATCGCGAACGCGGCTGAATACAACGGCCAGAACCTGCTGAACTCGGCGGCCACTACCCTCACCTTCCAGGTCGGCATCCGCAACGTGGCGGCCAACGACCAGATCGCCATCTCCACCGTCGACGCGACCGCCACCACCCTCGGCGTCATCGCCATCGACCTCTCGACCCAGGCCAACGCGCAGGCCGCGCTCGCCACCATCGACGCCGGGCTCTCGGCCGTCTCGCTCGCCCGCTCGGGCTTCGGCGCCGCCGGCAACCGCCTCTCGTCGGTCATCCAGACCATCCAGACCTCGGGCGAGTCGCTGTCCGCCGCGAACAGCCGCATCCGCGACGTCGACGTGGCCGAGGAGACCTCGAAGATGGCGCGCACCCAGGTGATGATGCAGGCCGGCGTCTCGGTGCTCTCGCAGGCGAACCAGGCCCCGCAGATCGCGCTCAAGCTCCTCGGTCAGTGAGCGGCGGTGAGGGACGAAGTGCGCTGAGCAACAACGTCACGGCGCACGGCCAGAGCTGAACCAGCAGGCGATTGAGGAGCGTGCCGTTCTCCGCAAACACGCGGACCCGCTCTGGACCCATGAGGATCGCGGCGAAGGTGAACAGCAGGTTGGCCAACACCATCACCCGCAGCGCGTGAGCTGACCGAGACCCGGTTCGAGACACGAGCACGGCGACGACGACGGACCAGAAGACGCCCCAGGAAGAGAAGTCGGTGGCGTGCATCACGAAGAGCTGCAGCAGGCGCGGGGCTTCACCCCACGCGGGCCACCCCAGCGCGTGATCGAAGAGGTTCACCCCACTCGTGCGCACCAGCACCCGCCACACGGCGACGGTGAGGAAGGCGGCGACGGCCGGGCCGAAGAGCGCCCACCGGCGGGGAGCAGCGAAGAAGAACGCAGCCGCGGTCGCGGCGAGCACGTGCGCGAGGCCTTCGTCTTTGAAGCCGGCGAGCACGATGGCGAGGGCGACGGAGGGAAACACCGAGCCACGAAGGAGCAGCCCCAGCAACCCCAGGCCCAGCAGGCCGACCGGCAGATCGACGTAGGTCGAGCGGAAGTGCACCAGCACCAGCGGCGCCGCGACGAGCACCAGCACGCTCCACTTCGGCAGCGCGCTCAGCTCTTCACGCCACGCCTCGACCGCCACGGCAGCACACGCGAGCACCAACAGGCTCGCGGCGAGCACGTGCGCACCGACGTCGTCACGCCCCCACGAGAGCCACCCCACGGCGAGCGACCACAGCGGTGGGTAGCCCGCGGGGATCAGGTGTTGCGCCGGATCGAGCGCGGCGTCGACGCCCGCCGAGAAGCCGAGCGACACGAAGCGCGCCTTGGCCAACCACACGAACTCATCCCAATGGGTCGGCACCCACGGGCGCGCGAGCACCACCGCCGTCACGCCGAGCCAGGCCCCCGCTTCCCGCGGCGGCATGGGCGCGACCGATTCACGCCGCGCGACGAGCGCCCAACCGATCAGCAGCACCGCCCCCGGCCAGCCCAGCGCGCACGCGTAGGCCACCGCGAGCGCGACGAAGAGCGAGGCCGGCGAACGAAGCGCCACGCCGAAGCCACACCGGGTCGCGACGTGCCGCAACGCCGCGCCGCACCCGTGCAGCACGAGCAGCCCGAGGAAGGCGATCACGGCCCGTCCCCACAGATGTTCCGTGCGCCTTCGACCCGACAGCGCACGCCCAGGCGAGCGCCGCGCGTCTCGAGCTCGATCGCCCCCGCGGGCGGCACCTCGAGGCGCGCCGGCACCGCGTAGCGGGTCAGCGGAAACATCACGTCGTCGTCTTCGCGCACCACCGTCACCGGGCGCACGGGCCACGGCGCATGCTGCTGCAGATCGGCGAGCGTGGTGGCGATGGTTCGCCCCAGCTCGACCCGCGCGACCGGCGCATCGGCCCGCAGCACCAACACCTGCACCAGCCCGGGCACCGCCGCCAACGCCAGCACCACGAGCAGCGCCCCGCGGGCGCGCCGGCGCACGAGGAAGAGGCCGATCACCACCGCCGCCACCGCGAGCGCCACCGAGAGCCCGAGCTGTGGAAAGTGCTCCCGCGGCGCGCGCGTCACGCCGTTGGCGCCGTCGATCACGATGGCTTCGGCGGTGGTGAGGGTCGAGGGCTCCACGTCGAGGGGCGTCTCTATTCGATCTCCGTTAGGTTCGTGGGGTGTCGATGCGGTGGCTGCTCTCGGGGCTCTTGTCGTTGATGGCGTGTACGCACCGGGTGGCCGGCGCGGGTGAGGAGGTCGATCTGCTGGTGATCGCCCCGCACCCCGACGACGAGGTGCTGCTGGCCGCGGGCGCGATGCAGCGCGCGGTGAAGGCCGGCAAACACGTGGCGGTGATCATCGTCACCAACGGCGACTTCACCTGTGAGCGCGACGGCTACCTCCGCGAGGCCGAGAGCGTCGCGGCGCTCAAGTCGCTGGGCGTGGGCGAGGCCGACGTACACTTCCTCGGCTACCCCGACGGCGCGCTGGCGAAGCTGGGCAGAGATCCCCTCGACCCCATGGAGCACCGCGACGCGACGGGCCAGTGCGTGGCGCGCACCGGAACCTACGCCGATCGCGGGGCCGGCCGGCTCGACGAGCACACCCGCCGCACCGGCGCGCCGGGGGAATGGACGTCCAGCGCGCTGACCGGCGATCTCGCCGCGCTGCTCCACCGCCTCAGGCCGCACGAGGTCTACGTGGTGCACGGCATCGACGATCACCCCGATCACGCGATGACCTACGTCTACTTCCGCCGCGCGCTCGATCAGGTCGACGTCGCGCCCGCGGTGGTGCATCGCGGGGTGGTGCACGCGGGCCGCTGCTGGCCGTCGGACTGCGCCACGTGGTTCACCCCCGACGCGAAGATGCCGCCGCTCCCGCCGCCGCTGGAGGCCTACACGCCCGACGAGCGGCGGGTGATCGACGCCCAGAAGAAGCTCGCCGCCATCGGCTTCTACACCTCGCAGGCCGGCACCCAGCCCAAGCTCGACTGGCTGGCGTCGTTCGCGCGCAGAGAAGAGGTGTTCTTCACCGAGCGCTACGTGCGCGCAGGCCAGCGCTGGGTGCAGGCCGGCTCGATCGCGAAGAACGAGAACGAGCGCACCCTGCAGCTCGACGGCTTCGAAGAGCTCAACGTGTGGGGCCCCGACGGCTTCGCGCGCGACGAGGTCAGGGCTTCGGCGCCGCCTGCATCGTCTCGATGAGCACCGCGGTCACGGGGATCAGCCGCGGCGTGACCCGGTAACGATCGGCGCGGGTCTTGAGGAACACCGAGTCTTCGTAGCTCCCCACGCGCACGCCCTGGCGATCGAGCGCGAAGAGTTCGCTGACGCCGTTGATGCCGAGGATGTACGAGTCGCGATCTCCGCCCGGCTCGAAGTACGGGCTCGTCACCTGCCCGCCGAGGGTGTGCCACTGCTTCTCGGCCGGCAGCGCCTTCACGCCCGGGTGCGCCGACAACAACGCCAGCAGCATCGTCGGCACGTCGTTCTGCGAGAGCGGCGCCTCGTCGATCAGCGCCTGCACCTCTCGGAGCGCAACCTCGAGGGCCGCGGGGTCCTTCGCGCGGGCGAGGAACGCGGGGGGAATCACGATCGCGAAGGGGATCTGCGACTTCGCCGCGTCACTCTCGGGATCTTCCTTGCCCCACACGTACGCGTGCCCGGTGGAGTGATCGGCCATCAGCATCACGATCGATCGCTCGGCGATGCCCAGCGCGTCGAGCTGCGAGAAGAGCCGATCGACCGCGGCGTCGGTGTACGAGTACGTCAACAGCCGGAGCCGATCGTCGGCGTCGGCGCGGTGCACCGCGGTCTTCAGCGCGAGGTCCACCCGATCGATCACGCTCCGCGGCAGGTCCTGCGGCGCGGTGAAGGGCGAGTGGTTCGACAGCGACATCAACAGCGAGAACTGCGGACCGGTCTTCAGCCCTTCGGCCACCTGCTTCACCGCGTAGTCGAACACCGCGAAGTCGGTGACGCCGTCCCACGTGCCCTTCGGGAGATCCTTCGGCAGCTCGGCCTGGGCGACGATCTTCGAGTAGCCGTGCTGGCCGAAGAAGTGGTGCATCTCGTCGAAGGTGCCGTCGGACCCGTAGAAGAACGAGTGCGCGAAACCCGAGTCGCTCAGCACGTCCGAGGTGCAGCGCACGGGGAACGGCTGGAGATCTCGAATGAAGCTCAGGTTGTACGGCAGCGTGCCGAGGCCGCAGGTCATCGCCCCCAGACAGTGCGCGGTGCGCACGCCGGCCTGGAACATCTTGCGGCTGGTGAGCACGCCGGGTTTCGGCTCGTAGAGCGCGCTGGTGAAGGGGGCGATCTCCGTCGGCGCGAGCGGGTTGAGCGCGTGCACGTCGTCGGCGCGGAAGCCCTCGAGCGAGAGGTGGAACACCGCCACGTTGGGGTCGGCCGGGTCGAACAGCGCCTCCGAGGCCCGGCGCAGCGCGGCGATCAACTTCCGCCCGCGCGGGTCCTTCGTCATCGGCTCGGTGGTGGCGTCCAGCGGCCGCGGGTGCGCGTGCGGCCCGCCCGGCTTTGACGGCGGCCACCCGAGGAGCGCCGCGCCTTCCTTCAGCGCCTGCGGCGGGAGCTCGGCGGTCAGCACCAGATCGCGTGGCGTCGCCGGCCCCCGGTGGCGGAACACGTCGATGGTGCTCTCGACCAGTCCGGTCAGCGGGTCGCCGAGGGCCGCCGCGGTGAAGCGGTTGGCGGCCGCCGACAAGGCCAGCGCGCCGAGGAAGACGCCCGCGGCGCCGGTGCCCAGGCCGAAGACCATGCCCATCGCCCATTGCCGCCACGCACCCAGCTCGCCCTGCTTGCGCCGCCACAGCACCACCATCACCAGCATCGCCAGCGCCGCGCCGACGGCCGCCGGTTCCCAGATGCGCTCGTAGCGGATGAAGCCGATGGTGCCCTCGACGAACGAGGCGTTGGTGCCCCCCTCGAGCATGTCGAACATGGTCGGGAACGAGCCGCGCTCGGACTTCACTTCCTGCGCGGTGACCGTCAGCGCCCACAACGCGAAGCCGAACGGCAACGCCCACAGCACCGTGCCCAGGCGCTGCCAGCCGGGCGTGCGCGCGCGGCGCAGCACCAGCGGCACCAGCACCGTCATCAGCGCCACCAGGGGGGTGATCACCAACACCACCGCCGACAGGTCGAGCACCGTGCCTGCGAAGGCCTTCTCGATGCGGCCCCAGACCCCGCCCCAGCCGCGCAGCGCGAGCGAGAGCCGCGACGGGAAAGCCGCGATGAAGAGAATGACGAGGGCGCTCAGCCCGGACAGAAAACCCCGACGCACGGCGCCCCTATACCCCGCTCCGGTGATTTCACACTTCCCACCGCGCCCGGAGGAGGGCATTTCAGCGTCTCCGAAGCGATGAAGTACCTCCTCGCCCTCCTCCTGTTGCCGACCGCCGCGTTCGCCACGCCTGATGGAGGCGTGAGCTGCGTCGAGGTCGAGCAGCGCCTCGCGGCTGCCCAGCGCACCCTCCTGACCTGCAATGAAGGCCTCAAGAGCCTCACCGCCGCGCGCGATCGCTGCGAAGCCGAGGTCCAGGAAGCGGGCGACAAGCTCGGCGCCACCAACGCGAAGCTCGACCAGTGCGTCAGCCAGAAGGAGCAGCTGTGCGACGAGGCCGCGGCGATGGCCGCCTCGCTGCTGCAGGGCACCGCGCGTGGCGTGGGCGCCTGCGTGCCAGAGGCCACCACCGCGCAGCTGCAGGCGCTGGTGACGGGCTGGTTCTCGATCTCCCGCACCATCGCGCAGCTCGACGACTACGCGACCGGCACCAGCGACGTGCTGCCCCGCCCCACCGGTACCTCGGAGCCCGAGCGGCGCCTCGGCCGGCTGCTCGGCGTGCGCACCGGCGTGCCGCTGTGGAACCGCCGCATCCTCATCGCCGCGTTCCGCCTCACCGCGCCCAACACCTGGGCGCGCCTCAAGCGCCAGGGCTCGGCGGGCATCGACGCCTTCTTCGACTCGCGCGGGCCGCTGCCCGAGGGGTTCATCTCCGAAGCCAACGGCGAGCACACCGAGCCCGCGGGCCCGGCCGGCCCCCCGCTTACCGCCGCGCTGCGGTTCGCGCTCTCGTATCTCCAGCTCGCGAGCTGCGACGAGCGCGCCGAGTCGAGCGAGTGTGGCCGTGGCCGTCAGCTCGTCGAGCTGCTCGATGACACCGGCCCGCTGATCGTCCGCCGCCGCGTCGAAGAGATGTACGCCACGCCGTGCAGCGCGCTGAGCCCCGACACGGTGCGCGCCTGGCTGCAGGACTTCCCGACCAGCCGCTCGAAGGACAAGCAGGCCGCGCTCTCGGAGCTGTCGGCCGCTGCGAAGAGCAAGCTGTTCCTCTGCTACCTCGCCGACGCCGAGGGCGACGCGTCGTACGCCAAGTGGGTCGCCGCCCGCCTGCCGACGCCGAAGCAGACCGACGGCCGCGCGCTGCCGCTGGTGGACGACTTCCAGCAGTACGTGCACGAGGGCGACGCCATCGATCGCTGTGGCCGGGCGGTGCGCGCCTTCCAGCAGCTCGAGGTGAAGGGCTGCGGCGTCGAGCGCCCCGAGCCGTTGACCACCATCTCGTTGTGGGCCCGCACGCCCGCGCCCGCCGACGCGTCGCCCGACGCGCAGGTCTGCCAGAAGATCGCCACCCTGCTGTGGAGCGGCACCGCGTTGATCCTCCCCCTCTCGCCCGAAGAGCAGGTGAAGGTGGACGACGAGAACGAGAGCTCGATGACGCAGCTGCGCCGCGGCTGCGACGAGCGCCAGGGCACCGACGGCCGCTTCGAGCAGACGCTCGTGTCGCTCGCCTCCATCGCGCAGGACCTCGGCGAGCCGGTCAGCGCCTCGCCGTGGCGCCTCGACGAATCGGGCAAGCTGCCGCTCGAGAAGGCGCGCATGGAAGACGCCGAGAAGTACGGCGCGTGGTTCCAGCACACCCTCAACCAGGAGCCGTCGTGCGAGGCGCTCGGGCTGCCGACGTCGCGCTGCGAGGCGTGCCGCGCGGGGGGCACCGGCTACGACTGCGAGCTCACCGCGGAGCTCGACACCACCTGGCTGCGCTACCGCCGCATCACCATCGCCAGCGCCATCGGGCTGGGGGTGGCGATCCTCGCGGTGCTCTATCTGCGGCGGCTGCGGCGCGCGCGCCGGGTCTTCGCGGGACCGATGCAGTCGATCCGCGAGAGCCTCGACGCGCTGGGCTTGAAGGCCACGCCCGATCCGCTCCGCCTCGTCTTCCCCTCGCGCCATGACGTGCTGAGCCTCGAGCTGCCGCGCACGCCGGCGTGGGAGCGCTGGGGCACCGAGGCGATCGCCGTGCTCTCACCGCACGCCACCGCGCTGCGCGAGGCCGACGTCAACCACGCCGCCGCGCTGGCGCTGCGTGAAGATCTCCGCGTCGTCTTCCTGCTGCACCCCGACGGCGCGGTGCCCGATCTCGGCGCGGTGCGCGCCACGCTGGACTGGGCGGCCCGCGGCGGCACGCGCGCGGTGCAGGTGCTGCCGCTCGCGCTCTCGCGCCTGGCGTGGGCCACGCGCGACGAAGATCTGCTCGACCTCGTCGAGGCCACCACGCTGCGCGGCAACCCCTTCGAGGTGCGCGGCCCGGTGCGCAGCTCGAGCCAGTTCTGGAACCGCGAGCGCCTCGTCGCCGGCCTGCTCACCGAGGCCCGCGCCGGTCACTGGACCGTCGTCACCGGCCTGCGCCGCTTCGGCAAGTCGTCGCTCGCCCTCGAGGTCGCGCGGCGCACCAACGGCCCGTCGGCGTACGTCGATCTCGCCGGCTTCCACCACGAGGTGTCTCACGGCGAGACGCCGGCCGTGGCGGTGGAGGCGATCCTCCGCACGCTGGTGATGCGCCTGTCCGACTCGGCGACCGCGCGCTTCCCCGCCGCCACCGTGCCGCCCATGCCCACCGGCGCCCTCGACGCCCCGGCGCTCGCGGGCTGGCTGCGCGCGCTGTCGACCGCCTGCGGCACCTCGAGCGGCAACCCGCCCCCGCCGATGCTGCTGGTGCTCGACGAGGTGGAGCAGCTGCTCTCGGCGCCGCCTGAGAAGCTCGGCCGCGCGCTCGACGTGATGGCCACCCTCACCGGCCGGCTGCGCAGCGCCTTCGCCGAGCCGTCGTCGCCCCACGCCGGCAGCTCGGTGAGCGTCGTGCTGTGCGCCGCGCTGCACCCGCTCTTGTGGGCCCCGCTGTCCACCCTCGGCGGCCAGTCGATCATGGGCGCCTTCCCGTCGATCTGCGTGCCCGCCCTCGATGACGACGCGGCGCACGCCATGATGCGCGGCCTCGGCTCGCGTCAGGGCATCCGCTTCGAAGACGACTCGCTCAACGCGCTGGTGAAGGCGTCGCACGGCGTGCCGCTGCTCCTGCGCCGCCTGGGCACGTCGGTGCTCGAGCTGTACGACGCCGATCGCGCGCGGCAGGGGGCGCTGGGCGCGGTGCGCATCGGCATCGAAGGCGCGACCGAGGCCATCCGCCGGGAAGAGCGCGGCGGCTCGCCGTTGCGCGTGTGGGTCGAGTCGGAGATCGCCCAGGCCGACACCACCGCCGGCGTGCTGCTCCGCGCGCTGGCCAACGAGAAGAAGGTGACCGTCACCGCGCTCGAGAAGCTGGTCGAGACCCAGGTGATGGAGCGCTTCACCGCCACCGGCCTGACCGCCCACCTCGCGCCCGCCGAGCTGAAGCGCCGCGCGCAGGAAGCGGCCAGCGTGATGGTGCGCCTGCTCGCCGAGTCCCGCCTGCTGGAGGCCCACGGCGACATGACCGCGCCTGAGGCATACTCTCTGCCCGACGGAGTCCTGCGGAGGATCCTCTCGGAGGGCAAGAAGTCTTGAAGAAGCGGCTGCTCAAGTTCGGTGGAATGTTGGCGGGCGCGGCTCCGCTGATGGGCGCCGTCATCTCGCTGGTGTGGCTCGGCTGGTCCAACGAGTCCACCGAGAGCGCCTCGAGCAAGGTGCTGGCGATGGCCAGCCACCCCTTCGGCGCCATCGCGATCATCCAGGCCATCTACACCGCGCTCTTGAGCATCTTGTGGATGCGCTACCGCCCCTTCAAGGCGCCCGAGGGCGCCGAGTGGCCGAAGGTGACCGTCGTCATCCCCGCGTTCAACGAGGGGCCGATGGTGGGTCGCAGCATCCGCTCGGTCGCCGCGTGCAACTACCCGAAGGACAAGCTCGAGGTGATCGTCGTCGACGACGGCTCGCGCGACGACACGTTCTTTCACATGCAGCACCTGCGGCGGGAGTTCCCCGACCTGGTGCGGCTGGTGCGCTTCATCGGCAACCGCGGCAAGCGCTCGGCGCTGGTGGCGGGCTTCAAGGCGGCGACCGGGTCGATCGTCATCACCATCGACAGCGACAGCGAGATCAACCCCAACACCGTGCACGAGATGGTCGCGCCGTTCCTGGCCGACCCGAAGATCGGCGCGGTCGCGGGCCGGGTGGCGGTGCTCAACCGCGACACGCCCATCAGCCGCATGCTCGAGGTGCAGTTCGCGCTCGCCTTCGACTACGGCCGCGCCGCGCAGAGCGTCTACCGGGCCGTCGCCTGCTGCCCCGGCGCGCTGTCGAGCTTCCGCAAGGACATCATTCTTCCCTTCATGGAGGAGTGGGAGAACCAGCGCTTCCTCGGCCGCCCGGTGAACCACGGCGAAGATCAGGCGCTCACCAACATCGTGCTGCGCCAGGGCTTCGACACCGTCTACCAGCGTACGGCGATCGTCCACACCCTGGTGCCCACCAACTACAGCCAGCTCTCGCGCATGTTCCTGCGCTGGGACCGCAGCTACATCGTCGAGGGCTTCTCGTTCGCGCGCTTCATGTTCACGCGCTACCGCACCGAGAACCGCGCGATGCCGATCGTCACCTTCTTCGTGTCGAACCTGCGCTTCGTGCTGGTGGCCGTGGCGCTGATGGAGCTGCCGCGCATGTTCGACACCAACATGAACACCATGTACCGCAGCCTGGTGGCGCTGGCGCTGGGCGCGGTGTTCTCGGCCGCCTACTACCTGCGCTTCGAGCGGAGCTTCCGCTGGGTGTACGGGGTGCTCTACGCGGCGTTCTCGGTGGTGATGCTGCAGTGGATTCTGCCGTGGGCGCTGGTGACGGTGCGCGACGAGCGGTGGGGCACGCGCTGAGCGGTCACCCCGCGACGCCCTCGCCCGCCAGCACGCGCAGCGACGACAGATCGTGAAGGAGCAACCCCACCGGCTGCGGCGTCACCAGCCCCGCGCGCTTCCACGCGCCGATCTGCCGGCTCGTCGACTCGAGCGTCGTCGCCGCGAGCGCCGCGAGATCTTCCCGTCGCAGCCGCACCGGCACCAGCGTGCCCCCGGGGAAGTCCACGCCGAAGCGCTCTGACAGCCCGACGATCACCCGCGCCAGCCGCTGCTCGACCGCGCCCCCGGAGACGGCCTCGAGCCGCCGCGTCAACCGCAACACCTGCTGGGCCAGCGACGCCGAGAGCGACGCGCCGTGGGCTTGCAGCAGCTCCGCCACCACCGCCGAGGGGAACACCGCCACCCGCGCCTTGCGCAGGCAGCGCACGTCGAACTGGTAGCGATCGCCCAACACGAAGGCCACCTCGCCCACCAGGTCTCCCGCGCCGACGATGTCGAGCATCACCACCCGCGAACGCACCCGCTCGACCGAGAGCCGGCCGTGCAGCACCAACCCTACCTTCGTCGCGCGCGCCCCCTCTCGCCACAGGAGCTGGCGCGTGCGCAACTCGATCACGCTCGAGGCGCTGACCAGCCGCGCGCGCGCTTCGGCGGGCAGGGCGGCGAAGACCAGACACCTCGTCAGCGCCTCGGCGGTCGCCTTCAGACCGGCACCAGCAGCACGCTGTGGGCGGCGGCGGCGCACACCCGCTCGGGCACCCCGCTGGCGAACCAGCGCGCCCCGGCCTGCCGTCGAACGCCGACGACGACCAGATCCGCGTCGGCGCGCGCGGCCTCCTCGAGGATGCCGGTGACCGGGTCGAGCCGGCTGGTCACCGACACGTCGGGCAACACGTCGAGCGCGGCCAGGGCCAGCGACACCGAGCGCGCCCGCTCCCGCGCGAGCTCCGCGTCGTCGGTGGGGAGCAGCGGCATGCCCGACGCCGCGCCCGCAGCTACCAACTGCGCGCTGAAGCCCGCGACGTTGTGCACCACGGTGAGGGGCGCGTCGAGGCGCTCGGCCAGCCGCGCCGCTTCGCGCACCACCGGCAGCCGGGGATCTTCGAAGTTGCTCGCCACCACCACGCGTTCGTCGGACCGGGCGGCGTGCGCCAACAACACCGGCACCCGCGCCCGCGCCGCCAGCCCCGTCGCGCCGTGCGCGAAGTGACCGAGCGCCGCGGGCATCACCACCAGCGCGGTGCCGGGCTCCTGGCAGATCGCCACCAACTCCGAGACCGAGGGGCTGCTGAACAGCACCTCCAGCGGCGCTGCGCCGCACCGCGCCCGGAGCGCCCCCCAGCGCTCGACGATCGCCGCCTCGCGCAGCGCCCGCGAGACGAACTGCAGCCCGTCCCGCGCGGCCCCGTCGGGGAAGATCGGCCTGCTGCGCGGGCGGTGGGGCGCGGTCAGCTTGAGCACCACCAGGGTGGCGCCCAGCACCTGCGACATCGCCTCTGCCCGGCGGCGGGCATCACCCATCGCCACGTGGTGGGGGTGGACCAGGAGGACCCGCTGCGCTCGTCGTGGGCTGTGCATGGGCGCACGGTGGTCCTCCTCGCCCTTGTTGGAAATTACGAAATACTGACATCTTTCGTCGTTCCTACCGACATGGACTGGCTCAACTACCAACACGTGCGCTACTTCGCGGCGATCGTGCGCGAAGGCGGGCTCGCCCGCGCCGGCGAGGCGCTGCACCTGACCCACAGCACGCTCTCGGCGCAGCTGCGCGAGCTCGAAGCCTTCCTCGGCGCCCCGCTCTTCGAGCGCCGGGGCCGCCGGCTGCTGCTGACCCCGTTCGGAGAGACCATCGCCGGGTACGCCGCCGAGCTCGAGCGCGTCGGCGCTGAGCTGCTCGACGTCGCGCGCGGCTCACGCTCGGGGCCTCGACTGTCGCCGCTGCGCGTCGGCCTGGTCGATGCCCTGCCGCGCACCACCGGCTTCCGGCTGATCGAGCCGGCGCTCACCGACGATCCCCGCCCCCTGCTCCAGATGCACCACGGCCCGCTGCAGCGGCTGCTCGGCGCGCTGTCCGAGAATCAGCTCCACCTGGTGCTGGCTGATCAACCGGCGCCCGAGGGCTTGAGCCGCGCCCTGCACAGCCACTTGCTCGGCCGGTCCGACGTGCTGCTCTACGCGACGCAGCCGCTGGCGGCCCGGTGTCGCGCCCGCTTCCCCGCGAGCCTCGACGGCGCGCCGATGGTGCTCCCCGCCGTGGGGACCGGCCTGCGTCGTTCGCTCGAGGGGTGGCTGTCGGAGCGCGCGCTGCGCCCGGTGGTCGTGGCCGAGGCAGAAGATGCGGCGATGATGCGGGTGCTGGGCGTTCGAGGGCTCGGCGTCTTCCCCGTGCGCGCGGCGCTGAAGGCGGAGGTCGAAGATCTCGCGGGCGTGGCGCTGGTGGGCTCGCTCGAGGGCGTGAGCGAGAGCTACTACGCGATCGCCCACGAGCGCCGCGTGAAGCACCCGGGGGTGGCAGCGATCATCGCAGCGGGCCGCGCGGGGCTGACCGTCACCACGCCGACAACGAAGCCGACGACGGAGGCGCGACGATCGCCCCCTCCGGGTACCGCCGGGCCGCGGCGAAGTAGGTCGCGTCGGCGGGGCGGCGACCGCGGGTGAACTCCAGCGGCGCGGGTTCCAGCGACCACCCACCCTCGGGCGCGCGCGTCACCTGCGCGCCATCGCAGAAGACCCAGGTGGTGGCGCCGTTCTCTCGCCACGCGAAGGACACGATGGCGGCGCCGAGGCGCACCGGGCACGCGCGTCGCGCTTCGTCTTGTTGCCGCAGCCGCGTCTCCCGCCACGCTGCGAGCTCGCGCGCCTGACGCACCTCCCGCGCCTGCGTCGCCGAGAGGGTGAGCCGCGCGCGCACCGCCGTCAGCAGCTCGGCCCCGCGCGCGCGCAGCGAAGGCCACGCGCCCTGCGTCGAGAACGAGCAGCGGCCGAGGTCTGCGAGGTTTCGGTGGTGCGCGTCGAGCAGGGGCGCCAGTCGCGCGTCACCTTCGTCGACCAGCGCGAGCACCTCGTCGGTCCACGCCGCGTCGTCGGCCGTGGAGTCGGGCACCAGCCGCAGGTAGCGACTGAGCACGCCGTTGACCGAAGACAGCTCGTCGAGGAGGAAGCGCGGCTCGGCGTCGCAGATCGCCCCCGCGGGGAAGTCGCGCCATGAAGCCCGGCCCCCGGCCAGATCGAGGTGGGTCGCGCGCAGCCGGACCGTCGCCGGCGCACACCCCACGAGCAGACACACCATGAGCAGTCGCCACATGCGCCCACGCTGCGCTCGACCGGAGCGTCGCCGCTTTGACGTCCGTCAAGGACTGGGCGGGCTTCATTCAGTCGGGTTTCGGGGAACTCTGTGGCACCGTTCGCCCCTGCTCAACCGGGGGTCCACCATGGAAGAAGTCGAGTTCAAGATGCACAAGGGCGCGCGCACGTCGCTGATCGTCGTCGGCGTGCTGTTGCTGCTGCTCTGCGTGACGATCCCGTTCGGCATCTACATCTTCATCCGCATCGGCACGTGCCGCGTGAAGGTGGGGGCGCGGCAGCTCGAGGCCCGCGGGCTGGTCACCGACACCATCAACTTCGACGAGGTCGATCGCGTGGGCGTGCTCCGCGTGCCGGTGGTCGCGCGTGGCATCGGCGGTGCGCTGGCCCGCATGAAGCTCGACAACATGGACGAGGGCGTCAACCTCGTCTTCCGCCTCAAGAGCGGCAAAGACATCAAGTTCCAGGCGAACCAGTACGAGCGTCACACGGAGCTGCTCGCGCACGTCGCGAAGGCGACCGGCAAGCCGCTGGAGACGATCCCCATGGGGATGTTCAGTTGGAAGTGGCCTGACCGCGCCTGAGCCCCTACGCTTCGGGGCTCATGATGTCGTGCGTACGTCGTCCGCCCCGCGCGACGTCTTCGATCCTCGCATTGGTCGCCGTTCTCGCGTCGAGCGCCTGGGCGCAGGATCGCGGGTTCCGGCTCCATCGCTACGACGGGACGTCGGCCGGCAGCTCCCTCTTCCTCGTCGAGCGGCCCTGGTACTCGAGCGTGCGGTTGCTCGCGGTCGGGGTCACCGGCGACTACTCGCACAACCCGCTGGTGCCGAGGGTGCCCACCGGCCGCGGCGTGCTCGACCCCATCGTGTCGCAGGCGATCGTCGGCCATGTCGACGTCGCGCTCGCGCTGTTCGATCGGATCCAGCTGAGCGCCAGCCTGCCGGTGACGTTCCTCGAGACCGGCAACGTGGAGGCCGTGAGCCAGGTCGGGCCTCTGCAGGGCGTCGGGCTCGGTGATCCGCGCGTTGGGTTGCTGGTGCGCGTCGCCGGGCAGGCCGACACCGACCCGATCTCGCTGCACCTCGGCGTCAGCGGGTGGATTCCCGTCGGCGGCGCCGCGACGCATCAGGGCGACACCGGGCTCCGGCTGCTGCCGCGCGCGATCCTCGCAGGCGCTTTCGGGGCGGGGCGGTGGACGCTCGACGCGGGGTTTCTCTACCGGCCGTATGCGTCGTTCGGTCCTCCGGCGCTGGGATTGACTGCTGCTTCGGAGGCGCGTGTCGGTCTCGCGATCGGCGTGTCGTTGCTGGATGAGCGGCTGCAGATCGGGCCCGAGGCGCAGTACTCGGTGCAGGTCGTCGGGGACAACGCGTTCGCGATCAACGGCATGAACCTCGAGCTGCTCGGCGGGGCGCAGTTCTTGATCGCGGATCACCTGCTCATCGGGTTGGCCGGTGGTGCGGGGTTGCTCGGTGGCGCGGGAACGCCTGATGCGCGCGGAATGGTGCGGCTGGCGTGGGCGCCCCGGAAGCCGGTGGCTGCGCGGGTGAAGCCGATCGATCCGTGTGCGGAGGGCGCGTGCCCGGAACCTGAGGGGGATGATCCGGATCGCGACGGCATCGCCACGGTGGACGATCGCTGCCCCTTCGAGCCGGAGACGAAGAACGGCGTGCGGGATGCCGATGGGTGCCCGGAGTTCGAGATGGAGCAGGGGACCGCGCTGGCGCGCGTGCTGGCGCCGGCGGCGAACCCGCCTCCGAGGACCGCGGTGATTCGGTCGGTGGAAGAGGCGGCGACGCAGCGGGCGGCAGAGGGTGGTGTTGCGGTGACAAAGCCTGAGCCGCAGGTGGGCCTCGACGCGGGGACCTCGGTGATCGTCGCGGTCACGGAACCTGAGCCGGGCGTCGACGCGGGGACGCTGGCTGGTTTGGATTTGGCCCCTGACCCCGACCCTCTCCCCGCTTCGCAGGGCGAGGGGGTGGCGTTCATGACCACCGATTCGGACGGCGACGGCGTGTTCGATGAGGCCGATCGCTGCCCCATCACGCCTGAAGATCACGACGGCTTCGAAGACGAAGACGGCTGCCCCGAAGCCGACAACGACGAAGACGGCGTGAGCGACGAGGCCGACAAGTGCCCCATCGCCGCCGAGAGCGCGAACGGCTTCGGTGACGACGACGGCTGCCCCGACGTCGCGCCCGACGCCGACGACGACGGCATCGCAGACGTCGCCGATCGCTGCCCGTACGAGCCCGAGACGCGTGATGGCGTGCGCGACGACGACGGCTGCCCCGAGTTCAAGAGCGCGGAGATCGCCGCCGCGGCGAAGTTGATCGACCCGCCCTCCCCGCTGCCCCTCGCCATCGCCGCGAAGGAGCCGGACGTGATGCCGGCCTTCAACCCCAACGCCGACACCGATCGCGACGGCGTCGACGACGAGGCCGATCGCTGCCCCGTCACCGCCGAAGACGCCGACGGCTTCGAAGACGACGACGGCTGCCGCGAGCCCGACAACGACGACGACGGCATCGCCGACGCCAGGGACCAGTGCCCCGAGGTCGCCGAGACGCTCAACGGTTGGAAAGACGACGATGGCTGCCCCGACGAGCACGCCGACCTCGACGCCGACGGCATCGAATACGAGCTCGATCGCTGCCCGTTCGAGCCCGGCGCGCCGTCTGACGGCTGCCCTCACGCGCCGCTCCCGGCCCTCGCCATCGAGGGCTTCGCGCGCCTCACCAGCACCCCGCTCGCCGCCAGGGTCGAGCCGGCCGCCAACACGACGGAGCCCGCCGCCGTCGTCGCCGATCTCGATCGTGACGGCGTGCCCGACGACGCCGACCCCTGCCCGATGAGCGCCGAAGATCTCGACGGCTTCGAAGACGAAGACGGCTGCCCGGAGCTCGACAACGATCAAGACGGCATCGCCGACGCCGCCGACAAGTGCCCCATCGCCGCCGAGACCATCAACGGCAACAAGGACGACGACGGCTGCCCGGACCTGGGCGCCGGCGCGGTGACGATCAAAGAGAACGCGGTGGTCATCAAGGGCGTGGTCCGCTTCCAGACCGGCTCGGCGACGCTGCAGGCCGCGTCGATGCCGTTGCTCAAGCAGGTCGCCGCCACGCTGCGCGCCGCGAGGACGCTGTCGATCGAGATCGGCGGTCACACCGACGACGTGGGCAGCTCGGCGCAGAACATCAAGCTGTCGAAGCGCCGCGCCGAGACGATCCGCGCGGTGTTGATCAAGGCCGGTGTCGAGCCCTCGCGCCTCGTCGCCAACGGCTACGGCCCCACGCGCCCCGTCGCCAGCAACAAGACCGCCAAAGGCCGTGAGCAGAACCGCAGAGTAGAGTTCCTGATCCTCGGAGAGTCGAAATGAAGAAGATCCTCGCAGCGGTGCTGGCCCTCCTTCCCTCGCTCTCGTACGCGGCCGACAAGTGTGGAGGCGTGAAGCTCGAGGCCGCCCGCATCACGCTCGGCAAGCCGCTCACCGAGGCGTGGGTGAAGACGGCCGACGGCAAGGCGTGCCTCACCGACATCGTGAAGGAGATCGAACGGCACCGGCTGGTGCGCGCCCTCACCGTCGCGGCCATCGTGTCCGACGCCGATCGCGCCAGCGGCAAGGGGCTCAACGCCGCCAAGGCGATCGCCAGCGCGCTGATCGACGCGGGCATGCCGAAGAACCGAGTGTTCGGCCTGGCGCCCGCACCGCAGCGCACCGACGAGCTGGGCATCTCGCTGCGCTACGTCGAGCGCGCGCCGGAAGACGTCGTGGCGCGCGTCGCTGCCGCCGGGGGCTCGGTGTTCCTCGGCGCCGACGAGGCGTCGCTCAAGCCCGCCGAGCCGGGCATGCCGGTGCTGGTCAACGAGCTGGTGAAGACCGGCCCCAACGCGCGCATCACCATTCACCTCAAAGACGGCAGCAGCCTCGAGGTGAAGCCAGAGTCACTGGTGAAGATGGCCACGCTCGCGCTCCCGTCGGGCGGCGATCGCCAGGTGAAGATCGAGGTGCTCAGCGGCGGCATCACCGCCGACGTGCGCAAGGCCACCCAGCAGTCGAAGTTCGAGGCCTCGAGCCGCGTGGCCGTCGCGTCGGTGCGCGGCACCCAGTTCCGCTTCGGCGTCGAAGAGAACGGCGGCGCCCGACTCGAGACGCTCGAGGGCGTGGTGGCCGTCTCGTCGGCGAACGACCCGGCCGCGGCGCCGATCGAAGTCACCGCCGGCCACGGCACCACCGTCAACTCGAGCGGTCAGGCCTCGCCGCCCAGTGAGCTGCCCGCCGCGCCCCGCGTCACCGGCCCGCTCAAGGGCGCGCTCGGCGCCGACGCCCGCTTCGAGTGGCAGTCGGTCAACGGCGCGGCGACCTACAAGGTCGAGCTGGCGCGCGACGCCGACTTCCTCATCGAAGCGCGCTCGGTGAACGTGGTCGAAGCGACGCTCTCGTGGCCCGAGCAGATCCCCGCGGGGAAGTGGTTCTGGCGCGTCACCGGCTTCGACGCCCAGGGCTTCTCGGGGCAGCCGTCGAAGGTCTACGCCTTCACCACCACAGGGAAGTGAGCGCGAGTGGAGAAGCGACGCTCGATCGACCCCGCGGCCCTCGCGCTCCTCGGCGGCGCCGCGCTGGCGTGGCTGTTCCGTGACACGCCGGCGCTCGCCCGGGTGCTCGGCACCGGGTTGCCCGCGCTGTCGTTGTTCGGAAAGGGGACCGCGGCGCTGCTGCTCACCGCCGGGCTGTACCGCGCGCGGGCGGTGGTCCAGCGCGTCGCCGGCGCGGTGCTGGCGAAGCTGGATGCGACCGAGGCGCGGCTCGAGCAGTTGCCGGGGCTGCAGGCCAAGGCGATCCGCGCGGTCACCATCGCGGTGCTGATCGGCGGCGTCACCCTCGGAGGCCTCGAGAGCACCCGGCTCGGCGCGTACCTCGAGACGCGTGTCATCGATCTCTTCTTCCGGCTCCGCTTCCCCGAGCGCTCGCAGGTCGAGCTGGCCACCAGCGAGCTGACGTCGTCGCTGCGCCAGGACGACGTGGTGGTGCTGGGCCTCGACGACGAGACGATCGCCCACCTCGGCTGGCCGATGCCGCGCATCAACTACGCGCGGTTGATCGACGTGGTCGCCGCCGCGAAGCCGGCCAGCCTCTCGTTCGACGTCTCGCTGGTCGACCCGGGCCGCGAACACCCGGAGTGGGATCTCGCCATCGGTGACGCCGCCGCCCGCGCGGGCAACGTGGCCTTCACCTTCGCCGTCGCGCGCGGCACCACCGACGCGCCGGCCGCGCTCTCGCCCGCGGCGGTGAAGGCGGTCGACGCGAACTCCATTCCCTGGCACGAGTCGGCCGCGGGCCTGCCCGAGTACAGCGAGCTCATCGGCGGCCCGGCGGTGCTCACCCCCGTCATCGACCCCGTGGCGCAGCACGCTCGCGCCATCGCCATGGCCAACGTGGTGCTCGACGGCGACGACGACGTGCTGCGGCACTCGTTGCTCGTCGCGCGGCTCGGCCAGCGGTTGCTGCCATCGCTCTCGCTGCGGCTCGCCGCGCAGACCCTCGAGGTGCCGCTCGAGCAGATCCGCGTGTTCCCCGGCTCGCACGTCGAACTCGGCGGCAAGCGGCGCATCCCCATCGACGCGCTCGGCCGCACGCTGGTGCGCTACCAGGGCCGGCACGACTCGCACGGCGACGGGCCCTTCCGCTACGTGTCCCTGTGGTCGCTGATCCGCACCGACGCGACCGTCACCCTCACCGGCAACCCGCTGGGCGACGATCAACGCTTCGTCGTCGACGAGCAGACCAAGGTCACCCGCGACGGGTCCCCCATCGCCCTCGCCGAGCTCGAGCTGAAGCCCGGCACCCGGCTCGCGGGCAAGGCGCGCTACTCGACCGACCCGGGGCGCGTGCTGGAGCTCGAGCTGAAGCCCGCCGACGGCACCGAGCCCGACTTCGAGCTGCTCGACGAGACGACGCTGCGCTTCACCACCACCCTCGGCACGGTCAAGCACAACGCCGGTGACGTGTCGGCGCTCACCGGCAAACACCTGCTGGTCGGATCCACCGCGCTGGCGGCCGCCGATCTCCGCAACAGCCCGCTGGGCGAGATGCCCGGCGTCGAGCACCACGCCACGATGCTCGCCAACCTGCTGCACGACGACTTCTTCCACCTCTCGCCGGGGTGGACCAACGCGCTCCTGGTGCTCGGCGCGGCGCTGGTGGCGGCGCTCATCGGCGTGTCGCTCTCAGGTGAGCTGGGGCTGCTGTTGACCGGCCTGCTGGTGCTCCTGACCTTCGGCGCGTCGTTCCTCCTCTTCTCTGCGGGGCGCTACGTGCCGGTGGTGGGCCCCTCGTTCGCGCTCGGCGCCACGTCGCTGGGGTGCGTGGTGCTCGGAGCGCGCGCCGCCCGCAACGCCCGCGGCCGCGCGGAGAAGGATCGCGAGTTCGTCCGCTCGACCTTCGGCCGCTACCTCACCGAGCAGGTCGTGCAGCAGCTCCTCGACTCGCCCGACGGCCTCAAGCTGGGCGGCAAGCGCGAGTTCGTGACGATCATGATGACCGACCTCCGCGGCTTCACGAGCATGTGCGGCTCGATGGAACCCGAAGGTGTGGTGAAGCTGCTCAACCACTACCTCGAGGCGATGACGCGCATCATCACGAAGTACGGCGGCACCATCGACGAGTTCATCGGCGACGCCATCCTCGTGGTGTTCGGCGCGCCGCTGCCCCTCGAGCAGACCGAGGCCCGCGCCGTCGCGTGCGCCATCGAGATGCTCAACGCCATGCCCGAGATCAACCGGTGGAACGTCGAGCAACGCCTGCCGACCGTCGAGATGGGCATCGGCGTGCACAGCGGCGAGGTGGTGCTCGGGAACATCGGGTCCGAGCTGCGCGCCAAGTACGGCATCGTCGGCGCCACCATCAACCTCACCTCGCGCGTCGAGTCGTTCACCGTCGGCGGGCAGGTGCTGCTCAGCGAGGCCACGCGTTCGCGCGCGGGCGACGTCCTCCAGCTCGGCGCCTCGCAGGTCGTCTCGCCCAAGGGCGTGAAGGGCACGCTCACCATTCACGAAGCGCTCGGCGTCGGCGCCCCCTTCAACGTCGCCCTGCAGTCGGCGGCGGAAGAGCTGGTGGCGCCCAGCGCGCCCCTCGAGCTCCGCTTCGGGTTGGTGAAGGGCAAGCAGGTCGCCGAGCTCTCGCACGTCGCGCGCGTCGAGGCCCTCTCGGCGCTGGGCATGGAGCTGTGGGTCGACACCGAGTTGGCCACGCTCGCCGATCTCCAGATGCGGGTGGTCGACGGCGACGGCCTGCGTCCCGGCGATCTGTACGGGAAGATCCTCAAGACCAACGTGCGGCCCAACGTGGTGTACCTGCGGTTGACCTCGGTGCCGCCCGAGTTGAAGCCTGTCCTCGAAGCGGCGCGCCAGGCCGCCGCGCAGCCGCCCGCGGTCGTTCCGGAGTCAGCGATGGTGTCGACATGATGCGCTTCCTCACGCTTTCAGGGCTCGTGCTGGTGCTCGGGGGGTGTCAGCTCCTGCAGCGCCCCGGCGATTGCGCCAACGGGAAGATCGACGGCCGCGAGACCGACCTCGACTGCGGCGGCTCGGAGTGCACCGGCTGCAACGAAGGCCGGCTCTGCCTCGTCGACCCCGACTGCGCCACCGGCGTCTGCACGCTCAACCGCTGCGCCGCCCCCACCTGCATCGACGGAGTGCGTAACGGCGCGGAGACCGGCGTCGACTGCGGCGGACCGTGTGGCCCGTGCACCGGCGCGTCGTCGTGCGGCAACCAGGTGCGCGACGGCGAAGAGACCGACGTCGACTGTGGCGGCCCCTGCCCGGTCTGCCCGTCGGGCGGCGGCTGCGTGAAGAACGCCGACTGCACCGCGGGCACCTGCGTCGACGGCGTGTGTGGCGCAGCCGCGTGCCCGGCGCCGCTCCTCTCGTGTGGCGGTGCGTGCGTCGACCCGCGCTTCGATCGCGCCCACTGCGGCGGGTGTGGCGTGGCCTGCGCACCCAACGCGATCTGCGGCGGCGGTCAGTGCCTCGGCAGCGGCTGCGGCGGGGGAACGCTCTCGTGCGGTGGCGCCTGCGTCGACCCGCTCTCGAACCCGCAGCACTGCGGTGGCTGCAACCAGCCGTGCCAACCCGCGGAGCTCTGCGTGGGTGGCACGTGCGTGATCCCCTGCGCGCCGGGCCAGACGCCATGCGGCAACACCTGCGTGTCGATCGATCGCGACCCGATGAACTGCGGCGGGTGCAACCAGCCCTGCGCGCCGGGCTCGGCCTGCGTCAACGGCTCGTGCAGCACCGGCTGCGGCAGCCCGCTGATGAGCTGCAACGCCGGCGCGACGTGCGTCGATCCCCGCAATGATCCCGCGAACTGTGGCGGCTGCGGCATGCCCTGCCCCCCGCCGCCGCAGGCCCTCCCGGTGTGCGTGAACAGCACCTGCGCGATGGGCGTGTGCCAGCCCGGCTTCGACGACTGCAACGCCAACGCGTCCGACGGGTGTGAGGTCGACGTGCGCACCAGCCAGGCGCACTGCGGCGGCTGCGGCCAGTTCTGCAACGACACCTGCGTGATGGGCCAGTGCTGCGGGCCGCTGCCCGCCGGCTCGTACCAGGCGACCTGCACCGGCTGCGAGGCGTGCAACGGCGTGCTGTCGTGCCTCTGCAACGACGGCGTCCTGAACGTGCCGGCGAGCACCCCGCTCGTGCCGTGCCCCGGCGGCTTCAACAACTGCAACGGAGTGCTCCAGTGCAACGCCTGCTGATCTGCCTCGCGACGACGCTGCTGCTGGCGGCGTGCACGCCTGTCCCCGGGCGCGGCACCTGTACCGATGGCGTGCGCAACGGTGACGAGAGCGACGCCGACTGTGGCGGCGCCGACTGCGGCCCCTGCGAGCTCGAGCGCGCCTGCTACATCGGCGACGACTGCGCTTCGGGCACCTGCGCACGGCACGTGTGCGTCGCCACGGCCTGCGCGCCCGGCGAGTGTGGAGGCAAGTGTGGCGGCTGCGCGGACGGCGCTCCCTGCGCGGCGCCTGCCGACTGCGAGAGCGGCGTGTGCACCGGCAACGTCTGCGCCGCGCCGAGCTGCATGGACCAGGTTCACAACGGCACCGAGAGCGACGTCGACTGCGGCGGCGGAGGCAGCGCGTGCCCGCCCTGCCCTCCCGGCGCGAGCTGCCGCCGCAGAGCCGACTGTGTCGCTGGCGCGTGCGTCGATGGCACCTGCGCGCTCTCGTGCGCCGCGCCGCTGCTGCAGTGCGGACCGGAGTGCGTCGACCCTCGCGTCAACCCGATGCACTGCGGCGGCTGCGGCATGATGTGCGGCCCCGGCGAGCTCTGCGAACAGAGCGCCTGCGTCTCGGTGTGCCCCGCTGGCACGCGCGCGTGTGGCCCGGGCTGCGTGGGGCTCGACGACGTCTTCAACTGCGGCGCGTGCGGCAACGCCTGCCAGCCGGGCGAGCGCTGCATCGCCAACACCTGCACGCTGACCTGCGCGCCGAACCAGACGAAGTGCGGCAACCAGTGCGTGCAGACGATGACCGATCCGCTCCACTGCGGTGGGTGCGGCATGCCGTGCGCTCCGGGCGCGGTCTGCTCGCAGGGCACCTGCATGTTGAGCTGCCAGGCGCCGCTCTCCACGTGCAACGGCCAGTGCGCCGACACCCGCTTCGACCCGGATCACTGCGGCGACTGCGCGACGGTGTGCCCGCCGGTGCCCCACGCCAGCCGACTGTGCATGGACATGTTCTGCTACCGCACGTCGTGCGACACCGGCTTCGCCGACTGCAACGGCATGCTCAACGATGGCTGCGAGGCCGAGCTGGCGATCGACACCATGAACTGCGGCGTGTGCGGCCGGCAGTGCTTCGGCGGCCCCTGCGTCGGCGGCATCTGCCCCTGACTCACACCCAGCCGACGCGGTTCCGGCCGGCGCGCTTGGCGGCGTAGAGGGCCTCGTCGGCGCGGTGCATGAAGTCGGCGACGGTCTCACCGGCGCGGTAGAGCGTGCCGCCCATGGTGGTGGTGATGCGGATGCCCTGGTCGTTGCCCGGGTGCGGGAAGGCGCCGATCGCCGCGCGCAACGCCTCGGCGCGGGCCTGCGCGCCACCCTCGGTGGTGTCAGACAGCAGCACGAGGAACTCGTCGCCGCCGACGCGGCACGGGAAGTCGGACTTGCGCACGCCGTCGCGGAGGATCTTCCCCACCTCGCGCAGCACGAAGTCTCCCGCGGCGTGCCCGAGCGTGTCGTTGACCGGCTTGAAGTGATCGAGGTCGATGGCGATGAGCGCGAGCCCGGCGCTGATGGCCCGCGCGCGATCCATGAAGTTCGGGAGCTCGGCGTCGAAGGCGCGCCGGTTCGACAGCCCCGAGAGCGCGTCGGTGCGGGCGCGGGCTTCTTCCTCGCTCAGCCGCGAGCGCGTGAGGTCGAGCCGCTTGATGGTCTCGTGCAGCTCGGCGTTCTGCTTGCGGAGGTTGGCGATCAGGCTCCGCTCGGTGTCGACGAGGAACGCGCAGGTGCGCTGCAGCAGCGTGCAGATGGCGACCGGGTTGCTGGCGATCAACGAAGGAATCGTCGTCTGCCGCAGCATCAGGAAGCGGCTCTCGCGGGTCGAGACGAGCGTCGCGCTCCGGCGGTGCCCGGGGTTGATGAACGAGAGCTCGCCGAAGTACTGACCGACGCCGTAGGTGCGCACCGCGACGCCGCCGTGAATGCGCGCCTCGGCCTCGCCCTGCATCACGAAGTACATCGCATCGCCCGCGTCGCCCTCGCTGAAGATCACCTCGTTGGCGGCGGCAGTGCGCGGAGTGCAGGCCGCGAAGATGGCCTGCAGATCGGCCTCGGTGAACGCATGCAGCGGGGAGTCGGGCGGGAAGGTCGGGTGCACGTCGTCGCGGAGTCTACGGCCAATGGGTCATTTCACGTCACGACGTGCGTCACGACCCTGACGCGGAACGACCCCACGACGAGATCGCGGCGCGCGCGGAATTGCAGCCGTATCTCAAGTGTGTATGCGATCGACGACGCACTGGGTCCTGGTGGTGATGGCGCTGTCTGTGAGCGCCGCGGCGCAACCGCGAGAGACGGTCTTCACCTTCCCGAGCGGGCTCGCCGACCTCGACGCGGAGATGCGCGCGCAGCTCGACGCGTTGGCCGCCGAGGTGAAGGCGTCCTCACACGGCGTGATCGTCGAAGGTCACTCCGACAGCGCCGGACCGGCGTCGATGCGCGAGGAGATCTCGCGGGCGCGCGCCGAGCGGATCGCCACCGCGCTCCAGTTTCGCGGCGTGCCGTCGTCGCGCATCGAGGTGAAGTGGGCGTCGTCGATGGCGCCGGCCACGAGCAACGCCACGCCGGAAGGCCGCGCGCAGAACCGCCGCGTGGTGGTGCGCGTGCTCGACGGCCTGCCCGGACGCACACGCGCTGAGGGGCCCGTGCGGAAGTCAGAGCCGGTCGCCGCCAGACCGGAACGCAAGCCCACGCCCGCTGAGGTGAAGCCCGAGCCCGCGTCGCAGCCCACCGCGGTCGTCGCCGCGAAGTCGGAGCCCGCAGCGAAGGCTGAACCCGACGCCGCCGCGAAGCCGGAGCCGAGTTCGAAAAACGAGCCCGCCGTCGCGTCGAAGCCGGAGCCGAGCGCCGAGACCGCGCCCGTCGTCGCCACGACCCAGGCCCCTACCGACGCCCCGCACCGCGAGACGGCGCCGACCCTCACCACGCCCGAGCCTGCGCCGGCCGCGGCGATCGACTTCCGCGCCGAGGGCCCGAAGTCGCGCACCCGCTTCTGGCTGGCGACCACCGCGTCCGTCGTCGCCGTCGCCAGCGGCGCGACCGCCGTCGGGTTGCTGGTCGACTCCGCGAGCGCGCAGCAGGGCCTCGGCACCGCGCAGGCCCAGCTGGCGCGCACCGATCTCGTGCCCGAGAGCCGCGCCGCGTGGGAAGCCCACGCGACGTCACTCAACGCCGCGGCGCAGGGCGACCAGGTCGGCGCGGGCGTGCTCGGCGCCGTCGCGGTCACCACGGCCGTCACCGCGATCGTCCTCTGGGTTCAGGAAGCCTCTTCGAAGTGACACGTGTTTTCAGTCAACAGGGAGTCCGTATGCGTCTGCAGATGAAGTCGTTGGTGTTGGCGATGGCGATGGGCGGTACGGGGTTGCTCAGCGGGTGCACGCGCACCGTCGACGGAGCCCCCGGCGCGCAAGGCATTCAAGGTGAGACCGGCGCCACGGGCGCGATGGGCGCGCAGGGCATTCAAGGCGAGACGGGCCCGCAGGGTCCGCAAGGCGCGACCGGTCCCCAGGGAGACGCCGGCCTGAAGAGCCTGATGCGCACCACGCTCGAGATGGCGGGCACCAACTGCGCCACCGGAGGCGTGTTGATCGAGGTGGGCATCGACTCCGACGGCGACGGCACGTTGTCGAACGCCGAGGTGTCGAGCGGCAGCTCGAAGTTCGTGTGCAACGGCGCGGTCGGCCCGCAGGGCATCGTCGGCCCGGTCGGACCGATGGGCCCCATGGGGCCGCGCGGTGACGCGGGCATCAACGCCCTGACGAAGAGCAGCGCCGAGGCCCCGGGCGCGAACTGCGCGACCGGCGGCACGAAGCTCGAGCTGGGCCTCGATCTCGACGGTGACGGCACGCTCGGCGCGGGCGAGGTCACCAGCATGCTCACCCGCTACGTGTGCAACGGCGCCGTCGGCGCGACCGGCGCGCAGGGGCCCGTGGGTCCCATCGGGCTCCAGGGCGTCGCGGGGCTCAACTCGTTGACGAAGACCACCGCCGAGGCCGCGGGCGCGAACTGTGCGACGGGCGGCAGCAAGCTCGAGTTCGGCATCGACGCCGACGGCAACGGCGCGCTCGCCGCCGGCGAGATCAACGCCGCCCTCACCCGCTACGTGTGCAACGGCGCGGTCGGCGCCACGGGTGCGACGGGCGCGGTCGGCCCCATCGGCCTGCAGGGTGTGCCGGGCCTCAACTCGCTCACCAGGACCACCGCCGAGGCCGCGGGCGCGAACTGCGCGACGGGCGGAAGCAAGCTCGAGTTCGGCATCGACGCCGACGGCAACGGCTCGCTCTCGGCCGGTGAGATCAACGCCGCGCTCACCCGCTACGTGTGCACCGGCGCGACGGGCTCGACCGGCGCCACCGGCGCGACGGGGGCCACGGGCGCGACCGGCGCCGCGGGCTTCAACACGCTGACGCTGACCTCGGCCGAAGCGGCCGGCGCCAACTGCGCGACGGGCGGCACGAAGCTCCAGTTCGGCCTCGACGCCGACGGCAACGGCACGCTCGCCGCGGGCGAGATCAACGCGGCGCTCACCCGCTACGTGTGCAACGGCGCGCAGGGCCCGGCTGGCGCGACGGGCGCCACCGGCGCGACCGGCGCCACGGGTCCGCAGGGGCCCACCGGTCCGCAGGGTCCGACCGGCGCGACCGGCGCCACGGGCTCCACGGGCCCTGCCGGCCCGATCGGTCCCACGGGTGCGACGGGCGCCACGGGCCCGGCTGGTCCTTCCGGCGGCCTCAAGCTCTACGACGGCAACAACGTCGCGCTCGGCTCGGTGGTGTACGTGGACTCGTACGGGCTCTCGGTGGTCACCTCGACTGGCTACATCGTGTCGATGGGCTGGGACGGCACCATGTACCCGGGGCAGATCTACTACTCGGGCGCGAGCTGCACCGGGAACGCGCTGCTCAACGCCGGCGGCTCCACGGCCGGCCCGATCTACGGCAAGACCGCGGTGTGGTCGGCCTCGAAGAACTCGCTGATGGTGCCCACCACCGTCGGCGCGAACGGGCTCGAGGCGCTGCAGTCGTTCACCTCGGCCAGCATCGACAACCCGAACTGCTACGCGTCGGCGGGCTCGGTGTGGGGCTGGGCGTTGAGCACCACCACCGCGGCGACCGTCGGCCTCCCGAGCAACCCGCCGTACACGACGCCGCTGTCGATGCGCTGATAAGGCGGGCTTCAGAACGACACCGAGGCGCTCAAGATCGCTCTGAAGCCCACGCCGTCCATCAGCGACACCGGCACGCCCTGCGCGTTGCGACCGAGGAAGGGCCCTTCCATCGCGAGGGGCACCCCGAGGTCCAATGAGAGGCCGAACCAGCGCGTGAACGCCCACCGGGTGTTGATCGCCACCAGGCCGCCCAGCGCGCCCTGGGGCTGCGCGATGGAGAACGTTCGCCACCGCAGCAGCAGCGCGGCGTACGGCGTCAGCGAGAACGCGCCGACCGTGAAGCGGTAGCCGACGCCGAGCTCACCCTGCGCCTCGGTGAAGCGGATCGGGGTGCCGCTCGCGAACATGGAATAGAGGGAGAAGCTGAAGCCCGCGACGCCCACGAGGCTCGGACCGACGAAGGCGCGCAGGGAGAAGGTCGGCAGGACCCCGACGTCGCCGGCGATCCAGTAGCCGGGCAACGACAGTGGAGTTCGCACGCCAAAGAACGACGTGCCGCCGCCCAGGTCGAGCTGCAGCCAACTGACCCGGCGAGGCTCGACTACGGGCGCGGGCGGCGGCTCGGGCAGCACCACGGGCTCGACGACCTCGACGCGAGGCTCGGGGGCGCGCGCTCTGGGCACGGGGACTGCCGGCAACGCGACGTACGAGCGGAACACCACGCGCGCGGTCGGTTCGACGGGCTCGACCGGCGCCGCCGGCACGGGGATCAAATCGGCATAGGCCTTCATGAAGCCGGGGCGATCGAAGAGCAGCTCGTAGCCGCTCACGGCCTCGACGGCCTCCGGGCGCTCTCGAGGGACCGCGTGCGGCTCGAGGTTCACGAACTGGCGCACCAGCTCGGCCACCGCCGAGGGCGACGGAGGCTGGCCGCCCGGAACCACAGGCGAGACCTTGACCTCACCCTTCTTTCCGCGAGGCGTCAGTGGGAGCGGCTGTGGGGGAACCGCCGGGCGCGGCATCGGGCCCTTCACGAGGACCGTGTTGTCCATCGCCAGCCACAGCCGCCCTGAGGCCGGCACCACCATCCACCGCTCGAGTGAGGGCTCGCTCGCGCAGAGCTGGGCCCAGCGTGCTTCGGGCACGGTCTCCCCGTCGAGGTCATCGCCTGCCGCGAAGAGCCCGCCGCCCTGAGGAACCGTCGGCACCGGCCGATAGGTCAGCGCGCTGAAGAGCGGTCGCGCTGCCGGGGGAATCGACCAACGCGTCTCGACCGCGCTGACCGCCTCGCCCGACACCCGAACGTCGGTCACGAACTCGAAGCGCATGCCGGCGCCGATCTGCGTCGCCCGGCTCCCGTCGCTCCAGCCGAGCGCGTCGGTGTCGAGGCGCATTCTCGTCGCGTGCGGCCTCACCGCGCCGGTGGGAAACACCGTGAGCCCCAGCACCCCGACCGTGGCCCCGCGATGGGTGTCTGACAGCGTGAGCCGCAACGAAGCAGGCTCGACGCAGCGCTCGGGGACGAAGGCCCAGAGAGACACCGACGCGCGGGCTCCGGGCGCCATCTCTCCGACCAGCGACGTCTGGTGCTCGTCGACCCACACGCAGCCGCTCGCCTTCGGAAAGGCCGAGGTGCTGAACCACGGGAGCTTCGTGGCGTTGGTGAACGACACCTCGAGCTGCACCCACTCACCGGGATCGATCAAGCGGTTGACCGAGCCCGCCCCGCCCACCTCGTCGCTCACCGACACGCTCTCGAACTTGAACGTCTCACTGCCTTCAGTCTGCGCAGCCTGAGACCAGACCCCGGTCGTCGGCGGCGTGTCGGGGATCGCCACGGGTGGCAGGCCGAGCCAGAGATCGAGCACCCGCTGGGCCAGACGAGGAGTCGTCACCTCTCGCACCAGTCGCTGCCACGCGGCGGTGCGCGCGGGGCCGGGCTTCGGCGGGAGCTCTCCACACTCCAGCTCCAACGCGTCCTGCAGCTCGGCGCGCAGCCACTCACGAGCGCCCTCGTCGAGCGGCACCCCCTCTCGCTCGATCAACGCCTCCGCCTGCCCGAGCGCCGCGAGCGCGAAGCTCAGCGGCACGGGATCTCCACCCGACGGCGCCGGACGCGCGGCCTGCGCCGCGGCCAACTCCATGAGCGCTGGAACACCCGTCCCCTCGCCCTGCCCCACCACCAACCCAAGCACCACCACCAGTCCCAGCTGCATGTCCGCCCCTCCCCGAAAGAAGCCCGACGCTCACTTCACGATCTGCACGACCCGACCCAACACGACGAGGTGAATGAAGAGACCGCGGCACGGCTTGCCCAGCGCCGCGGTCAGCACGTCCGCGTAGGCGCGCAGTTGACCGGCGTACCCCTTCGCGCGTCGCACGCCCTCGGCTTCGCTGCCGGGGAACGACTTGTGATCGACGAGCCAGAAGCCCGCCTCGTCTTCGAGCACCAGGTCGGCGATGCCGCGCAACTGGCTACCGTCGGCGTTAGCCATCGACACCGGCCACTCGCGATGCCACGTCGCGCCTGGCGCCAGCGCCTGCCCCCACCGCGTCAACGCGTCCGCGCTCTCCACGAGGCGAGCTGGTCTGATCGACCCAGCCTGGCCCCACTGCGACAACGCCTCGCGCGCGAGCACCACCCGCTGTTCCTGCGGCAGCTCGACCCGGTCCACCGCGAGGAAGCCGTGCAGCGCCTGACCGAGCTCGTTCATGTCGACCTCCGTGGAGATCGGCAAGCGCTCGCCGATGGCGGTGACCACGACCTCGGTCGCTTCACCTTCCAACGTCGAGGGCGACACGAACGCCGGGGGATGCGTGCGGGGTCCGGAAGCGATCGGCGCCTCATCCGCCTCGAGGGGCCGCGGCTCGACTTCGCCGGGCTCGAGCAGCCGTTCCTTGCGCTCGACGTTCACGCCCGCCCAGGTCGCGTCACCCTCAGGCACCGGCGCGAGCGCAGAGACCATCCACCCGCCGTCGCCCTCCGCCAGCACGAGGCGATCACGCGCGCGCGTCCACCCCACGTAGAGCAGCCGGAGTTCCTGCTTGTCGGCCTCTGCCTGCTCAGCCGCGGCCTCGGGGGCCTGCTCCAGCTGCGTGCGCAGCTCAGTCGTCTGCGAGGAATGAAAGGGGTTCGGCCAATACCGCACCCAGCGCCCCTCGAGAGGCCGGTCGAGACTGAAGCCCTGCTTCGTGCTGCGCACCGCGAAGCCGAAGCGCGCCACCGGGCGATCTTGCCCCAGCAACGCCAGCACGGTGATCGGCCACTCGAGCCCCTTCGCCGCGTGCCACGTCGAGACCACCACCGCGTCGGCGCCCGGCAACTGGGCCTGCGCGTCGAGCTGCGCGTCGCCCAGCACCTCGAAGTACGCGACCAGCCCCGCCGGCGTCGCCGCGCTGCCCTCGGCGTCGGCCCGCGACACGTAGTCGACCGCGTGGGCCCGCAGCGCGTCGAGGTTCGCCTGCCGGCGCGACGAGTCGCCCCACCTCGGGAGGAGGTCCCACAGCCCGAGGCCGTCGAGCGCCGCGTCGAGCGCCGCCAGCGGCCCCGCCGCCGGGAAGCGGCCGCGCGCGTCTTCCAGCCCACGGTGAAAGGGCGCGTCGGAGAACGGGGGCTGGTCGGGCGCACGCTCGAGCGCTCGCGCCAGCCAGGTGTCGGGTTCATCGGGGTGGAGGAGCAACCGCGCCAGCTCGGCCGCAGCGAGCCGCTCACGCGGATCGATGAACAACCGGAGCGCGAGCACCGCGGCGCGCGCTTCGGGCGTGCGCATCAACCCCGTCTGGCTCACCGTCGCGGGGATGCCGCGCAACGAGAGCGCCGCCGCGAGCGCCTGCGCGTCGGCGTTGCGCCGGCAGAGCACCGCGAGGTCTCCCGCCCGCGCGCGCCGCAGCGACCCATCGAGCCGATCGCGCACCAGCACCGACTCGTCAGCCAGCACCTCGCGCACGCCGGTGGCGATGGCCGCGAGGTACTCGCCGCGGTTCTTCCCCTTCAGCGTCCACGACTCGAAGCAGGGCCCCAGGCGGGGCTCGTCGGGGTTCGGCGCGCTGAGCCGCACCCGCTGCGCGGGGATCCCGTGCGGTGCGAACGCCTGCTCGAACAGCGCCGAGGTGAGGTCCACCAACGGCCGACGGCTCCGGAACGAGCTCTGGAGCGTCTCCGGCTCGGCGCCCTGCAGCACTGCCTCGAGGGCCGCGTCCATCAGCGCCGGGTCGGTGCCGCGGAAGCCGAAGATCGCCTGCTTCTGATCGCCAACCCACACCGACGCCTTCGCCAACTGCGCGAGGCGCGTGAACAGCGCGAGCTGGAGCGGGCTGGTGTCCTGGAACTCGTCGACGAGCACGAGATCGAGCTGCTCCGAGAGCCGCGCCTCGAAGTCGGGCCGCGACACCAGCTCGAGGGCGAGGGTCTCCTGGTCGACGAAGTCGATCACCCCCAGCGCCCGCTTCTCTTCCTGCCAACGCGTCAGGGTGCGCGCGGTGAGCTCGAACACCAGCTCGATGGCGCGCTGGAGATCGGCGCGCAGCCGCGGGTGCGTGTCCACCTCGCCCGCCAGGTCACGAACGGCGCTGAAGAGCGGATCGGACCGCTTGGCGGCCTTCGCCCCCTTCGCCTTTGCCCACGCCTTCCACGGCGCGGGCCCCGACTGGAGCGGCCCCAGGGCCTCACGGAGCTTCGCCGCGGCCTCCCGCGTCGCCTTCGTCTCGTCGCCGGGGTCGAGGTGCGAGAGCGCGTGCTGGACCGCCTCGCGCAGCTCGAGGTCTCGCGCCCCGGGGGCTCCCACCGGCGCCGGCAGGTACGCGAGGAGCTCCCGCGCGCTCCGAGCCCCCGACTCACGCAACTGCGCCTCGGTGAGCCGGTTGGTGCGCGCGTAGGTCAGTAGGCGGTTCACGTCGCTCTGCCACGAGAAGTCCTCGAAGCGGCGCGACAACACGGACAGCTCCTCACGCTCGGACTCGGTGACCACCCGGCCCATCACCCCACGCAGCGCGACGGCGGCCTGATCTTCGTCGATGACGCGCAGCTCGGGCGACAGGCCCAGCTCGAACGCGAAGTCGGTCACCAGGCGCCCACACACCGAGTTCACCGTGCCGATGCGCGCGCCCTCGAGCCGCAGCGCCTCGTCGTGCAGCCCCGCCCGGAACAGCTCGGTGCGCGCGCGCTCCTTCAGCTCGTCGGCGGCCTTGTTGGTGAAGGTGGTGGCGAGCACCGCCTCCGGTCGCGCCGTCCCCGATGCGATGCGCCGTCGCAGCTCGGTCGCGATGCGCGTGGTCTTGCCGCTGCCGGCGCTCGCCGAGACGATCTCAATCTTCTTCATCGACCTGCTCCACGGTGCCGTAGCGGCGCCCACACACCCCATCGAACGCACAGAACCGACACGGCGGCCCCACCACCAGGCCGTCTTCCACCGAGGTCTCAGGCGGCTCGGCGAAGACCCCGGGCGCGTGCAGCACGCCCCTCGACACCGACGCCCAGTGGTCGGCGTGGGTCGTCGTCAGGAGCTGCCAGGTCTGCGCGGCCGTCCACTCCGAGCGCAGGGCGAGGCCACCGGTGGCCAGCGCGGGGTCGGTCGAGAGCATCGCCTGGCTGGTGAGGATGAAGTACGCCACCTCCGCCCCGCCCTGCAGGAACGAGTAGCCCGACAACTGCAGCGCGGTGCCGTCTTCCAGAGAACGACGCCGGTAGCCCTCTCCGCTCCATTTCAGATCGACCACCGCGCGCCGCCCGTCGCGCTCGAGCACGAGATCGGGAATGCCGGCGAACACCGTGCCGAAGGCGGCGCCGATCGACTCCTGCTCGGTGGAGACGACCTTCCAGCCCGAAGCGAGGAGCTGGTGCAGCCCCTGGGCCGCCAGCCGCAGCACCTGTTCGACCTTGCCCAGCTCGGCGTCGGCGCCCGGGAGGAAGAGCGGAGCCGCCAGCCGGGGGCCCTCGGCGCGCAAGGTCTCGAGCGCGTGGGTGCTCGCGGCAGTGGGCGAAGCGTGCTCGGTGCGGAGCGTGCGCTCGAGCAACACGAAGTGGGCGAGCTTGCCGAGCAGTTGTTCGTCGAGCGCCAGCGTGGCGGTCGAAGGCCCCCGCAGCCCCGCCACGTAGTGCAGCGCCCACTGCAGGCTGCAGCCCAGCAAGGCCTCGACGCTCGACGGAGATTCCTTCTCGCGGGACCGCAGCGGGGTGTTCGCGTTCCACTGCAGCGTCGCGGTGGGGATCGCGAGCGGCGCGCGCCGGGTCTTCACCACGGGGCGCGACAGCAGCGGAGCCTCGCGCACCAGCCTCGCCACCAGCCTGGGCTCACGCACGCGGGCCGAGAGCTCGTCCCACGACGGGTGCGGCGTCGCGGCGTCGCCGTTGAGCTCGTGCCGCGGGGCCACCAGCCACAGCGCTCGGGTCGCCATCGCGAAGGGCCGCCGCTCTTGCGCCGCGCGACGCCGCGCCAGCTCCGACGCGCTCGGCATCGTCACCCCTGACGCAGCGAGCGCCCGCAGCTCGTCAGAGGTCAGCGCAGGGACCTTCACCGAGGGGCTGCTCGAGCGCGTGTAGTTCCACCACACGATGCGCTCGATCGGCGCGATGACGCCACCCGCGGCGGCGATCGCCCGAAAACCCGCCTGCGCGGGGAACGCGGCCGAGGTCGCCATGCCGCGGTGCGCTTCTTCGAGGAAGCGGCGCACCTGCGTCAACGAGAGCTCCGCGACGGTCGCGCGATCGACGAGGTTCGAGAACATCGCCACCTGACTGACGGCCGCCCGCAACCGCGCCTGCGCCTCTACCGTGGGCGCGTACTCGAGGCGCGCGTGCAGCCAGCGCTGGAGCCACGCGGCCCGCTTCAACAGCTCGCGCGTCGGGTACGAGGCCGCGCGCGACACCGAACCTTCGAACAACCCGCGCAAGCGCTCGCGCAGCGCGGTGGAGTCCTCGAGCTCGGCCAGCACCTCGTCGAGCTGCGCCCCCCACGCGGGGCTGTTCACCGCGGGCCACTGCTCGAGCGCCCGTCGCAGCCGGCGCGCGACCTTCGGAGGCACGGGCCCCTCGGAGATCGACAACAACTCCATCGCGCGGTTGGGGTCGGCCGGCAGCAGGCCGAGCTCGATCACCAACGGCAGCACCTCGCCCAGCACGTTGTCGTGCGGCGTCTGCGACGCGCCGGTGGCCGGCAACCCGTAGCGCCGCAGCGCGGCGTCGAGCACCGGATCAGCGCCGACGATCAACGTCTGCACCGCGGGCTCGCTGGCGAGGGCGCTGGCGATCGCGTCGGCCGCCACGAGCGGACCGTGAGGGCGGATCAACTGCAGCGAGGCGTCGTCGGGCGCGGGCTCGAAGCCCACCGTCCGCGCGGCGCGCAGGTTCGACCCCGCGAGCGCCGGCTCGGGCAACGCCGCCGTCAAGGCGCCGCTCAGCGCCTCGCGCCACCCACGCGGGATCCGCTCGGTCAGCAGGCGCACCTCGAGCGCGAGCGGCGGCAGCTCGGCGCGGCGAGCCCGCACGCGCGCCAGGCGATCGGCCGGACCGGGAGAGACGTCGCGCAGCGCCGCCCACAGCGCCTCGAGCCGCGGGCCCCCCTCGCCCAGCCAGCCCTCGAGCTTGAGCGCATCAGCCCACCGCAGCAGCTCGCGCGCGGTGGCCAGCCCGTCGGCCTCGAGCGAAGAGGACCAGAAGCCCGTCGTGGCGCTGAGCCCACGCAGCGCTTCGCCCACCCGCACGCCCGCGCCCAACGGCCGGCCCGTCAGCCCGAGCAGCGCCTCGAACTGCCCCAACGCACCGAGCGGCCCGACGAAGGACTCCCCCGCCGTCGCGCCCCGCTCCCCGGCGTACACCCCGCCATCGAACGCCTCGTCGAACCACCATCGCCGCACCCGTCACTCCTCGCCCGCGTACTTCGCCGCCAGCCACTGCCCGTACGCCTTGAACTCGCCGCGCAGCTTCTTCGGGGAGATCACCTCGACGTGCTGCTGCCACGACGCGACCCAGTTGCTGACCTCGTACGACGGCGTGCACGAGAAGCGCAGCACCACGCCGCCGTCAGCGAGCGGCTCGAGCTCCTGCGACGGGTGCCAGGAGCGCTCTTCGATGTAGGGCCGCGCGAAGGCGTCGAAGCGCAGCTCGAACTTCTCCATCGTCTTGCCGATGAACACGCCGAAGGCCGAGTGCTCGAGCGTGTCGGGGTCGTATTCCGGCGGCACCTCGCCGACCTCGTCGAGCACCTCGAGCTTCTGCAGCCGCTGCAGGTTGAGCAGCAGCACCGTCTTGTAGTGCGACTGCCAGGCGTGCAGGTACATCGCGCCGTTGTGCACCACCAGCCGCAGCGGCAGCACGCGGTAGCGCTTCTCGGTGTTCCCGCCGCTCGGGGCCCGGTAGCTGACGACGCACTGGCGGCGCGACGAGATGGCCCCCACCAGCGGCCACATCACGTCGTGGGGCGCTTCCTTCCAGGCGAACTTTTCCCAGCTCAGGAAGCAGCGATCGATCTCTCTGAGCGCGTCACGCTGCTTCGGCCCCAGCGCGTGCTCGATGCGCGTCGAGATGTCTTCCATCACCGCGAAGAGGCTCTCGTTGCGTCGCAGCGCGCCCGCCTCGGCCATCGCCACCCGCAGCGCGAGGAAGTGGCTCGCCTCGAGCATGTTGGTGAGCTTCGAGCTCGACGAGGTGTCGATGTACCAGCGCACGCGGGCGCCCTCGCCGGGCTCCGAGAGCACCGGAATGCCGCACTCGCGCAGCGCATCGAAGTCACGGCGAATGGTGCGGGTCGTGGTGCCGTACCGCTCGGCCAGTTGGTAGAGGTCGCTCGCTCCGATGCGCGCGAGATCGCGGATCAACCGGAGAATTCGAACCACCTGATCGTTTCGCACCACGTCTGCCGAAACACGCCGACCCTTCGCACGCCGAACTGCCACCTTGCACCTCCAGTATGGGTTTCTAGCTCAGTGCTCGGTGTTCCAACGGATCTCGATGTCGGCGCCGAGCGTGAAGCGCGCCCCATCGGTCAACACGGCGATCCCGACCTCCTTTTCCCCACACCAGAGGCCGTTGGTGCTGCCGGTGTCGATGATCAGCGCCGCGCCGCAGAAGCGGAGCAGCACCGCGTGCACGCGGGACACCCGGTCGTCGCCCGGCACGACGACGTCGCAGCGCTCCGCACGACCGATCGACACCCCGCGCGTCAGGCCCCCGGTGTCGAGCGCGCGCGTGCGCCCGCCCACCTCGAGGTGGCCCGCGAGGCCGCCGCCGGTCCGCGCGTCATGCAGCTCGACGCGACACGCCGCGCGCGGCAGCAAGGTCGCCCACGGGTGGGGCGCGCTGGGCCGCCACGGAAGCGGCTGCCCGGTGGGGACACAGAAGAAGATGAAGTCCGACGCCTGGAGCACCATCACGCCCACCGACTCCACCAGCCGCACGCGCTGCCCTGACTCGAGGCGCACCCCTTCGGGGGTCTCGAGATCGAGCGCGGCGAACTGCACCACCCCGTCGCGACGCTGCACGACGAACAACAGGTGGCGCAGCGACAGGCTCTCGTCGAGCGGCAGCGCGAGATCGACCTCGTCATGCCGACCGATGGAGCCCGCCCGGGGGCCCTCGCTCGCCTCGAGCCACAGCCTCCCGAGGTGCCCCAGGCGGGTGTGCGCAGCGAAGACGAAGAGCCCCGGGCGCGGCTCCTCGGCCACCGCCGACGCCATCATCCGCTGCTGCTCATTGAACAGCGCCTCGAGCGAGCGAGCCCTGAGCCGCGGCAGCCTCGGCACGGCGGTGCCGTCGATGGACCGGTAGGGGGCGACCGACGGCTGGACTCGGGCGTAGCGGGTACCGTGCATGGCGGCCTCGGATGCGGCGGGGGCACTGCGACTGACAGCATCGCCGTGAGGTGTGACGTCAGGTGTCACGGTGCGCGACGCGTGACGGCCCGGCGCGAGTCGGCCACCATTCGCCCATCTTGCGCCTGTACCCCTCGTCCGAGCCGCGCCCCACTCCGAGCCACGCCGAGCACGCGGTGTTCTCTGCGCTCCAGCGCTGCACGCGGCCGTGGGTGGCCTTTCACTCGCTGCGCCTGCGCACCGACGCGGGGTGGGAAGGCGAAGGCGACTTCGTGATCGCCGATCCCGCCCTGGGCCTGCTGGTGCTCGAGGTCAAAGGAGGGGCGCTCGAGCTGCGCGGCGGGCAGTGGTTCCAGAATGGGAAGCGGCTCGACAAGGCGCCGCGAAGTCAGGCGCTCGGCTTCGCGAAGAAGCTGATCGATGAGCTGCAGCGCGCCGGCTGCCAACCACCTCCGTGGGGCGTGGCGTGCGTGTTCCCCGACTGCGAGTTCTCGGCGGGGCCCACCGCGGGCGATCTGCGCGAGCTGGTGCTGGGCAAGCGCGACCTGCCGTACCTCACCGACGCGCTGCCCGCCGTCTTCACCCGCGCGCTCCCTGCCCACGTGCCGGCGCCCACCAACCGGAAGTGGCTCGAGCAGCTCAAGACGTTGTGGGGCGAGACGTGGGTGCCGACCGTGCAACTGGCCGATCGCGTCGACGACGCCGCCGAGCGCACCATCGCCCTCGACCAGCGGCAGTACCAGTTGCTCGAGCTCGCCGGAGACACGCCGCGCGCGCTGGTGGAGGGCGCGGCCGGCACGGGCAAGACGCTGGTGGCGATGGAGCTGTGCCGTCGCCGCGCCGCGAAGGGCCTGCGCACCCAGTACCTGTGCTTCACCGACGCGCTGGCGAAGGCGGTCGACAAGCAGCTCGGCGCGCCCCCGGGGCTGAAGGCGACGTCGGTGCGACAGCTGGCGGTCGATCTCCTGCGCGGGAGCGGCGCCCTCATTCCGCCTCCCGACAAGCGCTTCTGGGACGAGGTCTCGCTCACCGCCGCCTGCGACGCGCTGCCCGCCGAAGACGCGCGCCCCGACCTGGTAGTGGTCGACGAGGGGCAAGACTTCGAAGCCGGCGACTGGATGTTGGCCGAGCAGCTCGCGGGCCCGCGCGGCCTGTGGGTGTTTCGCGACAACCGCCAAGCCTACTGGGAGCGGCCGATGCCCGAGGGCGTGCTGCAGTCGCTCGGAGGCCGCTTCACCCTGCCCCGCAGCTACCGGTGCCCCGAGGGCCTGGCGGCCTTCGCCGAGCGCTACGCCAACCCGAACGCGCCCGCCATTCAGCCGCCGCCCGACGTGGTGCGGGTGGTGCGCTGCGACGACGACCAACTGCTCGAGCGCACACGGCACGAGGTCGAGACGCTCCTCAAGAACGGCGCGAAGCCCGAGCAGATCGTGATCGTCAGCCTCAGCGGTCAGACCCGCAGCGCGCTCTTCGCCCTGCCGAAGCTCGGCTCGGTGCCGCTGGTGCACGCCGACGCGCCCGACGCGGGCCGCCACGTGGTGGTCGAGACCTTTCTGCGCTTCAAGGGGCTCGAGCGGCCGTTCGTGATCATCGCCGAGCTCGGCGGCAAGCACGTCACCCACTACGAGACCCGCATGCACATCGCCCTCACCCGCGCGACGGTGCAGGCGATCGTGCTCGCGGCGCCGGCCACCCTCGAGCACGACCACGCCCTGTCGTCGCTGTGACGTCGGCTGTCACGGCGGGGACCGATGCTCTGCCGCATGACCCGACGAACCACGAACGACGTGTTGCGCCTCAAGGCCCACCAGGGCTTCGCGCTGCTCTGCTTCCCCAACCTGCTGCCACCCGAGCTGGTGGTGCTGATGGTGGTCGAGATGCTCAACGCCGCGCGCCCGCGCCCCACCACCCCGTGGATCATCGCCGCGGGCATCAGCCCCAGCCACTGGCAGGGCTTCACGCAGTGGGTGCTGATCAGCGACGACATCCCCGCGCCGGTGATGGAGGGGCTCCACGCGCAGCTCGACGCGGCGGCGATCTTCGATCGCTTCGAGGCCACCGAGCTCACCACGCTGAAGAACGAGCCCTTCGCGAGGCCGCGGTTCAGCATCGACGCGCAGGGCGTGAGCCTGCTGGTGACGGCGGACCAGTACGACCCGGCGTGGACCAACCCGTGGCCCGATCTGCCGATGCGCCAGCGGATCTACGAGCTGCGCTGAGCGCGAGAGTCGGTGCTTTCGCGGCGCGCCTCGACTAGTCAGCCGCCGTGGCCGGCCTCACACTCCTCCGCGACGCGGAGCTCTTCGACCCCACCCCCCGCGGACGCTGCGATCTGTTGGTCGGCGGCGGAACGATCCTCGCGATCGGCGCCGGCCTCGAGGCTCCGCGCAACGTGCCCACCGACGTCGTCGAGCTCGGCGGCGCGCGGGTGATCCCCGGCCTCATCGACGGCCACGTGCACCTCGCAGGAGGCGGCGGCGAGTCAGGCCCCGCGTCGCGCGTGCCGCGGCTCCAGCTCCAGGCGCTGGTCGGCACGGGCGTCACCACCGCGATCGGCGTGCTCGGCACCGACGGCACCACGCGCTCGATGGCCGAGCTGGTCGCCACCACGCTCGGGCTCCGCGACGAGGGGCTCTCCGCCTGGTGCTGGACCGGCTCGTACGAGCTGCCGCTGCGCACGCTCACCGGCGCGGTGCGCACCGACGTCGCCTTCGTCGACCCCATCATCGGCGTGGGCGAGTTCGCGATCAGCGATCACCGCTCGTCGCAGCCGACCTTCGACGAGTTCCTCCGCCTCGCGTCGGACTGCCACGTCTCGGGCCTGTTGAGCGGCAAAGCAGGGCTCCTGCACCTTCACCTCGGAGACGGCCGGCGCGGCCTCGAGCTGGTGCGTCGGGCCATCACCGAGACCGAGCTGCCGGCGCGCGTGTTCCACCCCACCCACGTCAACCGCAAGACGCGCCTGTTCGCCGAAGCGCTCGAGCTCGCCGCGCGCGGCTGCACCATCGACGTGACCGCCTTCCCCGTCGACGAGGGCGAAGACGCGTACTCCGCGCCCGAGGCCATCACCCGGTTCCTCCAGAGCGGAGTGCCCGCCTCGCGCCTGACCTGCAGCTCCGACGGCGGCGGCTGCCTGCCGACCTTCGACGCCGACGGCCGCCTGATCGCGATGGACATCGGCCGCCCCTCGTCGCTGCTCGAGACGCTGCGCGCGCTGCACAGCAGGGGCACGCCGCTCGAGCACGCCCTGCCCTGCATGACGAGCAACGTCGCGGCCCACCTCCGCCTCGCGCGGAAGGGTCAGCTCGTCGCCGGCCACGACGCCGATCTCTGCGTGCTCGATCCTTCTCTTCACCTCCGCCACGTCATGGCGCGCGGCCGCTTCCACGTCCGCGACGGCAAGCCCACCAGCTCCGGCACCTTCGAACGAGTCACCCCATGAGCCCAGCCAAGGTCCACCCCGACAAGAAGCGCGGTCACATCGTCCCCATCGGCGGGGCCGAAGACAAAGAGGGCGACTCCGACATTCTGCGGAAGTTCCTCGAGGTCTCGGGCGGCAAGAAGGCGCGGGTGGTGATCATCCCTACCGCGTCGTCGCTCGACGACACCGGCCGCCGCTACGAGAAGATCTTCAAGAAGCTCGGCGCCCAGGAAGCGCGCGCGCTGCCCATCACCAATCGCACCGAGGCCGGCAAGGAAGAGTGGCTCGCGTACGTCGATGAGGCCGACGCCATCTTCATCACCGGCGGCAACCAGCTGCGGCTCTCGACGATCCTCGGCGGCACCCCGATGGCGAAGGCGATCCGCCGGGCGAACGCGTCGGGCGCGACGGTGGGCGGCACCAGCGCCGGCGCGGCGATCTTGAGCGAACACATGATCGCCCACGGCGCCGAAGGCACGACCCCGAAGGCCGGCATGGTGACGCTGTCTCCGGGCTTCGGGCTCACCAACCGCTTCATCATCGACCAGCACTTCCGTCAGCGCGATCGCCTCGGCCGGCTGCTCACCGCGCTCGCCTACAACCCCTTCGCGGTGGGTCTTGGGCTCGACGAAGACACCGCCGCGTTCCTCGACGGCACGGGCACGCTCACGGTGGTCGGCAAGGGCGCCATCACGCTGGTCGACGTCGCCGAGCTCGAGCACTCGTCGCTGGCCGAGACGCAAGAAGGAAAGCCGGTCTCGCTCACCAACGTGCGGCTCCACGTGCTCGTACAAGGTGGGACCTACAACCTCGAGACGCGCAAGGCTTCGGCTTGACGGGTGAGGGCTGTTAGCCTCGCCCGCACATGAAGTTCATCGAGCGACGGGTTTTCCGAGGGCCGAGCCTCTACGCGCACTTTCCGGTGATGCGCGTCACCATCGACCTCGAGGCGCTGGAAGACTGGCCCAGCGCCCGAATTCCCGGCTTCAACGACGGGCTGATCGCCGCGCTCCCCTCGCTGAACTCGCACACCTGCTCCTACGGCACCGAGGGCGGCTTCCTTCGCCGGCTGCGCGAAGACGGGGGCACGTGGCTGGGGCACGTCTTCGAGCACGTGGCGATCGAGCTGCAGCAGCTCACCGGCGCGAAGGTGGTGTTCGGCAAGACGCGCGGTGAAGGCCAGCGGGGCCGCTACCACGTCGTCTACGAATACGAAGAGGAGCAGGTCGGCAGCGCCGCGGGCGATCTCGCGCTCAAGCTGATCCACGCGCTGCTCCCCGCCGACCTCCGCCCGAAAGACGTCACCGTCAGCCCCGACTTCGACTTCAAGAAGGAGCTGATCGAGCTCATCGACTACGCCCAGCGCCGGCAGCTCGGCCCCTCGACGGGCGCGCTGGTGCGGGCGGCCGAGGCGCGCGACATCCCGTGGATGCGGCTCAACGACTACAGCCTCATTCAGCTCGGGCACGGCAAGTACCAGCAGCGCATTCAGGCGACGGTCACCTCGAACACGCGGCACATCGCGGTGGAGATCGCGTCGGACAAAGAGGAGACCAACCGCATCCTCGGCGAGCTCGGCCTGCCCGTTCCCCGCCAGCAGCTCGCGCGCTCGGCCGAGGCCGCGGAGCGCGCCGCAGAGCGCCTGGGCTACCCGGTGGTGGTCAAGCCGCTCGACGCCAACCACGGCCGGGGCGTGAGCCTCGATCTCAAGACCGGCGCCGAGGTCCGCGCCGCCTTCGAGCGCGCCCGCGAGCACGCCCGCACCGCGGTCGTCGAGAACTTCATCACCGGCTTCGATCACCGCATGTTGGTGGTCAACGGCGAGCTGATCGCCGTGGCCAAGCGCGTGCCCGGTCACGTCGTCGGTGACGGCGAGCGCACGGTCGAGCAGTTGATCGCGGTGGTGAACAGCGATCCCCGGCGCGGAATCGGCCACGAGAAGGTGCTGACCCGGCTCGAGCTCGACGCGCAAGCCGAGACGATGATGGCGAAGAAGGGCGTGACGAAGGACACCGTCATTCCGCGCGGCGAGGTGCTCTACCTGCGGGGCACCGGCAACCTCTCGACCGGCGGCACGGCCATCGATCTCACCGACGTGGTGCACCCCGACAACCGTGACATGGCGGTGCGCGCGGCGAAGGCGATCGGCCTCGATGTGTGCGGCGTGGACTTCATCACCCCCGACATCTCAGAGAGCTACCGCGACGTGGGCGGCGGCATCTGCGAGCTCAACGCGGCGCCCGGCTTCCGCATGCACGTCGCGCCGACCGAGGGCACCCCGCGTGACGTCGCCGGCCCGGTGATGGACATGCTCTTCCCGCGCGGCACGCCCTCTCGCATTCCCATCGCGGCGATCACCGGCACCAACGGCAAGACCACCACCTCGCGCATGCTGGCCCACATCCAGAAGATGGCGGGCCACACCGTCGGCCTCACCACCACCGACGGCGTGTACATCGACGGCGAGCGCACGGTGGCCGGCGACATGACGGGGCCGCAGTCGGCGCAGATGGTGCTGCGCGACCCCACGGTCGATCTCGCGGTGCTCGAGACGGCGCGCGGGGGGCTGCTGCGCGCGGGCCTCGGCTACCGGAGCTGCAACGTCGGCGCGGTGCTCAACGTCGCGTCGGATCACCTCGGCCTCGCGGGCATCGACACCCTCGAGCAGCTCGCGGAGGTGAAGCGCATCGTGGTCGAGGTGGCGCGCGACTGTGCGGTGCTCAACGCCGACGATCCGCACTGCCTGCAGATGGGCGATCACACCAAGGCGGCGCGCATCGCCTGGGTGACCATGAACCCGAAGCAGGAGCTGGTGCGCCAACACATTCGCGCCGGCGGCCTCGCGGCGGTGCTGGAAGAGGGAATCAACGGCCAGATGATCACCCTCTTCGACAAGGGCGCGCACATCCCCCTGCTGTGGACGCACCTCGTGCCGGCCACCATCGAAGGCAAGGCGACGCACAACGTGCAGAACGCCATGTTCGCCGCGGTGATGGCCTGGGCGATGGGCGTGAAGATCGAGAACATCCGCCAGGGGCTGCGCACCTTCGACACCTCGTACTTCCAGGTGCCGGGCCGCACGAACGTCTTCGACGAGCACCCCTTCAAGGTGCTGTTCGACTACGGCCACAACCCCGCGGCGGTGAAGGCGATGGCCGACCTCGCGCAGAAGCTCGAGTGCCACGGCAAGCGCATCTGCGTCGTGGCGGCGCCGGGCGATCGACGCGACGAAGACATCCGCAACATCGCGCGGGCGGTGGGCGGCGCGTTCGATCACTTCATCGTGCGTCGCGACGACAACCTGCGCGGACGCGGGCCCGACGAGGTACCGAAGATGCTCGAGGCCGAGCTGCGCGCGATGGGCGTAGCGGCCGAGCGCATCACCAACATCCCCGACGAGCAGGCGGCGATCGACGCGGCGCTCCGCATGGCGCGCGCGGGCGATCTGCTGCTCATCTTCGCCGACGCCGTCTCGCGGAGCTGGAAGCAGGTCATCTACTTCAAGCCCGAACGCGAGGCCGGCGCGGCGCCGTCACCCCGACCCTCGCAGCGCGTGACGCAGGCGCCCACGACCGAGGTCGCTGGCGGTGGACTGCCGGAAGGCGTCGAGCTGATCCAGGACGAGCGCGGCGTTCGCATCGCGCGCAACCAGGACGACTGAGTGCGGCTCGAAGACGCGCGCAGACTCACGGGGCCGAACCTCCACGGTCGACGGCCGCTCGTGGTGGTGGAGGTGGTGCTCGAGCCGGACGACACGCTCTCCAGCGTGCGCGCGGTGATCCACGCCGAGCTCACGCGACTGCGCGACGCCCTCTCTCTGGCGCCGGTGGAGCTGAAGGTCGTCCGCGCCACGCCGACCTGGGCCGCGATGGCCTTCGAGGCGCCGCTCGACGAGATGTTGGTCGACGCCGAGGCGCTGGAGTGGGCGACGCAGAGCGCGGTGGAGGTGCTCGCGGGTCGCCCTGCCCTTCCCCTCGAGCCGAAGACGCACGAACTGGCCGAGCTCTGGAGCCGCGAACGCGCGCCGCAGCTCGAGGCGCTCGCGCAGGAAGCCGCGCGCCGAGACGTGCCCTTCCTGTGGGACGACGAGCAGGTGACCCTCGGGCACGGTCGCCGCGCGGTGCATTTCGATCGACACGCGCTGACAGACCAGCCCGCCGTGCCGTGGGACTCGCTGGGCCGGGTCCCCATCGCGCTGATCACCGGCACCAACGGCAAGACGACCTCGACCCGGCTGCTGGCGCGCATGGTCGAGGCGTCGGGGCGCGTGGTCGGCAGCAGCTGCTCCGACTCGGTCACCATCGCGGGGAAGACGGTGCGCGAGGGTGACTGGACCGGGCCGGCGGCGGCGCGCCTCGTGCTCCGAAGCCCGGAGGTGGAGGTGGCGGTGCTCGAGACCGCGCGCGGCGGCATCTTGCGCCGGGGCCTGGCGACCGATCTCGCCGACGTCGCGCTGATCACCAACGTCAGCGACGATCACCTCGGCAGCTCCGGCATCGACGATCTCGACGGCATGCTCGAGGTGAAGGCGGTCATCGCGCGCGCCGTACGCCCCGAAGGCACGGTGGTGCTCAACGCACGAGACCCGCGCCTCGTCGCGCTCGGCCGGGAGCTCGCGTGCCACGTCACCTTCTTCCACGACGGCCCGGGCGACAGCGCCGTCAGCGCGCACGACGGGCAGCTCTTCATCGGCGCGACGCCGCTGCTGCCCCTCGCCGACATCCCGATCACCTTCGACGGCACCGCTCGCTACAACGTCGAGAACGCGCTCGGCGCGACGGCCGCGGCGCTCGCGCTCGGAGTGCCCCCGGACGCCATCGCCCGAGCGCTGCGCAGCTTCGATGCCGCCGCCAACCCCGGCCGCGGAGAGACGTGGACCCACGCCGGCGTCACGCTCTTCGCCGACTTCGCGCACAACCCCGAGGGCGTCTCCAACGCGCTCCACGTCGCGACCTCGCTGCGGAGCCCCACCGGCCGGTTGTTCGTGATCACCGGCAGCGCGGGCGATCGCAGCGACGCCGAGCTGGAGGCGATCATCGACCGCATCCACGCCACCGCGCCGGCGAAGGTCTACGTGCGCGAGCTCCAGGACTACCTGCGCGGCCGCGAGCCCGGAGTCGTTCCCGCGATCTTCCTGCGCGCGTTCGAGGCCCGAGGCGTGCCCATCACCCTCGCGCGGTCGGAGGTCGACGCCCTCGAGCAGGTGACGAAGGAGACCCGCCCCGGTGACGTGATCGCGCTGCTGGTACACGTCGACCGCGACGAAGTGCGCGCCTTCTCGAGGGCCTGGGCGGAGGCGAGCTGAGCGGAATCGCCCGGCCACAGAGCGCTTCCTTGCATCCGAGGGCGCGGCGATTCATACGTCTCTCGTGCGCTTCCCCGGCCGCCGCAAGCACAAGCACTACTTCCCCGTAAACGCCCGCGATCCGCTCGTCGCGCCCAAGAGCCCCGACGAGGCGAAGTCGAAGACCCACGTCGTCGGCGTCGATCAAACGCTCGTCGACATCGACGCCCGCGTGCCCGAGTCGCTGCTGACGCGCTACGAGCTCGCCAAGGGGGCCTCGACGGTGATCCCCGACGAGCGCGCGCTGCGGCTCTACGACGAGCTCCTCGAGAGCAAGCTCATCTCGTACGAGTTCGCGGGGGGGACGATCGGCAACACGCTCCACAACTACTCGCTGCTGGCCGACGACGCGTCGATCCTCCTCGGGGTGATGAGCGAAGAGATCCGCGTCGGCACCTCGGGCTACCGCTACCTCTCGAACACCTCGAGCCGGGTGAACCTCGATCACCTCCAGCCGGTCGCCGGGCCCATCGGCCGCTGCTTCGCGCTCGTCACGCCCGACGGGGAGCGCACCTTCGCCATCAGCGCGGGGCAGATGAACGGCCTGCGCCCCGAGAGCATCCCCCCCGCGGTCTTCGAAGACGCGTCGTGCCTGGTGATCTCGGCGTACCTGCTGCGGTGCAAAGAAGGCGACCCGATGCCGGCCGCCACCGCCCGCGCCGTAGAGCTCGCCCGCGCGCGCGGCGTGCCGGTGGTGCTGACCCTGGGCACGCGCTTCGTCATCTCCGAGCGCCCCGAGTTCTGGCGCAACTTCATCGCGCAGCACGTCGACATCGTGGCGATGAACGAAGAGGAAGGTGAGGCGCTGACCGGCTTCGCTGACCCGCTGCTGGCCTGTGAGCGCGCGCTCGAGTGGGCCGACCTCGTGCTCTGCACCGCGGGCCCGACCGGCCTCTTCCTCGCCGGCTACACCGACGACGCCGTCAAGCGCGAGACGCGGTACCCGCTGCTGCCTGGCGCCATCCCCGAGTTCAACCGCTACGAGTTCAGCCGACCGATGGCGAAGGCGAAGTGCGAGCACCCGGTGAAGGTCTTCGCGCACATCGCGCCGTACCACGGGGGCCCCGAGCGCATCACCAGCACCAACGGCGCGGGTGACGCCGCGCTGGCCGCCCTGCTGCACGACATGTCGGCCAACCAGTACCACCGCGCGCGCGTGCCGAACTCGGCGAAGCACGTTCGGGAGTTCCTCACCTACTCGTCGATGAGCCAGATCTGCCGCTACGCCAACCGCGTGAGCTACCAGGTGCTGGTGCAGTCTTCGCCGCGCCTCACGCGCGGGCTGCCGGAGCGCGAAGAGGGGCTCGACGACGAGGCGTACTGGGCCCAGTAGGCCTGCTCACATCTTCCGGTCGATGCCTCGCGCGATCGCCGCCTGTCGTCGCTGGACCAGCTCCCGGGCGCGCTCATCGCCGAACCTCGCCGCGACCCGCGCTGCGTCGTCGCGCGAGTACTCGTCCCACGCGCGGGGGCGCGAATAGACCAGCCGCAGCGCCTCGAGCGCCACGTCGGTCGGCCCACACACCGTGGCCGCATCGAGGATCGGGTGCACCTCACCCTTCGCGTGCTGCGCGAGCTCGCGGAACAGCTCCATCGCGCCGGGCCGCCTCGCCTGCGTCGCGAGCAACGCGAGCACTCCCGCACGACAGTCCGGCGCCGACGCCTGCCCCATCAGGTGCGCGAACGTCTCGTCATCGATCGGCGCCGACTTCACTCGAAGCGAGGCGAGCACGAACGCGTCCGCGTAGGGATCGGTGAGCGCGGCGGCGTCGAGGCTCGCGACGTACGCCGCGTCAGCCCACGGCCGCAGCGCCCGGAGCTCACCGGTGAGCAACGCCAGCGGCCACGTGTGCGCGAAGTTCGTCGCGTCGACCTGCAGCGTCACCGCCTCGAGCGGGGACAGCTGGAACAGTCGCGCGAAGAACACGCTCGCCTGCCCGGGCTTCGGAAGAAACGAGAGCACCTCGCGCAGGTCGAGCCGCTCGAGACGCGCGAGCGCCTCATCACCCACGGCGCCGGTGCCGACGAACCCCGCCTCACGCAGCGCGGCCAGGACCGGGCGCCACGGCGTCTCGAGCCCCGCGACGAGCCTGCGACAGAGCTCCGAGCGCTTCATGACCAGCTCGAGGTGGGCCGTCCACTCGACTGAAGGGTGTCGGCGCAGCACCTCGCGCGCGACGAGCACGCCATCGGGCCAGGGCAACTGCTCGAGCAGCGCCTCGAAGGCAGGCTGCGCGTCGGCTCCGCGCGTGAGCGCCTCGGCCAGGCCGGTCCCGGGTCGGTCGAGGCCCACGAGGTAGGAGGTCGGCTTCGCGCGCGCACGCTCCTCCTCGAGCGGCTCGATCCGCAGGCCGATCAACTCGTCGAAGAGCGCACGGCGCGCCACGAAGCTCAGCAGCTCCGGAAGATCGGCCCCCACGGGCACCCACCCCCCGTTCGCGACGAAGCACCGCAGCGACTGCGTCAGCGCGTCCCACACCAGCCAGCCTCGCCCTCCGACGAACTCACCGATCAGTGACCAGGTCGATCGATCCACGCGGCGCAGCGGCAACCAGCCGACGGTGTCCGCCGTCTCCTCCAGGCGCGACTCCAGCGACCTGCGCGCAGCGTCGTGACGCGGGCCCACGCCGAACAGCCACACCTCGCCGGCCAACAGCCCCTCGCCGGCGGTGCGCACCAACGCGTCGAGCTTCGGAGGGCAGCCCGGCAGCGGAACCGAGGGCGACTTCTCGCCGACCACCTCGACCGCTGGCTTGTCTGCGCGAACGACGACGCGGCGTCGAACATCACCCATAGTAGGGAAGATTCTCTACACCGCCGAAACCGCCATGGGGTCTTGCACGCATGCGTCTCTCGCCAGCCATTCTCATTCTCTTGTCTGTCGCTGCCTGCACCTCGGCTGGTCCTGCCGGTGAAAAGGGCGACAAGGGCGACCCTGGAGCGACCGGCCCGAGCGGCCCCGTCGGCCCGAAGGGCGACAAGGGAGACCCCGGACCGGCCGGCCCGCAGGGCGAAGTGCTGGTGCTCGACGGCGGCGTGGTCACCGGCCCCCAGGGCCCGCAAGGCGTCGCTGGCGCGTCGGTGACGCTCACGCAGCTCGCGCCCGGGAACGCCCGGTGTCCCGCCGGCGGCGTGCTGTTGACGATCGGCGACGCCGGCGTGGCGGACGCGGGCACGTACGTCTGCAACGGCCTCGCTGGTGATGCGGGCGTGATGGGTCCCGCTGGTCCGACGGGCGCTGCCGGGCCGATGGGCGCGACGGGTCCCGCGGGCGCGACGGGCCCTGCTGGCGCGACAGGCCCTGCTGGCCCGATCGGTCCGATGGGCCCCGCTGGTCCTGTGGGTCCCGCCGGTGCGACGGGTCCCGCCGGTGCGACGGGTCCTGCTGGCGCGACGGGTCCTGCTGGCGCGACGGGTCCTGCTGGCGCGACGGGTCCTGCTGGCGCGACCGGTCCTGCTGGCGCCTCGGTCACGGTGACGGCGCTGTCGAGCGGCGACGTGAACTGCCCGTGGGGCGGCTCGCGGTTCACGGTGGGCGCGACGACCGGCTACGCGTGCAACGGCGCGCCGGGCACCTCGAGCGGCGGTGGTGGAGGGAGCACGCTCCCCGACGGCGGCGCGGCGGGCATCGTGGTGGTCGGCCTCACGCAGGCGTACACCGGAAACCTCGGCGGGCGACCCGGCGCCAACGCGCTCTGTGCAGCGGCCTACGCGGGCTCGCACTTCTGCAGCTCGCTCGAGTACATGAACGCGACGAGCACCGTGAGCATCCCCGCGGGCGGAGCGTGGGTCGACGGCACCGTGCCGGGCACCAACTCGAACATCGATCGCACCGAGACGTACACGTGCAGCATGTGGACGAGCAGCCTCATCAACAACGGCACCGAGGGCACGCTCATCCTCCCCTCGGGCAGCTACTCGACCAGCTACGCCGGGAGCTCGAACTCGGGCTGTCAGATCGCGCGGCCGATGCTCTGCTGCACTGCGCCGCAGCGCAACGTGGTGCGAGGCCTCACCCCGATGGCGTACGGCGGCAACCTCGGAGGGCGCCCCGGCGCGCACGCGCTGTGCGCCGCGGCGTTCCCGGGCAGCCACTTCTGCAGCACGCTCGAGTACATCAACTCGCCCACCACCGTGGCAGCGCCGGCGGGTGGCGCGTGGGTCGACGGCACCGTGCCCGGTACCGGCTCGCGCACCCTGAGAACCGAGACGTACACGTGCAGCATGTGGACGAGCAACCTCATCAACAACGGCACCGAGGGCACGATCATCCTCCCCTCGGGCAGCTACTCGACGAGCTACGCAGGGAGCTCGAACTCCGGCTGCCAGACGCCGCGCCCGCTGTACTGCTGCGAGTAGCGTCGGGTTACTTCGAGACCCAGCCCTGGTTGCCGCAGACGTAGAGCGTGTTGGTCGAGGGGTCGAACTTGGTGCGGCCCCGCTCGTTGGCGCCAGCGCAGTCGGTCGAGGGCGGCGCCCCGGTCGTGGTGCCCAGGCGCAGGTACGCATCGACACGGACCTCCGCGCCGAACACCGTGCCCGAGGTGAGGCAGGTGCACACGAAGTTCGACGCGCACGTGTCGCACCCCGTGTTGGACTGCACCGCGGTGGTGCAGGTGCTGAAGTCCGAGATGAACGCGCACAGGCCGCCAGCGCACGACGCGGGCGCCCCCTGGGTGCTGACTACGCCGGCCGCGAAGCCCATTCCGGTGCAGTAGGTGGTGCAGGCGGCGCGGCTCGGCGGGGTGTTGGTCCACATGTACCCTCCACCGAGCGCGCAGGTCTTGCTGGTGTTCGTCGGAAGGGACTTGCCGATGGAGGCCACGGTACCGACGGAGAGCAGCCCGTCTGGCGCGGCGTTGCTCACGCCAACGGAGGACCCCACCTGGACCACGACGCTGTTGGTTAGCGCCGTGCCGTTCCACCGAGGGATGGCGTTGGTCGCGAGCGTGCCCACCTTGGGGTCGGTCTCGCTGGTGAGGTAGCCCGCGGTGGCGTGGTTGCCGTAGCCGAAGGCGGTGTTCCAGTTGGAGATCTGCGTGCTGGTGATCGCCGCCGCCGGAGCCGCGCCGAAGAGAGGGTCCGTCTCGGCGGTGAGGTAGCCGGCGGTGGCGTGGTTGCCGTAACCGAAGGCCGTGTTCCAGTTCGAGATCTGCGTGCTGGTGATCGCCGCGGCCGGGGCGGCGCCGAAGACGGGGTCAGCCTCGGCGGTGAGGTAGCCCGCGTCGGCGTGGTTCCCCCACGCGGCGGCCTCGTCCCACGCGGTGAGGCGGCTCGTGGTGACCGCCGCCGCGGCTGAGGCCAGGAACGTCGGGTCGACCTCGACCTTCACGTAGCCCGCATCGGCCAGCCAGCCGCTGAGCGCCACCCCGGCGCCCCAGGTGCTGCCGTCGAAGGGGCCGTAGAGCGTCTGGGTTGCGGTGTCGAGGTAGAGATCTCCGACGGCGCCAGCGTCCATCGTCGGAGCGCCCACGCCCGCGCGCAGCTGAGCGCCCGGCGCACCGGGTGCGCCCGCGGCTCCGGCAGGGCCTGCGGGTCCCGGTGCGCCAGCGGGCCCCTGGGGGCCGACCTCCCCGTCGCGGCTGGAGCATCCGTGAAGCAGCAGGGAGAGAACGAAAGTCACGCTGAGGATCTTGTGCACCGACGGCTCCGTGGCTGAGGGGAGGCGGCCACGTATCACCTTTGTGCGCGGGGTCGCCTCGGAGCCGGCGCCCCACGCCACGCCCCCTGACGGGTGAGGTCATCGTCACGCAGCGCTGCGGTCAGGACTGGGCCCCGAAGCGCGTTCAGCAGGTCTGAACCCCACGGAGGACCCGACCGATGCGTACCTTCCCAGACGTCAGAATGCGGCAGCTCCACCAGCTCGCCGCGACCGCGCACGAAGCGACCAACGCGCAGGACCACCTCACGGCGCGTCAGCACTACAGCGAGCTGTTGCGTCAGCTCACCAGCCTCGGCCTGAGGTCCGCGTGGGTGCACTGGGCGCTGGCGATCTCAAACGACTACCTCGGAGAACACGACATGGCGCTCAACGAAATCCGCAAGGCGCTGGCGATGGACCCGCTCAGCCCCACCGCCCAGCGCTCCTTTGACATCATCGTGCGCCGGGTCCGCGAGCACCTCGCGACCGTCGCCGTCGAAGACCCGTCGGTGCCCCGGCTCTACGCCCTGCTGCAGGAGTCCGGCGACCTCGACGTGCCGACGCACCTGCTCATGGCGCGACACTTCGCCGCGACGGGCCGGGTGGAGCGCGCGCAGCAGCTCCTCGCCGCGCTGGCGCTGACCGCGCCCGCCTCGAACGACGTGTGGCTCGAGCGCGCCCGCCTGGCTCGCCTGCAGGGCGACCTCACCGCCGCCGCCGGCTTCGAGGCTGAAGCGCACGCCCGCGCGCTCCCCACCGTCCCCTTCGCCATCCCCTTCCGCACGGAGAGCTGAAATGAACGCCCCTCGAGAACGACTTGAACCCCTGACGCAGGCCCTCGACGCCGCACGACAACTGCTCGACGACAAGGCGTGGGTCGAGGCCCGCGCGAAGTTCGCCGAGCTGGCCGAGACGGCGAAGGGGCTGGGCATCGACTCGGCGTACCTCCTGTGGGCGCGCTCGCTCATCGCGGAGCACCTCGACGAGGTCGAAGCGGCCTTCGACTTCATCTGCGCCGGCGTCGTGCTCGATCCGATGCACCCCACCCTCACCAACCGCTTCGCCGAGGCCTCGACAGCGCTCCGACAGCAGCTCATCGCCTCGAGCCTGACGCCCGACGGGCGTGACCCGAAGACCATGTACGAGGCGCTCCTGCGCGCGGGCGAAGCAGACGCGGCGTGCCACGTGGCGATGGCGAGGGCGCACGTCAACGCGGGCGAGCTCGACGCCGCGCGGGGGTTGCTCGACTCGATCGCCCTGCTCGAGCCCAACCGGGTTGAGGCCTGGGAAGTCGCGCGCGAGGTGGCTCGGCGGCGCGAGGACCCCATCGCGCTCGCGGAGGCGGAGGCGCGGCTGGCGGCGCTGGCCGACCGGGGCGCTCCGTACGGCATGCCTTCACCCCGCACCCGCTGCTGACCGGCGCCCGTCCTCCGCCATGACCATCCCCGTCTTCTATGATCCCGCGCAGAACGCGACCGAGGCGCTGCCGTCCCCTTCGGCGGCCAAGCCCCGGCACGTCGTCCAGTCATGGCTCGCCCTGGGCCTGCCCATCGAGCTGCGCAGCTTCAAGCCGGTCACCACGAAGGACCTCTGCCGGGTCCACGCGCCGCGCTACGTGAACGCGGTGCTGACGCTGCGCGAGGCCAACGGCTTCGGGACCCGCAGCGAAGAGGTGGCGAAGTCACTGCGCTGGACCTCGGGCAGCTTCGTCGCGGCGGCCGAACACGCGCTGGCGAGCGGGCGCGTGGCCTGCTCGCCCACCAGCGGCTTCCACCACGCCGAGTACGCCAGCGGGGGCGGCTACTGCACCTTCAACGGCCTGATGGTCGCGGCGGACCGGCTCCTGCGCGCCGGCGCGAGGGCGATCGGCATCCTCGACTGCGACGCCCACTACGGCAACGGCACCGTCGACATCCTCGACCGCGTGTCTGTCTTCGAGGGCCGGGTCGAGCACTTCACCCGCAACCACCCGGACTATGGAGTCAACGCGACGCGCTTCCTCGGCGCGCTGGAAGGGTTGCTCCGCGCCTGGAAGGAGCGGGGCGTGAGCGTGGTGCTCTACCAGGCTGGCGCCGACCCACACCTCGACGACCCCCTCGGAGGGTTCCTCACCACCGAGCAGCTGCGCGAGCGCGACCGCATCGTCTTCACCACCTGCGCCAGGCTCGGGCTCCCCGTCGCGTGGAACCTCGCCGGCGGCTACCAGGAGCGCCCCGCCGCGACCTTCGCCGCTCGCCTCCGACCGGTGCTCGATCTCCACGACAACACCATGCGCGAGTGCGTCAGCGCCTTTGCCGAGCACCACCTCGCCGGGGCGCCGTGAGGGCAGACGGCCCAGCGCCTCGCCGAAGGCGGGAGCCGCGCCGCCCGACGCTCCACGCGAGGAGCAGCAGGGCCATCGGCGCCGCCCCGCTCCCGCAGCCGCAGCCCGTCCCAGCTGGAGGCGTCGGTGTCGCGCCGGCGTCCGGAAGCGCAGCCCCCGCGTCCGTCGGTTCGGCGGGTGGGGGCCCGACGACATACGGCACACAGGCGTGGCCCAGACACTCGGCGCGCCCGGCTTCGCCATAGGTGGGCGCCACCGGCCCCGGCACCAGCGCCATGGCGGTGACGAAGGCCGGCAGCGGGTGCACCAGCGAGAAGCTGCCGGTCTTGCGGCGCCACGGCGCGTGCTGCGGCAGCGCCCCGTTGACCGGGTGGTAGGCCGGGAGCACCCGGTACGGGAACTCGAAGAGGTACTTGCCCCGCGCGTCGGGGCCCCCGCGCTCCCTGGAGTCGACGCCGCGGCTGGAGAGGAACAGCAGCCCGTCGGGCCGCCGCACGAGCGCGCCGTGGAGCACCTGGAAGGCATCACGTTCGTCGATGACGCCCCTGAAGAGGTCGGACCACAGGTTCCGGGCCTCGCGCTCGTTCTTCACCCACAGCGTCTCGGTGAAGCGGCCGGCGCAGAAGTCTTCCACCGTCGCGGTGAAAGCACGGCCCTGCTGAGTGGCCGGCGCCTGCGTCACGCCGGACAGCGTGTCGAGCCGCTCGAGCCAGTAGACGAGCCCGTCTTCGACGGTGAGCGCAGCGACGTGCCGCACCTCCCCGGTGAGCGTGCCGGACGCATCGAAGCACCGCGCCTCCACCAACGCCGACGACGGGTCGCCTTGCGTCATGCGGGCGATCCACCCTGCGCCAGCGCGGTGCAACGACTCGCCGGTGGTGTCCCCCACGGTCGCCGCCGAGAACCGCCGCGCGCCGGCGACGACGCGGTCCTTCTCCAGGACCGCGAGGGTGCCGTCTTCGGCGTAGGCGCACCCATGGGCCTCGGTTGGCTGCACGAGCGCGAGCCCCGCCGGCCGGCCGTCGACGAGGCTCAACGTGAAGAGCCGCCCCGTGAAGTCGGTGAAGCACAGCGCGGCGCCCGACGGCGCGAGGCTCACCTGTCGCGCGGCGCCGAAGGGCGTGGCGGCCAGCGAGGTGCGCGCGGCCTCGTCGGCGACGCGGGCCAGCTCGTCTGGCGAGGCCCACTGATCGGTCGCGCCAGACTCGCGGTGAAGCCACAACCCGCCGCGCTGGCCCGGCTCGACGCCGTAGCCGGTCGCGGCGTTCTGCAGCGAGCTGACCCAGAAGAGCACGTCACCGGGTCGCGCGCGGGCATCGACCGGCACCAGCTCGCCGTAGAGATCGATGAAGAAAGGCCACGGCAGCCGCTTGGCCAGCGGCGGTGGGGAACAGACCTCCGGCGGGGTGTACAGCGGGCAACTGCTGCTCCCGGTGCCCCCCAGATACGGTGCGTGCATGAACGCGCTCGTGCCCTTGAAGCCGAAGCCGGTGCGAAACCACGGCTCGCTGGGCACGAGCGGGAGGGTCGCGGCGCCGACGCGGACGAAGGCCTCGTCGAGCACCAGCAGCCGCTCGGACGCCCCGCCCAGCGCGAGCGCGGCGGTGTGCGTGCGCGGGTCGGTCCACAGCGAGCTGACGCTGGGCGCGCGGAAGAAGCTCGAGTCGAGGAGGAAGGTGGTCCCGCCGTCGGGCGCGATCGCGTACACCCGCTCTCGGTGGCCGAGGGTCTTCGCCACGAACGCCTCGCCGCGCGCCTCGTCGTGGCCGATGAGCCGCGGCGCACACCCTTCGGGCACGCACACGCTGCTGCTGCCCTCGCGCGTGTAGCGCCGCAGGTCGAGGCCGACGTTGCTGATCACCGGCCCGGGGCCGTAGGCGAGCCCGGGGGCGACGGCCGACACCGCGCCGCAGCGGTTGGCGTTGCACGCGTCGGTGGTGGCGACGCGGGTGACGCCGCTCGCGGTGCCCAGCTCGAGCCCGGTCTGGTCGCCGAGCCACCACTCGGTCGCGCCCGGCCCGAAGCTGGGGAAGCGCTTGAGCGGCTCGGGGTGTACCCGCGCCCCGGTGGGGCCGAAGCAGTCGTAGAACTCCGGGCCGGTGCAGCCCACGGTGCAGGTCGTCTCCTCGATGCCGCGGCAGTAGGCGCGCCCCGGCGTGAGGGCGGGGGTGATGCCTCCGAAGGGCAGGCCGGGGTTGGTGAACTCGGGCCATTCCTGGAGGCGCGAGCTGAACGCGAAGCCGGTGAGGGGCACGACGGCGCGCGGCGGCGCAGAGCCGGCGTCGGCGGGGTCGGTCGCGAAGCGCGTGAGCTCGAGGTGGTCCCACACGCCATCGCCGTCGGAATCGAGGAGGAGATCGTCGGTGCCGAGCGCCTGCTCGCGCGTGAAGCCAAGGCCGTCGCCATCGAGGTCGGTGTCACCGTCGAAGCGCACCGCGCCGAAGTCGACCGGCACCATGAGCTGCGAGCCGATCGGGCCGAAGCCCTCGGGGCTCGCGGTGTGCACGAAGAGCCCCTCGCCGGTGCTGGGCACCAGGTACGGGCGGAGCTGCAACGGCAGCCGAACAAAGCGCAGCGGCCCCTCGGCGGGGACCAGCACGACAGAGGGCAGCCAGCTGCCGCCGGGCTCGCTCGTCGCGTAGTGGAGATCGCCCTGCAGCACGAGCAGCTTGCGGACCGGCTCGTAGTACATCGCCTTCCTGCCGCTGACCGAGCCCTGGGGCAGGAAGATCGACGACGGCTCGTCCTCGCCGTCTCGCTCCCGCAGCACGGTGGTGAGCGCCCCGCTGGCGTCACGGCGCACGAGGAACAGGAGGTCGCGCCGCGTGGGAGCGCGCCACTCGAGCAGCATCCAGGTGTCGCCCTGCGGCGTGGCGAGGAGATCCCCCACCACCAGGGTGTGCGGCGTCGGGTTGGCGAGCTCGTCGGCGGTGAGCAGCCGCTGGCGCAGGTCAGCGATGGTGTGCAGCACCACCGGCGCGCCCAGCACGGGGTCGAAGCGAAGCACCCGCTCGTTGCTGGCGGCGACGATCTGGCCGTCGCGATCGACGGTGGCGAAGGAGATCGACTCGAACTGCGTGAAGGCGTTGCTGGTGCCGGGCAGGTCCACCGCCAGGGGCGACGACGCACAGTCCACGCGCTGCACGCGCAAGGCGCGGTTGTGGGTCGCCACCAGCCAGTTGGCGCCTGAGGGGTGCACGCTGATCGCCAGCACGAACCGCACCCCGCCCGCGCCGGTGAAGGCGAGCTGCGCCAGCTGACCACCGCGGTTGCACGCCCAGGCCTGCCCCGCCTCGTTGTAGACGAGCGTGTCTCCCGCGATGAGGCGCGCGTCGGGCGGGTAGTACATGACGCCCCAGCTCTTCACGCCCGCGTCGGTCTCGACGAAGGGGCCCTGCGGAGAGAGGGGGAACGCGGCCAGCGAGAGCGCGACGACGACTCCGATCACGGGGACCCCTTCCAGTTGTCAGCGGAACGGTTCGGAGCCTACCGGGGAATTCTGCCCGAGCGATGCCTGGAAGCGGCCCCATCGACGGCTGACCGACCGACGCGGTCCGCGCCTCCGAGCCGAGCGCCGCGCGGCGCGGATATCTGGTCGACGCGGCGCCGCCGGGCGTGCTTAAGCCTCCGCGAATCATGACGTTCGACGAGCTGGGACTAGATCCGGAGTTGGTGCAGGCAGTGAAGGCGGAGGGCTACACGACCCCCACGCCCATTCAGGTGCAGGCGATCCCATACGTGCTGCAAGGCCGCGACGTGCTCGGCTGCGCCCAGACCGGGACGGGGAAGACCGCGGCGTTCGCGCTGCCGACGCTCCAGCGGCTGGCGGCGTCGACCCCGGGGGGCACTCCGAAGATCCGGTGTCTCGTCGTGACGCCGACGCGCGAGCTGGCCACCCAGGTCGGCGAGAGCTTCGAGACCTACGGGCGCGGCCTCGACCTGTACGTGACGGTCATCTTCGGCGGCGTCGGCCAGGACAAGCAGGTGAAGGAGCTGCGCCAGGGCGTAGACATCCTCGTCGCGACGCCGGGTCGGCTGCTCGACTTGATGAACCAGCGGCTGGTGTCGCTGCAGGCCGTCGAGGTGCTGGTGCTCGACGAGGCCGATCGCATGCTCGACATGGGGTTCATCCATGACGTGAAGAAGATCCTCACCGCGCTGCCGACCCAGCGGCAGACGCTCTTCTTCTCCGCGACGATGCCCGACGAGATCGAGTCGCTCGTGAAGAGCATCCTCAAGAACCCGGCGCGGGTGGCGGTGGCCCCCGTCTCGTCCACCGCGGAGCGGGTCGCGCAGAAGGTCTTCTTCGTCCACAACGGCGACAAGCGCGCCCTGCTCGTGAAGCTGCTGGAGGACCCGTCAGTCACCCGCGCGCTGGTGTTCACGCAGATGAAGCACGTCGCGAACCGCGTGATGGAGCATCTGGAGAAGGCGGGGATCTCGTCGGCGGCGATTCACGGCAACAAGTCGCAGAGCGCGCGTGAGCGGGCGCTCGACGGCTTCAAGGACGGGAGCGTGCGCGTGCTCGTCGCGACGGACGTCGCCGCGCGCGGCATCGACGTCGACCAGATCTCCCACGTCATCAACTACGACCTGCCGAACGTGCCCGAGACCTACGTGCACCGCATCGGTCGCACCGCGCGCGCCGGCAAGTCGGGCGAGGCGTGGTCGTTCTGTGAAGACGGCGAGGAGCGCGACTTCCTCCGCGACATCGAGCGGGTGACGAGACAGAAGATCCCCGTCGCCCAGACGCCGGCCCTGCCGCCGCGAGCGCAGAAGGAGGCCCACGATCCGGGTCCCCGCGGACGCTCGCACGGCGGTGGCGATCGAAGAGGCGGCGGAGCGCGCAGCGGGCAAGGTGCGCGGACCAGCAGCGGGCAGGGAGGCCAACGCCCCGGTGGCGGTGGCGGCCGACAGGAGCAGTCGCGCGGTCAGCCGGCGGGTGGCCAGGGTCGCCCCGGGCGAGGAGGAAGCCGCGGCGGCGGGCGAGGCGGGCGCAAGGGCCGCGGAGGAAGGGACCCTGGAGGCCCGTAAGGCTGACCTCGCGTCAGGGTTGAACGCTTCGCGCGACACCGTTCACGCCGCTGAGTCAGAGAGGCAGCGCCATGAGCCATTGGCGCTGCTCGTCGGTATCCGGCACGGGGAGGCCTCGCGCGGCTTGAACTCTCGAGAACGCCTCGTCGCCCGGAAGCCCCAACAGCCGCAGAACAGCAGCAGCAACCAGCGACGCGCGGCCGATGCCCATTCGGCAGTGAACGGCGACGCTTCGTCCGGCGACGAGGTCCGCCTGAATCGCCCTGAAGAGATCGGTTGCGGCGGCATCGGGCGATGGGACTTGCCTGTCAGGTATCGGAAACGAGCAGAACCTGAGCCCTGCGGCTTCACAGGCGGAGAGTTCTGCCTCGAGTCCCAGCTCCACGATCTCGCTGAGCGTGAGCAGGGAGACGACGACGTCGACGCCGGCCCCCCTGAGTCCTCGCAGCTCGTCCAGAAGCCAATCGCCGGCTCGAGGACGAGCCATCGTCGCGAGCCTTCCCTGAACGCCCGTCTCAACCCAGTAGAGATTCGTTCGCATCACTGATCGCCCGGTATCCTTCAACGCAGCCTCGACGGAATTGTCTCCATCCTTGCGTCCTCGCGCAGCCCTCGACGACGCTCCATCGATGCCCGCCGTTCGCTATCCGCTGCCGGATCTCTTCACCCGCGAGAAGCTCCGTTTGGCCACTGCCCTCTACGCAGTGGGGATTCCGAAACTCCTCTGGCGGGGTGAGGCCGAAGAGGCCTTGCGCCAACTCCGCCTTGTCCGCCGATTTGCAAGGCAACACGACATCGCGACCCGGCACAGCGAATGGACCCGGAGCTTTGAGTTGGAAGCCCTGATTGTTCTCGGTCGCGGAGAAGCGGCGTGGCGGCTTGTTCGCCGAGCGCTTCGTGAGACGTTCCCCGCGTTGGCCGCCAAGCCGCCGTCGAGGCGCGTTGCGCGAATGGAGAGCTATGTCCGGAACTGGGAAGTCCCAGCCGCCTACTTCTCGGGTCGACTCGCTCAAGCGACCGAGGCGATGGAGGCCTGGCTCGAACTCGGCTTGAAGCAGGACAACGCGTACGAGCTCCGGTTCTCGATCTTCAACGGAGACGAGCACCCCAATCCCAATGTCCACGTTCGAGTGACCCTCTTTCACCTGTACCGAGATGCAGGACGGCAGCTCTCCGATTGGCCGCACTGGCGCAAATGGGTCGCAAAGCTCCACCCCGGATTGTTCAAGCTCTGCAAGCTCACTCCCGACCAACTCGCGGCAGACGACTCGTTGATCGGTACCTTCCACGCCCGGCTGCGACGCGCGGAGAGGGAACGACGAACCGCCTTCGTCACCTTTGGTCAGAAGGATCTGCTGGAACCGAAGGCCAGGGTGCTCGAGCGGCAGAAGCACGCCCAGAAGCGTCTCGACGAGAAGCCGACTTCCAGCGCGCTTGAGTTCCACTCGAAGCAAGCGCAGTACTTTCCGTGGCTGAAGTCGCCCGCGGAAGGGGTGGCACCGGGCACGCCATGAACCGAGCCATGCTCAGCACGAGACTCGACCTACGCAGCGCGCACGTCCCCGGAGAGTCGGACGCGCGCCTTCCACTGCGCGCACTCGACCGCGAGAACACCCACGTCCACGGAGAACTGGTGTGGACCATCGGCGACCGCGTCGTGCCGCACATGGGCTTCTGGGGACCACACGACGTGTGCCTCGGCGAATGGTGGGACGGGTTGAGGCGGGCGGTCGCAGCCCTCGCTGCCGGGCAACCATACGTGCTCGACTCGGGCGAACAGGGCGAGCCGGCATTCAACTTCGAGCGAAGTGGCTCGACAGTCCGCCTCTCAGTCGTGGAAGGCATGGGCGGCGGCGATGCCGATCCCGCGTGGCAGAGCATCGAGTTGGCGTTTGATGACCTCATTGCGGAAGTCGAGCGGTTTGAGGACAGCCTCCTGCGACTACTGAAGGAAGAGGGTCCGCCCGCGCTGCCCGACGACTGGAACGAGCGACTCGCGGCGGCGGCACGCTGACCGACGGCGAGGACCGCCAGGCCGCTACGAGCGTTGGGTACCGTCAACTCGCGCGCACACCCCGCAGGTCCGCAGCTCACGAACAATCTGCGACCCCACCCCACCTGGATCATCCACGAGCTTCTCCCGCCCGCGAACGTTGACCCGGTTCACTTCCTTCCGCGCCGGATGCGTGTGCTGCCGCCGCTCAACGACGACGACGTGCTGCTTCACTCCGGGACCCATCACCTGACGACACGCTTCGCATCGATACACTCGGTTCGGCCGGGACGACGTCACCGCGCAGAGTGGCCAGGTCGCGCGGCGCAGCGATCGCTCCGCCGCCCGACTGGGCGCCACTGCGATCGACTGTTGGGGATTGCATCAACGAGGCGCGAGGTCGTGCGCCACCGGAAGAAGAAAGTTGCGGGGGCACGATGCCACCCGCACTCAAGCACGGCCTTCCCTCGTTCATGGTACCGCTGAGGGTCCTTGTGAAGGTGGCCAAAAGACGGGCAAGGCTACTGGGGTGAAGTCGCTCGAAGCGAGGAGCAGGGCAACTGTAGCCCCGCTTCCCGTTCTCCTCCAAGTCGGTGCACCTGTTCGCCCACATCCCTGACCACGTTGTGACCCTCGCACATAGAGCCCGTGCGAACGAGAAGCCGTGGGTCCCATCCTCTTAGCCGAAAATGGAATCGGAGTCCGTGCCGATAGGTTGCAGATTGAGGCTGCTGCTGACGACGTCAGCCTTGCGGAACCTCATCTCCGAAGGGAGTGGAGTCCATGCCGATAGGATGCAGACAGCAACCCGGAACGCGAGCGAAGGACCTCGACTTGTGGAGCGAAGGGCGAAGGGCGAAGGGCGAAGGGCGAAGGGCGAAGGGCGAAGGGCGAAGGGCGAAGGGCGGAGGGCGG